>OIES01000015.1_pt1 | contig 170817 bp, 146 predicted proteins | sample 1581811 | NCBI WGS metagenome assembly OIES01 (sample SAMN03281021, study PRJEB24777) | human gut metagenome | isolation source: fecal sample PR177 from 1 month old male Malay infant, vaginal delivered... | reverse complement strand
AAGCCCTAAAGTTTATCCTATGAGCTAAAGCCGATCCCTCTCCTCATAAGTACCACCATTTCGAGTGTTAGATCTTCATTTTCTGGAATATGCATCCCTTTACCTGATATTAACTAACTGACATTGGGCTGTGAACCGTAACGTACTTTATTAAATTTTATGCACTACTGATTAACAAAAGGGGGGAGAATGAAGCCAGGTATAAAGGATAGAATGATAATAGCAATGTTTATAGAGAACAAAGAAAATACACTAAAATTATTCTAACATAACGCTTCAGCCAATGCAACCAAAAGTTTATTCCTTATTCCCTTTCTTCGAAAACACCCTGAATATCCCCTGCGGCAGTTCAAACACAAACACGATACCCAGGACGATAGCCACCGCCACCTTAAGGGCCATATAACCGGTCTGGGACGCCTTGTCCAGTTCATTTGTCACGATATAATAGGCGGTCCAGTACACCCCCGCGCCGGGTACCAGCGGAAAGAGGCCGGAAATCAGAAATATGGTGACCGGACACCGTTCCCTGACCGCAAAGAGCCGCGACAGCAGGATCACCACGATCGTGGCAAAAAGCGCAGCACCCGGCGCGGTGCTGCTCTGAATCAAAATGGAGTAAACAGCCCATCCGGCTCCGCCGATCAGTCCACAGTATGGATAATACTTTGTGGGAACCCCGAACAGGAGGGAAAATGATACCGTCCCCCCGACGGCAGCCGCCACAGAAATGAGCAGTGTCACAGCATCACACCTCCCGTCAGTCCACGGAACAGGCTGAACACAAGTCCAACGCCCATGGCAATACAGAAAAATACCAGCAGAGCATCCAGCATCCGCACGGATCCGGAGATGTAGTCCCCATCTGCGATATCCCGTATGGCGTTGGTAAATGCCACTCCCGGCACCAGAGGCATGATGGAACCGATAATCATGAAATTCAAGTGCTGCCCTACGGAAAGCAGATACATCACGGAACAGAGAAAGGTCACCAGTGCACCGCCTCCAATATTTCCCACAATCTTCGATAAATGCGGGCCGCTGATATACAGCACGTAAAAATACAGAAGCACGCCCGACACAAAAGCCGCCGCGCTGTCCATGAAATTGCCCCCGAACAGCATGCAGAAGCATGCGCTTCCCACACCGGAGGCCAGGATCTGCATGGTCTTCGTCTTTCCGGGCATGACGCGGATCTCATCAAGCCGTTCCCTCACTTCGCCTATGGTATACCGCCCCTCCACGATCTCCCTGGACAGCTGGTTCACCGCGGCCACCCGGTTTAGATGGACTCCGCTCACCGGGATATGCTGGACCTTTGCAAAGATCTCTTCCCTCTCGTTTCCTGAAGTAATAAAAATCCCATTGCTCAACACAAATGCGTTCCCCGACTCGATTCCGTAATAGTGGCAAATCCTGTCGATCGTCTCCTCCACCCGGAAAATCTCGGCTCCATTTTCCAGCAGAATGTGGCCCGCCTGCATGGCGGCGTCCAGGATCTCCCGCTGTTCCTCCCCGCTTAACTCACACGAAACGTTCATCTTCCTCTGTAAAGACCTCCCCATCCCCAGTAATCTCTTCAATCCTGTCTCTGTAACCGGCCGAACAGCCGAGTGCCCGGATCTTCCCTATCACAGAATAATCTCCCCAGCAATGCATGGGAAATACATGTTTCACATCCACTTTATGCAGGAATTCGTCCATTCCCAGATAAAAATCGTCCTCCTGCCTCGGATCCAGCGGCAAAAAAGCCACATCCAGGTGCATTCCGGCCATTTTATCAATCTGAGCACTGTATTTTTTAGCCATGGAGTCGTTCCAGTTATCCGGTTCGCCCTCCCATCTCCAGTTATTTAAGTCTCCCGCATGATAGATGGTTTTGCCTTCCGCCTCAATCAGAAACGCCACACCTTCATCCGTCGATTTATAAGTATGAATGGTCAAACAGGCATCAGATATAACTCCACCTTCTATCTGATTCTCCGGAGTTCTCGTGATCTGCCGGATTATGCCGTTCTCCAGCCTGTACTTCGCCGTCTCTCCATGCTTTAGGGAATCCGTAAGCGGCAGCACCTCCTCCGGCAGGCGCTTCCTCCAGATATCGTTGGACAGGACAAACCTGACGTTTCCATGTTCCTTTATCAAATCAAAAATCACAGGCGAATAGTGGTCTCCATGCCTGTGGCTTGCCAATACCAGAAGTGGTTTTTCCCGCTTCATCCCGGGAATCGTTCCCTCCGTATAATCAAACAGCAGATAAACCGATTCCAGCTCCACTAAAAAAGAGCTGTGATGGATATAAGTAATCTTCATGTGACGCCTCCTTTCCTGTTATCCCTATTCTGTTATAACGGAAAGCGTTTGTCAACTTTTTTCTTCTTTTATAATCAGAAAGGGCGGAGACACTCGTCTCCGCCCAAATAAATTGCTTTTTTGCTGTAACAGCTTATGTCAGTTCTGATTAGTTCGCTGCTGTTGTAGCTTCTTCTGTTACTGCTTCTGCGTCTTCAAGAGATGCAGCTTCAACTTCTTCAGAAGACTCTTCTGCGGAAGCATCCTCAGAATCTACTGCTTCTGTAGACTCTGCTTCTGCAGATTCTCCTTCTGTAGTCTCATCTGTAGCTTCTTCTGTTGTTACTGCTTCTGTTGTTGCTTCTGTTGTAACTTCAGCTTCTGTTGCTGCAGTTGTCTCAGCAGTTGTACCGCTGCCACATGCAGAGATTGATGCCATAGTTAATACCGCGATGCCTGTAAGTACGAGTTTCTTTGCTGTCAGTTTCATAATTGTTCTCCTCCTTGCGACTACATAGGTGTCTTTTTGTTATGTCTTAGAATTGTGTCATGACTTTCGGTTGTCCTATGCCCTCAAGTCGAGTGTCAGTTTATCACTCCAAACGTTTAAAGTCAATGTTCTTTCTGTGATTTTTTTCTTAATTAAAAGTCACCCGATTTCTTAAAATTTATTACAATTGACAAAAGAGGTTCTAAACTGAAAACTATGAAAATATACTCTTGTAACCATACTGTACTTTTTTAGGCGTTCTTTATTTCATGTCATTATGCACTATTATACAGCGCTATGACGCTATGTTTTTTGTGTATTATTTTGTTATTTTCCTGTGTTTTTGTGTTTTTACCACGTTTGCGGCGCTTTTCATCCCATTTTCCATTATTTACCGTTTGCAGTAGCTTTCTATCGCCCGGCTCATAAATTCGGCTGTGTGTTCGCCAAATTGGTCGATATTTTCTTTAAAACGTCCGTCCCCCACGTACATTTTTCCCAGTCCCTCCAGGATTTCCAGGGTGCATTCGTAGTAGTTTTCGGTGATATGGCTCCTCCACCGCTCCACTAATCCGGCCGCACGGCTACCCTCAGGCGTCTCACCAGCCTGGGCACACTCCGCAAATTCCCGGAAAATGTCACTCATTTCTCCGTTTAAAGCCTTCCACTTTTCCTCTCCGTAGCCGGAAGTCTTCTTTTCACTTTCGTGGTACGCCTCCGTGTCACCCCAGCGTTTCTTCGCTTCCTTCGCGTACTTTTTCTTTGCTTCTTCTATCTCGTGCATATCAAATTCCTGAAAACTCATGGTGTTTTCTCCTCTCATCATACTGTCCACCAGTCCGGTCAGCCGGCGCAGCCGCTCGATCTTCAGCAAGAGCAGCGACTTATGGGCCGCAAGTGCTTCCTGGCGGTCATAGTCAGGCTTCGATAACATGTCTTTGATTTCCTTCAGAGGAAAATCCAGTTCCCGGTACAGCAAAATCTGCTGCAGCACTGCCAGCGCCTCTTCGTCGTAATAACGGTATCCCGCCTCCGTCGTATCGGTTGGTTTGAGCAGTCCTATCTCATCGTAATAATGGAGTGTGCGCACACTGATATTTGTTAATTTTGCTGTCTCGCTTACTGTCAGTCTCATAGTTATCACCGCCTTCATGTTTACTATAACGTATGACGCAGCGTGAGAGTCAAGAGATATTTTTTAGAAATACAAATTTTTAATAATGTCCTGCCTAATCCACCGACATCCGATACTCCTTCGGCGACATCCCCATCACCTTCTTAAACACCTTAGAGAAATACTTCTCATCCCGGAACCCCACTTTATATGCAATCTCATACGTCTTAAAGTAATTCTGCTCCAGATAGCAGCATGCCCTTTCGATGCGCACCCGATTGAGGTAGTCGATAAAACCGCACTGGAGGCTTTTCTGGAACAGCGTGGAGAGATAGCCTCCGGTTATTCCCAGGATCTCCGCGGTGTCGCTGAGTGTGATATTTTCCATGTAGTGCTCGGCAATGTACTCTTTAGCCCGCTTTACCAGCTGGTTGGTTCCGTTCTCTTCTTCCTGGACACATGGCTCTTCCAGCCCCATGCTGTCATCCACCAGCCGGTTTAAGCACTTTAAAATATCCGCGGCCCGCGCCGGTTTTAATAAGTATTCCTTTGCCCCGAAACGCAGCGCCTGCTGCGCGTATTTAAACTCATCGTATCCGCTTAAGATTACTACGATGGGATGCAGGCCCGCCCGCTCCGCCTCCTTCATCACATCGAGGCCATTTTTCAGCGGCATCTGGACATCCAGAAGCAGAATATCCGGCTGATACTTTAAGAGCAGGTCGACCGCCTCCTGGCCATTTTCAGCCTCATATATCTTGTCAAACCGGTCCGTATGGAGCCGGATATATTTCGCCACACCACGGCGGATTACCTCTTCGTCATCTGCGACTAACAGTTTTACCGACACTTCCGTTCCTCCTCGTTATGAACACCCTCAAAAGGAATACATAGAATTACTGTGGTACCCTTTCCCACATCACTCTGAATCTCCAGTTTAAAATCACCATGATATCTGAGTTCGAGACGCTCTTTAATATTTTTAATGGCATACCGCCCGATTCTCTGACGGGCATACTGAGCCGGCTCCTCCTCCCAGATATCGTCGATCTGGTCCTGGCGCATGCCGATTCCCGTATCCTTTATCTCAAACCGGATCTTTCCCTTATCCAGACGTCCGGTTACCGTCAGATAGCAGGGTGTACTGACATTTTCAAACCCGTGAACAATGGCATTTTCCACAAATGGCTGCAGAATCAGCTTGGGGATATATACCGCCTTCACCTCGTCTGCCACATTGATTTCATAGTGAAGACGCCGGGAAAAACGCATCTTCTGTATCTGTAAGTACCTGGAGACCAGTTCAATCTCCTGGGCTACCGTGACTTCCTTCTTCCCCTGGCTTAAAACGAGACGGAACAGCTGTGACAGGGCCAGTATGCTTTCCGCAATTTCGTCGTTATCCGCTTCCGTGGCCTGCCAGTATAAGGAATCCAGCGTATTATACAGGAAATGCGGGTTAATCTGAGCCTGAAGTGCGGCCAGCTCACTCTCTTTTTCCTGAAGAGTGATAACGTAATTTTCGTCAATCAGTGACTTGATATCTTCCACCATTTTGTTAAAGCATTCCGCAACCTCTCCGACTTCATCCCTCGTTTCCACCTCCACCCGCTGGTCAAAATCGCCGGTTGAGAATTTGACGATGGCCTCGCTGACCCGTTTTAACGGCCTGGTCACGATATTGGAAATGATGAGGAGCAGGGGAAGGAGCCCCAGCAAAACTCCGATCATCAGGGTAATCGGCATATAGGCGATATCCGTCAGCTGCATCTGCCTGCTGTACCGGGGCACCACCTTGACAACGATGCTGGAATTCTTCTCTTTCTGGCTGCACACCACTTGATAGTCTCCAAATGTGAAATTGTGTTTGCGTTTCCGGTAGTCCTCTTTTATAAAATCGTCTGATTTTAAGTATTCGGCCACCTGTTTTGGAATGCTGCCGCTTCTCGAGAGCTCACCGCCGAATTTATCCAGAATCAGCACACCTTCCCTGTCGCTGTGAAGTATCCCCTCCCCCAGCTCCTGAAAGACCTCCTGGCTGACACCGATAACAATATACCCCAGCGTCTTCTTCTGAGTCAGATCAAAGATTCCTCTATATAAGACTACCTTATCAGAACGGTTGGTATTATAAGTTTCTTTATCGTATTTACTCACACTCCGCCATAAGATCCCGTTGTCGCTGTCCAGCGTATCCCGGTAGACCGCCGTCTTCTTAACGGTCTCCAGATCCGGCACGTAGGCGCTGGCATCCATGCACCGGAGATAAGGGCGCACCCCATTTTCCGGGTAAATGCCGATGGTCTTGATATGGCCTTTCAGTGCTACCATGTCCTGCACAATCTGCATGGGCGCCTCCTCCAGCCAGAGTTTTGCATTCTTGTTCAGCTCCTCCGCATTTTTCGCGGTCAGCAGGGCATGCACCTCGTCGTTAATGCAGAAATAGGTGGAGAAATCCTTAATATCGGACTGCAGGACAAAAATACTTTCCGCCAGCGCATTGACACTGCTCCTGTCATTTTCCAGTCTGCTCTCCAGGTCTTTATTATAGTTATAAAAAAGAAGCACGGCGCATATGAGAATCAACACCGGCGTGATAATCAAATACCCATAAAAAATCAGTTTCATTTTTACACTTAATTGATTTACCCACTGTTTTATCTTCTTCATAGCCGTACTTCCTTATAATCATTCTGATCCGGGTGTTCCACCGGTTAAACCAGCCGCCTTTTTTTGAGCGCGCCTAGCCTTTGACCGCTCCCATAGCCACACCTTTCGTAATATGTTTATTCAGCAGAATATATACAATCACTGCCGGCGCTGCTGTCAGAGCCATAACCGCAAACTGCACGGCGTAATTGGAAGAATACTGGCCGGTAAACTCCAGTACCGAGAACGGAAGCGTCTTCCATTTCGGCGAACTCAAGTAGGTGCTGGCCATCATAAATTCATTCCAGTTGTTCAGAAACGTCATGATCGACACCGTGGCAATGGACGATTTCATCATGGGCGTAATAATCCGGAAAACGATCCGGTAGATCCCACATCCGTCCATAACCGCCGCCTCCTCCAGCTCTACCGGAATGGATTCCATGAAGCTGGACATCAAAAACAGTCCCTGAGGAAGCGAAAATGCCACGTACGGGATCAGCAGCGCCCAGATGGTATCGGTCAGTCCCAGCTGATTGAATATCTTATAATTAGGAAGCAGCGTCGCATGAATGGGAATCATCATCCCCATAAGCAGAAGCGTCTTCACAAGGCCCCTTAATTTCCAGTTCATTCTGCGGCATGCGAAGCCTGCCATGATCGATACGAGAAGCACCAGGATGACCGCCAGTCCGTTTATCAGGATACTATTTTTTAAGTATAGCAGAAAATGACCGTCTATAAAAGCTTTTACATAATTTCCCCACTGGATCTTCTTCGGGATTACGAGAAGTCCGCTGGTAAACATCTCATTGCTGCTTGCCAGGGAAAAATCTGCCAGCCAGATTAAGGGGAATATCTGAACGGCCGCCACAAGAATCAGCACCGCCCAAAGAAGCGGTTTTTTCCAGGAAAACGTTCTTATATCCGTTTGATTCATGATTTCGCCCTCCTTCTGCTCAATCCGTTTTTCCTTCCCGCATCTTCATCGCGGTCTGCGAAAACGGTGTTCAGTAAAATGGTAACTACCAGGCAGATGATAATGAAAATGACGCCGATGGCATTGCCGTATCCATACTTAAACGCTTTAAACGCCTGCTGATATAAGTAATTCGCCGCAAACTGCGTGCTGTTGCCGGGTCCGCCGTTGGTAAGCAGGTATACGGTCTCCATCTGTTTTAATGCGGATATGACTGCCATGGTCACATTTACCTGAATCACCGGCTTCATCAGCGGAAGGGTGATCCGCATAAATGTGGTTTTCTGGTTGGCCCCGTCAATGGCCGCTGCCTCATACAGGGTGGGATCTATATTTTTGATTCCCGTGTAGTAAATTAACATTCCCCATCCGAATCCATGCCAGATCAGCACGATCAGTACCGACCAGATAGCCCTGCCCTGGCTGAGCCAGTTGATTCCGCCGTCTCCGCCGAACAGCTTGATAATATTGTTTAACAGGCCGAAATCGGGATTATAGATAAATTTCCACAGGTATGCGATAACCGCTACGGAGATAACATTGGGCACAAAGTACACGCAGCGGAAAAAACCTTCTCCCCGTCCTCCCAGCTTATCCAGCACTGCCGCCACGATCAGCGCCAGCGGATGCTGAATGCAGATAAAGCCAATGGCTAAGAGGAGCGAATTCTTAAGGGAGGTCCAGAAAACCTGATCCTTCATCAGTCTGTGATAATTCTCCAGTCCGATATAATTGCAGGAACCCATTCCGGAGTAGTCTGTAAATCCGTAATAGACACTGAGGCAAATGGGGGCCAGAATCGCAAACACGAACAACAACAGGCCCGGAAGGACAAGGCTTAGGATGACCAGTTTGTTGCTGTATAATTTTTTCATAAACTTCCCCTTTCTGAAAGTTACAGCCGCCGGTTTGTTCTCCGGCGGCCGTAATCAGCTTACACTTTTTCTCTGTTCGTTATTTGCATGCTTCGCCGATTTTAGAAAGGAACTCATCCACGGTGATTGTGCCGTTGGAAACACTCTGGATTTCACTTTCAATGCTGGTCTTGAATGCGGAAGGGCCGCAGTCATTGACCGGTGTCCCGGATACCCTGGAGGCCCCGTTTACTGCTTCTACGAACTGCATCTGAAGCTTCGTCTCTTTCCCGCTCATGTATCTGGTCTGATCCTGGGCCGACATGCCTACGCCGTTCTCCCAGCCATACTTGGATAACTTATCCGGCTGATACATATAGTTTAAGAATTTGATCGCCTCTTCTTTTACCTCTGATTTCGCAGACACCGCATAACCGCCGCCGTTCCACGCCGCAATATCTGTAGCCGCACCTTTTCCGCCGGCAATCGTTGGCATGGTGAAGACTCTGATATTGGTTCTGACCTCTTCCGGGATGTCTTCGTTCATGGCCATGGAAGCCTCCCAGCTTCCCATATAGAACATGGCTGCCTGGCCATTGGTAAATAAGTTCATGGCCGTTCCGTAATCCTGGGAATCGTAACCATTCTGGAACAGGCCGGCGTCCGCCGTCTCTTTTAAAATCTCTGTCGCCTGTTTGAATGCCGGGTCCGTGAAGTCCCCTGTGCTCACAGCGTTGCTGACAATGCCCGTATAGTCGCCGGTCAGTTTAAAGAGGATATCAGACAGATAGATTGCCATCGGCCAGCCGTCTCCGCCGTCCATAGCCAGCGGTGTAATCCCCGCGCCGCTGATTTTCTGAGCCAGGTCTAATAATTCATCATACGCAGCGGGTACTTCCCAGCCGTTGTCCTTAAACATTTTCTCATTATAATAGAAGCCGGCCACGTCTGTGTTTCTGGGAAGGCCATACAGCTTGCCATCTTTCTTAAAGCCTTCCAGGGAACCGGAGATAAAGCCATAATCCGCATAGTCTGCCTCATTTAGCTCAGCAAGCACTCCCGCATCCAGCACCTCGTCCAGGAAGGACGGCTGTCCCCAGATACTGACGACGTCCGGCATGCCTTCCATGGAGTATGCCTTGAACTTCGTCTTATACGCTTCCTCGTCCAGAGCTTCCACTTCGATTTTCACATTCGTATTTTCCTTCATGTAGTCATCAATAATCATCTGTTCCACCAGGCCCTGACCATTTTTTCTGTCCGGCAGGTTGGAGAATACTTTTAATGTAATGGCCCCGCTGTCATTTTTTGCCGTTGTCTCCGCTTTGGAACCACAGCCTGTTAAAGACGATGCCAGCATGGCCGCCGCCAGTACCACCGATACTAATTTATGCTTCATGATTGAAACCTCCCTGTTTTGTCTTATATTCAACTCTCTGCGCGCGCTTTTTATTTGATAGTTAAATTCTACCATCGGTTATATGGAAAAAACAGAGACTAAATTTCTAAAAGGGTGTAATATTTTCATATTCAAAAACCGGGAGCGGCGGGAGGAGGCATTTCAGCAATAAAAAGCGATGATACAGGGTCTGCCTGCCTCATCGCTTTTCCATTGTCAGATCAAAGCTCTCGCCAATCATTCTTTTTATATCCGGATCCGGGACCGTACCATCCAGTAAAATCGTATTCCAGTACTTCTTATTAAGATGGTACCCGGGCAGAACGCCCGGAAATGCATTTCTCCAGAATTCGGTCCATTCGGGATCACATTTTACATTCACACAGGTCTTTTCCTCACGCGTATAGATCCATGCAAATACCTTTTTATTCTTCCTGTGCCGGATCACAGCCCATTCCGTATCGTGAAACGGATAGTCCTCGTAAACGTCCGGATAAGTCAGACAGTACTTAATTAAATCTTTCTTCGTCTTAAACGCCATAGCAGATACCCGTCTTTCCTTAATTCCAAAACTGTGTCGGAACAGTTTCGGGGGATTTACCGGCGCTGCGTGTTGTCGGTGCAGATGAGCCGGGCGTATTAATTATACTGTATTTCCGGCGGTTCTACAACGCATTTTCCATTATGCATAATAGAAAATATTATAGATATTTATAAAGATAATCATCACCATAAGAATCATAAACAGCTTATCGACCATCCGGTCGTTCATCCTTTTATTAAACCAGCGCCCGGTAATACCGCCCAGGACGCCGCAGATCACCATACCAGCCAGTATCCCCCATTCCACCGGCGGCACCGTTCCTGTAAAAACAGATACGACGAGGCTTGTCACCTGGGAGAACAGTATTATATATAAAGAATTCTGTGCAGCCACTTTCGTGGTCATGGAAAAAAAGTAAAACAGAATTACCAGATTGATGGGTCCGCCCCCAATTCCGAGAAAAGACGATAAAATACCTAAAAACAGGCCAATTGCAAGACAGGCCGGAACACTTTTTAAATAATGTGTCTTAATACGGCTCTTTTTCAGCGTATAAATTAAGGTTCCCAATGTCAGAGTCATCAGACAGGCTGCCTGCACCGCACCCACAGTATTCTGATTTTCAAACATCTGCCTGACTCCCTGAAACATATATTTCCCCACAACGCCCCCCAGCAGCAGCACCTGCTGCCAGAGGTGTTCCTGTCGACATGTCCACGGACAATGTACCGGCTATCTTATTACGTCCCACGGAATACAGGCTCATGGCGAGGACCGTGCAGCCCGAAAGGAAGCTGATTGCCGATACATCAAGCACTCCGAAGGCATCCAGCACGGGTTTTATAATCACACCGCCGCCAATACCGCAGATGGCTCCCACAATGGAAGCGAGAAAGCTGACAGTCAGAAATACCACGTACACAGGCATCACTTCTGTACTTCCTTTACTCTGCAGCACGTCACAAAGTGTCCGGGAGTAACCTCCTCCATCTTCTGAGGCTGTCTGCACGCCTCTGCAGCATATCTGCACCTGGTCGCGAATCGGCACCCCGGCTTCGGATTAATCGGGGAGGACAACTCCCCCTTCAGAATCTCGGGTTTATTTGGATTGTGAATATCTACGGAAGGAATTGCTGAAAGCAGTGCTTTCGTGTAGGGATGCAGCGGACTCTTAAACAGTTCTTTTGAGGGGCAGAGCTCCACTACCTGCCCGAGGTACATCACACAGATATCATCGGATATATGTTTTACTACCGACAGATTGTGGGTGACAAACATATAGGTCAGCCCTTTCTGCTGCTGAAGCTTTTTCAGCAGATTTAAAACCTGGGCCTGAATGGAGACATCCAGCGCGGAAACAGGCTCATCGCACACGACAAAATCAGGATTTAAGGCGAGTGCACGGGCAATTCCCACGCGCTGTCTCCGCCCGCCGTCCAGCTCATGAGGATACGACATTCTAAGCCGGTTGTCGATTCCAACCAGTTCCATCAGTTCCGCAGTTACATTATCTATCTCATTTTTTTTGTATCTTTTTGAAACGACCAACGGTTCACGGATCGTGGCATCCACCGTCTTTCGAGGATCAAGCGAAGAATATGGGTCCTGAAAAATTATCTGCATCTTCTCACGGGCTCTGGTCAGTTCTTTACCTTTTAGGTCAGAGATATCTTTTCCAGACAAAAAGATCTGTCCCGCTGTACGCTCCTGTAAATGAATAATCGTTCTTCCCAATGTAGATTTTCCGCATCCGGATTCCCCTACGACTCCCAGCGTTTTTCCTCTGTGTATGGTAAGTGACACATCGTCTACCGCATGCAGGATACCGTTAGCAGTCGGAAAATATTTTTTTAAATTTTTCACTTCAATAACCGGTTCCATCCTATACCTCCCCTCTCAAAACCGTATCCGCATGACAGCAGCGGCACTCATGTCCATCCGAGGTTGTCTGCATCCCCGTCTCCCCGTGTCTGCACTCCTCCGTGGCGTATTTACAGCGGGGATGGAACGAGCAGCCCTCCGGTAAATTTGCCGGATCCGGCGGAAGGCCATCGATGGGATGCAGCCACTCTTCATCCTCATTCATATTCGGAATGGCACCAAACAGGCCGATGGTATACGGGTGAGACGGATGGTCAAAAATCTGCTCCCTGCTGCCGTACTCTATGATATTTCCTCCATAGACTACAGCGACCTCATCGCAGTGAGTGGCTACCACACCCATATCATGTGTAATCAGTATCATGGATGTATGAATCTGCTCCTTTAACTGGCCAATCAGTTTAAGTACCTGGGCCTGAATCGTCACATCCAGTGCCGTCGTCGGCTCATCAGCAAGCAGAAGCTCGGGATTACAGGCCAGGGCGATCGCAATCACCACCCTCTGCTTCATCCCTCCGGAGAACTGATGGGGATAATCCGGGTAACGTTCCCTGGGGATTCCTACCATCTCAAGCATATCCTCTGCCCGTTTCTTAAAGCTTTCTTTGGTTCCGCTGTTGTGTAAGGACACGACCTCCGCGATCTGATCCCCCACCCTCTGAACCGGATTTAACGCGGTCATTGGGTCCTGAAAAATCATCGAAATCTTTTTACCGCGGATACTTCTCATCTTTTCTTCTGATAATCCGATGAGATTTTCACCTTCCAGCCACACTTCACCTCCGGCAATCCGGGCGCCTACATCCGGCAGAATCCGCAGGATTGATTTTGCTATAGAGGTTTTACCTGCCCCCGTTTCTCCTACCAGCCCCAGTGTTCTGCCCTTTTCCAATTGAAACGAAACACCATTTACGGCATGAACCGTCTGTTCTTTCGTAAAATATTCCACAACAAGATCTTTTACTTCCAGAAATGGCTTTCTTTGACTCATTACTTCCGACATACGCTCTGTTCCTCCATTTCCTTAACGTTTCAGCTTGGGATCCAGTGCATCGCGAAGGCCATCTCCCATTAAGTTAAGGGAAAGAATTGTAATCGCAATCGCAAATCCCGGAAAGATTACCATATGCGGGCTGGACCTGATAAACTGTCTGGAGCTGGAAAGCATGGCCCCCCATTCCGGAGCCGGAGGCTGTACTCCAAGACCGATAAAGCTTAAGCCGGCTGCCATAATAATCATATTTGCCACACCCATGGTGGCCTGGACAATCAGCGGTGAAAATGAGTTGGGAATCAAATGTTTTACAATGATTCGGAATCTGCTGCAATTAATAGACCTGGCCGCTTCTATGTACTCGCTGTCTCTGACCCGCAGCATCTGGGCCCGCAGCATCCTGGCCTGTCCCGGAATTCCATTTACAGACAGCGCCAGAATCGTGTTTAAATAGCCGGAGCCAAGTACCGCAGAAATCACGATAGTAAGCAGCATACCAGGCAGTGACTGAATCACATCGAGTACTCTCATAATAATATTATCCGCCTGCCCGCCAAAATAACCGGCGATGGATCCGATGATAACCCCCAGCGTCGCAGAGATCCCGATGCTGAAGATTCCCATGGTTATGGAGTAGCGGCCGCCGTACAGAAGCCGGCTGAAAATATCTCTTCCCAGATCATCAGTTCCGCATAAATGAGCCAGCGACGGGCCCTGAGAAACGACCGTCATATCCATGTCCGCGTATCCATATGGGGCGATCATCGGGGCGAAAAGGACAAGCACCAGCTCCGCTACAAACACAATGGCTCCGAACATGGCCAGCTTATTGTAGCTTAACTGCTTTAAAATCCGCATAAATTCAGAGTTCTTTCTGACCCTGACCTTTGTCTGAACAGCCGCTGCTTCAGTCATCTGCCTTCACCTTCCTTTTCTTTCTCCCATACTGTGCCTTAATTCTCGGATCTACCGCTGCATAGATTAAATCTACTACCAGCATACAGATACTGAATACAATCGCCAAAAAGATAGCCGCGACCTGTACAACCGGATAATCCCGGGAATTAACCCCTGTAACGATATAAGACCCCATTCCCGGAATAGAGAAAATTGTTTCAATTACCATGGCGCCGCCCAGCATTTTTCCAAAATGGGTACCAATAATTGTGATAATCGGTATCATGGCATTCTTTAACGCATGGCCTGTAATCACGCGAAACTCGGGCACGCCCTTTGACCTCGCTGTCGTGATGTAGTCTGCGCGAATCACATCCAGCATACTGGAACGGGTCTGACGGGCAAGGGTGGCTATTCCGCCCATGCATCCTGCCAGTGCAGGAAGAATATAGTATTTAACTCCGCCTATTCCCATAGCGGGCAGCCACCCCAGCTTTACGGAAAACAGGATAATAAGCAGAAGTGCCAGCCAGAAATCCGGAATCGAGACGCCAAGCAGCGCAAATCCCATGCAGAAGTTGTCCTTCCATTTTCCCTGATTAATAGCGGCCATAATTCCGAGAGGTATTCCGATCAGAATCGAGAGCCCCAGGGTTGCTATGGTCAGCAACATGGTTCTCGGCAGCCTCTCTGCGATGGCTGCGCTGATACTTGTCTGCGTAATCCACGATTTTCCGAGATCAAAATGAATAAACGTATCACTTAAAAATGTTCCCAGCCTCACAAGATAGGAATGGTTTAACCCAAGCTCCTCACGCATGGCCGCCAGATCTGCTTCTGTCGCCGAGGAGCCAAGTATAATTGCGGCCGGATCCCCCGGACAGAAGGACATCAGTGTAAATACAATGACTGCCACTCCCAGAACAATCGGAATCATCCAGAGCAATCTTTTTAAAATGTACCTTGCCATTATGAACCCCTTTCTTCCATTATAAAATGCCTCTGTCTTCTGCTTTCCATTATTGTTTTACACTGGCTGCAAAGTCAATATTACCTGACGGAAGATTCACGCTCTCTGTCAAAGCAATTTTACTGCTGTAGATAGTACTGATTGTCGGGAGACAAATGCCGTATGCATACACGTGATCCTTAATATACTGGTGTACCGCATCAATATTCTCCTCGGTAAATCCTGAATTGGACCATGTGGAGTACAGCATCTCCGTCAGGACCTCATCGCGGCGGGCTGTACCATCACCTTTTTCATACGCGGTGCTGTCGAAACGGTTAGACCAGAAGGCTGGCAGGGAACCGGCTCCGGCACTGATAATGATCATGTCATACTGAGCTCCGTCAAAACGAGAGGCAGAGAAAAGGGCTGAATCCACAATATTCAGTTTCAGCTTCACGTTGATTGCGAGCAGATAGTTTTGAATCATCTGCGCCACACGCTGTGTGGTGGAATCAGACATACAAAGCAGCTCCAGCTCCTCGCCGTTATAGTTGGACTGAGCCAGGTATTCCTTTGCCTTCTCAACATCGTAAGGGAAATATTCCTCATCATTCCATTTATCCAGATACCCAACGACACTTTCCACCGCCGCATCATGCATTGGCTTTGCATAGCCATTATACACACCGGCGATAATTCCTTCCGCATCGATTGCGTAGCAGATTGCGCGGCTGAGATTCTCATCATCAGCTATTATTCTGCTCTTATCTCCGGAGAAAAACAGCTGAGTTCCGTTGCTGCTTGGCAGCTGATCGATGTGAAAAGCGTTGTTCCCTTCAAATGCCGGGACAATACTTGCGCTGATCCCTTCAAATACATCGACAGTTCCGGTCTCCAAAGCGACCTGCTGTTGTGAAGCTTCCTTAATGATGGTATATGTAATCTCTTCGAGATTCGCTGCCAGAACCGGGTCTATCAACTCTGGTTTTTGCCAGTAGCTGTCTCTCTTCTTAAATGTAATATGAGAGCCGGATACAAAATCCGTGACTGTATACGGAGAAGTTGAGACAATCTTTGTAGCAAACCCATCCTCGCTCGCCTCATACGCCTTCTGAGATACCACATAAGTACTTACCAGAACGAGTTCAAAGGAATTTACAATATCCTGTTTCATAACCACCCTGAACGTATAATCTCCGGTCTGTTCAACGCTGTCAATTTTGTTAAAGCAGGGCTTTAGTCCCTGTTTCATGGATTCCTCCAGCATCCACACGATATCGCTGACCGTGATATGGTTTCCTTCTGAATCTTCTACGTAATCGTAAATCTCTACATTCCATGTAACACCATCATCATCTACCCCCCAGCTTTTAGCCACCTGAGGAATGTACTCGTTATCCGCTGTCTGATACGCCAGGCGGTCATAGATCAGCCTGACCATAGACGCATACTGGCTCTGCGTGGTACGAAACGGAGTCAAAGTCTCCCAGCTTTCTGATGTTCCGATCTTAATACCTGTGATCGGACCGGACGCCGCAGCACTCTCTGTTGGATTTGCCGCTACAGCACTTCCTCCACTGTCTTTACTGCCCCCGCATCCCACAAGAGAACTGATGACCATACAGCCGGTCAACAATGCACACACTGTTTTCGATATGCTTTTCTTCATAATAAATCTTCTCCTTTTTTAATTTATTAACAGATTCTACAGCCCCATGCGCTTAAACAGCTCCCCCGGGGCTTCGTTTACTTCCAACAGCTGTTTCATGGCCCGACAGAGCCTTTTTTCCTGCTCTTCATTTTTTATGGGCTGCTGCTGCACTGGATCTTCCTGCAGATCAAACAGCTGTGTTCCATACGTCCGGGTTATGGCGTCCGTTCCCTCTGAAGCAGGAATTTTTAACACCGGCATATTTTTTGTAAAACCAAATGGCTGTGTTAGAGAGGCCTGTTCCAGTTCCACTCCCATCCTGCAGTTCATACGGTTTGGCATCAGCGTATATTCATACAGCCGGATCTCCGGATGAACAGCAGCCCTCATATAGGCGTACCTTCCGTCCGTGATATTCAGCTGGTTTCCGTGATAGCCAAACAACGCAAATTCCCGGACCGGCTGGTCCTTAAAAATGGTATCCCTAAGCGCTTTACCGATCATATCCTTCGGCTGATCACATCCGAAATACTCCAGAAGTGTGGGGGCCATATCGATCGTCTGTACCAGACTGTCACGGTATTCCCCTCTTTTACCGTACCTCGGATCCCATATGAACAGAGGAATATTGACGATCTCCTGGTAACATGGCATGATATTTTTAGCCCACCATCCGTGTTCGCCCAGGAGAAAACCGTGATCCGTGTTGACGATCAGCATGGTGTCTTTCCACAGATCATACCGGTCCATCATATCCAGCACCCTTCCAAGATTCTCGTCACACATGGAGATCATTGCCATGTATTTTGCCCGAATGTAAGCGATCTCCTCCTCCGTCTGATGAACACGGTCGTAGGGAGGCCAGTCCAAGTCTTTGTCTAGGGCTGGTTTTTCGTACTGTTTTAAGTATTCTTCAAAGGAATAAAATGGTTCGTGCGGATCGAAGGACTCTATTTGAAGAAACCAGTTGTCATACCCTTGATTCGTCTCAATAAATTCCAGCCCCCGGTCAAAGGTCAGCTTCTGACAGCTATTATCTTTATCCGCTCTATATATGCGGTTCACCGCGTCCTGCTTATACAGTCTCTGCTTAAATTTTTCTATCTCCGGATTACTCCCCGGTATCATGGTAGCTGCCTGTATGTCGGGAGAAAGGTTTCCTTTCCATGGATCGCCTTCCTGTCCGCGAATACATTCCCAGGTGGAATATCTCGTGTGGTATGTCGCTCCGCCGTCCTCCCAGTAATGACCATGATCGCTGACCAGATGCGTATGGACGCCTGCATGGCTTAACAATTCCGGCATGGAATCGTCGAAGGGCTCTAACGGCGACCAGCCTCTGTGCAGAAAGTTCAGTCTTCCTGTATGCAGTTCCCGGCGGGCCGGCATACACGGAAGACTTCCGGCGTAAGCCGAACGGAAGGTAACCGTCCGCTCTGCCAGCCTGACAAAATTAGGGGCATATACCTCCGGACAGCCGTAGGGCGGCAGAAAATTGCGATTGAGAGAGTCAAACATCACCATGATGGCCTTCATCAGGATCGCCTCCTATCCTCTCACATGAAATGATTTTACATAGAGTTCAATAGCCGGATTCAGCTTTTCCCCGCGCTGTCCAAATGCCAGTTTTAACCGTTTTACTTCCTCTGGTCTGCTGGCTGCAAGATCATGCATTTCGAAAGGATCTGTACTTAAATCATATAACCGCTCCGGCTCTCCGACTTTCATAATGAGCTTGTACTCCCCATCCGTTATGGTTCCAAAACTTTTTATTAGTCCCTTTGGATCGGGATTAATGAGCTCAGAGATGCCAAATTTCCTGACATAAGGTTTTGTTCCGTTCAATACCGGCTTTAAAGAAAGAGATTCCAGACTCTCCTCCACCGGAAGTTCCGCATAATCGAGAAATGTCGCCGCCAGGTCCTGAAGCTCCACTGGTGTTTCATTGCAGACAGCCCGCTTTCCTCCAAACCGGGAAGCGTCAATTACAAGCGGTATATGTACAGATCCCTGTTCCGGCTTAGATTTTCCGTACAGATTATGATCCCCCATCATTTCTCCGTGGTCCGATCCGTAAACCACAATCGTATTTTCCCAGTCGCCGCGCGTTTTCACAGCTTCCAGAATTTCGCCGATACAGCGATCGATATTCTCAATCATGGCTGCGTAATTTTGCCGTACCTTTTGATTGTCTCCGCAAAAGGTGCATCCCGGTGCACCGGGAAAGGAACGGTCCGAGACTGCGATTTTCATGCTTTCCGTAATGTCCCACGGGTCATGAGGGCCGGAGAAGTTTACCTGCAAAAACCAGGGTCTTTCTCTGGGAAGCCCCTCTATCATCTCCAGGCTCTCCCGGGTGATCCAGTTATCCGCATAGAGTTCATCAGGAAGAGGTGTCGGGGACGTATTCCCGCCCCGGTGTATCATATCCTCCACATGCCTCTCCAGCCATCCCCTCTCCTTCAGCATTCTGCCGTAGGGTCCCGGATGATCCTTTAATGCGGCCCACACGGTATCCATCTTTCCTTCGCTGTCAGCGGCATCAGAAAAACCAATCTGCTGAAGCAGCGGATGATATCCATCCCCCCATTCCAGATCTGCCTTATTTAAATCAAACTTGCCCACGCCGCTTACGTAATAACCATGATCCTTAAGCTTCCCATAAAACGTTTCCAGCCCTGCGTCATAGTTCGTGTTATTGGAATACACACGGCAGTTTTTATAACGTTTTCCCGCCGCAAGACATGCCCGCGCCGGTGCACACAGCGGCGCCGGGGACACCGCCTCGGTAAACGCGGTACCGTGATCCATAAGACTGCGTATATTTGGCATCTTTAGTTCTAAATCTTCCACACCAAGTTTTCTTTTTATCTCTTTGTCATATGGCATCCAGTCGCCCCGGTGCTGATCACTGAACAAAAATAAAAAGTTCGGCCTCTTTTCCAAGTGTTTTCCTCCTCCGTTTATTTATTCGTATAACCATAATACAACGTCTACTTTTATTCGTCAATCGGTTATATTAGTTAAATAAATCGTTACATTTTTGTGCATTTTTAACATATATATCCGTTTTTTCATCTGTTATAATAGTTTTATTAGTTTATTCGTATATACCTTTTTATACTTTAAGTTAACCAAACTGAATTTTATCTGTAAGGAATTTTAATATGAAAAATAAAATAACGAGCAAAGACATTGCGCAGCGGGCAAATGTGTCCCAGGCAACCGTCTCCTATGTCCTGAATGACACACCCGGTAAATCTATCTCGGAAAGTACAAGGAAACGTGTTCTTGACGCCGTGGCCGAACTTAATTACATCCCAAACAGCGCAGCCAAACGCTTAAAAAGCAGTCGCTCCTACTGTATTGCGGTGCGTCTGGCCACCACCTTAAACACCCCCCGCTATTATAATGCCATGCAGGGAATCCGATCCTATCTAGAGCCGAAGGGATACAGCATCTTATTGTGCAATGACCAGAGATGCGGCAACACCTTCAACTACATTGATGCCTGCATGAACACACTCACCGATGGAATAATCTACGTATCTTCCAACCACAGTGACGTCTCTCCCGAGGCACTTGAACAGATTAAAGCTTATAATATTCCGTTTTCAACGATTGACTGCATGGCTGAGGATTCCGCTATCAACAGTATTACTTATGATTATTTTGCCTCTTCCTATCTCCGAGCTGACTATCTCCTAAACAAAGGATTTAAGAAGTTTATTTACATACGGCCCAACTATGTCAATGCGAAAGAGACTGCCAGGGAAAGAGGATTCCGGGCCGTCATGGTAGGACACGACGATCTGCAGTTTGAAATCTTTCCTATTGAAGGGATAGACGCCAACTCCAGTACCTTTTCTCAGGATAATAAGTTCTTTGAAGTAGAGCGTGCAAACATTCAGGTTGTGAAAAACCTTGTCAACTCTGTTTCCCTGGATACCTGCTTTATCTGCAGTTCCAGGGAGGTTCAGCAAACAGTGTCCCAAAAGCTTCACGACCAGCACCTTTTACTGCAGTCCGAAGAAACGTTCCACTGGTATGAGAGGTCGGTTTCCTATCATTTTCCTCATTATGATGCGGGATTCGAGTCCGCAAGATCATTACTGAATATTATCGACAGCAAAAATGGTGTCCGTAAATTAACGCTTCAACCAGTGATAGAACCCACAGATCCAGCCGTTTTTTAGCGGCTGTGTTCTTTGAACTTTGTTTATACGTATAACTATACAGAAGGAGGAACTTTCATGAAAAATATTGTTTATTTTTTCTGTGATGAGCTGCGCCAGGATGCCTTAGGCTGCTATGGGAACCCGGCAGGTCTCATGCATACGCCTAATATTGACGCGATCGCCCGGAGAGGTTATCTTTTTGAAAACTGTTTCTGCAACTCTCCCGTTTGTGTTCCATCAAGAACCAGCCTTATGACAGGACTCTATCCTGAGGACACTGGTGTATACAACAACGAGGCAGCAATCTCCACATTTACCCTTCCTGCCCCGTTCATTACATTTCCCGAGGTACTGCGAAAGGCTGGATACCATACTGCCAACTTTGGAAAAACCCATCTCCCGCCAGGGCTCACCCCCTTTGAGACGGACAATCCGGAAGGCAGCGGCATGGGACTGGGACTTACGTATGCTGAGAGGCAGGATCTTCAAAAAATATCGCCGCGGAGCGGCCTTTCCTTCAATGCGGCCAGCCTGTATCCAGAAGGCAAGGAATACTTTCCTGAAAAGGTGACAGAAAATGCGCTGGAGTGGCTGTCTTGCCAGTCGGAGCCTTACTTTCTGCGTATTTCCTACACTCAGCCTCACTCTCCAGTCATACTCAAACGAGGCTATGAAACCATTTACAGGGATTATCCGTTCGACAGTAAACTTCCCAATATCGATCATCTCAGCGAATTTGAGCAGACATTTGCACATACTATCGGATTGGAAACATTATCAAAAGAGGAATTGAGAACAATCAAAGCTTATTACTATGGTATGGTATGCTGGATTGACGATGAAATAGGAAAAGTCATCAATTTATTACAGAGCCGGGGCGAACTGAGTAATACCATCATTATAGTGGGAGCTGACCATGGCGCTCTTCGCGGAGAATGCTGCGGACTTGGGAAACACATTTTCCAGCGAGTCAGCCAGGCAGTTCCCTTAATCATTGCCGATCCTATGGAACCAAAAAAGGGACGGCGGATCACCTCCCTCTGTTCAAATATCGACATTCCGCGTACACTCTTTTCTCTAATCGGAATAGAGGCGCCGCAGCAGTTTAAGGGCCGCAATCTTTTTGATGACAGCAGCTCTCAGCCTGTATATGCCACGATCGGCTATGGGGAAACTGACAGTTGTGCCTTTCCTGCACGCCAGCTCGGCCGCCTGCCTGGCGGACACGGATGGCCCCGCCGTGCCTGTATCCGCCAGGGACAGTACCGTCTGGATATGAATATTCGGATAGATGGACTTCGCCCCTCCAGGGAACAGGAAGATATTTTCTTCGTCGACTGCAAAAAATACCCGGCAGAGGATTATAATATGGCCGGTGACCCGGCATACGCCTCTGTCATAGAAGAACTGACCGCGCAATTGTCTGCTCACTGCCGCGCAGCGGTCGAGGCGGACCCGGCTCAGCTTCACATCCCGGCCGACCTGGTCCGTGGTACCCGGCAGTGAGTGAAGCCGGCAGGAATGCGAAATCGCACAGTGGACCGCAATTATATCAAAATAAAAAGGGGCTGCCGCTGCGGCTAAGACAATTAGCCGGGCGACCGCCTCTTACTATATCAATTATACCGTTAAATCTCCTGTATTATATACCTCTGTTTTTAAACCCGATACCATCTGGATTAATTCCAGATGTTTCTGTTTAAAGACGAAATAAATTTTGTCCTTTGGCGGCCATTTTAAAATCATTTCGAAACGATCCTGTTCCGACAAAAGACTGGGAGAAATATAGACGTACAAAGTTCCAACTCTATCCTTATGATTTTTATTAAAAACCTTTGTACCGCATACTCCAATCTCTGCAACATCCTCCCAATTGAACTTCATGGTCACAAAACCGAACAAAGACTTGCTGATCCCATTCTCATCCACATTGACAGCCATTCCATTTATCAGGGCAACATATCCAAATACAGCCCCCATAACCAGGAAAAGTATCGCAGAAACCGGACGGCTTATCAGAAACATAGCTATGGAAAAGAAGAAAAATACTACAAAAACAACTATCGCTGCCACACTTTTAAAAAGGTTAACAATAAAATGACCGTTCATCCTGATCTCCTGCCGTTCTTTCTACATTTCCGTTATCTCCTGAATATTATACTCTGCCTTTTCCTTGCACGTCAACTCCTTTATCTTATGTTAAATCCAGATATAAGCAGGCGTTACTGTTCACAGTCCCCGTCGCCCTCTGCTGATTTTACCTTGCTCGCCGTCATTGGCTGTGGTATGCTTCCCTTAGAAAGGAAACAGGTATGAAAAACATGGCAAAATGCACTTTTCTGATATTAATTCTGGCTGCCGCAGGTCTTACGTTAGCCGGATGCGGTCAATCCGGGCCGGCTGTCACGACGGAGGCTCCCGTGGTCTTTCAGATGGCGCCCTCCACTTTGGGTGTTGGAGATTTTCTCAGACAGTTTAAGGATTACGATTCCGGTTATGAACAGGATCGCTGTTACAACGTAACACCGAAGGATATCACCGACCGTTATGATTTTCGTATTTTTAAGTACGATACATCCTGCGGCAGTTTTTTATCATATGGTAAAGAGGTGTATCCGCTGGGCACATGGTTTGGAGGACACGGTGTGACATCGTTTGCAGTCTCCGACTTAAACAAAGACGGGAATTTTGAGCTGTTTTTCACTTATTCCTGGGGCTCCGGTGCGCACCGCTCCCTAGTCGGATATTTTGATTCTGCCGCAAAAGAAACCGTCTCTCTGGATTTCATTTATTGGGGGAATGACATGGTGTTAGGTACAGACAGCAACGGCGATTTAGGGATTTATCACGCGGACTGTGATGTAAACTCCTTTGTGGACATTGACTTGGAAGCGAAAGACAAGTTGGCGTCCATCGTCTGGGATTCTCAGGAGATTTCTATTGCAGAAACAGCAGAATAGTCACCCCCCGTCGAAAACGACGGGGGGTACATTGAATTACAAATATTAATACACCATATCTATTTCTCGTTATCATCTCTGATCTTAGCAAGGATGGTAACCGGAGCACTGTCTATCCCTTCGATAAATACCGGCAGTGCAAACACGGTCTCCAGCTTATCTGCCTCCAGTCCTCTCAGGTCAATATCTTCGATAATAAGTACCGGAGAATTACCCTGTTTTCCCAGCATAATCTGATGGGCCAGTACACCGTCTTCTATATGAAGAGGTGAGGATAAGGAAATCCAATCCATACCGACTGCCTTTAAATTACCGTACCTTTCAGTAATCAGATGTGCTGCATCAGATGAAATACACGGTCCCTGAGCAGAGTAAACGGTGTTGTCCTCCTCACGCTTCCAAGAAAAACCGCTTCGTATCAGAAGCAGATCCGCCTTCATGATCGCTTCCTCAAACGTTAGAAGATCTTCCGGCATCACCATCTCTCCCTCCGCTTTTGGAATATCCACCAGAAGCGGCCTTTCAAAAATAAAGCGGGACAATTCCAGCTGGTACAGTTGTTTTCCTTCACCGTTAAAATGATTCGGCCCATCCATATGGGTTCCAAAATGGTTGAACAGCGTCACCTGGAACGTGTTGCACGCATCGCCCTTTTCAATGGATTCAAACGGTGACAGGCTGATGGTCGGCGCACCCGGAAATGCGCGGTCCCTGGTATTTAATGTATAAGAAAGACGTTTATACATAAGTTTACTCCCCCTCTTAGTCTACAGGCGCATAATCGTATTGGCATTGGCAATAGTAATCAGCGCCGAGACGAATGCCATCAAAAATGCCCCCAGATAAATAGTACCTGTTTTTTTATAAAGCCTTCTTAAGATTACCGTGCCAAAAATCATCATGGGTATAAACGGAATAATCAGGCAGATATTTACCCATTCACGGTTTTCATACCACATGGCATGGCCTGTTGTAAACAACACAATAAACTGAACGGCGACCAGCCCTGCAAGTCCTGCAATATTAACAATAACACAAAGCAGGGTATGTTTCCACTCTTTTTGTCCTTCTACAGCGCCTGCATTCATTACAAAGGAACAGGCAAGCCAGAATATCAGTAAAAACGGCATATAGCGAATCCACAAAACCAGAATATTTCCATCTGCAGCCCGGATTGCAAAACTCCAGAACCGGAAATCGGTCTTAAAGAAACGGTCTGCAAACAGTACTAATTCATATGCCACCATCATAACAATCAATGCCAGAAGGGCACTTTTTCCTACCGTCTGCCAGGAAGCCTTTACGCCCCAATATGCCTGGTTGTCGCCGCACTTCTTTCCGTCAAGCCAATAGACAGCCGCAAATATCAGGACTGCGATCAGCCCGTTTATAGCTGCCCAGACGATAATTGCATTGGAGCCCGGCTGCGGGAAAAACTTATTGGAATTATTTGCAACTGCATCTGTAAACAGTTTCCCATATGCCAGTCCAGTAAACAGAGGCATTACGGTCAGCCCCGGTATTACCGCAAGCAAAATTTTACTTGACGCGGAGAGAACCTTATTCTTTTTTGCCGCGATATCTGCCGGGGTCTCCGTAACAGGCTGAACAATTGTCTCAAAGAACGGAGTCTTTAAAAGGAGACCGGCGAATGGGACGAGGAATAGGAAAAAGCCAAGTATCCCCAATCCATTAAAACATTCTTTCAAAAACCACTGTTGATTTTCAGCTGGGATAGCTTCAGGAGCCCCCAGGGTGTCCGTAAAAAACTGGCTGGTAATTGCAGCATTCTTTTTCGAAAAGAACTGAAGCTGGTGGGATATTACCGGATTATAGACCACCCGCATTGTGCCGTCCTCAATGCTTCCGTAATACTTTCCACTTTCCACCTTCTGGCTATTATCATATCCGGACAGCTTTACATCCGGATGCCCTGTCTTCTCATCTGTCATCTTCTCTTCAGTCAGAGTGAACGCATCCGGAGTGGTCGTGTTGATAAAAAATTTAGCCTCCGGAGAAACAGACAGATCAGCCCACTGATATCCATCTACTTTAGTGACCTGAACAGTGGCGCCCTCGTCATAACGCGCAAAATTGATTCCTACATTTACTCCGGAAGGCAGATTATTCAGCATATAGTGATCCGGGAAAAATGCCAGAATTAACGCAGATTTTACCTTCGTAGAATAGCTGCTGCCGTCTTCCGGCTGGCCCGCATAGGAAATTCCACGCTCATTCCGTCCATAGGCGTCCAGGGTATATGCAACATTCCGTCCTCCGGTAGAATGCCCTGTGATACCGATTCGGTCTCTGTCTATGTAGTCAATATTATTGTATACATAATCTACTAATTGCAGCATTCCAAGGCCATAATAGGTACGGTTATAACCGTATTCTTCCACAGTTCCCGACGAATTCCCCGCACTGTAGGTATCCATATTAAATACCACGAAACCGCGTCTTGCCAGTTCAATTGAAGTTATGTCCTGTGTTTCCAGGGTAGCATGGTACCCATGACTGACAATTACACAGGGAGCCGGATTGTCCTTAGTGGCCGCGGCCGGCCGATGAATCAGGACCCGGAGTGTCTCGCCGTTTGGCATGGGAATCCTGGTATCAGTTACGGTAATCTTACCACCCCTGGTCTGTATCAGACTGGCGCCAATGCAGCTGACCACGACCAGAATCAATGCGATTGCAATTAATTTAATACAGTTATTTTTCTTTAACAAATCCTTCTCCTCACTTTCTCATAAACTCATCTTAGTTTTCCATTAAAATTTCTACAGTTTCTCTTAAGGTAGAAATCTCCCCCACATTTCCCGGAAAAATTACATATGGCATCCCTGGAAATTTACTTTCATCTCCTGTCATCCATACTGGAATTCCAGGCTTTATCTGGCCCATGACGACGGCACGGCGAACCCTTAACGCCTTTGTTCCAACGTCACTGGATGTAATTCCCCCTTTCGCAATAATAAAGTTGGGACGCTCCGTCAAAAGCCCGATAATACTGGTTACCGCATCGGATATCTGCACCGACACTTCCAGTTGTTTGTCTTTATCATCCGTATCTAAATCAAAGCGCTCCCTGCGTGTATACACAGCCACAGTCTGGCCTGAGGTAATCTGCGCTTCAGCTTCTCTAATCACACGCTGTACCTCCCTCTCAAGTCCCCCTTCCTGCAAAACAAGATGCTGGTTAAATTCAATAAAATGAACCGGGTATCTGCAATTCCTTAAATCTTCCATCTGAAGAGTGGTCTTATTTACATGCGATCCGATCAGAATGATGCCTCCGTTCGTATTACCCGGTACGACAAGGTCTTTCTTTGTCAGCAGGGGCTGTTCTCTAACTCCGCCCAATACCCTGGTAACTGCCGCCGCGCTTCGGAACAAAAAGTTTTTACCAGCTTCCATGGCACGCAGGCAGGCGGCGGCAAATATCTTTACATCCGCGTAGTCCGCGCTGTCAACCACAACTTTTCCAAAGCTTGTAACACTCATAAGCTGCTCCGTGATTCTTTCTACATTCTGGAGCCTCAGATCAGTAATAGAGATCCACACAACGTCGTCCGCGGAATACTGTCCGCGAGTCTTTTCTTCACACCACTCTGTTAAATCAGAAGCACAATACCCAAAGGATTTATCCTTCGCAAATTCTGTCATTCCCGCCGGTATAAGCTGGTCCCCTTCTTTTACATAGTGTACCTTATTCAGAGTATATCTGCCGCCTTCTTTAAAAAACGGATAGATAATCTCCCCATCAAATACAGTCTGATCTCCTTCCTCCAATTCCTCTCTTAAGACTTCTGTCTCCAATGGATAGTGTCCTCTTAATGTAGAGTCGCTTCGACTGATCAGAATAAAATCTTTCTTACATTCTTTTGACGCTGCCATAATTCCGGCCGCTATTTTCTTATGGGCGGCTTCGGTCTGGGGTTCCGTCATTCCTCTGGAATTCGTAAGAATAAAAAACATCTGCGAGTCCTCTTTAAACCCATCTAATAATGTCTCAGGTTCCCAATCCGTATAGACGGAAACATCATGTACTGTCTGAACACCGGTTGGATCATCATCGAGAACAATCACTTTTTTCCGGCATTTATCCAGTTCCTGTTTGAGCAGGCGGTCCGCCCCTGCCTCATCAGCTGCAGGCAGACGCTCAATTCTGGAAAATGGTATTGGCTTTATTACTCCTGTATCTTTCATCTCTGCACCTCCCCAGGCCGCTGTACCACAACCCCCGCCAATTGCTCAAAATACTGTACGATTCCACTGTGGTCATCTCCCATATGACCTCCAACCTTCAGCGTCTGCATTATTTCATAGAGCTGTGCCGTAAATGGGAGAGGCACGTCAATATCATGAGCCGTGGCCATGACATTCCTGATGTCCTTATGATTGATAGAAATCTTTCCACCTGGCTTAAAATTTCGGTTTATCATCATCGGCGCCTTCGCATCCAGCACAGTACTTCCAGCCAGTCCGCCCCGAATCGCCTCATACACCAGCTGAGGATCCGCCCCCGCCTTCGTCGCAAGTACAAGTGCTTCCGATACGGCCGCAATGTTCAGGTTCACGATAATCTGATTGGCCAATTTAGTTACAGAGCCGCTGCCATTGGGTCCGATCAGCAGTGCAGAGGAACCCATAATATCAAAGTATGGTTTTGCTTTTTTAAAGTCCTCCTCCTCACCTCCGGCCATAAATGCAAGCGTACCATTTACTGCTCCCGGTTCCCCTCCGCTGACCGGACTGTCAATAAATCCACACCCTGCCTCTCCTAACCGCTTTGCACACGCTTTCGACTGAACCGGGGTCACGCTGCTCATATCAACCACCAGGCTTCCCTTCTTAAGACCCGAAACCAGTCCCTCCTCCCCGAACAGCACATCCTGAACAATATCTCCATTTGGCAGTATGGTAAAAATAATATCACAGAAATCCCCCATATCTTTTGGCTGAGCATAATCGGCTCCCGCAGCAGTAACCGCCTTTACTGCCTCCTCATTCACATCGTAAACGGCCAGAGGGACACCGGCATTCAGCAAATTTAACGCCATCGGTTTCCCCATAATTCCAATTCCTATAAATCCTGCTTTTTTCATGTTCGCACCTCCGCTTTTTCTTCATAATACTGCATACCGGTATGCAGGTCAAGTGTTTTTTTATTATTTTTTAGTGCTCTATTTATTTCATGTTCGATTATTGTGTGCTTATTTTTGTATATATTGCACAAAACCCATTTTTTTATTGATAATTAAATTCCAATACTATATACTGGAAATATAATCTTATTTTATAATTCCGGTTATTGTTAGTTAATGTTTTAACAGGAGAAGAGAAGGAAGGTACGGAAAGGAAATGGCGAGTTTATGGCTTACGGAAAACGATTGCAGGCAGAGGTTTACGACTACTTAAAAGAGCGAATTTTAAACAACCAGTTAAAAGATGATACCATTTATTCAGAGACTCAGGTTGCAAAAGAAGTCGGTTTTTCAAGGACTCCGGTTAGTGACGCCCTGCAGAAGCTGGAACAGGATGGCTTTATAGAGGTACTTCCAAGCAGGGGCTTTAAGCTTCGGTCCGTAACCAAGGAAAGTATCTTAAAAAACAACCAGGTACGGTGTGCTTTGGAGGGCTACAGCGTGTGGACATTGGCACAAAATTATCAAACTTTGGAAACGATTAATATTGTTGAAAATTTATATAATCTTCTGGATAAGCAACAGGATATCGTACGTCAGACTAAAGATGTTTCCGAATTCGCAAAATGCGATTCTGAGTTCCATATGACCATTGTGGAATCCTTGGGAAATGAGGAGCTGACTGATCTTTTCCATTGCCACCTCTACCACATACAGAAAATGGCTGTTCGTTCCTTAAGCCAGCCCGGCCGTATGATGGCCGCTCTGGGAGAGCATCTGAATATCTGTGAGGCACTGCGGACTGGAGACACATTAAACGTCTATCAGGTTACGATGAAGCATCTTCAGATTACACAGAAGCTTGATCTGGAAAATCTCATGTTACAGCCGATGCCTTAAAAGGCTTCCAAATATGATGCCTGACCAGTCGGCATCATCAAAACACAATGAAAAAGGCAGATATACTAATCGATTTGACCAGTATGTCTGCCTTACTATTCTATATGTTTAAAATTGATTCATATAAACCAGATCTATCACGGCCGGAACCTGCTATACACCTTCCCCGGCTGCATCCCGCCTCTGTAGCTGGCCATCTCGCTTACTGTCACCAGCTGGAATCCCATGGCCTTCAGCTTTGGGATAATAACCTCCGCCGCGTCTGCTGTGGGGCCATATATATCATGCATCAGTATGATATCTCCATCTTTTACATGGCCGATCACAGAATCAATGGTTTTCTGCTTATTTTTTGTTTTCCAGTCCAGAGTATCAATAGACCAGAGTACCGCGGACATTCCCATGGACCCTACAGTCTTCATCGAGGTGTCGTTCTTTGCCCCGCCCGGCGGCCTCATGAGTACCGGTGATACGCCTCCTGCTGTACGGATATTATCATTGGCCTGTCCCAACTGTGACTGAATCCCGGCCGCATTCAACTTTGTGATTGTTTTATGCTCATAGGTATGGTTAGCTACTTCACACCCCAAAGCAGTCATCCTGGCTACCGCCGCTGTATTGGCTTTTCCCTTCACCCGGTTTCCCACCATGAAGAAGGTGGCACGGCCTCCATTCACTTCCAAGCTGTCCAGAATCCGGTTGGTAACCGGTGCGTGAGGACCATCATCAAAGGTAAGCGCTACCATAGGACGATTGGGATCAATTCCGGCAGTCTCCTTTTTTTCGCCAGGAATAGCCGCGCCCTTTGTGATGACTGTCATGCGTATTCCAGTGATTTTCTGACTGCTTCCTTCCAGGCCTGCCGTACCTTCTTCGTTTCTGACCCATGGAGACCATGCCCCATTCTGTTGGATGGAGTAACAGACATCATAAAGATCCTTCAGCCCTCCGGTCAGTCTCGCCCGAAGTGCGGCAACCGGCGCTTCTCCCTCCGTACGTCCTGCCGTCACTGAGCCGGCCGTCCATTCCGTCCAGCCGGAACCACTCACTTCCAACTGGTATTCCAGACCCCCTGTTACATTCTGGGGCTGATTCAGTAAGACGGCCTGAAAACCCGTCATGTAGGTACCTTCAGGCGCAGTGTATGGAGTATCGTCTGCCTGCTTATCGCTCCAGGCAGTAGGATAATTAAATGCCTGGTAGCTTATTTTTACGGGTTCCTCCGCCCGGGCACTTATCGCCTGTACCGGAGCCTGAACAGTTCCTGTAAATACCAGAAGCGCCATTGCCAGCGCCTTAAGTTTCATATGTACTCGTTTCATTCCGTTACCTCTTATCTCTTTTCTGTGTTTATATTATCTTCTTTATAATCATTAGACGGATTTCTATATAAAAAAGTTTCAAATATGCATAACTTTTTAATTAGAATAAAACTCTCCTGTATTATAACACAGTGTCTGTATACAAAAAGAGGAATCTGCTGGATGACTGCCTGGCAGAATAAACGCTGCATTAAAAGGACATAAAAAGAGGCCCTCCGAAAATCAGAAAGCCTATGTTACCGTTTCACCCGATCCACAGGATACAGGTATTTACTATATTTTAAAGCTTCGTTCCGCATTTCGGGCAGTATTCAAAGTCCTCTTCGGTCTCATACCCGCAGTTTTCACACCGTTTCCGGTTCCATCCGGACACTCTGCGGCCAGCCTGCACAAGCGTTAAATCCTTTTCGGTTATATCCGGCTGTTCTCCATGCGCCAGACGCCTTCCCACCTCCTGATCCAGTTCATAGATGGTACTGCAGCATGACATCTGAACGTAATAATGCCGGTTCCATTTTATGATGGGAATGAAAAAGAGGCTGAAATAAGAGTAGGTCATAAAAACCTGATATCTCCCATAACCGCCGCACTGAGCGCAGATAACGGTCTTCGCGTATTCCAGCGCTTTCTTTCCCTGACTGATTCCAAAGACGAAAAACATAAAGAATCTCCTTCTCACGTAAATTTATTTTATTATACCATATTTTATCTGTTCTGCTATTAATCTTTACAGAAAACCGCCTTGAACTTTTACAGGCAAACCATTTATAATAGGCGTAAATCAACACAATCTGCCATTTACAGGCCGCAAGAGGAGGAATTTGTCTTGAAAAAAATGATACTGGTAACCTCACCGCCGGCATGCGGGAAAACCTACATCTCGAAACAACTGGCAAAAAATCTGAAGCACGTCGTCTATCTGGACAAAGATACCCTGATCGTCCTGTCTAACCGCATTTTCGATGTAGCGGGTGAGGAACGCAACCGGAGTTCCGACTTTTTTGAATCCAATATTCGCAATTATGAATATGAGGCTATTATTAATATTGCCATGGAGGCGTTGGATTATGACGATATTGTCCTGATTAATGCGCCGTTTACCCGCGAAATACGGAACCCGGAATATATGGATCAGTTCCGGAAGCGGCTGGCAATGAAGAACGCCCGCCTGGAGATCATCTGGGTCGTCACGGCCCCCGAGATCTGCCATCAGCGCATGATACACCGCAACTCCAGCCGGGACACATGGAAGCTGGAAAACTGGGATAAGTATATCAGTGGTGTGGATTTTTCGATTCCCTCAGCCATTGACCGGCCGGACAGTTCTGACGATGATCTTCTTTTATTCTATAACTCGACCGATCAGGAATACCAGGAATCTATGAAAAGAATTGTTGGAATACTGGAAGAGAATGGCTAAACAGGATAAAATGCCGACAGTAACAGTTCAGTCTTCGCTTCCAGCTGCCGCTGCCCGGTCCGGCAGTTGGAAGCGAAGACTGAACTGTTACTGCCGGACAGACCCGCTGGATACAAGGAATCTCATCTCCATTCCTGTATCCGGCAGTCTGTCCGGCAGTTCATGCATTGAATCAATAGAATCCCGATGGATTTTCAGACAGATTAATCATGATGTTCTTCATCTGGGTATAATGCTCCAGAATAACCTTATGGGTCTCGCGGCCGATCCCCGACTTCTTGTAGCCGCCAAACGGAGCTCCGGCCGGAATCGCGTTATACGTATTCACCCACATACGGCCTGTTTCGATTGCACGGCAGACACGGACAGCCCGGTTGATATCCCGGGTCCACACAGCGCCGCCCAGACCGTACTCACTCTCATTGGCCATACGGATCACATCTTCTTCATCCTTGAATTTCATCACAACCGCCACCGGTCCAAAGATCTCTTCCTGCGCCACCCGCATATCATTTGTCACGTCCACAAGCAGCGTCGGCTTTAAGAAGCAGCCCTTTGCCAGTTCTCCATCCGTAATTCGTTCACCGCCGCAGGCTACCCTTGCTCCCTCCTTCTTTCCAATCTCTATGTAGTCCAGAATCTTATTCAAATGAGCCTCGTAGATCTGAGATCCCATCATCGTGTCCGCCTCCCACGGAAGGCCAACCTTCACGCTGTTAAACTTCGCCACAGCCTCTTCCACGAATCTGTCATAAATGTCTTCATGCACAAATACACGGGATCCGGCGCAGCATACCTGCCCCTGGTTGAACAGGATTCCCAGCTGCAGTCCGTCCATCGCCATATCCCATTTGCAGTCCGGGAAGAAAATATTAGCCGACTTGCCGCCCAGCTCCAGCGTGGACGGTATCAGTTTCTCCGAAGCCGCGCATCCTACCTGGCAGCCCACCTCGGATGATCCTGTAAATGCCAGCTTTCGGAAACCCGGATGCTCCAGCATATACTGCCCCGACTTCGAACCTCTTCCTGTCACAATATTAAAGACACCAGGAGGCAGAATTCCGTCGATCAGCTTCGCCAGCTCCAGCACGCTTAGGGAAGTATAGCTGGAAGGCTTAAATACCGTACAGCACCCTGCTGCCAGCACAGGCGCAAGCTTCCAGGCCGCCATCAGGAATGGGAAATTCCACGGCACGATCTGGCCCACGACGCCGATCGGTTCCCTTAAGATCAGGCTCAGCGTATTCTCATCCAGCATGGCCGCCTCTCCCTCTTCCGTCCTCACCGCTCCGGCGAAATAACGGAAATGATCGGACGCATACGGAATATCGATCGTCATGGTCTCTCTGATCGGTTTTCCATTGTCCAGCGTCTCCAAAAGAGCCAGTCTCTCCTTATTCTGATCAATCACATCTGCAATCTTTAACAGTGCATCCGCCCTCTCTGCGGGCGTCGTCTTCTTCCAGCTCTCCCACGCGGCCCATGCGGCATCTACCGCGGCGTCTACATCCTCTCTCGTAGCTTCCGCGCATGTAGACAGATATTCCCCATTCGCCGGACAGTAAGATTTAAATGTACCGCCATCGGATGCGTCGACCCATTGGCCGTTGATGTACAGGTTATAGCTCTCTCTTGCTGCATTTTCCATATAACGTCTCCTTTCTAATAAAAAATTTGATGCAGGGCATTCTCCGCGGCCCTGCCGCACTCTTTTGTTCTGTTTTCAGTATAACAGTTCCGAAAAATAATGGCAACAATAGATATTTTATTCACAATTAATCGAATTATTTTTGTGTATAATATACATTTTCTGACAAAATTGTGTTTTGATCGTTAATTAACTATCAAAATATTTTTTAGGTAAAAACTCTTATTGCTGTATAAAGAGTCCGGCTCACTGGACTCCCGCGCCGGAGCACGGTCGCTTCAGCGGCCATATTTCCATAGCGCGGAGTGTGCCTCCTGCACGGAGGTTTTTTTGTAACAGAGGCACTTTCCTGCTGCACAAAAAAGCAGGAGAATCGCCGAAGCCTCAAGGGCCCAGGCAATTCTCCCGCCATTTTCCTGTTACTATCTTTCTGTACTTACTTCTGAGCGACCATAAAAGGTGAGCAGGTATAATCCGCAGATTCCGACCAGCGCATATACGATTCTGGAAATCCAGGACATGCTGCCGAAAAGGAATGACACCAGATTAAAATTGAAGAAGCCTACCAGACCCCAGTTTACCGCGCCGATAATGGCGATGGTAAGGGCTGTATAGTCCAATGCTTTGTTACCCATGGCACTACCTCCTTGTTGTGAGCACCCGGCGGCTGTTTTTCCCCGCCCGCGTGCGATAACTGCCGCCTCTCAGAGGAGAAAATGATTTCCTTTCTCATTGAAGTGGCTTTCTTTTTTTATTATGGGGAAGTTTTTGGGATTTTATACACTTTGTACTAAATTAACAGACAATCCGCACCACCTCTCATTTTCCCAGATGGTCGATCCGTTCCTTTATCTCATCCTCCCGGCGGTTAAACAGAAGGCGCTCGTTATACTGGTAATATCTCTGGCACTCATATTCCTGAAGGAATTTTATGCTGTAGTAATTCGTATTCAGTTCGGTGATAAACACTGCCATTTCCTGACTGTCGCCAAAGGATATCTCCATAAAATCAAAGGCGTGTTCCAGCATGGCTCCGCTCTCGTCGAACCGTTTTTCGTACTGCTCCCGCTCACGGCCAAAGTAAGACTTTACCATTTCCCACGCCGCATCCGGATCCGGAGCTTCTGCGAAACGAAGCTCTTTTTCATACTGCTCCAGAATCCGTTCCACATCCCGGTGCAGGTAATCACTCTGACGGTTTAAAAGTCCGGCTTCCCGCTTCTTTTCCCAGACCTGTTTAAATTCCTTTTGCACCGTGAGGAGACGTTCCTCCATATCTCCGTCCAGACTTCCATCATGCAGCTTTTTTAACTCTTCCATTAAAATTTCCAGCTTTTCCGCATCTTTTACCACCTGCTTAAATCCGCTGTTCAGCTTCGAGAGCAGAAGGCCGATTACGCTCAGTTTCTCGTCAAACTGGGCACGTTTTAGCTTATTGCAGAGATTTTCCCGGATCGAGCCTGCTAAAATTTCATCGATCTGGTAATCGTCCTGGTATTTATAATAGAGTTCCAGGTAATTGGAGAAATCCTTGGCTATCTTCGGGTACTGGAGATACTGTCCGATCACCTCCCGATCCGCCTTTTTTCCGAGTTTTTCATATACTTCAATAAATCGTGATAAATCTTCCCAGCCTCGCGGAGTAGCAAACAGACGGCCGTCTACCGTTGTCTCAATCCGGCAAAATGATTCCAGCCTTGCGTTCAGATAGGAGATTATGGCGGGATGGATCGACTGTTCATACGCATACTGCTTCCATACCTCGTAGTCCGGCTCCACGTGAATCATTTTAATCCGGTCCAGGGTCACCACGTCAAAATCCCTTACGGATTTGTTGTATTCGGGCGGATTACCGGCCGCTGCAATGATCCAGCCTTCCGGAATCTGATGGTTCCCAAATGTCTTACACTGTAAAAACTGCAGCATGGCAGGCGCAAGCGTCTCCGAAACGCAGTTAATTTCATCGATAAACAGAATTCCCTCCGAAAGACCGGTCTGTTCGATTTTATTGTAAATGGATGCCACGATCTCACTCATGGTGTATTCTGTCACACTGTACGGCTTACCGCCATATTCTTTCTTAACGATAAACGGAAGTCCAATGGCACTCTGCCGGGTGTGATGAGTAATGGTATAGGCCACCAGCCCAATTCCGCATTCCCGCGATATCTGCTCCATAATCTGCGTCTTGCCCACACCCGGCGGTCCGATTAACAGAACCGGGCGCTGACGGACAGATGGTATCTCATAGGCGCCGTACTCATCCTTCAGCAGATACGCCTCAATAGTATCCTTTATCTCTTCCTTGGCTCGTTTTATATTCATAATTGATTTATTTCCTCCTCTGTCAGGATAATTTTCATCGCCCACGCGGGGACGGATATATCTTCATACTGCCCTTCCACAAAGACAAATGCCGTGTCATAGGCGGGCATTCGGACAGGGTATATTCCCTTTCCGTCAGTAAAGTATAAAAGCCCCTTGAGTTTCTTAAATTTCCCCTGATTCATCAGTCCATTCACGTATTCAAAGGCCGGCCGGAAATCAGTTCCGCCCAGTCCCGATATAGTAAAGTTCTCCATATAGGCCTTCATTTCGTCCTGGCTGGTAATCGTCTCATCGGACCGGATCATCTCATCGCACTGTATGATGTGGATATTGATTTTCCGGAAATAGCTCTCGGATTCACAGAGCACGGAATACGTCTCCTCCAGGAACCGCCGCACCAGCTCCCCGGAGCAGGACATCGAAGTATCCACCACGATCACAAAATCTTCAATGCGGTGAACCTCCTTCGATTCCAGCGGTTCAATCAGCGGCATATTGCCGTATAGTTCCATTCCGTACGTATAAAACACATAGTCGAAGGAATCCTGATCCACCTCGTTCTCCTCACGAAGTACAGAAAACCTGCGCAGAAACTGCTTATAATCATACCGCTCCCGGTTTTCAACCCGCACGGCCTCCAACAGGCTTCTGGAGTCCTCCGCGTCCTTCTCACCGAAGGATTCCATCTCTGTCTGCATCTTCTCTCTGTTATTCTGCCACTTATTCTGGCGCTCCTGGCGGATCCTGGGATCTTCTTCCCTCTCCCAATGGTCATGGTTATCCACGTAAAACTCTGCCGCCATGCGCTCATATTCCTCTTCGGTTAAATCCATGTCCTGAAGCGACTTATAGATGCCCTCCGCCGTCAGAACTCGAAGCTTTTCCTTCAGCTTCGCGTATACTTCTCTCCGGAAAACGGACTGATGGCGGTATACGTTCTTAACATAAAATTCATCAATGATGGATTCTATGGCAATGTCACAGGCCAGATTCCAGTACGGGACCGCCCGTTTTCCACGCGTATCCATATGGCCCAGCAGGCAGTGGAATACCATGTGAAGAAAGGCCCGGTTAATCAGGACCCGTCCCCGTTTATACATACTCATCAAATGCTCCGGCTGGTAATAGATGAGAAACCCATCCGTTGCCACTCCGCGCCCTGCGCGGTCCGCCAGAAATCCAAGGCTGCTTAAGGCCACGTCCAGATAGCGAAAATTTAAATACAGTTCATTTCTGGAATTTGTCAGAATATCGTGGCAGATTTCTACCTCTTCCAGCTCGTCGAGCTGCTGCTGCCGCAAAGGATCTATCATTTGGCTTCACCTGCCTTTCTTTTTTTACCCTTACAACATGTAATCTGTTCACTTTATCCGTCTGAGTTTACAGTGAAAATGTCCTCTTTTTCGCCGGAAAGCGCCGGTGGCGCAAATCCATCAGGCCGCTCAGCGCCTCCGTCTCCCCCTTCCGGACTGCCAGTTCGATCATCTCATCCAACGCCTCTTTTTTCTCCGCATAATGGACCGCCAGCCAGGTAAAACACTCCAAATCTCCTGCAGACAGCGCATATTCCGCTGCTCCAGCCATATGTTCCCGCAGATACTCCTCATAAGTGCGGCGGTACTGTTTTGCCAACTCCACCAAATACTTAAGCCGTCCCATGACTAGGGCGCAGACGACCCGCTCCGGCTCCTGAACTTTTATATGGGGAAACAGCGCGTCATATTTGGAAAAACAAAATTCAGTCTGTTCGAAGCAGTAACGGTACAGGTGGCCACAACCATGCATTTCCCGCATGATGATGCGGGCAGGTGTATTTTCCACGGATTCTTCAAACATTTCCGGAAATACCAGTTTGGCACGGACAGATTCCTCCCCCTGCTCAACATAATAGTTTACATAAAGCTCCTGTCTCAGTTCCGAAATCAGCTCCTTAAAACAGGATCGGCGCCCCGGGATTACGCAAATGTCCATGTGCCTGATACTGGTACATCCTGTAAACAGGCCAGCCCCCACATCCTCAATCGTACTGTAACACCGGACCGTATTCAACTCAAAGCAGTTATAGAATGCGTAGTTGCCGATTTTTTTAATCGTCCGGGGAAGAATTATCTCCTCCAGGTGACCGCAGCACGCTGCAGGCGGCAGTTCAATCCCTGCGGCGGCGTATATCGCGGTATCTATCGCGGTGTCTATCAATGATCCGGCGTCTATTGTATTTGAATCTATCTCTATGCCGCTTCGCGCATTTCCTTCGGAGTCGGCCAGCAGAATTTTCCCCGCCGTCTTAAGCATCTCCTGCCGTCCCCAGCCCTCAGAAAAAGCGTATGCAGCCAGTTCTGTTACCGTTTTTCCATCTATTGTGTCAGGAATCCCGACCAGGCCGCCGTAGCTTCTGCAGCCGAGTACCGTGATTGTTTCGTTCTTTATCTGATATAGAAACATGAAAAACGCCCTGCCTTTCTGTTATATGGATCTATTGTATAACAGATGAATATAACAGAAACGCGGGGGAATTGCAATGGATAAATTTAGATATTAAAACGAAATTTTAGAGTAATTCCCTCTTGACAAATAAAAAAGAAAGGTATAATCTAAAAGTCATAAAAGTTGCAATGACGGAACCAGTACCCATTTTAAATACGTGACAGAGAAAAACGGCATACCTGCTGAAAGCCGTTTTCCGTATAACATGGTGAACACCACTCCCGAGCACCGGCAATCCAATGCCGGCGTGTCTTTCGCGTTAAGAAAGTTGTGTCTCACGTTTGGACACGAGTGAAAAATCAAGGTGGAACCGTGCATTTGACATTCATGCACCCTTGGACAGAAATATTCTGTCCAGGGGTGTTTTTGTTTTTAAATTATATTTTTTCAGTAATTACATGGAAACATTCACATTTACGCAAAAGTTTCATCAATTAGAAATTAACAAGGAGGACTATCATGAAGGTAACTTTAAAAAATGGAGAATCAAAAGAATTTGACAGCCCCAGATCCGTATATGAGATGGCGCTGTCTATAAGCGCCGGGCTGGCAAAAAAGGTCTGCGCTGCAGAGATTGACGGAGCCCCGGTGGATTTGCGCACCGCCCCCTCCCAGGACTGCCGGCTCACGCTCCTGACCTTTGACGACGAAGGCGGCCGGGCTGCGTTCCACCACACCACTTCCCACATTTTGGCTCAGGCCGTAAAAAGGCTGTTTCCAGAGACAAAGCTGGCGATCGGACCGTCTATTGCCGACGGATTCTACTATGATTTCGACCGCCCGGAACCATTTTCTCCGGAAGACTTAGAGGCTCTGGAAGCGGAGATGAAGAAGATCGTTAAGGAAGATTTAAAACTGGAACGGTTTACTCTTCCGCGTAATGAAGCGATCAGCCTCATGAAGGAAAAGGGTGAGCCCTACAAGGTCGAGCTTATTGAAGACCTTCCGGAAGAAGAGACTATCAGCTTTTACCGCCAGGGGGAGTATACCGACCTCTGTGCAGGGCCGCATTTAATGACTACAGGTGCGGTGAAGGCATTTAAGCTAACCTCCATTGCCGGTGCCTACTGGCGTGGTGACGAGCACAATAAAATGCTGACCAGAATCTATGGAACTTCGTTCCCAAAAGCAGCCGATTTAGAGGCATATTTAACCAGAATTGAGGAAGCCAAAAAACGCGATCACCGGAAACTGGGAAAAGAGCTGAGTCTGTTTACCATCATGGATGAGGGGCCTGGATTTCCATTTTTTCTTCCAAAGGGCATGGTGCTGAAAAACGCGCTGACGAATTTCTGGCGTGAAATCCATGAGCGTGAGGGATATGTGGAAATCGCCACTCCGATTATGCTGAACCGCTCTCTGTGGGAGACTTCCGGCCATTGGGATCACTATAAGGAAAACATGTATACGACCACGATTGACGATACGGAATTTGCCATCAAGCCCATGAACTGCCCTGGTAGTATGCTGGTTTACAAATCCCAGCTCCGCTCTTACCGCGATCTGCCGCTGCGCATGGGTGAGCTGGGCCTGGTGCACCGCCACGAAAAGTCCGGGGCGCTCCACGGTCTCATGCGGGTTCGTTGCTTTACGCAGGACGACGCCCATATTTATATGACGCCGGATCAGATCACATCTGAAATTAAGGGTGTGGTCCGTCTGATCGATGAAGTCTACAACATGTTTGGTTTCAAATACCATGTAGAGCTCTCCACCCGCCCGGAAGACAGCATGGGCAGTGACGAGGACTGGGAGATGGCAACAGACAGTTTAAGAGAAGCGCTGGACGAAATGGGATATGAATACGTTATCAATGAAGGCGACGGCGCTTTTTACGGACCGAAAATCGACTTCCACCTGGAGGACTCCTTAGGCCGCACCTGGCAGTGCGGTACCATTCAGCTTGATTTTCAGCTTCCGCTGCGGTTTGAGGCGGAATATACGGGTGCAGACGGTGAGAAACACCGCCCGATCATGATCCACCGGGTCCTGTTGGGTTCAATAGAGCGTTTCATCGGCATTCTGATCGAACATTATGCAGGCAAATTCCCGGCATGGCTGGCTCCTGTCCAGGTAAAGGTACTTCCGATCTCCGACAAAAACGCCGGATATGCCAGAGATATATACGAAGCCTTAAAGAAGAACCACATCCGCTGTGAAATTGATGAGCGTCCTGAAAAAATCGGTTATAAGATACGCGAAGCACAGCTCGAAAAGGTTCCTTATATGCTGGTCGCAGGCGCAAAAGAGGAAGAAAATCATACAGTGGCGGTCCGCTACCGCGATTCCGGTGAAAATGTCTCCATGCAGCCGGTGGACTTTATAGAAATGCTGAAAAAGGAAATTGGGGAGCGGAAATAAGTTATGCAGGGAGGTAATAAATTAGGCGGCTCACTCGAACCGCCCTTTTATTACCAATCAAACTTATACCGCCTTTTATCAAAATCATATTCTTCTGCGATTCGCAGTACTCCCCTGGCATTGGTAATCATACACTTGCCCTCATCAGATCCCTTGACTGGGCAAAGCATAAACGCCTCGTCCGCCGGATCCACCTGATAGCCGGTAAGCATGTAGCCCTCGCTGTCGAACAGATACCAGCCGCACGTGCCGTCTGCATCCTCTCTCAGCCAATACCAGCCGTTGCAGGCATAAGAGCCGTCAGAATACTGATACCACCATCTCTGGCCATCTGCAGCAGGCTGAAAGCCCTCCTGGTATGTCACCTGTTCCTGATCTACAACATAGTCAATATCACACAGCTTCAGTACCTTCTGCCAGGGTGTGGATGATACCTTACTCCGAATCGTTCCGTAGTTAATCCCCTTCGCTTCGATGCACCACCCGTCACCAATATATACGCCAATGTGTCCCGGTTTCCACAGCGCCCAGCCGACCATGGAATCGTCCAGGTGATCAATACTTACCCGTACTGCAGCCGTGTCATGGTAGTTGTAACTGCCACGGATCCGATCTGTGTACCAGCTGATCAGACCACTGCAATCCGTGCAGTGCTGTCCTATGTATTTAGCAGCCTTCGCCTTGTAGGAAGATGTATACGTTCCGGGATTCTCCCGGGCCAGCCTGTCCAGGATAGCCTGAGTAAGAATTTCCCCTTTAGCCCCGAAGACATACGGGGTTCCTAGCTTATTCTTGCAGTGTTCTATTAATCCGCTTCTCGTCTTGCTCATAATCTCACCTTTTCTTTTTTATATAAAAAAGGCCCAGAATCACCCAGGCCAAAAATCTTGTGACGTCACAAGTTGCAGTATTACAACCGTTGCAATATCGCAACAGCTCCGGCTCTCGCTCTGTCGGCGGAAGATGCAGGATCACCTACTCTCAGACGGCCTTAACCTGTTCCGGCAGCCCGGCCACCGAGGTAAGCAGTGACAGGGCTCCGGCCAGCGCCGCCGCAGATCCTACCATCACCCAGTTAACATCATCCAGCACCGCCGCGGTTCCGATCGTTGCCACCGCTGTCTGCGCCATGGTCTTGACTGCTCTTACTCCTGCGGCTTTCGCCCATTTGATCGTATCCACATCTGCTTTCAACACACAATTCTTAAACATATTTTATTCCTCTCTATCATTTAAAAATCCCCTGCTGAATCGCATAAAAAAAGAAGCTTATCAGGGCCGTGGCAAATATGCCAATCAATTCGTATATGCTCCTTGTCTGCCGATCCAGCTTGTCACATAGATTATCCAGCTTCACGTCCCGTGCCGCCTCCCGGATCTCCAGCTTATCCAGCCGTTCCGCATGATTGTTGATCCGGCGGTCGTGGACGTCCAGCTTCTCTTTCAACAGCTCTTCATTCACATGGCTACCTCTTTCTACTCGTGGTCACAATCCTTATGCGCTGGACGCCTGGTACATGCCCCGGCTTAAACTTTTTGCGATATGGGCTGTAATCTCCTCCATATGGAGTATCTGCTATCACAGGCTGTCTACCAGGCCATAGTTTACGGATGTATTGTAGCTCATGACTGGTATGTTCAGGATAAATCCTCACTTTCTTTTTATAAAATAAGCCGTTGGTAGACGGCGGGTTACACTTCCTTCAGTATTTCGGCCTTTTCTTTCTCTGACAGATTCTTATATTCTTTCAGGATTTCAGCCAGGTCCTCTCCGCGCTCCTTCTGGATACGCATGGCTCTGATTATGATATTTTTTGCAAGCGTACTAAGCATTGTATACACCTCCAATCACATCGGACATCATGCAGGTAAGATCCTCGATCTGCCTCTGTGACGCCTCGTTGTCTACCTCCAGATTATGTACTTGCTGTTCCTGTGTCGGGAACGGAAGGATTTTAGTTTCCACACCATCCTTATTAACTCTGTAAAATTTTCCATTCCGGTAACTGTCTCCTATTCCACATAGGTACTGTAAACAGTCTACTGCAAACGCAGTATCACCATATGTGGCGCGGGCTATGTAATTTGCAAGTTCGTAATTATCACATACAATTATATTCTTAACTTCTTCTTCGAATATCTGTGCATATACCTGATGTACTATCATAGATTAATGTCTCCTTTTTTATTACCATCTAATTATGCAGATTCCAGAACCGCCAGCGGCACCTATACGAGAACCAGTCCAGTGATAATCTTCTCCCCTATATCGAGCACCGCCTCCACCGCCTCCAGTATTAGCAGTTCCTGATACAGGATATGAAGAGCCAGAGTTACAGCAACCTGCACCTCCGCCGCCTTCACCACCTGCATTTCCTTGATTAGAATCACTCGCGCCTCCGCCGCCACCACCTGCGTAAAGTGTACCGGAAGTTTCTCCAAATAATCTTGTTGTTCTCCCTTGACCTGCGGCCCCTGTGAATGGTATACCTGGAAGTTGTCCTATTAAGGCCCCGTTTCCACCATCTGATCCACCTCTTCCGGCGTATTGTCTACTTAGTCCCCGTTGACCTCCGCCGGATCCACCGGCACCACCATTATATTCCATTCCACCGCCACCTCCGGCAGCAGATATTAACGTACCAAACGAAGTTGTGTTGCCGGGATGTACATTCCCTGTTGTCGCATCACCACCGGCACCTATAGATACATAGTATTGCTGTCCAGGTAAAACATTGAACGTTCCATAATTTGTATAGCCACCTCCGCCGCCACCTCCGGAATTGGAAACAGCTGAACCACCAGCTCCCCCACCGCCAACACAAAATACATCTATTCTGCGAACCGCATTCGGAACCGTAAAAATTCCTGAAGACGTAAATGTTTGGCTTCCTTGAACCGTACTGTTATTTACCGTATTCCCAGTGACCGCATTATTGTTATAGAATCTTCCCTGGTTCGTAGTAATATAATTCCATGCTCTGAAATACCAGGTTCCTACACCCAGCGATTTCATAGCGGAGGTACCTGATCCGTCATAGAAAACAGTTCCGTCAGAAACATTATTTGGATAACCGCCCTGTTTACACATTACAACAACTCCTGACCATGGTCCCTTTGTTGGTCTCGCCCAGGACGCGATCAAAGTTAAGTTCGAGTACTGGGCAACGTTAAAAGACACGACTGATTGGATACCTAACGTATTTACAACTTCCGAAACTGTACGGTATACCCAACAATTTCCAGTCCCGTCATTCGGATAATATCCAGGTGCGAAATAGTACCATAATCCACTTGCATTAATCCCAGAACTTACTGCATGGCCTCCTACACCTCTGTCAATAATCTGTCCCTGTACACCTAGAAGATTTAAACTATTAAGCATTTTACTTCCATCGACACCAACCGTTGCCGCCACATCTGCCTGTGCAACCTTAATTTCCGGATATCCGTCAGAAGAGCCGGGCTGCAGGTAAGCACCTTTAGGTATCCGATAGTATAGATCGCCATTCCATAATGCCAATGAGACCGCTTTCGTGCCACTAATATTATTTGACATTGTCCCCGTCAGCGGATCGCCTTTCCGGTCCACAATCACCTTTCCGGTCAGCACGTCACCAGCACCAGCTGTAATCACGTCTAAATCAGCTCCTCCGCCTCCGCCCAGCATCGGTATTACTTTTCCCATATACTCACGCTCCTTCTGTCAGAATCTGAAAATCTACTGTTGGTTTCTTATATGCCTTAAAGGTTATTTTCCCAGCCGCCACCCCATCCGGATTACACATCAGATAACCGGCTGCTTTATTCCACGCCTTCACCTGTTCCAGCGTCGCGCTGTCCGGCACATATACCCCGATCACCTTAATATCATCATCCGCGCTGACACCGGCAGCATCTACTGTCTGTGTGAACGGATAAGAGCCGCTCCACCCCACGGCCGTCAGCTTCAAAACCCGGCGGTTCACAATCTTTTTCATGGCTCCGTCGATGACGTCCATGTTATCATTTATATCACCAATCGTAACCACGTCCGTTTCTTCTGGCTTTTTTAAGCTGTAATTCTGCGTTGTCTGCATTTGCTTATACTCCTTCCATGATTCTTACTTCATCCCACGTCTTCGCCTTCAATTCTCCCCAAATAAGGCCTTTTAAATTACCCCAAACTGTATAAGTATATTCAAAGCTGTAGGACAGATGGGCCGGTTTAATCTCATTCAGCATATCAATGAAAGCCTGCATGTTTCTGGGAATTCCCTTAACCCCTACAAACCGGACAATAAAATGGTAACAGGGATTATCCTCAATCACCTGTACCTCCCCGCCAGAAAACGCTGCAGCTGTATCTCTTATCATCTGCTTCGTTGTCGTACTCTGTCCCCGCAGCTTCGCCATCAGAATCTCCCGGCGCTGTTCATAAGATAAAGACATATTTGTGGTGACTCCATACATCCGTTCCCATAGCACCAGCCCCCAAGTGGCGCTTACAATAAAAGCCTGATCAAAGAGATCTCTCAGATTATGCTGCAGGTATCCGATCTCGTACCCTTCCGTCCGGTAGAGTTCCGCCAGTTCCTGAAGCTCAGCCAGAAAAGGCGGAACGTACCTGGCAAGGTCTGCAAAATATTCTTCCTGCTGGCCGCTGTCTGCCTTATCCCGGGCATACTGAACCAGGCCGTATAAATTATTTCCATACATCGTATGCCCTCCTAAACGCTCTTTATAAATACTGGAATATCGATCGCTGGTTTTTTACTATAACATTTAAAAGTGATCGTTCCATTTGCCGTTGTTCCTTCATCAATCATACCCAGTGCCTTCTTCCACCCTGCCACGGATGCCGCGGAAGGACTGCCTGTAATATTAAGTCCCAGCATCACGTCCATGGCCGCTGTCAGCTCCGAAACCGACACTGTCTGGGTATACGGGACACTGGTACTCCAATCTGAAGCAGGAACCGTAACAGCCGCTGAAAAAAGGATCTTATTCCAGCCGGCTTTTTCCGTGTCTGTAGTAAACCGGTGGGTGGCGTCCTGGGTAATCATGCTGGCCGGATGTGCGGAAGGATGAACATAATTATTGGCTCCAGCTGCGACCCCGTCTAACTTCTTCTTATCTGCCGCTGCCATAAGCCCGTTGGCCGTCTGCGTCGCCACACTGTACGACGTATTGGGCGGCGTCTGCCAGGTCCCGTCAGCTCTTAGATATTTCGCCTGCGCACCAGCTGCCGGGGCCGGTACAAGACCGGTACCTCCTGCCGCACTGGCGGTCGCTGCTTTAAATACGGAGTAAGTGGTATTATTATCTGCTGCCCACATTGCTGATCCATCAGCTGACCATTTTAAGAACTGCCCGGAAGCCCCTCCTGCCGGGATATGCTTATTCCCTGTGGTAGTCGGGTGTACATAATTATTAGCTCCGGCAGCAATCCCCGTAAGTTTGTTTTTTTCCGCAGCTGTGTAGTCGTTGGTCGACAATTGCTTTCCGGATACTTTATCCACTTTATTCGTGACTGTATTCCAGTTTGTCCGCTCTGCAGCAGTTACGTGTTTTACGGCATCACTCACATGGGTATATGCTGCATTCCAGTTATCCAGCAATGCCTGGGTAATTTTGTCCAGCACAGTTTTATTGGCATGAGTATGGTTCTGGCTCGTATCCACATCAGCGGCTGTAATATAACCAGTATCGTTGGCAAACTGCGACAGCTTTGCCGGCATATCCGTTATTTGGCTCTTTGTATGAGTATGTACTGCCGGCGGAAACGAAGAAGGAATATTTTTAATATAGGCATCTGATGCTGAATCTTTTACAGCCCAGTCAGACTGTATATTAACTTCTGCCCCGGCTGCGATCCCCGATAATTTTGTTTTTTCGGCCGTCGTATAGTCATTGGCCGACAAGCCCTTTCCAGACACCTTGTCAACCTTATTACCTACTGTATTCCAGGCATCCAGTAACGCCTGCGTGACCCCATCCAGAATACTTTTATTTGAGTGAGTGTGCTTTTTACTATCCGCATCATTCCAATTCGTTCGCTCCAATACGGTAATATGTTTGATTGTGTCACTCACATGGGTATATGCCATATTCCAGTTATCTGTCACTGCCTGCGTAATCTTATCAAGAATCGATTTATTGTTGTGGATATGTTTCCTGCTGTTCGCATCGTCATAAGCGGCCTTATCTTCTTTACTAAGAAGACCATCCACGCTATGAGTTGCTTTTGGTATCGCATTCGCTGAAATGGCAATCCATACCGTCCCATTCCACCTATAAGTATAGTCCGTGTCCTTGACGTTAACTGTCCAGCCATCCTCAGGCTTCGGATAAACGACGGAAATATCTGAAAAAGTATCAACCGCCTCTTTCCAGTCAATGGCCGTTTCCAAAGCGCTGAATTTATTATCCACTTCATTCCGGGTGTATTTATCATCCCAGTTTGGTTTGTTAGTCGTAATCGTATCCCTGATAGAATCCTCTGCCGTAACCGCTCGGGAAGTTTCTGACTTAATGTCATTTTGCAGTTCCAGCTCTGCCGTTTTCGCCCGTGCCGCTTCTGCAGTGATATGATCCGCATTGGCCTTTTCGGCTGCCATTGCTCTGGATACTTCTGATTGCATGTTTTCCGTCAGGACTCTCTCTGCCCCTTCCGCTCTGGCTGTTTCTTCCTGCAGGTTTTTCGCCAGCTCCGCCTCTGCTCTTTCTGCCCGGCTCATCTCATTGGCCAGATCCGCCGCTATCCTTTCCTCTTCCGCCTTTGCACGTTTCTCCTCTGCGTTAAGCGCAGCCTGAGTTTCTACAGTCTTTTCCTGTACCAGGTTAATATCCTCTGCTTCTACAGTATCTCCATCTGTCTCATAACTGATATACACCACAGGTGCATCTGAATAAAGGCGGATACTTCTCTTCCATGGCGTCAGGCCAGGTGTTGAGAGTACATAGGACTCTATCCTCTTCCCAGTCAGTTTGGGACCAGTCCATACGGATAGCGTAGCAGTATTAATGTTGTCATGGGCCAGCAATGCTTCGTACACACCACCAACTGGCTGTACCTCCTCTTCAATTACATAGGTATTTCCATCCACTTTATTCAGTTTCTCTGTAAAACTGCTAACCTCCATTACTGCATCACCTCCAGTATTACGGTTCCAGCAACTGCTATTTCCTTCTCATCCAATTCAATATTCCTTATCTGGCCATTCAACTTTAACTCTGTAAAATCTTCCACCCCCGTCACACCAAGAAGCAAATTGCCCGTTCTTGCCAGACTAACATAAGCAATATCAAATGCACCACTTTGCAGGTAATCTGTAAAATCCCTGAGAAAAAGTTCCTGCACAGTTCCCAGATTTACTCCATTTTGAAGTCTTACCTTTGCAGTCACACTGACACTCTTTTCCACGGCAGAAACCACAGTCACATTTGCACCGATTGGCCTTTTTTCCTCAATATGTCCTTTTACCTGTTCGACCAGCTCAGTTCCGGCAGCCGAACGGTCTGCATCGGTAATTACCACCTTCACAGTACCAGGCCCCTGGGCAAGGGGATAAATTTTTGCAGCCCCCACGCCAGGACATTCCATAGTCCAGTTATAGTAATCATATACATTTCCACTGGTAGAAGGCTTCTGAACCTTAAAAAGGAATCGTTCTCTAAGCGCCTCCGTCGTTTCTTCTTCATTTCCCTCAAGAAGTACCTCTGTCAGCTCCGCATGTGTGAGGTCTGGAATGTAATCGATTGGAATCATAATACCCAGGAATCGGTTCCCAATTGCTCCTGGCGTCTCGCATTCCAAACGGTATGTCCTGTCGCTGATCTTTTCTGTTACGGTATAGTTCAGTGTCCCAAGTGAAAATCGTTTACCCAATTCTATATCTATATTAAACTCCCCTTTTAACACAGCCCTCGTCGCCGGATAAGGAATGATACCCCACTCCGCACAGCGCCTGATTAAATTATCCCGGTCTGCGGTCCCGGCGAAAACCTGTTTCAGCGCCCAATCCAATTCAATATACATATTCTGCATTTCTACGGCCGCAGGTGCCATGGCGTCATAAATAACAGACCCTTCCCTTTTGTCAATGTAATCCGGTACGCGGTCCAGCATCCGATTTAAAATCACCTCATATGTTATATTCTCATACATTAGATTTCCACCTCCTTCTGCGTATCGACTGTTCCAAACTTCGTCTGTACTCGAAATGATACCAGGAGCTTTCTTCCCTCAGTGGTAAATGAAAAAGCATCGACGCTTACAATTCTGTCATCCCGCGTCAATGCTTCCCGTATCCTCTTTTTCAATTTCGACTTTGCCACTCCCAGGGGCTTTCCAAATAATCCGTTCAGTTCCACGCCATAATTCCAGCTATAGATCAGGCAGTCAAAGCGTTCCGCATTAAGAATACAAAAAATGGTCTGTTTTACTGCTTCCAACCCATCTAACATTCCTGAAATACGCTTTATTTCTATTCCCTCTGTGTTATCAGAAACACCCATGACGTTCAATCTGTACGTTTTAGAAGGCATCTGTCGGATCTTAAAATCCTGTTTTAGAATATTACCTGTTTCAGGCAGCATGTCACCCTCCTTTCTGCCAGCGGTCTGCTACAAGGTACCGCTGGCCGCCCCGTTTCTGAATCAGCAGTACTTCGTCTCCGGCCTTTAACCCATTTTTAATGGAAACATTGACTTCCCCTATTCCAGGAATATCCATTCTCTGTACGTGATCCGTCAGGTACTGGGGAACTATGAGCTGTGAGGCAGCAAGAAATGTATTTGTACCCCATCGAATTTCCAGCGGCGCCGTTTTTGTCACAGTCCCCGACACAATATCGCAGGGAGCCCCCGCCTCTACCGCTTGCAGGACAATCTTCCTCATGTTATCAATCCATTCTGCATCAGCCATTGATACCTACTCCTCTCAATCTTAAATCCATAGTATGGATTCCCTCGTCAATCTTATGGGTTACTGATTCAATCAGCAGATAATTTTTTAATTCCATATCCTTAATATCCAGTAATACGGGGATCAGGCAGCCCGCACGCACCCTGATATCACCGAATGCATCTTTTATATTAAGGCTCTTTGAGGGCTGATTATAGAATTTTAAATACGTTTCGGCAATGTTTTGACCATTCGCGCCGCTGTCAATAGATTCGTCATATTGCAAAATTCCCCATTTATTGATCTTTTCAGTGTCTTTTGTCATATAGACTTCTCTCGTATTTGTATTATTATTTTCGCAATACACTCTGATTTGATTGTAGGTGCTGCTGTCAATACTGATTTTAAAGTCATAATCCTGCGCCGTCGTCTCGTCAATTACAATATCCAGCTTCATATCTTCCACATTTTTCAATGTCAGCCTTCCCACATCATCATAGAGAACGTAAATCTTTCCAGTACGAATCATGGTTAAGTCGAGAGCATTTAAGATTACGTCAAAAAGTGTGCTGTTCTTTTCATTACGCTCCAGCGTACAGCCGGTATCTGTCAGCTCTCCCGTCTGCAAGTGAAAATCATCTGCGATCATCCGGATTACTTCCCCTGCGGTAAGCCCCGTATAATTATAACTCTCCTTATTTTTTAAATACCTCAACTGGTCATAAGCTGTCACCTTCACCAGTCCTTCGCTTCCCCACCCACGTTCAAAGATGAAGCCAAAGAATACCGGTGTTCCATTTACATCCAGACGAACCGCATTGCCCTCTTCAATCTTAAGCACATCGTCAGGAATCAGCGTGAAGGAACACTTCCCCGGCTGGCCCTTCCGTTCCATTTCCCAGCTGATACTCCCATCCACCACTGGTTCGTAAACTGTTTGATCATTCTGGATATATAGATGTACTTCCATCTGTTTCTCCCCCTTCTATAATGGCATAGTGAGAACCCAGCCCGGTTGAATTATGTTGGGATTGCTGATTTTGTCACGGTTGAGATCATAAATCTCCCGCCAGCGGTTACCGTTTCCCAGCCTCTTTTTGGCAATATTCCAAAGACAGTCTCCCTTCTGTACCGTGTACATTTCTGATGTCGGAAGAGTTCCTTCTCTTTCCGGAATTGTGTCTGTAGTCTCCGGAGTATCCTGGTCCTCCTTAATTTTGAATTCCATAATCTTAGTTCCGTAGTTTTTATATTCCTTCATGGAAAGTGACACAGTTAGATCCAGCCCCTCATTCACATCATCAGAAACACTGTAATCTTCTAGTGTTACATTGATATTCGTATCAAAGAAATCATTCCTCCCCGGGCCATTACGAATTACGATGAATTCAAACGGCTCTCTGCTCTCCTTTAAAGATTTAAGATGCTCCAGAAAATCCTCTGCACGGTCAATGCTGCCATCCCATACAGCACAGGGATAATTCACTTGTGGTATTACTGCATCAATGGTGATCTCCGCCAGCCCAGGAGGCCGAACCATGTTGACCTCCTCGCCATTGATCAAAACAGACGTTTTATTCTGGCCCGGATACTTGATCGGGATTTTCTCGGGAGGAATGGGAAGACGCATGTCATCAATATATACTTCATAACCCATTATATATGGCCTCCTTCCGCAGCAGCAGAAAGGAAATCGTTTGTAAATACTGCAAGCGCCTGACCCATATCACTAAAATCCGCCTTTTTCGTAAGTGTATTGCTGTTTTTGACCTCCACCTTTAAATCTGCAAGTGTAAAACGGTTGATAATCTCCTGCTCGGCAGCATCACGCATATACTTCAATTCCTCATCCATGACGTCCATCGTGTCAGCCATAGCGGCGGTATTAGCGGCAGTACGTCCGGTATTACCTGATATATCAGTATCATATCCGCCGAAGGTACTATCCTGCCCTGCTGCTTTCGCTGCCATATCAGCCTTCACTAATTCTATCTCAGCCTCACGTTTTAATCTGTTCTGATGCATATCATATTCCTGCCAGCGCAAATCCTGCGCCCTGCTTTTTTTAGCAGCCAGATTGGCCTCCTTCTGCGCGGCAAGGCTGGCTGCTCTCTGGCTCTTTCTTGCTTCGGCTTCTAATTCCGCCTCTGTTCCAAATTCTACATGGCCAATTAACTCAATTGATGTTCCTGTAATGCTGTTCACTAAACTTATCAGCTCATTAATACGATCAATTGCGCCGTTTATAAACTCCTGCATAATTAAAAGTCCTGACACTTTCAGATAATCCAAAATATTTAATACCCATATCCGAAACGAGTTAAGTCCCAGAAGCATATCCCCAAGACCATTCTGTATATTTACTCCTGCTGCAGCAATCATAAGTTTTAACTTGTCTAACTGTGTTTTAACAGCATTCACACAGATGAGCCAGGCGATTTGTATTCCGCCAACAGATTGTACCCATTTATAAATCATATACACCACTGTTCCTATAATAAGAGCAATCCATGTTAATGGGTTTGCAAGCAATGTGGTCATTAATCCCTTAGCTGCCAAATCAGCAATCAGATTAGCTGCGGCAAAAAAAAGAATTCCTGCAGCAACTCCATAAAATACAGGTGCAATTGCCGACCAGTTTTCACTAATAAACGCTGCTCCGTTTCCTATCATCTGAATAACCGGCCAAAATGTCTGTAACAACGAATTTTGAATGGTATTTATAATCTGACCAAATGTTGCAGGCATAGAATTAAACTTATCGTTTGTCTCCTGTGCCATGTTAAGAAGGGAAGCTTTTACAACCTGGGCAGACACCTCTCCCCTCTCAGCATACTGTCGTAAAGAGCCTTCTGCCCACCCCATATTCTGCTCGATCGTCCGTGCTATCCCCGGGGCTGCATTCAGTATCGAATTCAGCGCTGCACCGCTCATTGTACCTGCCGCCATTGCATCCGTTAACTGTGACATTGCACTTGCCTGATCCTGTGCTGAAGCTCCGCCGATAACAAACTGCTTATTCGCCTGTTCCATGAAAGCGATCATTTCATCATTACTGCTAAAGACACTGCCTGCATTGATTCCCATATTGGCTATGGCCGCCGCTGTTTCCATGTAAGGCGCCCTAGACCGCTGCGCGGAGGCAAATATTTTTTGATTCAACTCCTCTGTAGACTGGGCACCATCGTTCATCATATCCAGACGTGCCGTTGTGCGTGTAACGTCATCTGAAAATGCCATTATTTTTTGAACACTAAAAGACTTGGCAATACTCTTTGCAATATTCTTAATCTTTCCTTCCAGACCGGAAGCTGCACCTGTACCATTTTTAACCGCATTGTTAAATTGATTCTGTGATGCCAGACTATTTCTAATTTCCTGTCCCGCGGAACCTACGGAATCGTCCAGTTGCTTATATGCATTATTTATCTCACCAATATCCATTTTCGACATGGCCTGACTCAAATTATCCTGTGCCCCCTGGACTTTATTTAATTTCCCCCTCAATGCCTCTAATTCATTATTGGTCTGCTCAGTCCTCAAATCAACCGGAATATTATTAAACTGCTGAAGTCGGACATGCAGCGCCTGTATGCGGTTTTCTATGGAAGCCATGTCGTTTAACATCCCCGGCGGTGTAACCACCATTTTTCTGGCCTGTTCAGAAATGGTTTGTTGACTTTTATAGAGCTGCTGTGCCACCTGATCTGCCTCCTGAAATTCAGATGCAAACCGCGGAGCGCCGCTGTTTAAAAAAACAGGCGGAGTGGATACAGGTGACCACGAAGGTTGTTCTGCAGTTGTTGAAGATGCTGGCCGCATTGGGATCTGCAAAGGGGCCTGCGTTTCCGTTGATATAGCTGGAGGGATAACAGTTGATGCTGTACGGTCAAGTTCCTTCTGATAACGAACAAGTTCTACCGTTGCCCGGACAATTTCCTGTCTGGCGGAATCCATCATAGCCGTGCCTGACCCCTTGTCCATTGTAACCTTGACACGTTCTAACGTGTCTCGCATAACAATCAGAGACTGCGTATTATGTTCACAGTATGAAGACATATGCTCCAGTGCCTTGATTGATGAGCGTAAATTAGCCATGCATTTACTCCTTTCATTAAAACTATATTCAAAAAGAACGTCCCTCTTCGGAAGGACGTTCCTACTGCTACCTCTTCTTTGCCTTCGCCTTGTTAGCTTCCTTTTTATCATGCTCCAGCTTCAACTCCATTGCTGCTATCACATAAGCCTTTTCATACCGGCTCAATGACAAAAATTCATGAGGCCATTTATGGAGCTTATGGAGGCAATAATAAGCAATGTTTGCTTCCATATCACCTCCATTGATTAGTTTTTTGCTTCTTCCGCCAAATCGTTCATATCAATATCAAATCCGTTGACTTCCTGAACCTTCGTCAGATAGTCATTGTACTCACCCGGATTCAGCATTTTCTTTAAAAGAGTATCACTTCCCATCACGTGATAGGAATCCTGAAGTTCTTTATTATTCAGATCCGGATACACGGTACAGGCCGCCGCCAGCTTTCCAACGTAAAGGCTGTAATCTGTTTCCGGAACAAACATTCCCTTTTTTCCCTGAACCGGTACCCGCTTTGTACACGCCTTTTTTAACGCTTCATCTTCTTCAGAAGAAATGCATCTGATTTCCCATTTCACAGGCTTTTTATCCGCCCCCACGAAACGATTCGATACGATACATTTGACATTCTCCACCTTAATGGCATTCTGTGCCAAAAAACAGCTTAATTCACCCATATTCTCTTAACCTCTCTTCCTTTTCTACATTCCCGAAAAACCTGTAAACATCTCCGGCATCTCAAAATCTTCAAATGTAAAGTCCGCTTCTTCGTCCAAATACTCTGCGTCTGCATCAAACTTAGTCAGAATACCTCCGTCAAGATTGCAGTCTTTCAAAATAACCGTCTGCCGGCCTGCTCCGGATGTCGGATCCTCATTCGTCACCTGGATATCGAAATAAATATCCTCTCCAGTTTCTTTATAGCGGTACAGAAGCTGACGGAAAATACTGGTATTATAATGAAATGTTGCAGACCCGGTGCCTTTCCATCCGGTTGTTTTATTCCCTTTCCCCGTCTTTCCCAGGATCGGAATTTCAGACTTCGTCTTCTCTATCTTGGCCTCCAGATTAATGGCCTGCATAAAATTGTACCGTTTTCCTTCAATTGTAACAAAACACTCCGCAAGTGACGCGCTGACCGCATCCTTTGCATTCATCATCGCATTATTTAACATGTCCCATCACTCCTTCCTACTGTACTACTACAGTCATATATAACTGGCTCATAGAATTAATTGGTTCCACCGGGAAGTTCACTACTACCGACCGTTTCGTCTGTCCCTTTTCCACCTGGATATCATCGGAATTTACCGCTTCTATAGCCCGTCTTCCTGCCATCTGCTTCACATATGTCACAATATCATTCCAGAGACTCACCCGGCCGGCTTCGTCATTGGGGATCTTCCCCAGATAACGATTATTAAATATTGCTGCGATATCATTCCCGATCTGATCCAGCACACGGATTGTCTGGTTACTGGAGAAATCATTTCCTTTCTCCGTCGTGTAAGAAGTTAATGTATTAATATCCCTCAAAACCCGGACCTCATCCCCTACTTTATGGAATAACAATTTTCCAGCTGTAATTCCTTCGGAAAGCTGCGCCTGGGTATATCCGGTCTTTACCGTATACTCCCCGTTATACACCTTGTTTTCTATGGTTTCGTTTACAGCGCAGGCTGCTTCCGCCCCTGCCGTCCAATAAATCAGTCCGCCCGGATCCTCTTCCGTCTGATTCTCCACAGAAATAACCCCCTCATAATCCGCCTGAGAGTACTGGTGCATAACTGTCTGGAACTTAATGCCGTTGTCTTCTCTCATACGCTTCGTAAATGCTGCAAACAACGCCTTCACCGGCTCCTGTGAGGCCGGACAGCAAAGGATCTGGAAAGATCGGCTCTCCATCTTTTCCAGGAAGCCTGTATAGTCCTGTTCTGTCACATCTGGGCCATTCGTTCCCCCCGCCAGCGATGTACCCGCAGTTTCTGAAAGTTCTGCATCCGCCTTAAACGTAACATAATCATTATCCTTCAAATCTGCAGCGCTCATAACCGTCTGCTTATCCATCTCTTTACCAAAAAGCAGGGTCTTCACATCATACTTATTCTCATTGTCCACATGTTTAGAAATAACGGTCATCAGACTGTTTCCCAGAATCCCGCTGTATCTTGCAGTACTGAAATTATTCGAAGCTTTTTCTCCTCCGTTGATTCTGCAGAAAATTCCCTTTGTCATGTTCCGGAACAGCTCGCGGACCGGCATCATAACTGGATCTCCATAGGAATAACCGAAGAGAGCTCTGCTGTTTTTCTGAAACTCTTCTGCCGTCACCTCAAACACTTTGTTTTCCGGCCCCCAGTTGAGAATCATAGGCACCGCTGCCGTTCCTCTTATTCCAATTACAGGCGCTGCAACACCTGCGTTAACAAAGTTAATATAAGTTCCCGGAAGGACCTTATTCTGTGCTAAAAAACTACCGCCACCTAACATCTTTTCACCTTTCCTTTCATAAATCCGTTTATAGTTTCTTCTGCTCTGTTTTTCATCTGATTTCAATTCCTTCCATGGCTTCTTCCATACTTTTTTCTCTGATGCCAAACATGTTAAAATGTACAAAAAAAGAAAGAAACCTGCTGCCGTTTCCCTCTTCAATACGGCCATTTTTTCCAGTTCCGTTTAGCTGAAAGCCATGATCCAGAGTGATTGTCCACTTCTGGTTCATCAGGATATCAAGGACCCGGTAGATTTCCCGGGACGGCTGTTCATTTTCTCCAGGATAATACCTGATAGATAGAGAACTGCTTCGATAATAACCCGCTACCGTCGTATTTTTTTCAGACGTTTCTAAAAATCCCGTGTAAAAACAGGGGGATAAAAGATCCTGATTAGCCGCTTCAGTATAAATGTAATACCCCTGTTCCGGCGGAAACAGAATTGAAAGTTCCTCTGCCACCTTATCCACAATTTCGTTGTACATGACTATATCCCTCCACATTTTACTACAGCCTTCCCTGTCTGTTCCGGTAGCCTTCCAGCCATTCCAAATGCTCCCGTTGTCTCGCTTCCCAGTCAATCTCATAGAGTGCCGCACGTTCTGTGGAACTCGTCCACGTGGTATGAAAACGCGCAGACCCATTTCCGGTAAGAGCCATACCGTAGATTTCCATAAAGGGCAGTAGTCTGGCAGCATATTGCGGCTTACCAAGCTCCTGTAAAGCCTTTCTTTCTATACGGCTGACAGCTTCTCTGGTTATACCGTAATCTGCTCCTATAGACTTAAGAGAACGCCGCCCCTGATATCTTTTTCGAATCACTTCCGGCTGCCGGCCATCTAAGCTGTCTACGCAGCCCCACAGAACGGTGCCAAACTTTTCACATTCCATCCGCTCTAAAACGTCGGTTTCTATATCAGCAGGGTCTGCCACCGCATCGGCTAAGGTAGTACCGTCCTCTTCCAGACCAGGTATAGGACTGTCTAAACTTACCAGTTTTATCAGACAGGCATTTTTCTTTAAATCTTCCACCTGCTCGGTGTTTATCCCCAAATAAGCCGCTGTCTCCCATTCTAACGGGTTTCTGCCCTCTCGCTCTGCAAAATCAGTGCAGAATTTTTCATACTGCCTTACCTTTTCCTGACAATTCACAGGCAGCCTGAGACAGCTTCCGTTTGTCTGAAGATACCGTTTCATATACAGGCGGATCCAATACTCCGCGTAGGTAAGGAATTTCACCTTTTGATCCGGATCGTAACCTTTAATAGCCGGGTAGAGTGCTAAATACCCCTCCTGCTCTAAATCCTCCACCTCACCGCTGCCACGATACTTCCAGGCCATGGCATGAATAAAGCTGCGTACCTGATTGTAAAGCGTTTCCATATTGTCATCTGCATTTTCTCCGGCCTTGATACTAATTACAAGCTGTTCATTGGTCATGATACTGTTCCTCCCTATTTCATAATCATTCAGCCCCCTTCCGTATGCAGCGCCCTGCCCGTTGCTTAATATTGTTATTCAGCAGAACATCTGTTTTCAGATCTCCCATTTCATACTATATCATTTCGTTTTGGGACATGCGGGACATTGGGGACAAACCTTAATTACTATCCATAAATCTTTGAAACTCTTTTTTTACGCTCTCCGCTGTAGCGTTTCGCCCAATCCGGACAGCCACCTCTCTCCATGTCATCTCTTTAAATATTTTATATCTGACAATACGCTGCATACGCGAAGGGATTTTATTCATCCAGGCTTCCACTTCAATCATAGTTCTCACTGCCCCTGCCTTACGTTCTTCTAAAATCTTTTCTTTTGTGTCCAGATTCTCTAAATTCTGCAGCGGTTCCTTAACCAAATCTGAAATAACAGACTTCCGAAGTCTCCTGGCCTTTTGAATATCCTCTTCCGTTTCTCTTAACAGTTCGCAGGCATCCACATAATCATTTAACATGTTCTTATTCAATATTTTCCTCCCTCCAGTCAAAGCGCTTTTGTTTTCAGGTCTCTCTACTTCTCAGTATTTAACGCTTTTTCTTTCTGCTTGATTAATTTTTTGATTAATTTTCATTATGCTTGACAGATATATCTCACAGGTGTATATTAGTTTTATCGAACGTATGTTCTATCTTTTTTTAAAGGATTTTTCTAATACCCTTATTTTTCTAACAGTAATATTGCAAGTTCATTACATTTTCCGTTAACGGTATGTTTATTTAAACTATATATCCGTTAACGGAAAATGTCAATACTTTTCCTTTGTATTTTTACCGTTAACTATAGAATTTTGTTTGACTTTCTCACTCTATGGCGGTAAGATATTTTTATAAGGAGGTATTATTAAGATGGGGCTGGAAAAAATTGCGGAATATAAGAAAAAACTTAATATGACGACATTTGAACTCTCATATCGTTCTGGCGTACCTTTAGGCACTTTAAATAAAATACTAAGCGGTGCGACGAAGGACCCAAAACTGGAGACATTAAAAGCCATTGCCAGGGTACTTGGATTATCACTGGATGATTTTGATGATACTAACAAATCAGACAATTTAAACATCGACATAAACGCAGTTCCTACTTATGATGATGTTATTACTGTCTACACCCGCAGCCGGAAGAATTTATCCCAGGAAGAAAAGATGAGACTCGCTCGAATAATACTATCACCAGATGATGGCGAGGAGTAATAATGGATTTTGTAAAACTGTATGAAATTATTTTTAAAATCTATACAGATTGCGGAGTTACCGCTTTTCCTATTGATTGCTTTGACATTGTCCGCAAACGCGGATACCAAATCCAAAAGTATTCTGAACTTTCCCAAAAGAAACGAAAAGCCTGCTTATGTTTAAGCCTCGACTCCTGTATTGTAAAAGATACCTTATATTATCAGGACCAGAACACCGCTGAGCGTATCCGTTTTTCTATCATGCATGAGCTGGGACACGTTTTTCTTCAAACATCGGTTGAGGAGATGGCGGATACCTTCTCAAGCCACATCCTGGCGCCGCGTATCGCGATCCATAAAAGCAGATGTCATACTGCTCAGCAGATTCATGACACTTTCGCTCTTTCTTATACCGCTTCTAACAAAGCATTACAGGATTATAAAGTGTGGTATGAGAATATTGCCCATACCACACGTATGCCATCTCCCCCTGAAAAACAGTTGGAATTACTTCTCTTTTCTGAAAAATGCAATATGCCGGAAGCCGAAGACCGCTTTACTGACGATAATATAGTTTATACGCCTGATCCTATAATCATATATCAGGATATACAGCGTGCTTTAATGGCGGGTTTACCCTTGACGGAAGAATATAAACGTTTGTTAAAGCAGTATCGCAAGATGAGGTCATTATAATATCATGAACTGATTTTCCCGTTTCCGCTATAACGTCACAGCATTCCCTCCTTTATCTCAAACATATCGGCAAGCAGCAGCCAGTTTGCCCGGAAAAAGCTCATGATCTGCCAGTAGCCGGCTCCAGAAAGGCCATATTCTTTAATTAAATCAAACTTAGCCTTCAGACTTCGAACGTCTTCAAACCACACCTCATGCTGAACTCCATACTGCCAGTACCGGAAATACGGCGTCATTGCCGTCTCATCAAACTGGATAGGCACACCGTGATCAATGGCAATTCCGATGGCCTGAAGGTTATTGATTGTCTCCGCCTTTGTCACTCCCCGCTCGTAGGGAAGCGGCCAGTCATAGCCGTAGTTGGGGATTCCCAGGCTGATCTTTTCCGCCGGTATTTCCGTCAGGGCGTACTCTACCACGCGTCTAACCATATTGATCGGGGCCACGGCCATGGGCGGTCCATATGTGTATCCCCACTCATACGTCATCAGCAAAACCCGGTTGGCCGCCTCTCCGAGCAGGCGGTAATCGATTCCTTCGTAGAGCAGCCCTCTCTGGTCTCTGGCTGTCTTAGGAGCCAGTGCAACGCTCACCTGATAGCCAAACAGATTCATCACCTGTCTCACCAGCTTTACAAATTCCGCATATTTCACCCGGTCCTCCGCCAGCACGTATTCAAAATCAATATCAACTCCGCCATAGCCTTTCTGCGTCATCGTGCGCCCCAGCTCCCAGATGAGGTTTTTCTGGACATCGGGATTGTTTACCAGTACCGTCACAAGATTATTGTTGAATTTTCCGTCCTCTCCCAGAGGTGTCAGCGTCAGGACAGGCCGCACGCCGTTTGCCGACGCCACATTTACCATCCAGCTGTCATCAGCCATGGGCGGAATCAGGTCCCCATCCGTCGTAAATCCATATGAGAAGACAGATAGATCCGTCAGATAAGGAAGCGTCCAGTCCAAAGTCTCCGGGTTAATAAATGGATACGCGTAGCCGTTTACGTGCAGAGGGCTCTTCATTTTTCCGTTTCTTTCATTATCTAGTAAAAGCGCCTGACCCACGGCCAGGCGATATGGATATGCAATCTGATTGTCCCACAGAAGCGTACTCACGGGAACTCCGGCTTCTGCGGCTATGGAATCTACATTATCTCCGCGTTTTACAACATATATCTGCATGTCAGCATCCTTTTATCTGTATTACTACAATATATGCCGCCGCCATCAAAAACTGCCCGTAACTTTTATAGCTCTCCTCCTTGCCAACTCATGAAATTATCAGTAACAATTTGAAATTCTCATCGTTGTACTGTGCTCCCGTTATTTTTATCCAATAAAAAAGCTGCCGTTCCACAGACGATCCTCCGTCCGCTTTTGCAGCAGCTTTCAAGCTATATACTTTACTTTTTGTATTTGTTACTTATACCATTTTGTTCTGTAAACACTCCCCTCCGCCGCGCTCCTGTATGCCGCCCGTATAATCTGAAGCGTATGCTCGGAATCCTCCAGTGTCGACAGCGGTTCTCCCGTACCATCCAGGCAGGCCAGAAATGCCTGTGCCTGATTAACAAATGTCTGGTCGTACGGCTCTGTGTCACAGAGTTTTTCCCCATTTACATAGAGCGCATCCGTCAAGTGCATCTCCCCATCAGTCCCTAAAATTCGTATTCCGTTTAACTGTTCTGCCGCTTCAGATGCCCAACTCTCTGTGATGACGCAGAGCGAGCCATCCGTCATCTGCATATTGAGCTGAGCGGTATCTTCGCTATCCAGATCCTGCAAACGCAGATTAGCCGTAAACGCCTGAAGCCTCGCCGGCACGCCCAGAAGATACAGCATCTGGTAAATCAAGTGGTGTCCGCTGTCGATTAACGCACCTCCGCAGGACAGCTCCTTCTGCCTTCTCCAATTCTCTGTTCCGGAGGTATCCAGAAGCTGCGCTGAGAAGAAAGAGGACTGGAGTATTGTTCCCAATGCCTTCTCATCAAGCAGCGTTTTCATCTGTGAAAGGGGCCTCCGGTACATGAAATTATGTCCTGGAAAAAGCATGACCCGGTTCTGTTCGATGGCTCGCCTGACGCGCTGATACTGTTCAGTCTCCCCTACCACGGGCTTTTCCACCAGCATGGAGACCCCGGCAGCGGCGGCCTTTAATATTTCCTGATAGTGGCAGGCAGTCACGCTGCAGAGAACCACTGCATCCAGTTCTCCCTTTTCCAGCATTTCATCCATACTGGCAAACGGGATAATCTGGTGTTCCTCACAGATGGCATGCAGTTTTTCCATATTGGAATAGGTACACATGCCCACAATCTCCGCTTTCTTCTGCGCCTTGAACGCAGCCAAATGTTTCATCGCAATAAACCCGGTACCTACGATCCCTATTCGTTTTCCCATCTATGGTTACTCCCCTGTTTCTAAAATTAACAGCACTCCATCATATCCGGGGACCTCCAGGCTCCACTCCTTCCCTGTCCGTTCCCTGGCAAAGAGAGGTCTGCTCTCCGGTGTCTGGTTTACAACTGCCATAACCGGTCCGTTCTCCGTCTGAAGCAGTCTGACGATCAGCTCCGGCGCCTCCAGTACGGAAAACAGAGAATAGCCTTCCGCTTTGAACTGCTTTTGTATAAATTCAGCCGCTGCACGGCTCCCCGCATCCTTTACTGCTGCCCCGGGAAATGTTCCGATCCACCGAATTTCTCCTTTTCCATATTCCATCTCAGCCATAGCAGGAGTTCCATCTTCAAACCAGCCGGTCACTTTCCCCCGGGCTGCCTTCATCGTCTGCCTGTAATACAGGCCTTCACACAGGACAGCGCCTTCTTTATCCAGCACCGGAATCTCTCCGTCTCCAGCGTCCAGAGATATCTCCTCCGCCGCAAAAGCGGCTTCCAGCATGGGACATGGAGAGCTTGATCCATCCGCGCATATCTCCCCCATCTCCGAATAAAGGCCTGCGGCCGCTTCCAGAACCACGCGGCCGCCCATACCGGCAAACTTAAGAATTCTGCTCTGCTCCTCATCGGACAGGGAAAGCGCCATGGGAACATACAGAACCCGCAGGCCCTCTTCCCACGCGGATTCCATATAGTCTCCATGGACAAATCTCACAGGTATTCCTCCTTCGGCGCAGGACTTAAAGACACCATAGATACTGTGTGCATATTTCTCTTCCTGGGCGCCTGCTGCAAAGAGCAGTAAGTCCGCATTTCTGGAGAGATAGATGCCGTTTATGGCCGGAACCGGCCTGCTTCGGTCCAGCTCATACGCTTCGAAGAGCCTGGCGCAGCGGCCCGCTTCCAGACTTCTCTCCGTGTTTTCTCCACTAAAGCCTGTCAGGCCAAATCCGGGAGATTCCATTCCCGCAGGCTCCGGAGCATACTGCCAGTACACCACGCCCTTTCCCCCAGCCGCGATGGTATTCCAGTTCCAGATACGGATATCCTCTCTCTTTGGAACCTTATGAGCCAGAAATCCCGGTACACCGGCCCCGCCCTGAAGCTCTGCCTGGTAGAAATCCTTTTCTCGAGAGGCCGCGCAGATGATTTCTGACTGAAGCAGATGAGAAAGATCGTAGTCACGCTTCGTCTCTCCCATCAGCCACTTCGGAAAGCTGGACAACCCGAACACGTCCACCTCACGGGCGAGCAGGAATTCATCGGACAGTTCTATACCCAGCGCACCGTTACTGGAAGCCCCCATGTAATCCGCACTGGCACTGTGGGTCTGAATCAGCTTGCCTGGTGCGCCGCGTCTCGCCGCTTCCACACGCCGTTTCAGCCATTCGGCCAGATTGTATAACCAGAACCGCCTCCAGTCCATCATATCCGTATATGTCCCAAACCGCGGCGGAGGAACAATCTCCTCCCAGTCGGAATACCGACGAAACCATGCCTCGTTTAGACGCTCCAGCGATCCATACCTGACTTTCAGCCAGTCCCGGAACGCCCGTTTAGACGCTCCGCAGGCACAGAGGAGCTCACTCTTATAATCAAACATCGGCTCCAGGTGCGGTTCATTCCACACATCAAGGATGATCACACTGCTGTTGTCACGGTAATGCTCCGCTGTACGGAAGATAAAATTACACACCAGATCCGAAACTTCCGGATTATCCATACAGAGTCCCGGCCAGCCCCCTGTCGGAAGGTTCGCAGGCCCGCCCATGGTGATTTTTTTCCCTTCCACAGTCTCGTACAGACAGTCCGGGTATGCCTCATACAGCCAGTACGGCGCTCCTTCCGGTATCGTATTGATAATTACCTTCAGACCGTTCTTTCCGGCAAGCTCTGCCAGCAGGTCCAGATCATCAAACACAAAATGATCCGGTTCCCGCTCAATATCGTTCCATACCGCCCAAAGCTTTACCACATGAAATCCCAACTGCTTCATATTTAAAAAATCGCGCTCCCAACACGTCCTGTTCGGGAATGGCGGCCTGTAATACTGCGCTCCAAAATACACGTCCTGTACCTCCATCGTTCATTCTTTCTTTGCTGTAATATCAGATATTTTATACTCATCCCTTGACCGCACCGGCAGTCAGCCCGCTGACGAGATACTTCTGAAGGAAGAAGCCCGCGATAATAATCGGCACCATGACAATGGTAGCCGCTGCGCTGGACTGTCCCCAGTCTACCGAAATCGCCCCTACGAACCTGGATACACCGACCGTAAGCGTATACGTGTGGAGATTTGTGTACTGCATGGAAAACAGCAGTTCGTTCCAGGAATACTGCATGACCAGTAAAAGTGCGGATCCGATCGCCGGTGAGAGAAGCGGAAATACAATCTTCCAGAATACCTGCATTCTCGTACAGCCGTCCAGCTTTCCGGCCTCAAATAAGTCCCCCGGAATATCCCGGATAAATCCGAGCACCAGCCAGGCCACAAACGGCGCGTTTACTGACACATGGGCCAGTATGGGTCCCACGTAGGTCCCCAGAAGATGCACCTTGTCCAGTATAATATAGAGAGGGATCATAATGGTAATCGTCGGCACCAGCTTGGAAAACAGCAGAAACGTGGAAATGCGGTTCCCCCAGTTGGATTTCATGATTGCCAGCCCATATGCCGCCAGACTTCCCAGCACAATACTGATAACCGTTGTCGACATGGCAATGATAAACGAGTTGCCAAAATACGACAGGAAGTTCCCCTGCTTAAGGATCTTCACATAATGCTGAAGGGTCGGGGGAAAGAAAAACTGCGGCGGCATTTTCCTGATCAACAGCGTTGGCTTAAATGAATTGCTCACTATCATATAGATTGGGAAGACTACCGTAAGCACCACAAGCAGGCCAAACAGTACTTTTCCGCATACAATCGCTGATTTTTTCATTACTGCTGTCCCTCCTTATGCGCCTTTGCATTATACCGGATAAAGATAATGCCAAATACCAGAAATGAAAGGATCATGCTGGCATTGGATATCGTCATCGCGTACCCCATATCAAAGGTATCAAATCCAATCTTATATGCATAGAGGCTGAGCGACATGGTAGAGTTATTCGGACCGCCGCCGGTCAATGCGTAGATGATATCAAACACCTTGATGGCATCCACTCCGTTAAACAGGAGGATGACCATATAAACCGGAATCAGGCCTGGTAGGGATATAGAAAAAAATTTCTGTATAAACCCGGCTCCGTCCATCTCCGCTGCCTCATAATACTCGCCCGGTATGCTGAGCAGACCCGAGCTGAGCACCACGATAACAAAGGGAATGACCTGCCAGCAGTGCGCAATGACTGCGCAGAGCATGGCTGTGGAGGTTCCCGCAAGGCCCGGGAACTGTTTGGAGGTGATTCCAAACAGCCCCAGAACCCAGTAGATGAGTCCGCCGTTGATATTAAACATGTATTTCCAGATCAGACCGATGATAATGGGCGAGACCAGGAGCGGCATGGTGCAGATGGGACGGAGAATACTCTTTAACCGGCCCGTAAGGCTCTGAAGCCACACTGCGATCACCGTGCCGAGTATTAAATCCCCGGCAATGGCGGCGGCTGTGAAATACAGCGTATTTCCGACCGCTTTTAAGAAGACCTTGTCCTTAAACAGCCTGACATAATTGCTGATGCTTATGAAATCCTCTTTGAGATCAATACTGCCCATATGATAACTGTAAAAACTCATGAACACGCCGTACAAAAGAGGAATGAACATCACCACAAACACCACCAGAATACTGGGCAGAAGAAGGAGGACGGGCAGTAAATCCCCTTGTTCCAGTATATTTCTTCTCCGCTTCATTGTTACTTTACCTCCCATCCCCTTATCACTACCTGCCAAACTGATAATCTTTGCAGGACTCGTTATAAGACTTGATTAACGCAGCCGAATCGGTGTCCGGATCGGTGGCAATTTCTGATAAAACTGCCTGTAAGCCGGTCAGCATGGTGGAGGATTCTCCTGCCGTAGGCAGAATCCTCGCGTGCGCAAGGGCCTCTGTGACTGCGGGCAGATACGGAATCTTTTCCAGCACTTCCTGGTCTTCGGCCAGCTCCGGCAGCGCTGAGATAGATCCGTTTGCCAGAGACGCTGACTTTTCCTGTTCCGGGCTCGTGAGCCATACGGCCGCCTGGAATGCTTCATCCGGATTTTCACTGTTCGCCGCTACAGACCATCCCCAGAAATTGGCGGTTCCCACATAATCCTTGTCTCCGACTCCAGGCATACCCGCGAATTTCACGGTTTCAGCCACTGCCGACTGCTCCGGATCCAAGTATGCGGAGCAGTTACCAGACAGGCTGATGCTGATAGGAGCCACGCCATCCTTCATTGCCTGCCCCACGTCGTCCACGTGCCACGTCGAAGCTCCGTCCATAGCGTACTTACAGAGTTCCTGCCAGATGGTAATCGCCTGTGCTGCCTCATCACTTCCCAAGTCAGCCTTGCCATCCTTTATAAACTCTCCGCCGCAGGAATAGAGGATCGCACCAAATAAATCGACTGCCGCCTGTCCCTGCATGGCCGGGATTGCAATTCCGGTTCCCTCATTTTCCTTAAACCATTTGGCGCACGCAATCAGCTCGTCGAAGGTCTTCGGTACCGCTCCGCCGTACCGCTGCATGGCAGTCTCGTCATATGCCAGGATGGACGTCTGTGTAAATGTCGGAAGCGACATGATTTTTCCATCCACTGTCATGGTGTCCAGGAGGCTCTGGTTATACATGCTTAAATCCACATTATATTTTTCAATGTAGTCATTTAAAGGAAGAAGCCAGCCATTTGATGTGTAATCCGGGCACCATACTTCCGCTACATAGATCAGATCGTAGTCTCCTCCTCCGCTCTTCTGCATACTGAGCGTTTCCTTTTCCTTTAACTTATCGTACGCCACATCGTCAATCAAGATCTCTGAAGCCGTATACCCCTTTACAAGCTCCTTCTGATCATCAGACTGTCCCCCGGACCATCTGGTCGCTACCAGCTCCACATTGGAGGCGGCCTGCGTCGTCTCCTTTCCGCTCTGAACGGACTCTGCCTGTCCCTGTGCCTGTGTTGCAGCCGTCTCTTTGCTTTCCGTCCTGCCTCCACAGGCTGTAAGACTGAGTGTCAATACCACTGCCATCCCCAAACTCAATACCTTCTTCATATCTGTTGCTCCCTTCCTCGCACATTTTGTGCTATTTGTTTTTAAAATAATTGATAAACGCAGGCAGCCCCAAGCCTTTCAATGCGGCCAGCCATGCCTTTTTCTCATCTTCTGTCGCGTCGGGCTGTTTACCCAGCCCCTGTACAACGGCGGTCTGGACCGCCTTGGAGGCTCCCATGCCGTGATAAGGCATGATTTCAAATGCCTCAATTCCCGGCTGACGGCGATAGAGCTTCGCCAATTCGCCAAAAAAGGTCTCCGTATCATTTATCCCCGGAATCAGCGGAACCCGGATTACCACACGACACTTCTTTTCAAGAAGAATGTCCAGATTTTGGTATATTTTCTCCGCTCCGACACCGGTTAAGTGTGGATACGCCGCCCTCTCTCCTTTTAGATCAAACAGGAATAGGTCCGTAAGAGGAATGACCGCAATTAACGGTTCAGCGGCACAGCAGCCTGATGTCTCCAGACACGTATGAATGCCCTCATCCCTGGCCGCCTGCAGCAGTTCCTTCAGAAAGTACGGCTGAAATAACGGTTCCCCTCCGGAAATGGTGATTCCGCCAGGTCCCGGCTTCTCATAAAATGTCCTGTCCCTTTTTACCTCGGCGATTACCTCTTCCGCGGTCACAGTTCTGCCGATTTTCTCCAGCGCCCCATAACAGCAGACCTCCGTACATGCGCCGCATCTGGTGCATGCCTTTCGCTCGAAATGGTGCATTCCTGTTACAATCCGGTGCGCCTTCTGAGGACAGACCTCCACGCACGCACCGCATCCCGAACATTTGCTTTCCTTGTACGAAATGGTATCCCTTTTGTCGTAGGATTCCGGGTTATGACACCAGATACAGCGAAGCGGGCAGCCCTTTAGAAACACAGTGGTACGGATTCCAGGTCCGTCATCCAGGCAGAAATGCTGCAAATCAAATATTTTTCCCATTTTTTTCTTAGGGCGTGTTTGAAAATTGCTTTCTGTCAGATGCGCGTCACAGTTTGTGGGAAATTTGCCCCGAATAAGGGAAGCGTAGTGGGCTACGTTGACCGAATGAGGGGTAAATCTCACGCAAAGCGGGGCGTGCAGATGGCAGGAATGAATTTTCAAACAGGTCCTAGTAGCTGGCCCGTTCATAGATCTCCTTCTGGACATCCTTTTCCAGCATGACGAATCTGGCCGAAAAACCGCCGACCCTCACGATCAGATCGCCGTACTCCTCGGGGCGTTCCATCGCATTTTTCAAATCATCCTTTCCGATTACGGTAATCATCGCCTGGCATCCGCCTCTGTCAAAGTAATCTTTCATGGCGGCGATCACCTTATCCTCTGATTGCTCCAACAGCTCCTTCGTGAATCGGAAATTCTGTACCATCCCGGCGTGATTTATGTGAGAGGGTTTCAGCAGGCTGTTAATCATGGAGGTCAATCCCTTCGTCTCGACCACCGATTCCGGGTTATTGGCGTTGGCTGTCGCGCATCCGGACTTTCTGCCGTTTGGCGTAGCTCCCACCCATCTCGCCAGCGTGGTATTCTGTGCATTATTTATGTAAACCGGTAAATAACTCTTTAGACCAACCCGGTCTGCCTGGGCCTTTGCCGTCTCATTAAAGAAGTCCTGTAATTCTACGAAAAATGCATCTGCTTCCTCATGATCCACGCCGTATTTCGGAGCATCCAACATCAGTTTTCTGGCGGCCGGATAGTCTAAAAAGTTATCGGCAAGCGCTTCCATCATCTCTTCCGCTGTCATCCGTTTTTCATCGAAGATCAGTTTTTTAACCGCACACAGACTGTCTGCCGCATCGACCGCACCATAGAACTCCAGCGTTCCCGCCAGGTACTCGCAGCCTCCCTCAAAAAGTGCTTTTCCCTTTTGGATACAGCCGTCGTAAAGAACGGATGCCATCAGAAATGGGTGCCTGGCTCCTGTAATCTCATATTCATACGCCTCAAATTCCGCCTGGGCCTCTATATAATATTTCGCATGCTCCTGATAGTAACGGTAAAACTCCTCGAAACTTCCGCATTCGGAAAGCTTCGGCGTCCTGGGACCGATTGCCCAGCCCCCTACCGGGTCCCATCCTCCGTTTACGGCCAGTTCCATAATTTTTGCGGCGTTGAAGGATCCGCTCGGCGTTGCCACACTGTAATGCTCAAACTCATATTCTCCGCATCCAAGCATGATATAGTGTTCGGCCATCTCCCTCGACACACCGTACGTACTCATGACTCCCGGCACGATCACGTCGTCATTATAGAGAAGCGGGTATGTTCTTCCCTCTAAAATACAGCGAATCGCTGCCTCCATCACCGATTTGGGCGTGTCTTTATGAAACCGGAGTGTGAACTGCGGAAGAACCTCTTTTACGGTTCTGCACGCCTCAATGGCCAGCAGGCTGTAACGGTCCCCCGTCTCCGGATTACGCCGGCCATATCCGCCTACGATCACGCGGCCGTCTGTCTCACAATCCAGATGGTCAACCAGCTGAAAGAAGTTTTGGGTAATCTTAAGCGCTTCCTCCTCAGTCAGAATCCCATTGTCAATGTCATGGCAGTAAAGGTCACCAAAGAACACATCACATCTTCCGATATCGATGATGGGCGTCATAAGGCAGTACATCCATACCAGCTGGACCGCCTCTAAATAGGACTCCGGCTTCCTTCGCTGATTCTGGAAGAGCGCTTCCTTAAGCTTCAGCAGCTCTTCTTTCCGTTTTCCCTCTGCTCTTTCGGCCATTTCACCGGCCTGATCCTCGTAGTATTGAAGCATCTCTTTCAGGAGATCAAACATCTCGATAGAAGCCTCCAGGAACTGAATCTGTTCTTCCTCCAGCCCGCTCCTCTCCATTGATGCCGACAGTTCCTCCACCATCCCCGGAATTCCCTTAAGCACCAGCTTATCAAAATCCAGGTAACAGCCCGCCATTCGGAGAATCGGGCAGGCAGGCATGGGAAGCTTATCCCACTGGTCAGATATCAGAGCCTTTTTTAAGTGTTCCGGCATGTGCTCCATCACATAGCGGTCCGTGTTTTCCTTTTTCCAGAATACCAGCATATCATTTAAGTCTTCACGATATTTCAGGCTGCCGGCGCCGTTCTCCAGCTCCTTTACCACCTCGTCCTCGTGGATATAGAATCCGAAGCCCCCAGTCTGATGCTGGATTCCAAATCCTACCGGTCCGAATTCATGGCGCCCCGCCAGAACATCCTGCTCCTCAATTGGATGGAGGATGGCTGGATACATGGCCTTCATACACTCTGCTTCAATCTTGTATTTATTCCCCCGCCACTGCTTCAGGATTCTTCGGTACGCCTTCGTAAATGCAATTTCCACTTCCAGATTTGTTCTGGGTCTGGCCACCTTAAAATGATTCATAACTGCCTCCTTCATTGTAATAAATTATCCACATTCTTCCATCGGCGCGCTTTTTGAGCGCACTTGACAGACCGTGTATTTCCCTCCGGTATTCTTAGAAAGAAACGCACTTTTTATAGATTTTTTATTTATTTCCCTTGTTTTCAAGTAATTTTGATAGCATAAATGTACCATAAAAAAAGAGCGCTGTCTTGTCTTGCCTTTCCCTATTTATTGTGCTATATTGACATACATAGAATAAAAATAAGGAGTCCGGCTCGCCGGACTCTCGCGCCGAAGCGCGGTCGCTTCGGCGGCCATATTTCCTTAGCGCGGAGTGCGCATGCCCGATAAAACGGGGCACGCTGTCCCCCGGAGGGTTTTTGTTTCATAGGACGAACTTTCCTATGAAACAAAAAAAAGCCCTGCGCATACCGCGAAGGCTTATAACACTGGAAATCCAGAAGACGTGAAAGGAGCCGAGAGATGAAAATTGAATTTTACAGAGAGCAGGACTGGCTCTTCTCAGGCGAAGACGGTATCTGCACAAAAATCGCATTTCAGGATGCCGACACCCGTTCCCATAACCATAATTATTATGAATTCTTCCTGGTAGGCGCGGGAAGCGCCACACATCACATCAATGACAAGAAAAAGATAGTAAACACCGGAGCCTTAGTCTTCATCCGCCCGAAGGACGTACACAGCTTCCAGAATCCGTCTTCCGATTTCTGTTTTTATAATCTGCTCGTTTCCAGAGGCACCATGGACTCGTGTTTTTCTTTTCTTGGCGCCGGATGCAACGCGGACCAGCTGATGGAGAACGAGATGCCTCCCTTCCGCCAGCTTCTTCCTGCGGAGTTAAACAACTTACTGCCCTCCTTCGAGCAGCTGGCCATTGCGCACGAACTCAACATCGTCCGGTTTAATACCCTTTTGAGAGCCGCCACCGTCAATCTCCTTACCAGCTATTTTCTTTCCTATAACTTAAAGCTATCCCACGACATTCCGACGTGGCTGGGGCTTCTTGCGCTGGAGATGCAGAAACAGCAGAATTACCAGGAAGGCTTAAACGCCCTCTACCGCATCTCTCAGAAGAGTCCTGAATACCTGTGCCGGGTCTTTAAAAAGCATTTAAATAAGACGCCGACTGAATTTATCAATGACATCCGCATCGCCAATGCAAAACTTGCTCTTGAATATACCAACCGGTCCATTTTACAGATCTGTGAGGAGGTGGGGTTTGACAACACCAGCCACTTCTACCATCTGTTTAAAAAGGATACCGGGTTATCGCCCAAAGCATTCAGGGAGCTGTCCAGTGAAGTCAGTGTGTCCCAGGCTCCCTGACCGCCGCCAGGCATTATTTCCCGCTTTTTTTCTTATGCTTTGCCATAAATTCGTTTCCCGCCAGCCGGATCCCCATTTCCAGCCACATTTTCTTATCATCCGGAGTCAGGCAATCCCCGATCTCTCTCGGATCCATGTCGGCGAAATTAAAATCACAGGACTGTTCCGAACGCTCCATTAAATAATCGGCCGTAACGCCGAAGTAGTCGGCAATCCGGCAGAGCAGCTCCGATGAGATATCTGGAATCGGCTGTGATTCTATCTTACTGACGGTCTGCTGACTGACTCCCAGTAAATCTCCCAATAATGCCTGGGGAATTTTTTTCTGTCTCCTCAAACTATAGATTCTGTTTTTTCCCATTGTATCAATCCTTTTTCTTTTTATTGTAGCGGAAAGACTCCTGCTATATTACTTATATAATTTGTACTTTTCACTTTTTATAAATGTTTTGTTCCTGATTCTTCAGAAAAAAGTAATGTGAATTTTATCCTGCCCGTTGTATAATAATGGAAAAGGAGGTTTTGACATGCAGAGTATATTAGTTTGTGATGATGATAAACAGATTGTGGAAGCCATAGATATCTATTTGACCGGAGAAGGTTTTAATGTGATAAAAGCATATGACGGCTATGAAGCCCTGGATCTGCTGGAGAATAATCAGGTGGATTTAATGATCGTGGATGTGATGATGCCGGGTCTGGACGGAATCAGAACCACGTTAAAGGTTCGGGAGACCAGCAGCATTCCGATTATCATCCTGTCCGCAAAGTCAGAAGACACCGATAAGATCCTGGGACTCAACATCGGCGCGGATGACTACATTACAAAGCCGTTCAATCCCCTGGAACTGGTCGCAAGAGTCAAATCCCAGCTGCGCCGCTATACCCAGCTGGGCAATATGAACCAGCAGACTGCCGGCCAGGTATATAAATGCGGTGGTCTGGCAATTAATGATGATAACAAGGAAGTTACCGTTGATGGGGAACTCATCAAGCTGACTCCCATTGAATATAACATTCTGCTGCTCCTCGTTAAAAATGCCGGAAAGGTGTTCTCCATTGACGAGATCTATGAGCAGATCTGGAATGAAGAGGCCATCGGTGCGGATAATACCGTAGCCGTTCACATCCGCCATATTCGTGAGAAAATCGAGATCAATCCGCGGGAGCCCCGCTATTTAAAGGTGGTCTGGGGTGTCGGCTACAAGATTGAAAAGCAATAGGAGAGCATATGAAAAGAAAAAAGGAACATGCAGTCCTGCTGCACATTCTTTTTGTCATCCTCGTGGTGACGGGCATCAGCATCATGTACAACAATCCTCACTACGGAGAAGGCGTCAGCTGGCTTACCAACGAGACGTATGAGGACACGCCGGAGTTCATCCGGCAGTTCAAGACGGACATCGACGATATTTTCAACTACATCAAATATAAAGAGGTATTTGAATCAAACGGAAAGCTGGCTTATGACAAGCCTGTCGTCCGTGTGACCACTGGTCCCGGGGAAGTAAAAGAATATACCGTTGACGAGATGGTGCGTATGGCCAAGTCCATGGGCTATTATCTGAATGAAAAGTTTAAGGTGGATGGCCGCTACACACCGGAAGAAGGTGAACAGGACATCCGGGTGGACTGGCGTTCCTACGATCCCGACCATCAGGATTCCGAGCCGGGAGAATCTTATACCACCATGGCCGAACTGGCAAAAGAAGTGCTGGCCCATGTAGGGAATTACTATGCGTTTCACTATAAGTTTATTCAGAATCCCAGCAACTTGAAATTCCGGGTATCTTTTAAGGGAGATTCGGAAGCTCCCAAGCTGTATAACAACACCGTGATTGATAATCCGGAGGAGCTTAAGGCGCTGGGCCGCTATATTTACGTAACCGGCGAATCCCTGTATGTCGATACCAATTTGAACACGACGCTGAAGACCATATCGGCCCAGCTGGAGAAGTCCAACCCTTACAACAACAGCAATTACTACATGGTTGTGGCTGTAAATACGGCGTATCCTGTCCAGGATTCCTACTCTGAAGCGGCCAAATCCTATGACCATATGCGTCTGCTCTTCATCATCGGCCTCGTGTCCCTGGTCATTGGAATTCTGGGATGCGCTGCAAGCCTGTATTTTATGGTAAGTATGACGGGCCATCAGAATTCCGATCACGACGCGGTTGTTCTGGGAAGAATCGACCGGATCGCCACGGAAACCTGCCTGATTCTCTTTGTCGCAGCCGCCATGTGCGCCCTGTTTCTGGGAGAACACGTCGGCTACAAGGTTATCCATTTATTCCTGTCGGAAGACCGCTGGTATTACGGGGAACTGGCTGCGCGCATGGTGATTCTCTATGCAGCCGGCATCGTCGCAGCATTCAGCCTGATTCGCCGCTATAAGGCGGGAACGCTCTGGACGGGCAGTCTGACGAGCCGTATCTGCGTGAATATCAGTCTCTATATCAAAAATCACCGGTTTACGACCCGGCTGGCTTTAGGCTACATCTGTTATTTTATTTTTAACTGTGTCATTATCGCGACCGGCGCGTTCGTCTATTTCACCTATGACAGCATGGAATCCCGGATTTTAACGGGCATTCTCGTCCTTGCGCTTCTCTGTATGGACTCATGGGTTTTCCATCAGCTGTATAAGAACGCCTGGGAGACGGACCAGATTAATGAAGCGCTGTTAAAGATCTCTCATGGGGACACTAAATACAAGATCAATGCTGAAGAGTTTGACGGAAAAGAGCGGGAACTGGCTGAGAACATCAACCATATCAGCCGGGGACTGGATACCGCGCTGCAGGAAAAGGTAAGCAGTGAACGCCTGAAGGCGGACCTCATCACCAATGTCTCCCACGACATTAAGACACCGCTAACGTCCATTATCAACTATGTGGATTTAATCAAACGGGAACACCTTCAGGACCCGAAGATTCAGGGTTATTTAGAGGTTCTGGAACAGAAGTCCCAGAGACTTAAGACTCTGACCGAGGATCTTGTAGAAGCCTCCAAGGCCAGTTCCGGAAATTTAAAGATCGAGCTGACCAACATCGACTTCGTTGAGCTGATCTATCAGACCAACGGGGAATTTGAAGAAAAATTTTTGGTCCGCCATCTGGAGCTGGTATCCAGCTTCCCCGAGGAAACCGTTATCATTCAGGCCGACGGCCGCCATCTGTGGCGTGTCCTGGAAAACCTTTATAATAATGCGTTCAAGTATGCGATGGAGCACAGCCGCGTATACGTTGATGTCATCGCAGGGGAGAGCCAGGTACTCTTCACCATAAAGAATGTGTCAGAGAATCCTCTGAACATCAAGGGTGATGAACTGACGGAACGTTTTGTCCGGGGTGACGTGGCTCGAACCACGGAAGGAAGCGGGCTGGGCCTGTCGATCGCCAAGAGCCTTACGGAGCTTCTCGGCGGGAAGTTTACCATCTACATCGATGGAGATTTATTTAAAGTGCAGCTGGCATTTCCCCGGCAGAATGGCAAGGGGAATTAAATATTCCTGTTTTTTTATTTTCCGGAGATCAGATGAACCCGGCTCCATTTTCCTGTCAGATACCGCATAAATGAGATGATATAGTTTGCGGCCCATCCCATGGGAACCGCGTACCATACCGCCTGTACTCCGATAATCGGGGCAAATACCGCCGCCACAATCACGCGGATCGCCAGATTCACAAGGTTGGCAATCGTAAACACCACCACATCTCCCGCGCCCCGCAGCAGACCGTCTGTCGTCGCCTTCAGGCCGATAAACACGAAGAAGAAGGAGATAAACCGCACATACGCCATACCGGTCTGGAAAGCGGTCTCAGCGCTTCCCTCGTTTAGGAATCCGCGTATGAAGAGATCCCCCCAAAGCTGCATGATTATGCAGATAACCACTGCAAAGAATCCGACCATGACATAGCAGTAGCGATACCCCTGCTTCACCCGGTCCGGACGCCCGGCTCCGATGTTCTGTGCGGTAAAGGTCGACATGGCATTGCCGATGGCAAGCATGGGTACGATACAGATCGACTCGATCCTGGTACCAGCGGCAAATCCGGCCATGACCGCGGAACCGAAGACGTTCACCACCGACTGTACCAAAAGCATCCCGATATGGACGATAGACTGCTGAAGCGTGGAAGGGATCGCCACCCGCATCATATTGATCATCATCTTCATGTCGTAAAAATGAAACGCCTCCGTCGCCTCATACGCTTTCAGGCACTTCAGTAATATGGTGAAGGAGATCACCGCCGACAGCCCCTGAGCCATCAGCGTCGCCACCGCAACGCCTGCGACTCCCTGATGGAACCGGATTACGAAGAGCAAATCCAGCACAATATTCAGAAGCGACGAAAAGATCAGGAGATAGAGCGGCGTTCTGGAATCGCCCAGCGACTGGAATATAGCCGCCTGTACGTTGTACATAAACAGAAACGGAAGTCCCACAAAGTAGATGCTTAAATACACGGAGGCATCTGCAAATACATTTTCCGGTGTGTTCATCCACGCCAGAATCGGCTCGTTAAACAAAAATCCCAGTGTGCCGAGAAGTACGCTCAGCGTCAGGAAGTTGATCAGTGTCGTGGAGATCGCCGTCTTCATATTCCCCAGCTGCTTCGCGCCCAGGAACTGAGACACTACCACAGAGCTTCCAATGCCTCCGCCGATGGCGATGGCAATAAAGACATTGGTAATGGAATAGGAAGCGCCGACAGATGCCAGCGCCTCCTCACTTACGAACCGGCCTACGACGACCGAGTCCATAATATTATAAAACTGCTGAAATAAATTACCCAGAATCATCGGCAGAGCGAACAGAAGCATGGCTCTGCCCGGTGAATCGGTTATCATGTTTACTGCTTTTCTCTCTTTTTTCATATCCTTATTTTGAACCATTCCTATCCGAATATACGCCATCCACAGATAAAGTTATTTCTCCACCAGCTGCTCAGGGCACGTTCTACGACACGTCCGTTACTTGAAGATGCGTCGACCACCTTCCCGCCGCCTGCCACGATTCCCACATGGCCGCTTACGACGATGATATCGCCCGCCTGGAGACTGTTGAAATTCGTAATCTTCGTGTATTTTCCTACGCTTCGCCATCCGGCCGAGGTCAGATAACTCTGCCGTACTCCCGCCTGATTCAGACAGTAGTAGACGAAGCCGGAGCAGTCAAACGCGTTCGGCCCTTTTGCACCATAAACGTATGGACAGCCCAGCTTGGATCTGGCGATGGACAGCAGACCGCTGACACCGGAGCCGCCTTTTACCGTTCCGCCCTTGGAACCGCTGCTGCCTCCGGATGAACCGCCTGCCCCGGCCTTCTTTACGCTGCTTCCCGTCAGTTTATTCATCGTCTGACGGCCTACAGAACCGTCTGCAGTAAGGCCGTTGTTGCTTTGGAAAGACTTCACTGCCTTTTCCGTTACCTCGCCGTAATAGCCGGTAACATTGGCCGAAGATAAATAGCCGTATTTATTTAACAGCTGCTGGATCCGGGTAACGGTCTCTCCCTGTTCTCCCAGCATCAGGCCGTTAGCCTGCGCCTCAGCGCTGTTTAAAGCCACGCGGGTGGACGGCCCGAGATAACCGTCAACCACCAGGTCGTTTCGCGCCTGGAACTGCTTGACCGCTGCCGCCGTATCATCGCCATACGAGCCGTCCGGCGTGGTTGTCAAGTATCCCAGCTCCTTCAGACGTGTCTGACTCGCCAGCACCACATCGCTCTTCTCGCCATAGGAGAGAAAATTCGGTCTGATCTCATCACTGTACAGAAGGTTAATCGTCTGCCGCCCCACCTTGCCGTCAACATTCAGTCCATTGACCTCCTGGAGCTTAATTACCGCGGCCTCCGTATCGTCACCGAAATGCCCGGTCACCAGATCACCGGTCGCCAGATACCCCAGTTCATAAAGGCGGTTCTGAATACGCTTGATATCGTCGCCGTCTACATCCTTTGAGACTGCATAATACTTGGCGGAAGGTGTCATAATTGCATTCAACGTCTCCGGGCCCACAATTCCGTCCTGCGCCAGCTGATTCTGCCTTTGAAAGGTCTTAACTGCGGATTCAGTCATAGTACCAAAATACTGGGTGGGCTCATCATTGTCCATAAATCCCAGATCCATCAGCCGCTGCTGAAGGCTTGCCACTATGGGGTGTTCCACGCCATTGCGAAGATACTCCGGAACAGGATTTTCATCCAAAACCGGAAGATCCGGCAAATCCGGCATAGGCGCTTCTCCGATAGTCAAGATCTTTACCGGCTCCGGATTCTTCTCTGTCTCCAGCTCAATCGAGATGGAAGAGGGCTCAGACGCCTGTGTCCCCTGCTCTGCATCAATCTTTTTTCCGCATCCTCCCAAAACCGCAGTGACTGCCGCGGCCAGGAGCACTTTATGTATTAAAGGTGTGTACCATCTTGCTTTTTTATTCATAAAACGGGATTCCTTTCCTTTTGTCGAATCAGGTCTATTTTAGCACATTTGCAGGGGAAAAGGGAAGGAAATTTATCTCATACGGCAAATTGATTGTAACCGTTCATTTCCCCTTTATTGCACAGTCAGAACTGATATGGTATACTAGATAGAGTTAGATTTTGCTAACTCAAAAACCGAAAGGAGGTTTTATTATGAGTACGTCTTTAGTATGGGCGGCCGGCGGAACCGGATTTACATTTTTAATGACCACGCTGGGCGCGTCTGTAGTTTTTTTCTTTCGCAAAGAAGTCAATGCAGCCGTACAGAGAATTTTTCTGGGATTTGCTGCCGGAGTCATGATAGCGGCTTCTGTATGGTCACTGCTGATTCCTGCAATTGAGGAAGCTTCCTTAAACGGAGGCATCGGATGGATTCCCGCTGCAGGAGGCTTTTTACTGGGTGTCTTCTTCCTGATCGCTCTCGATACCTTTCTCCCCCACCTTCACCCGGACTGCAGTAACCCGGGGTGCAACGAGGCGGAAGGCGTCTCCTCCAGCTGGAAGCGGACCACCCTGTTAGTCATGGCGGTTACGCTTCACAACATACCGGAGGGCATGGCGGTCGGCCTGTCTTTCGCATTGGCCGCACAGCACGGCAACGATCCGGCGCTTTACACCGCAGCCATGGCTCTCGCCATCGGTATCGGTATTCAGAATTTCCCGGAAGGCGCGGCAATCTCCCTTCCATTGCGTCAGGAAGGTCTTTCCACCGGTAAGGCATTCTTCCGCGGCAGTATGTCGGGTATCGTAGAACCAATCTTCGGTATCCTCACGGTGCTGGTGGCAGGCGCCATCGAGCCTCTGATGCCCTGGCTGCTGTCCTTCGCCGCAGGCGCCATGCTCTATGTCGTAGTGGAAGAACTGATTCCCGAGGCTCATTTAGGTGAACACTCCAACGCCGGTACATTAGGCGTTATGGGGGGATTTGTCATTATGATGATACTGGATGTGGCACTTGGGTGATAATATTTATGAGATGATATTTATATGAAAAGAAGCGAAACGGTTTTTTTATAGACCGTTTCGCTTCTTTTTTACTTACTTCCGCTCTTTTGTATTGCTGTGCTCTTCCCCCATTTTCCCTTAAATTAATGCCTTGGCCAGAACAGGCTGTCATTTACTGTCGTAAACCATTCACAGCCATTCTCTGTGATCAGGACCGTATCCTCAATATTAAACGCGCCGTAGACTGCGCTGTAAAACGGAACCTCTATAGACATAACCATTCCAGGCATAAATGCTGTAAATTCCTGCTCTTCTCCGGGAGCCACAAATGGCCGTTCTTCTACAAATATATTGCAGCCTACGGAATGACCGCAGTGACCTCTCGTGTACTTTTTGAAGCCGGACTTTCGCACGGTATCCTGCATGGCATGGAATACTGGTTCAAATGGGACGCCAGGGCCAATCATGGATCTCCCGGTATCAAATGCCCGATATAATGCCTCAAAAATTTGAACTGCCTTATCTGCTGGTTTTCCTACCACAAAGGTTCTCGCGATATCTGCCTGATAGCCACAGATATTAGCGCCCCCGTCGAGCCTGAGAATATCATTTTCTTTTACGGAGATATTTCTGGGTATCTGTACAATTGAATACTCTGCGCCTATTCCAGAGACCGTATAGGCACCAATTACATCAAGATCCTGCGAAAACGCAGCATTTCTGTATATAGAAAGGATTTCCTTCTCGCTCATCCCAGGAACAATACAGTATGCGGTTTCCAACATTGCAGTTTCAGTAATCTTTGCTGTACGGCGCAGTAAACCGATCTCCCAATCTGTCTTAATAGCCCTCGCTCTGTTAAGTACTTTTTCGCAGTTACACAGGCTTCCCACTCCCGTGCAATCCGATAGAAAGTCCCATATATCATGTGGTATGGAAGGACTCTGCACTCCGATTTTTGCCTCAGCCGTCTGTTCCGTAATGAAATCTAAAGCAATCTTAACAGGCACCATCATATCCGGTTGAGATGGCTTTTCCAGTCCATCATCTTCCAATCCATCAATATAGATCCAGACGGGATACGTTTCCATTTTAATATCTTTACACTGATTTTCGGCTGTCTGTTTCTCTATCTCATTCAGGATCAGTATGACAGGCCCTTCTTTTCGTACAACAGCCAGAGTCGTACCTATTCGCCTGGAATCATAAAGAAAATGGCTGGCAAATCCGCTGGCATACAAAATTGTCTCCGGCTCTGTCAGGATTAACGCATCAACTCCTTCTCTTTCCATCTCCCGCTTTAGTTTTTGCTCTATTTCCAACTGATTTCTGTTCTCTAACATAATTTTCCTCCAATTTATCAGCCTTTGACCGCGCCGCTCATAACCCCTTCCACAATGTACCTCTGAAGCAGAAAGTATAATATCAGGATAGGGATCATTGACAGCGTAAACGCGGCAAACGCCAGATTTAATTCCACATTATACTCGCCGAAGAATCGGTATAACATAAGCGGAATTGTCTTCATCTCCTCTTTCATCAATATGTTCAATGTAATAGTAAAATCGTTCCAGGAAAACAGTGCGTTAATAATGACTGCCGTACACAGTACAGATTTTAGCAGTGGAAATACAATCCGAAAAAAAGTTTTCATCATCCCCGCCCCATCAATCATAGCCGCTTCCTCTAATTCTATGGGAACCGTCTTTACAAAACTTGTAAACAGCAGAATATTGAAGGAAATATTAAATGCGGCCCGGACCATGACAGCCCCCAGGTATGTGTTTAAAAGACCCGCCTGTTTTAGATTCATATATTGCGGCAGCATAACTGACTGGTACGGTATCAAAAGTGCTGTAAGAAACAGCGAATAAATAATGTTATAAGCCTTTCCTGTATTGCGCGCCAGAACATAGGCTGCCATCGGGCAAATAACGATGAGCAGAAGCACTGTCGGCACGGTTGTAATGACACTGTTCTTTAAAACCACATAAAAATTTGATGCCTCAACTGCCTGGCTGAAGTTTTCCAGATGGAATTCTGATGGAAATCTTAAACCTGTAAATGTAATCTGTTCCCTTGTTTTCATTGAATAGACAAAAGATATGTAAAACGGGGACAACATAATTGCCGCTGCAAACAGCAGTATCACATTTTTTCCAATGGAATATTTCCTGAGTATACTCATACCTCCACCTCCCTGCTCCGGAAAAAGCTGGCAACCAGAAAGCTGATTACAGCAAGAAATAATGTAAAGAGAATAGCCGCAGCCTGACCATACCCCGCTTTATAATACACAAAGATATTTTTATAGATATACATTGCCAGACTTTCGGAGGCTGTCCCCGGTCCCCCTCCGGTCGTCACCATCGGATATTCAAAGACCTTCAGCCCCCACGACAGAACCAGTGTTGCATTGGTTGTAAAAGCCGGAACAATCAATGGAAGTGTAATTTTAGCAAAGGTATGAAGCGATCTGCTCCCTTCTACGCGTGCAACCTCATAATATTCAGCCGGAACACTCTTAAGTGCAGCAAGGAAGACAATCATACAGTATCCAGTATCTTTCCAAACCGAGATAATAGCCAAGCCAAGTATTACCGTCTTAGGGGAAGCCAGAAGATTTTTCATCCCCAGAATCGAGTAGCAGACATCGCTGAAGATATAGGACCAGATATAAGAGGCCAGCACGATACTGATTACGTACGGCATAAAATAAATCGTACGCAGAATACGGTGGAACCTGGAGTTTCTGCTAATTCCCAGAGCCAGCAGCAGACCAAACAAATTACTGAATACCACCTCCATTGCCGCAAATTTTATTGTGTTTACTGCCGGAGCTGCAATGCTCCCATCCGTTAACACATTTTTATAATTTTCCAATCCAACGATTGTGTAATCCGCGCTAAACCCATCCCACCTGCGGAAGGAATATGGGATTCCCTGCAAAAATGGCATGATAACAAAAACAAAGAACACGACTGCGCACGGAGCAAGAAATAAAATGCTTTGTATTGTCTTTTTAACCATCTTCTTATTTCTCATTCCCATCTTCCTTCCATTATTGGTATTCATTCTATTTATTTTGAAATTCCCGAAAAATCTTTATCAAGCATTGAAATAAGTCCATCTGCTCCGATTTCCGGTGTTGCTGCAAACAGCTGTAAGTCACTTTCAAACTTGGATTTATATTCTCCGCTAAAATAAGGATAACTGTCTTTACTAACCACCTTACCCGATTCTATAATTGCATTCATGTCCACAAAAATTGGATCCAGATCCGTTGTTTCCACGGGTATAATCGTAGGCACTTTTGCATTTTCATACCATTGCCGGACTCCTTCTGCTGATGTCAGATGTTCCATGAACTTCATTACCTCATCTGGATGCTTTGTCTGTGCACTAACCATAAATGCCGTATCTACTCCGATTGGCAGTGTATTTTCCTCTGCCTGGTCCGACCAGGGAGTTGTAAAGAAGCCAAAATTTCCATCTGGATTATTTTTTCTTATGTCTCCAATTGCCCAGGAACCGGTAATGCACATAGGATACTTTCCGCTGGCAAATAATTGGTTGGCTCTCGAGGCATCCGTTCCAAGATCGTCATCTCTTTTTGCGGATAATCGTGCGGCGTAAATGTCGGCCTGCAGTTTAAACATTGGATAATCGCTGAATTTCTTCTCCCCATTTTGTATCTTTTCATAAAACTTTTCATCCTCTTTTGCCACCATACTTCCAAAAGAACTGTCAAAATCCACACGAGGATATATATTATCTTTATAAGCTCTTACAAAAGGAACTACGCCCTGTTCTTCAAATGTCCTGATAATCTCATTAAACTCGCTTAAAGTTGTCGGCGGCTTCAGCTGATATTCATCGAATATATCTTTATTGTAAAATACGCCTGCAATAGATCTGTCTACTGGAACACCATAGACTTTACCACCTACACTTACCATCGCCTTATCCACTTCCGACAGGTTATCAAGACACTTCTGTCCTGTTAAGTCAAGAACCTGTCCGGCTTCTGCCAGTTGAATAAACTGAGAAGGTTTCCCCATAAAAATATCCGGTGCATCACCTGCTGCAATTTTCGTTTGCAGCGAAGATGCAAACTGTGCCCATGGCGTAACTGCCTGCACTTCGATTTCAATATCAGGGTACTGTTCTGTTACGGACTGTACCCATGCATCAATTCCACTCCTCTTTGTCTCTTCAGCCGCATAATGCATGAGCACAAGCTTAACTTTCTCATCGGTCTTTGACTCTTCTGCGGAAGAACTTTTTTCTTCTGTTGATTGTTTCTGAGTACTCTCGCTTTGAACCATTGCCTGTTTGGGTTCTTCTGATGACCTGCATGCAGTAAGTACGAAAGCCGCCATGACCATGAACATCATTTTTTTCTGTTTTCTCATAACATATCCCTCCTATTCAAATAATACCGCACATAATTTGTTGTATTTATAGTATATTTGTTTTTTATTTTCATTACTATATATGTAATTCTATATTTTATTAGTTATTTTTAGATTTTAATTGATATATAAACGACTTTCACTTCTATTATTGACTTTCTATCCCTATCCGGGTATTCTAAAAACATTAAAGCAGGAGGAAACGCATATGTCCAAGTTCATAACATGGTATTTAAATCTAAAGTTCAAACAAAAACTGCTGCTTTCCTTCCTTGTTATTATTTTTCTCACAACGCTCTGTATCAGCGGTACCAATTATGCTGTAAGCAATTTGTTAATTACTCGCTATGTATCTGATTACTCCATTGCGATCTCCAGTCAGATTGCTTCTAATTTTGCTTCCCGAGTTGATAATATTGAGGAGACAAACTTTATAAAATATCAGAATGACGGGGCCTTTAATGAGATTCTCCCTGTCTCTGACTATACGCCGATTCAAAACCGCTTGTCATACCAGTCCGCCGTTGACAATCTCCTCTATTCTACCGATTACTATAAAAGCATTGCTTTCCTGGATCTAAATAATCATTTGTATACCGCCGGATCCGATCTTCTATCTGATCAAAGTTTAGACTATTTTACAGACGAAGCTCCCGAAATAAAAAAATCATGGGGACAATGTGTGTGGGACAGCTGTCCAAACGGAAATCTGTTATTAAAGCGGGCTCTCTATCACCTTCCTACCGGTACGTATATTGGCTGCCTCTTTGTGGAAATAGATAGGGATTACCTGATTAAAGTATATGAACAGTCAATTGACCGCTACGGCGGAAGTGTTGTAATATTCAGCCTGGATCATAAACCTATGATCTCCGACCATGACACGTTCGAGCAAATCGCTCTGGAGGCAATATCAGCCTCCGCCAAAGCTGAGAACCATACGGTGAGAATGAATGGAGAAACGTATACTACCGCCGTATATAATACTCCTGATGGGCAGTGGATTCTTACTCATATTGTTTCCCTTTCTCAGTTGACCGGTAAACTTCATGTAATCGGATATTGGATACTTTTTATAGGCTTTGCTGTATTTGCGTTGGCCGTTGTCCTTGCCTTCCTGATTTCCGGCAATATCTCTCAAAATTTAAAGCTGCTCACGGACAGTATGAAACAATTTTCCAACGGAAATTTTGATGAACAGATCGTGCCGGCCAGTCACGATGAATTTGCAGTTATTGCAGATAATTTCAATACAATGGGACAAAAAATAAAAACGCTGATGAGGGAGGTCACTTTGGAACAAAAGCAAAAACAGCAGATTGAGTACCAGATGCTGGAGTTTCAATATAATGCTCTTCAAGCACGTTTGAACCCCCATTTTCTTTATAATATTCTGGATTCTATCAGCAGTCTGGCCAAGCTTAGGGATGAATATGATATCAGTGACTGGATCTGTCTGCTCAGTGATATGCTGAGGGAAAGCATTGGGCAAAAAAAGCGCCTTATCCCACTGGATGAAGAAATCTCCTATGTCAGAAAATATACGACTCTGTATCAAATGATGTATCGGGAGCGTGTAACCTTTATTTATGAATCGGATCCCTCGCTTTCTTTCATACCAGTTCCGGCATTTATCCTTCAACCCATAGTAGAAAATGCCATTGTCCATGGAATTGAAGGAATCTCAAGACACGGTGTCATTCATATTTGCAGTTTTAGTCAGGATGATACTCTGATTCTGGAGGTGAGCGATAATGGGCACGGTATGTCTCAGGATATGATTGAAATGATTTTAATTTCCAGATACTCATCGGAAGCCTCAGGTTCTCCATCGCATACCAAAGTAGGTCTCGTAACCGTTCTGGATCGCATCCGCCTTCTGTATGGCCCGGAATATGGCATTCGTATTCAATCCGTTCAGGAAGAGGGAACCCGGATTCGGATCATCCTGCCTATTGCTACTACTCTATATCATGACCACAGTACAGAAGACCAGGAGTGATTGAATATGTACAAAATAGTTATTATTGATGATAATGAACTGACTCGCAGATCAATTGCCAAAACAATAAAGCGGCGGCTGCCCGACTGCTCGGTGGTTGGCGATGCCTCCGACGGACGGGAAGGTTTAAGCTGCATACAGTCTGTATGTCCCGATATTATTATCAGCGATATCAAAATGCCGGATCTGGATGGCCTATCCATGGTGCGCATGGTCCAGTCAGCCCTGCCGGCAACTCAGATTATTTTTATCACCGGTTATCAGGATTTCGAAAATGCCCATGCGGCCATTAGGCTGCATGCCTGTGCCTTTCTGTTAAAACCAATTCATGACAGCCAGCTTTTAGAGGCAATCTCGCTTGCAAAGGATGAGATTCAAAAAAATGCCCCCTCCATGATACAGGGTTTTCAGGAACTCAATCTCCTTTTACAGCAAAATGCCTCGGAAGCATTTGAGGAAAAATTGTCTTCTATATACAGAAAAGCCATTTATCTAGTGCAAAAAGCCCCCGATGATACCTCCGATATACTGCTTAACTGTATGCGTCAGGTCTGTTCCATTATCCTGCACTACTTCTGGAATCTGGCACCGCAAAAAATCAACCTGGATCAGGAAACCACGGATCTGTATCACATTACCCAGTTTCCAGACAGTGAGGCGGAATGGTCCGCTTTTCTTATGGGCTACTATAACCGGCTTCGTCTATTTGCAGTTAGAGAACAACAAAACTACAGCCTCATAATTACCCATGTTTTACAGTATCTCGAAAGCCATTATCAGCAGGAGCTCAGTCTTTCAGAAGTTGCAAAGGTTGTTTCAGTAAATCCCTCCTATTTAAGTTCTCTAATCAAAAAAGAGACTGGAAAAAACTTTATAGATATAATTATTGAAGCCCGGCTGGAACACGCAAAAAAACTTCTGCAAAATCCTTGCCATAGAATTAATGAAGTTGCTGATTTATCCGGTTTTAAAGATTATGCTTATTTCTATCAAACCTTTAAAAAACATGTGGGTTTCTCTCCTAAGGAATATCGAAACCAGTTTCTATAGTTTCATTATAATAAGTGGATAACGCCAGCCACTTGGAAATTTTTTCCTTCTCTGCTATACTGATACCATCACGTTCTGTTTGTATCTGACATTCAGTCTGAGGAGGGAGAATTTATGAAAAAACTAACTGCTTCACATTTTAACGATGCCATGGCCTATGCCCTTCTGGAACCGGAATTCAACCTCTTCCTTATCGGGGATTTGGAAAACTACGGTCTGGAGTCGGAAAATGTCTCCGTGTACACGGCCGACACCTGGACAGGTGGGACACTTCCCTACTTTATTCTGGATTACAGGAACAATTTCCTGTTCTACAGTCATACCACAGATTACAACAAGGCTGAAGTCGCCGGATTTCTCTCCGGTTTCCAGATGCGCAATTTAAGCGGGAAGCGGGAACTGATCGAGCCCCTGATACCGCTTTTAAAGGGTCTTGAGCTGGTTCCCACGTATCTGGCAAGGCTTGACCGGCCGGCCAGCCCCGATGATCCCGCTTTTTCAGCAAGACGCCTAGTCCCTGATGATATTGATGCAATCTACGCACTGTTAAAACAGATCGATGAATTCTTCTCCATGCGGAGTAAGACGGAGGAGGAAAACCGGGAAGATATTATGAGTTCCATGACCAACGAAGGCCGGATGTACGGGGTCTTTGAACATGGGACGCTTGCAGCCGTAGCCGGAACCTCAGCCGAAAACTCCATGTCGGCCATGGTCGTCAGCGTTGCGACTCTGCCCGAATACAGAGGCCGCGGATACGCCACCCGGCTGGTAAACCGTTTGTGCCGGGACTGTCTGGCGGATGGCATGAAATTTCTCTGTCTCTTCTATGATAACCCGGAGGCCGGCGCCATCTACCGCAAGATCGGTTTTAAGGAACTGGGGCAGTATGCTATGGTAAGAAGTATTGAAAGTATTAAAAGTATTGATACCCATTGAGAAATAAGAGAAGATGCATGCCGCCTGGCTGCTGCCGGGAATAGAAAAAGCTTCCGCAAAAGCACCGCCCGTCAAACATTACGTTTGCCCGGTGCCTTCGCAGAAGCTTTCTCTATTTATTAAATTTCATACTTATGCTTCAGCCTCAGCCTCGCCAGCGACCTCGCCAGCGACGCCTCGAAATGCGAATGTTCCTGGATGCTCTTACTCTGTCTGAGCTGCTCCTCGGCCCTCTCCCTGGCCTCCTCGGCACGCCTCTCGTCAATATCCTCAGGACGTTCCGCAGTATCCACCAGAAGGGTGACACGGTTGTTGATAATCTGTACAAAACCATCGCCTACCACGCCGTTAATCCATTCGCCGCTTTCATTCATCAGTCTCATCTCGCCGACCGTAACTGCAATTACCATGTCCTCATGGTGCGGCAGAACCTCTTTTTCTCCGTCTAACAGGGGGATGATGAGCTTCTGGCACGGTCCCTTAAAGAACACCTTGTCAGTTGCAATGATCTGCAGAAAAAATGTATTTGCGCTCACAGGCCCTCACCTCTATCTGCCTTCCTCGGCTCCTAATGTCTTCGCCTTCTCGATTACCTCGTCGATCGTTCCCACGTTAAAGAACGCCGCCTCCGGATACTGGTCCATCTCGCCCTCTACGATAGCCTTAAAGCCTCGCACCGTCTCCTTTAAAGGAACGTACTTTCCGGCAACGCCGGTGAAGTTCTCTGCCACGGAGAATGGCTGGGATAAGAATTTCTGGATCTTTCTGGCACGGTTTACCGTGGTCTTATCCTCATCGCCCAGCTCCTCCATTCCGAGGATCGCGATGATGTCCTGAAGCTCTCTGTATTTCTGAAGTGTCTCCTGAACCATTCTGGCCACCTCATAGTGTTCCTCGCCTACCACATCCGGTTCCAGAATACGGGAGTTAGATTCCAGCGGATCAACCGCCGGGTAAATACCCTGTTCCACGATCTTTCTCGAAAGAACCGTCGTCGCATCCAGATGGGCAAAAGTGGTCGCCGGAGCCGGATCCGTCAAGTCATCGGCCGGTACGTAAACCGCCTGAACCGAAGTAACAGAACCGTTCTTGGTGGAGGTTATCCTCTCCTGTAACTCGCCCATCTCCGTGGCCAGCGTCGGCTGGTAGCCAACAGCGGACGGCATACGTCCGAGCAGCGCGGACACCTCGGAACCGGCCTGAACGAAACGGAAAATGTTGTCGATGAACAGCAGCACGTTTTTATGCTCCTGATCGCGGAAGTATTCCGCCATGGTAAGTCCCGTCTCCGCTACACGCATACGGGCTCCCGGCGGCTCATTCATCTGACCGAATACCAGGGCCGTTTTCTCGATAACGCCGGACTCTCCCATCTCGGTCCATAAGTCATTACCTTCACGGGAACGCTCTCCAACACCGGTAAAGATGGAATATCCGCCATGCTCTGTGGCAATGTTATGAATCAGCTCCTGAATGAGGACCGTCTTGCCTACACCGGCGCCTCCAAACAGGCCGATCTTTCCGCCCTTTGCATAGGGGGCCAGAAGGTCGATAACCTTGATTCCCGTCTCCAGAATCTCCGCTACCGGGCTCTGTTCCTCAAATGACGGCGGATCTCTGTGGATGACCCATTTCTCGCCTTCCTTTAACGGTTCGCCGTTGTCAATCGTCTCACCCAGGACGTTAAAAAGGCGTCCCAGTGTCTGCTCGCCGACAGGAACCTTGATTCCCGAACCGGTGGCCGTTACTTCCATATCTCTGCAGAGTCCTTCGCTGGAAGCAAGCATAATGCAGCGCACGGTATTATTTCCCAGATGCTGGGAAACTTCCATTACGCAGCGTTTTCCGTCATTATCTACCTCAAGGGCGTCCTTAATGCACGGCAGTTCCACGCCTTCCTCGAACTCTACGTCTACAACAGGCCCTAAAACCTGCACGATTTTTCCTTTATTCATAATCTGTTTCTCACAGTTGTGAGGACTCCTCCTCTCTGTTATTTTTTCTTCTTCTTTTTTTGGGCCTTGGCTCCGCTGATTACCTCGGTGATCTCCTGGGTAATGGCAGCCTGGCGGACCCGGTTATAGGTGATTGCCAGTTCATCCAGCATATCCTGCGCACTCTTCGTGGCAGCCTGCATGGCCATCATTCTGGAATTCTGCTCGCTGGAGTAGGATTCCACCAGACCGCCATAGATAAATCCGGCTATATAGTTTGGTACGATGGCATCGATCACCGCCTTGGGCGATGGCTTCATCGTGATTTCCTCCAGATGGATGTCGATCGGTATGCCCTGGGGCACGCTGAAATTAGACTTCGGAAGCGGCAAAAGCTGTGTAATCTCGGCCTCCATCTTCATTGCATTGACCATTCTGGTATAAATCATATATACCTCATCCAGTTTCCCGGACAGGAAATAATCCACGATTTTCTCCTCAATGATCCTCGCCCGGCTCATATTCGGGTTTTGCACCGTATACCGGAAATCCTGTTCTACCGGAATCCCTTTTCTCACAAAATACTGCTGGCCCAGCTCACCGACCACGAACAGCATGGGATTTCCTCCCTTGTCGATCTGCTCCTGCACCATCTTGAATACGTTGTGATTGTATGCGCCCGCAAGGCCTTTGTCCGCGGTTACCACGATATACCCGATCTTCTTGTCTTCCGGCTTAATCTGCGGCCTCGTATCGAAATACGGGTCCTCTATCTCCGGTGTATGCCTGACAATTCGGGAAATGGTCCTCTGGAGCGCATAGAAATAGGGTTCTGTATCGGTTAAGTTTTTTCTGGCCTTTTTAAGCTTTGACGAGGAAATCGTATACATCGCATTCGTAATCTTCATCGTACTCTTGATACTGTTCATCCTGCTTTGTATCTCTCTCGCATTTGCCATATCTTACACCTGCTTCTGTTTGAATTCTTTCACGCCGTCTAATATGCTCTGCTTAAGCTCCTCGGAAAGAACTTTCTTCTCTTCGATCTCCTTCACGATTTCCGGATGCTTCTGCTCAAAGAATGCCAGCATTTCCTTCTGGAAGCCCTTGATCTTTGACACTTCTACATCGAGAAGAAGCCGGTTATTGGCGGCTACCAGGCTGATGACCTGATCGTGTAAGCTCATCGGATGGCAGAGCGGCTGCTTTAACATCTCTGTCAGTCCCTTGCCATACTGGATCATCTCTTTCGTCGCCGGATCGAGGTCCGAACTGAACTGGGTAAATACTTCCATCTCACGGCACTGGGCCAGGTCGATACGAAGGCTTCCTGCCGCCTTCTTCATGGCCTTTGTCTGAGCTGCGCCGCCGACACGGGATACGGAAAGTCCCACGTTGACCGCAGGTCTCATACCGGAGAAGAATAAATCGCTCTCCAGGAATATCTGTCCGTCCGTGATGGAAATAACGTTTGTCGGAATATATGCCGAAACATCTCCGGCCTGTGTCTCAATAATCGGCAGCGCCGTAATGGAACCGCCGCCCTTTTCCTCACTCAGTCTGCTGGATCTCTCCAGAAGCCTGGAATGCAGATAGAACACGTCGCCCGGATATGCCTCACGTCCCGGAGAACGCTCAAGGAGTAAAGACAGCGCACGGTAAGCAACCGCGTGTTTCGATAAATCGTCGTAAACAATCAGCACATCTTTTCCCTGATACATGAAGTACTCTGCCAGAGCCGTTCCGGAATAGGGAGCGATATACTGAAGCGGAGCCGGTTCACTGGCTGTCGAGGACAGAACGATGGTATAATCCATGGCTCCATACTGGCTTAATGTATTGACCATCTTCGCAACGGTGGAAGCCTTCTGGCCTACCGCCACGTAGATGCAGATCGTATCTTTGCCCTTCTGATTTAAAATGGCATCGATGGCAATTGAGGTTTTACCGGTCTGACGGTCGCCGATGATCAGCTCACGCTGGCCGCGGCCGATGGGGAACATGGAGTCAATTGCCAGGATTCCCGTCTCCATAGGTACCGAAACGCTCTTTCTGTCAATGATACCAGGCGCCTCATTCTCAATCGGGCGGTAATCATCGGACTTGATGTCGCCTTTCCCGTCGATTGCTGCGCCCAATGCGTTGACAACTCTTCCTATATAAGCGTCGCCAACCGGGATACCGGCACGTTTCTTTGTTCTCGTAACCTTGCATCCCTCTTTAATCTCTCTATCTGAACCAAACAGGATACAACCGATGTCGTCCCGTCTGATATCCTGTACCATACCTTTTACACCGTTATCAAAGATAACGATCTCGCCGTACATGGCGTGGTCAATTCCATAAATCGTCGCGATTCCGTCACCGATTCCGATGACCGTGCCGACCTCCTGGTCTCTTGCATGTACGTCATAATCTTCAATCTCGCTTCTTAAGATGGAGATAATCTCATCTGAATTGATTGAACCCACGCTTCTCACCTCCGCATCAATATTTGCTCTAACTGTTTCATACGTCCTTTTATACTCCAGTCTGTCTCCATATCGCCGGTGCGGATCACAAATCCTCCGCCCAGACTGGAATCCTTAACAAGGCGGAGTTCCACATCCTGTTTCTGGTATTTCTTCATCAGCATCTGCTTAATTTTCTTAAGCTGCTCTGCGTCCGGCTCCGTCACGTAATACAACGTTGCTCGCAGACTGCCTTCCTGTTCGCATGCATAGGCATGGTACGCTTCGAATACATCTTCGACCTCGCCCATGTCCTGATGTCCACAGAGCACCTTAAGAAAATTCCTCAGCTCTGCTGGAAATACCCGGTCAATGACGCGGTTTTTTTCGCTTTTTTTCACCACAGGGCTTACGAGGGCTTCCTTAAGCTGGGGAACCTCGCGAAAAAGCACCTCCGCTTCTTCCACCATCTCCTTTGGAACCTTCAGTTCGTAAAGCACCTGTCCGTAATTATTTGCTGCCTGCGTCATGAGAATCACCTGCTTCTGCTATATACTGGTCGTAGAGTGCCTGGTTCTTCCTATCGTTCATCTCGCCCTGCACAACCTTTGCCGCTGCTGCAAGTACCAGACCTGCAATCTGCGCTTCCGCTTCCCTCATTGCCTTTTCCTGGTCCGCATTCGCCGTCTTGTGGGCATTTTCGATAATTCTGTCCGCCTGCTCTCCGGCTTCTTTTATCATGCGTTCCTGTACGGTCTTCGCCTCTGCCTTTGCCTCTTCCACAAGCTTCTTTCCTTCTTCTGCCGACGCCGCCAGCTTCTCTTCATACTGGCTTTTAAGCTCGGACGCCTGGGACTCGGATGCCCTTGCATTTGTGATGCTTTGATCCACCATAGTCTGGCGTTTGTTCATGATATCCATCACCGGTTTAATCAGGAAATGCTTGAGCAGAAGATACAGGACGATGACATTGACGATGTTCCACACAAGGTTAAAATCCAAACGTAACATCGAATTCGCCTGCCTTTCTATCTATATTCTTAACGTTTTGTCTGTCAGGCATTATTTTAAGAATAAGATGATTAACAGAGCGATAACGAAACCGTAAATAGCAGTTGCCTCTGCAAGAGCACAACCAAGTAATAAAGCCTTGCTGATCTTGCCTTCTGCCTCAGGCTGTCTTGCGATTGCGTCTACTGCCTTTGAAGTTGCCAGACCAATACCTACACCTGCACCTACACCTGTTAAAACTGCGATACCTGCACCAATAGCTGTTAACATAATAAATATCTCCTTTTCTCTTTTTAATTGTTTTGATTACTCCAACACTTTGGTTACTCCACTGCTTCTTTGATAAAGAGGGCAGTTAAGAATACGAATACATACGCCTGAATGAGTCCGTCAAAGATGTCAAAATACATGCTGAACGGAATCGGTATGATTGGCGCTACGAGCTGCTTAATCAGCTCCATGACTACAAACGAACCAAGCACGTTGCCAAAAAGACGCATACATAAAGACAACGGTTTAATAAAGATTTCCAGAATATTGATCGGAGCGATAATCGCTACCGGTTCTGCAAAGCTTTTTACCCATCCCTTAAGTCCCTTCTTATGGAAGCCCGCATATTCAATTAATACGATGCTCATAAGGGCAAGTGCCGCAGTCGCATTCAAGTCCTTGGTTGGTGGTTTGAAGCCGATTAAACCGATCAGATTCGCAACGCCGATGTAGATGGCTATGGATATCAGATACGGGATATATCTACGCCCTTCTTCTCCAACCAGATCATCAAAGAATTTGTAAATACCGCCGATTGCCACTTCCAGCGCCAGCTGCTTCTTCCCAGGATTCTCCACCTTTAAATTTCTCACCAGGCAGATGGAAAGTATGGTCAGCACCGCCATGATAATCCACGACACCACTACGGATTCAGCGATAGGAATTCCACCAAATACCGGAATGGTAAATACCGTTTCGCAGTTAAGTTCTTCCATTAACCTCTCTGCTAAATCCTCCGTAATGCTCACTTCCTTTCTTCAAGACTCTCTAATACTATTATAATACTTGTACTGATATTTGTACATTAAGTATACCGTGTATCATACTTGCATCTGCAACAATTGTCAACTTTTCCGCCGCTTCTTAACAAATCGTTAATGAGACTAATTGTTTGAACATTTGGAACAATTTTCCCGGAGTTATTTCTGAAATTCTTATTAAATTTTTAAGGAAAATATGAAGGAATTATGAACTTTATTAATTTGAACCCCAATTTTCTTAATTTTATACCAAAAATCATTTCAGTATTTTGTGAAATTTGACCGTGTTTTTTTTATGTTTTTTATTTCCATCGTCATTACTACCTAAACGTTAAGTTAATATTCTGCAAATGATAGATAAAAAGGCTATCCCCATGGGACAGCCTTTTATTTTGACCATCAAAACTTACAAATGGCTTATCTATGTTTTTTATAATATTTCCGAAAAACTCTTCCTATTAAATGGCTTATTCTCCTGCCTTAAAGTTATAAATTGGTTTTATCACCTGAAGAATTTTTACCGTAGAATCGATGTACTTCACAATATCATCCATGGCCTTGTAAGCCATGGGACACTCGTCCAGAGTTTCTGCGCCCACCGACGTCGTATAGATTCCCTTCATCTCCTGTTCGAACTCGGCCACTGTGAACGCCTTTTTTGCCGCTCTCCGGCTCATCAGACGGCCGGCACCGTGAGGCGCAGACCAGTTCCACTCCTCATTGCCCTTTCCCACACAGATCAGACTCCCTTCCTTCATGTTGATAGGGATAAGAAGTTTTTCTCCATTCCGTGCGGATACGGCTCCTTTTCTCAGGATCATGGCTTTCGTATCAATGTAGTTATGAATCGTAGTAAAGCTTTCCTCCACGGTCAGACCCATTCCGCTTACAATCTCATCCATCATGGCCTTTCTGTTTAAAAGGGCGAAGTGCTGGACAAGCTTCATATCGTGAATGTAGTCCTCCATCTGCTGACCGCTTACGTATGCCAGCTCCCTGGGAACCGTGGTCTCACCGGACGCATGCAGTGCCTTGACAGCTGCCTCAATCTCTCCCTGCCGCCCCTGGGCTTTGTACGATTCGATCATCTGATTAATGTTTTTACGTGACGGCTCCTTTAAGCTCTTATACGCCAGATTCTGATAAAAGCCGGCCGTCTCCAGCCCCAGATGACGGCTTCCCGAATGGATAACAAGATAAATACTGCCGTCCTCATCCTGATCCGCCTCTATAAAGTGATTGCCGCCCCCAAGGGTGCCCATGCTTTTCTCCGCGCGTTCCAGATTGACAGCGCCTTGCTCCAGGCATTTAAGCTCCGTTAAGTCAACCTCACCGTAATAGGGATGGGTCTTCTCTCTCACCAGAAATCCGGCCGGAATCCGCTCATGAATCAGCGTGTCCAGCCTCTTTAGGTCGAGCCGGCGCTCCCGGATACGGACTGTCTCCATCCCGCATCCGATATCCACCCCAACAAGATTCGGCACCACCCTGTCATGGATCGTCATGGTCGTACCGATCGTACAGCCGGCACCCGCGTGGACATCCGGCATAATCCGGATCCTGGCGTCCGCCGCAAATTCCATGTCGCATAACTGTTTAATCTGCTGGAGCGCCATGTCTTCTACCACATCGGTATAGACAATGGCCTCATTGTACTTTCCTCTTACTGTTTTCATACCGTTACCTCTATGCTCTTTTTCCAGTCACAACCTTGCTTTTTTTACCGATTTTGACACCAGCTGCTTTATACTGGCTGCATCCGGTACAGCAGCCTTTTTTATCTGCATGAAGCCCTTTGGCGCATATGCCAAATCCCATATAGTGAAGACATACTTCTTCTTTGACCTGTCTCATTGTAATCCCTCCTGAAATTTATATATTAATCTGGTTTTTATGAATATTGAAACAAAAAAAGAGCCTTCCGGCTCTCCCAACGTCTTTAAATTTTTCTGTCCTTATCTCTTTCTCTGATCCTGCCGCTAAAATCCAGTTATTTTAGGCAGCCGGATATCAAATACTTCCTGTAATCCCTGTGCTCCCGCCTGGATTTCTGTAGAGTTTACTTAGGACTCTTCACATTCCTCCGGTTGGACATCAGGTGATTTCTTCGCCTCCTATTGGCGAACGATCAGGATGGACCATTTTAAGACTAAGCCTGTCGGCTGTCGGTTGAAACCGTATGATATCATCTGTATGCAGCTGTATTATATTTTGTGACTGTATAAACTGGTTTTGTATAAAGAATGAATAGCCGCGTCTCATCGCAGGTCCTCCTTTCTCTTTTCTTTCGATTACAGTATTCCTCACCATTATGGCTCTTCGAATACTCTATCATGGAAGGTTATGGAATGCAAGGGTATGACTGGAAGTGTAAGGATTATGTAAGGATTCCTATTACAGTTCAACATTCATAAGCAGAGCGCCCCAGTGTATTATGTCATGCAGGGCATGGCAGGCGCTCGCACCCATTCGCCGAGGCGAATTGATAAAGATACGCCCGGAATTGGAATGAGGTCTTTCACGAGCCTGCCGTTTATGGTATGATGGATGCATGGCAAAAACAGAATATTCAACTAATATTAAGGAGGTTTCTTATGGGAGAAATGATTTCTTCATTTGACGGAACAAAGCTTTACTTTAACAGAGAAGTGCCGGAACAGGCAAGAGCTGCTGCCGTCATTGTACATGGACTCTGCGAGCACCAGGGGCGGTACGATTATCTCGCAGCTCTTTTCCATCAGGCAGGCATCGCTACATACAGGTTCGACCACAGGGGGCATGGCCGTTCTGAAGGGGAGCGCACGTATTATGAAGATTTTAACGAGCTTCTGGATGATACCAATGTAATCGTGGACCTGGCTATTGCAGAAAATCCCGATCTGCCGGTCTTCTTAATTGGTCACAGTATGGGTGGGTTCACCGTTGCGCTATACGGCGCAAAGTATCCGGATAAAAAGCTGCGCGGCCTGATCACCAGCGGCGCTCTGACGAAGGACAACGGCGGCCTGATTACCGGCGTTCCGAAGGACTTGGATCCGCATACCCTGCTTCCCAATGAGCTGGGCGCAGGCGTCTGCTCTGTAGCCGAGGTCGTAGACTGGTACGGAAAGGATCCCTATAACACAAAGACCTTTACCACAGGCCTGTGCTACGCCATCTGCAGCGGTCTCGACTGGTTTAACGGCGCTGTCAAGGACTTCACCTATCCGGTTCTCATGCTTCACGGAGAAAAAGACGGACTCGTAAGTGTAAAAGATACTTATGATTTCTTTGCTGAGGCACCGTCCAAGGATAAACAGATGAAAATTTACGGCGGACTCTTCCATGAGATCTTTAATGAATACTGCCGGGATGAAGTAATCGGAGATGCGGTCCACTGGATCGAGAAGAGAATTTAAGGCAGGGCAGGACGGCCCTCTAACAGCAAAAGCCCGCAGAATACGGTGCCGCACGCGCGGCCGCCGTAATCTGCGGGCTCTCTGTTTCTGTATTTAGTGGCGTTTTACGAAACGTCCTTCTTTCATAATAACTTTCATGTTTTCCACGCAGATATTTCTGATATTCTCCAGCGGATTGCCGTCGATAACCAGTAAATCAGCACTCTTGCCTTCTTCCAGAGTACCCGTTACGTCTGCAACCTTCAGCATCTCAGCGCCCACCTTGGTAGCGGCAACGATGGTATCCATCTCGCTGATGCCTGCGCACTCTACGAAGGAGTACATCTCGCCCATTGCGGTATAGCCGTATGGTGTCAGGCTGGAGCAGAAGGAGTCGGAACCGATGGTTAAGCCGATACCCTTGTCTTTTGCTCTTCTAAGGTTTGCGTAAACACGGTTAAGTTCTTTTTCAACCACATCCTTGCCCGGGAACTTGTCATGGATTTCCGGTACGTATGTCGGCGGATATGTCTTGAACCACTCATGTAAGAACTGAATCGTCGGGCAGAAGTAGATGCCTTTTTCCGCCATGATATCGAGACACTCGTCATTTAAAGCCTGGCCATGGATGATCAAATGAACGCCGGCCTTTGCACAGTCTAATGCGCCGCCGAAGCCTTCACAGTGAGCCCATACCGGGATTCCTACCATATTGCACTCGTCTACGACTGCCTGGATTTCTTCCATGCAGTAATGCTGATCCAGCTTCTGATCCCAGCGCCAGATTCCGCCGCCGGTTGCCCAGATCTTGATGGCGTCCGGGTTGTCACGTAGTCTTCTTCTCACTGCTTTTCTTAAATCCCACGGTCCGTCGATACGCTCAGCCCACGGATGGCCTAAATCGTTATGCTCTTTTAAGAGCTTATGGGAATCGCCATGGCCTGCTGTACGGCAGAATCCAAGTCCTGTACCGACAACACGCGGTCCTTCCATGATTCCGGCTTCTACCATATCACGGATTGCAAGGCCGTTCCGTCCGATCTCACCAACTGTGGTAAGACCTGTTTCCAGACATTCATGCGCCTGCTGAACAGCTACAACTGCCTTCTGCTCAACGCTCTCCAGTACCCAGTCACTGTCATCATCCGTTAAGTTACCGGAGAAATGCAGATGTGTATCGATTAAACCCGGCATAATTGTCTTTCCTGAAACATCTACGATTTCATACTCCGTACCAAATTCTTTTCCAGCACCCGCATAGGCGACTTTTCCGTCTTTTACCAGAACCAGGGAATCCTTAATTGGCTCTGCACCGGTACCATTGATCAGCAGTCCGCCGACAAATGCGGTATCTTTTAATTCTTTCTTCATGATAAAACCTCCTTTAATTTTTAGATATATTATTTTTTCTGTGAAAACATTTTTAAGATGAGGCCAACTACCAGCCAGCCTGCTACGATCAGCCACTCTACCGGCTTTAAGGCCGCCGGGCTCATCGGGATAACCATTAATGCAATAATGATGGAACCGGCCAGGCAGGCGGCCCCGATTCCCAGCTTGCCGCCGGGTACTTTATACGGTCTCGGAAGATCCGGTTCCGTCGTTCTCATACGCAGACAGGCGAAGCTTACCATGGTGCAGGAGAAAATAAATGCCAGCGCGGATACATTGGTCAGCGGGACCAGCATTTTCTTGCCCAGAAACGGTCCGACTATAGTTAAGCATGCAAGAAGTATGTTGGCCATTTTCGGCGCACCGCTTTTCGGGTCAATTTCAGCAAATTTCTCCGGAAGCTGACCCTTTCGTCCCATAGCCAGCATGATTCGGCTGGTGGCGCCATAGAAGGAGTTCATCGGTCCCATCGGCCCCAGGGTTGCGATTACCAGCATGATGACATACAGGAACATGTTGATGTCTCTTAAGCAGGCCAGAGCCGGCACGGAACTCTTTACAAAATCGGACCACGGAATAATGGTTCCGAAGGAATAGATACAGATCATATAGAAGCCGCCGGCAGCCAAAAGTGCCATGCTGATTACCTTGCCGAATTTATTCCAGTCAAGGCCTTCCGCCGCTTCCTCCGCCTGCTGCGGAATCGTATCAAATCCCGCATAGAAGAACGGTGTCATAACAAGGACGGATACAATTCCGGCAAACATGTTTGTTGCGCTCGTAGAGGAACCGGCACCATCCACCTGTCCGAAAGCAGGTAAAATATTGTGCGGGCCGCCTTTTACAAAGGAAATGGCCATGGCCAGAAGCATGCCGCCCAGCAACGCCTTTGTTAAGAACGCCTGCAGCTTGGCCGCGGAGCTTGCACCCTTAAAGTTTAAGAAGATTACGTAGCACGCAAAGCCCAGAGCGATGATTGTCGGGAACAGATACACATCGGCCCCCATAATTGTATAGAGCTTTACGGAGCGAAGAAACGGCAGCATATCGCCAAACATATCAGAAACCAGTGTGGAGATTGCGATTGCCTCCCACGGACACAGGATTCCGTTTCCAAGTGCCAGGAACCAGCCCGTTATGTATGAAACGTTTTTGCCGAAGGTTCTGTCCACGTACTCGACAATACCTCCGGATATCGGTATTGCCGCCGTCAGTTCTCCGAACACCGCGCCAATCGGAAGCAGAAATAACGCACCAATGAAAAATGCAATCATTGCAGCGATCGGACCGCCACCGATAATCATCCAGTCACCAACCAAGAGCACCCAGCCCGTCCCGATGATCGCGCCGAAACCTATTGTGAAGTAGTTCCAGATGGATAGGGTTTTCTGCATACCCGTTCCTTCCGGAGCTGTCTGTTTGGAACCAGCCATAGAATTAATTCCCCCTTTTATTTGGTATATGTGTCACTTGACAAATGCCATTTTAACTCTTATGATTTTATAGTCAATTATCTGTGCAGAAAAGACATTTTTCATGTCAGAAACGGCACCTGATTTAGCTATTTTTAATCTGTTCGCACCTGGGGACGGATTCGGAAAGGGGAAGCCTTATGTATAAAGTTGCATTATGTGATGACAATCCGGCAGACTTGCAGTTAATAACGGATTATCTGACAGAACCTGAATTTCACTATCCGCTGGAGCTGTCCTCCTTCCACGACGGAGTAGAGCTGGCGCAGGCATATAAAAAGGAAGGACAGTTCGACTTAATCATCCTCGATATGATGATGGACCGGTTAAATGGGATCGAAACCGCCTTGAAGATACGGAAAGTGGATCAGAATGTGGCCATTCTCATCGTGACAGCAACTGTGGAATACGCCATCGAGGGCTATAAGATCAATGCGGCCCGTTACATCGTCAAACCGGTATCAAAGCCGGAATTCCAGAAAATTACAAAGAACATATTTGCCTCCATCGATAAAAAGAGGGGGGCTTATTACCGTTTTCCCAGCAAGAGCGGGACTACCGTCATATCTATGGAAGATATCTTCTATTTTGAATCGGATATCCGGTCTATCCACATCTCCTCCAGACAGGGCGGCTATACCTTTACCGGACGCATCAGCGCCGTTGAGGAGCAGACGGAAGGCCATGGATTTCTAAGGGTCCATAAGAGCTTCATCGTGAACCTGAAGCACGTTCACAACATTTTTAAGGATTCCATAACGCTGGATAACGGAGAAGTGATTCCCTTGAGCCGCCACCGTCACAGGGAAGTAAACCAGAAATTTTTAGATTATATGGAGGAGCAGATCATATGACGGTCTATTACCAGCTGCTGCTAGACACGATTCTGTCATGTGCCGAGACACTGATTCTGTTTCAGATGTACCGCGCCTTCTTAAGGCGCAACTCCCGCCCCAATCAATACTATTACCTGGGGCTTTTTTCGTATTTCGTTTTTCAGCTTGTCACGTATGCCGGCCGCTGGCCCCTGTTTTCCGCGTGGACCTACTATCTTTTATTTACGCTTCTGCTGGCCTGCCTCTTTTTCGCGGATGCGCTTCAGATTAAGATCCTCGTGACGTACCTCTTTGTCACCCTGCATTACTCATGCAAGCTGGCCTGTTCCACATTTTTCATGGCGCTAAAGCACGCGGATCTGCCGTCGGTTCCTTCTAATCTGATTCAGAGCCCTCTGTCACAGATCGCGGCCTGCATCGTCTTTATTCTGTTTACCTGGCTGTTCATCTACTTCCGAAGCATGCGCCGCCACAATAAATACAACCTGTATTCCGCCATCACCTACTTAGCGCCGGCCGGAATCCTCTTTATCGTCATACATCAGTTTTATCTGCGGACCATCAACCAGACCGCGCCGTTTTATTTATCGGAATCCGGGATTCTCATGTGTACGTCCTTCGCGCTGTTCTATCTGATTGACAAAACAGAGATGATCGACGAGGCCAGCGAGCGGAGTCTGATGGCGTCCAAGCTTCTGGAACATCAGAAAGATTATTACAAGAGTGTGGAAAAGTCTCAGCACGAGGTCGCGGCCATGCGCCACGATCTGAAAAACCATCTGCACTGCATCGCATCCTTCATCGAACTGGAGCAGTATCAGGATGCGCTTCATTACATCGATGAGATTTACACCGATTCCAGGCACCTGTCTTCCACGGTCAATATTGGTAACAATTTAATCAGCATCCTGCTGAACGACGCCAAAGAGCGGGCCTTCCAAAACAACATCCGCATGACAGTAAATGTCATGGTTCCGCCGGACTTACCGATCGACAACGTGGATTTATGCATTATTCTGGGGAATTTACTGGACAACGCCCAGGAAGCCTGCTGCCGCATGGAGGGAGACGCGGAGGACCGCTTTATTGACGTGGAGATCCTGTTTAAGAAGTCTTTTCTTATTATTAAGGTCACAAACTCTTATAACGGCCAGTACATTCTGAAGGAAAACCAGTATGAAAGTGTTAAAAAAGGCCAGCATTTCTGTGGAATCGGACTCTCCAACGTTCGCACAACGGTGGAAAAGTACGACGGAGAGATGAAGGTCACACCGAACGAAAAGGAGTTTGTGGTTACAGTAATGTTAATGCTGCTGGGCAGCTGACAAAAAACCAGGGCAGAGAAAACAATTTTTCTGAAACAAGAATTGTTTTCTCTGCCCTGGTTTTCTATTATAGATTCCCGTCTCCCCACAGACTGTCTCTCACGACTACAAAAAGAACATCTTCCAAAGAGCGGAGCCCGTCATGATCAGAGCGAAGGCGTAGCTGATCACCATACAGATCTGAAGTACCCGCGGAGTCTTTAATCCGGCATTAACGTCTTTGCGGAAAATCAGCCGGCAGACGAAGAATCCGCCAAATGGCGTAGCGACCGCAGTTGCGATATTGGCAATGAAGATCAGCTGAGTGGGGGAACCGCCGTAGCTGTAACAGATGACTGCCGCAAAAGCGATGCAAAGGAGGCAGCCCCAGCGGATAAACTTTGTCTCCAGCCCCACCGGCTTATCGATTCCGGCGGCAAGCAGCACCATGCCGCGCTGCGTATTACCAAGCAGTGAGGAAAATCCTGCTGCCAGCAGCGCAATCCCCATGACGACCGGCGCGGCTTTGCCTAAAAACGGAATGAGCAGATCGCCCAGCTGGGCCGGAGCCTTGATTGCCGTTCCTGTCGGATGCAGTACAATCGCGCCAACTAAAACGATTGCCCCAGATATCAGGATGACAGCGGCCACATGGGCGATGGCATCAGCAAGCATGATTCCATTAAACAAATCTTCTTTTTTCCATTTCTTTTCAACTCCCAGATACGTTCCGTAAATGCCCGCTGTGATGGCCGCGTTGGTGCTTATGTAGGCCAGCGCCGTAGTGAGGCTGCCATCCGCGATCTTCCAGTGGGTAAGCCCCCTGCCAAGCTCTCCCCATGCCGGTCCGCCTGTGGCCGTCAGCGTGGCATAAAAGCAGATAATCATTCCCAGAATACACAGCGTTATCAGCTTTTCCACTTTGGAATAAACCCCTTTGGTGAAATAACACACCAGAATAATGGCTATCATAATAAGAGAGCCCAGCTTCCAGTTCATTCCGAAGATGAGGTTCATACCGGCTCCCGATCCTGTGATATTTCCCATCGTAAAGAACAGGCACGCAAAAAATGTGGCCATGCCGACGATAACCGCCGCCCCTTTTCCATAGTAATGGCGGATTGCATGGATTACCGGCATTCCTGTAAGCATGGAGATCCGGTATGTCGTGAGCATAAATGTGATTCCCATAAATGCGATGGGAACCACCAGCCATATCATGGAATACCCATAGTTGGAGCCCAGCATTGCAGATGTCGTTATATTGCCGGGTCCGATTACAACCCCCGCCAGAATGATACCCGGACCAATACGTTTTAACAGTTCCAGAATTGATGCTTTTTTGACTTTTGTCTGGTCAAATTCTTCCCCCATATTTTCACCTCTCCTGATAAAGGGCGGCGCCGGCTGCCTCCGGTGCCGCCTTTTTATAATCCTTTCGCTTCTCTGATTTTACAACCGGATTTTATTACTGGATTTTATTACTGGATTTCATTACTGATTACTGAAACTGGCTCATGTCCACTTTTTCCATGCCGCTGTTCTTAAGTCCCAGCGCGATCCAGTCCTTCTCTTCCTGGTTCAGCGGGAGCACCGGCTTACGCATTAAGCCGCTGGAGAATATGCCGCGCTGTACGAGTGCCTCTTTCAGCCGTGCATGAGCCTCGCCGGATGGCTGGCCGCCGCCGTAAATGGCCTGTGAAATGTGATAGATCCGGTCGGACCAGTCCTGGGCCTCTTTTAATGTGTGCTTTTCCGGATTGGCGAATACCTCGCGGGCCGGGCAGATGATCTCCGGCACACAGCCTGCAAAGCCGATTAATGCGCCGTCCATTCCCGGGAACCAGCTGACACAGAGCGTCTCATCATGACATGTAATCAGAGAGATATCCGGGCACTCCTGACGAAGGAGGCGAACGTCGTGCTCATAGATAGAGGTAACACGGGTTCCCATCTTGATGCATTTTACGTGATCGATTTCCTTACACATTTTAATCAGTGTCTCGACCGGATAGAATGCCTTGCTGGTGGCCGGATAGAGGTGAATAATGATATCGATATCCGCGCCCTCTGCCACGTCCTTCACATACTCAAATGGTGCGTCCGCATTCATACCAAAGCGCAGCCACATGTGAGGGGGCATCAACAGGATTCCGTCCGCTCCGGCTTCCTTCGCTTCCTTTGCCATCTCAATGGATTCTATGGTGTTCTCGCAGTTGATTCCGGAGATGATGGTCATAATATCTCCGCATTCCTCGCTGCATATTTCAACCACACGCTTCCGCTCCGCACGGGAAAGGCCTGTGATCTCGCCTGTATGGCCGTTACACACCAGCCCCTGGATTCCTTTATTATAGAAAGTCTTCATCCAACGGAGGTAAGCACGGAACTCCGGTTCATTGATTGTATAGTCGTCATTTAAAGGTACGGATACTGCCGGGAAAACTGTTTTAAAATTTTTTACTTTTGCCATAATTCTAATCTCCTTCTCATTTTATAAGCCTGATCTGTTTTATTCAATCTGCCTTTTTTAATCTGTTTTTCCAATCTGCTTATTCAATCTGTTTATTCAATTTGAATGTCCTCTGACACAGCGGTCTGCCCCGAAATCTACTTCACCATCGCGCGCTGGTGTTTCAGCTTCGTTTATGCAATCGTTTGTATGTCTGTAGCTCCTTTATACCATACCGCAATGCGGTGGTCAATAGATATGGTCTGACCTGCAATTTATTGCATACGGCCTACAAATATTTGCATAAAGCATAGTATATTTTGTTTATGTTCACATTTTTTGTGCACAATTACTGCCTTTTTTATAAAACAGGCCACGCTACGCTTAAAGGAAGGAGATTTAGATCTTCCCCCGTAATTCTTTCGTATTTCTCCTGCATTTCGCTTGTATTCCGCTTTAATCTGTACTATATTGTTATTATAGGCAAACGATTGTATATAATATTCTGCAAAAACAAACGGAAAAGGATTGATCTTATGGCTACTTTAAAAGATGTTGCAAGACTGGCATGTGTCGATGTAAGCACGGTTTCCCGGGCGCTGAACAATACTTCCTATGTCCATCCGGATACAAAGGCCCGGATCTTCGCGGCCGTGAAGGAATTAAGCTATCAGCCCAACGTTCTCGCCCAGGGACTGCGTCAGGGAAAACGCCATACCATAGGCGTCGTCGTTCCCCGCCTTCATTTAACGCTGTTCGCCGATATTACCCAGAGTATCGAATCGGAATCCCGAAAGCTGGGATATGCGACGCTCATCTGTCACACGGAGGATGACCCGGTCATCGAGAAAGAGTGTTTAAACCGCCTGCGCAATGGTTTCGTAGATGGCATTATCATAGCCGGTACAGGGCGTAACGGCCACCTCCTGCGGGATATCCACGCCGGAGGCATTGCAGTGACCCAGATCGTCCGGAAGCAGGAAGGCACCATCAGCAGCGTCATTGCCGATTACGACGCCTGCGGCTACGACACCGTCAGATACCTCTATTCCAGGGGCTGCCGGGAAATCGGCCTGATCAACGGCACCACAAGCCTTGCGCCCTACCGGGAGCGCTATAACGGGTATCACCGGGCCATGGAAGAGCTGGGGCTGACAGAAACCTGCGCCACTTCTCCGATGCCGGGCAACAATTTTGAATACGGGTATCAGTGTACAGAAGATCTTCTGAATCAGAATCCGGATCTGGATGCCATCATGGCGGCCGTGGATATTCAGGGGATGGCGGCGATCCGCGCCCTAAAAGACAGAAAAATCCGCGTTCCGGAGCAGATCCGGCTGGTAAGCCTAACCGGTCACTCCATTGGCGGACTCTTAGAGACGACCATGACATCGCTGGAGATTCCCGCCCACGAGATGGGCGAAAAAGCGACACATATGGTCATCGATGAGATTGAAGCGCCTTCCGATAATAAACCGAGCGTGCAGCATCTGGTGTTCTCTGCATCGCTAGTGGAGAGGGAAAGCAGTTAAACCGGCCCAGGTTTAACTTATACGTAGCTTTCTCCTCTCTCCAGAAGGCTTTGAAACATATCTAAAATAACTCCATCATTAAACAGCTGGTTATTTTTCTCCTCCCTAAACTCATAATCATCCTCTTCGTCTTCAAAATCCTGGAGCTCAAAAAAACGTTCCTCGGCTGCCATCCTTGCTCTCGAAAGGTCTATCTTAAATAAACTCTGTAATGCTTCTATACTTTCCAGGTATTCATCACAGTCACTTTCATAATCAATATTCTGTATATGTTCTTCTGCAATATTGTCCCTGAAATCCTCCAAAGCCAGATAAACATCAGGAAAATTAAACGCGTCAATTTCGAGAGGGCATTCAGACGATAAGTCACGAAACAACATAAAATCCTCTATAGAATAAATGATAGACCAGAAAAACCATGCCTGTAAATATTCAAACACTTTATCATACTCCATTCGTTCCAGACTCTCTCCGTAACCGGCAGCTTTTAATCCTTCCAGTATCTCCCGTAATTCATGTGGCGCTACTTTCAAGCAGCAGTTTTCGTTTGTCATATTTTTTTGCTCTTCTTCTATCAGGTCTGGTATCTTATCAATGAATTCTTTTACCATCTTATGAAATTCCGGAAACTTGAGATTTTTATTAATACGTGCTAATTTAACTGCCCTGTTTCCCAACACTTGAAATCCGCCGCACTCATACTGGACTCCACTGTTATATGTCCTTTTAACTGCATCAATCAGAGAATTCCGTTGAGCAATACATAAATCTTCATTAAATCCGGCTAGCTGAATGCTTAAATCAAAATCTTGCGCCCCCTCGCAAAGCATCCGATACTCCACATCATTTTCCAGTAAATACCCCTGAATAAAGTCCCGTACGGAAGGATTATGATAGGAAATACGCGACCTGTCGATTATAATAAAAGTTCCTTCTGTCTCCCTCAAGGCATCCTTAAAGTCGATACTTGACAAAGATCGGTTTTCCGAAAGAGCCTTATGACGATGGTAAGGTTCATAACACTCTTTTAGTCTGGCAACAGAGACCGGACTACTGAATGAACACATCAGAAGCAATAAGTCTCTTGCGGCGGGACTGATCTGACGGCAGAACGACTTTTCCCACAGCTTATCCGGATGAGATAAGGTATTCATAAAGAACTCGTAAAATTTACCACCGCCACCACTATGGTAAAGATTCATAACACTTTCAATCAACCGCGGACTATAATTGGGATGATTAATAATATTCATAATCCGTTTGTTTACTAACAGATCCTCAATACATGCGTTAGAAATGTTATAAAAACATAGATGATTATACAAAATCCGGGCCCGGTCAGCTTTCGTATAATCCTCCAAAGAAATCACACATTTATCATACTTAAAGTCCTGCCTTGCAAGCTCTTCATCACTTTGGCATGCCTGATTAAGAATATACTCTCTGGTAGTCAGGATAAACTTTTTTCCCTTCTGCCTGGAAATATGTTTTATAAAAGAGATCAGTTCTTTCCCTTCATTTTTATTAGCCTTTATCTCCAAAGCCGTATCTCCCAAAAAATCGTCATATAAAAAAACCTGTTTGACACCGGGAGTATACGCCTTAAGCGCCTCCTTTATATCCGATTGAATTTTAACAATTTGATAATCCTGATCAAGATAGTATATCAACAGTATCTCAGCCAGCGTGGTTTTTCCAATTCCTGGAATTCCCGATATAATACAGCAATTATAATTATCAAGTACTTTTCTAGCCTTTCCATAGGCAGTCTGGCTTTGAACATACAATTTAAGTTTATCTTTAATTTCTTCCTGAAGAATCTCGCTCTGCTGATAAACCTCACTATGAAGAATTTTCTCTAAAACTGCAGTACTGGTAAGCCATAATTTATAATGAACACGCTCTACTTCAGGATGCTCACGAAGAAGAGAATTCACTTCATTTCCACCCAATATATCATCGATTGACTTACAGTATGGTTTTAAGACATCAAATAGTCTTTCTTTTTCTCCGGGTGTTAAAGGATAGGATGTTATTAGCAGATAGCGCTCAGGATTAAGCTTCTTAATTTTGGGATATTCTTTAACCACAGCGCGATAAAGACCAGAAAAAGGCGTATTAGCAAAATGCTTACACTGAACAACAATTCGCCCTTGAGACGTTCCGGCATACCGCAGATCGATACCTAAGTCCTTTCCTCTGCGAAAGTTTTCTATCCTTTTTTTTAATAACGCACTTAACAAATCACAGCACAACAACTCAAAATCATAGTCAAACAACGATTTAAAATCATACTCCATAACTTGTCCTCACTCTGTTATTACACTTTCCCTCCGCTTTTATTTTATTAAAAACAGAGTTTCCTTAGTTAAATTGTAACATATTTTGGGAAAATTATTTATGAATGGGAATGTTTCATCAGCTTAAATCACTCTTTCGAGAACAAACAGATTGTGACAATACGAAATAAAAGCCCCAACCCCGCAACTCTCAGTCTGCAAAATCGGAACTTTTTCGTGCGCCTTCAGGGACTCGAACCCTGGACAAATAGATTAAGAGTCTACTGCTCTACCAACTGAGCTAAAGGCGCTTCTCTTCAGTTTTGTGTGCCTGTCTCGGTGACACGTGTGTTATTATATAACTGCGTTTGACAAAAGTCAACCCCTTTTTTACAAAAAATTTACAACTCTTTCATAATTATTTATTTTTCTTCTTTTTAGGGGAGGAAGTACCGAGAGTTTTGTTCACTTCCACGAAGGATTTCTTCCATTGCAGTGCCTTCTTGTTGAGCTCCGTCTTATCGCTTGTCGCCTGGAGAAGTTTTACGGTTACCTTGTCTTTCATTCCCATATGGACCGCTCCTGTCATATCCTGTTAACTCCATTATATGACAGGCGGTCTCCGGCGTGCCAGTCCCTTTTTCCCGGTTACTTCCTTTTTCGTTCCGCAACCAGCTTGAATATGGCGTTCCCCATGGAAGAAAACTTTTCTTCATATTCCGTCATGATATTTCCCTCTGCCATGTCGGAATGGTGTAAGTCGTACGTATACTCTCTGATCTCCCATCCGGCCGCAGGCACGGATTCCAGGGAATAGTCAAACAGTCCGCAGTTGTCCGTCTTAAACTCCACGACACCATCCGGGGCCAGAATCTTATCATACACTTCCATAAACGGTTCCGATGTCAGACGCCTCTTCGCGTGGCGGTCCTTGGGCCATGGATCGGAAAAATTAAGATAAATCTTCTTTACCTCGCCCGGAGCGAAAATCTCAGAAAGCTCTCTCGCATCCACACACATAAAGTAGATATTGGAAAGCTCCATCTCCTGGCGTTTCTGGATTCCTCTCAGCAGGACGCTGCAGTACCGCTCAATGCCCACATAATTGATCCCGGGATTTTTGGACGCCAGTTCCATGATAAACCGTCCCTTTCCCATGCCTACTTCTATTTCAATTGGATTATCATTACCAAAGACCTCGCTCCAGCGCCCCTTCTTCTCTTCCGGGTTTGAAACCACGTAAGGGCTGTTTGCGATCTCTTCCTCCGAGCCTGGAATATGGCGTAATCTCATATTTATATCCTCCAGTACCTGTTTAATTTTTTCGTTCTGATTGTACCATAGAATATGATTCGAACGCAAGTGCGGGCTCCTTTGAAGGGGATTTATTATGGTTTTGGGTTATTTTTTACTTTTCTCTTACAAATAAAAAACTTCAAAATAATAGGTGCACAATTACAGATAATCTAGTATAATATCTGTATATTGGTATACGATCGTTTTTTGCAAAGGAGGAAGCATATGGGAACTACAGACAACAACAACAACTGGACAAGGGTCCAGCAAAGTGTCCGGGAGGCGGAACGTCTTATCGGCCAGAAGCAGTATAATCTGGCCATGATCAAATCCCGCCAGGCACTGGAATTTATGGTAAACTGCCTTGGAGAAAAGGCTTTGATTGTAGATGGGGATCTGGCGGACAGCATCGATCAGTTGTTTGAAGGCCACTGGATATCCCAGGCCACAAAAGACCACTATCACAGAATTCGGGTACTTGGCAACAAAGCTGTTCATGATGGTAATGACAGCCCTTATGATGCGAATGAAGCGTATCAGCTTCTTTCCCAGGAAGCTGCTGCCTTTGCAGATATCTATAGCGGCAGACGCCGCAGTACCACACCCACCAAGCCACAGCAGCGGCCTGCAGCAAGATCCGCACAGCCGGCTCAGAGAAGCACCGGCCAGAGGAGTTCGTCTCCCCAGAGAAGCGGTCAGCGAAGCAGCCAGAGACCGTCTTCGGCAAACCGGAGCAGGCGGCGCTCAAAGAAAAAAGGATTTGATCCCTACGATCTGTTGAGACCGGCAGTGATTTTTCTGATTATTCTCGTTATCGTTCTGGCAGCCATGGGACTCTTCAAGCTTTTCGGCGGCAAGGATGATAAGAAGGAGACAAGCGCTCCGTCCACTTCTCCGGAAGTTACCACCGAAGCGACTGTAGCGCCGGAACCGGCGACAGAACCGGAGCCATCGACGGAAACTCCGAAGATTTATAAGACCACGGCCAGCCCCAGACTGAACGTCAGAGCGGAACCTTCACAGACCGGCGCAGTATTAGGAACACTGGTTCCCGGGACAGTGGTCGAATACGTCCAGGCCCATGATCAGGATTGGGCGGTCATTATGTTCGAGGGCAGGCAGGCCTATGTATCCAGTAAGTATCTGGCCGCAGAGGAAGCGCCTCAGCAGTCAGATGCCGGGACAGAAGCGACAACTGCAGCCCAGTAATATTTTAATCAAAGATTCACGGTACGATCAATCACTCCGCGAAAAACGAATTTAGAACCGCGATGCGGACAGACGTCTTATGACGGCACTGTCCGCACCGCGGTCTTTTATATTTTAAAAAGTACTATCGCCGCCGTTTTTTGTGCACCATTTTTTTCCATAAAAGCAAGAAATTGATAATTTTTGATCAAGAAAGTTAAAAAATATTGAATTTCCATAATTTTTAATGTCCTATTTCTAAAATTACTATGGAAAATTTTTAAATTTGTAGTATGATTATAAGTTGAAACTTGTGCATTTACGAGTTTTATAATAATTAGAGGAGGGCAATATATGGATACTGTTATTGAAAAGATATCCGAGATCGAATCTGCTGCTACCGCCATCATGGAGGATGCCAATGAACGCAAGAAAGCATTTGCCAAAGAGATGGAAGAACGGACGGCAGCTTTTGACGCTCAGCTGGAAGCCGAGACGAATAAACGGATTGAAAAACTACGTGCCAGAATGGAGATCGAGATGAACGAACGTCTTGAAAAACAGCGGAACGATTCCCAGAACGTCCTTCGCGCAATGGAACAACGTTATCAGGAACATCACACAGAATATGTGGAGGAACTATTTAAAAAAATGACAAAGGAGTGATCATATGGGAGGCCTGCTATCCTACAGCGGCATCACTACCAAGGTCCGGGCCATGGAGAGCCATCTGATCACCGACCGCCAGTTCGGCGAGATGTCCACGCTTGAATCAGTATCCGACGCCGTGGAATATTTACGGCGGCTGCCCGCTTACGGCATGATTTTTTCCAACCTGGAGGGAGTCGAGCTGCACCGCGGCGCCATCGAACAGCGTCTGATTCTGTCTCAATACCAGGATTTTGCAAAGCTTTATCGTTTTGCAAACCTTTCGCAGCGCAAATTCCTGGATTTGTATTTCATGCACTACGAGATCGATATCCTGAAGAAATGCTTCCGCAATGCACTGGGCCACCAGAAGCCTGAAATAGACTTATCGGTATTCCAGGACTTTTTCGAGAAGCATTCAAAGCTTGATTTAATAAGGCTTTCCTCGTCGGGAAGCGTACAGGAATTTATCTCCAATTTAGACGGGTCCATCTATTACGATTTGCTGACCCATTTGGATGACGTGGAACATCCTTCCCTGTTTGATTACGAGATCCATCTGGATCTTTTGTATTTCAAAACCATCTGGAAGGTCAAGGGAAAATATCTTTCCCGAAAAGAACAGAAGCTCCTCACCGACTGCTTCGGCAGCAAGCTGGACCTTTTAAATATTCAGTGGATATACCGTTCAAAAAAATATTATAACCTGCAGCCGGCAGACATCTACGCACTGCTCATTCCCATCGAGTTCCATTTAAAGAAGGAGCAGATCACAAAGCTTGTGGAAGCCGGGACGCTGGATGAATTTTTCCATGCATTGCAGACGACGTACTATGGCAGACTGGAAGACATGGACTCATCGGATAATACCGAGCTGGAAATGCTGGCCGAGGAAGTGCTGGGCAAGATCTACAGCGCCACCAGCCGCAAGAATCCATATTCCATCGCCACACTGAATTCATACCTCTATTTCAAGGAGGAGGAAATTCAGAAAATCATTACCGTCATAGAGAGTATCCGTTACGGCATCAGCCCGGATGAAATTCTCTCCTATGTGGTAAAGAACCAATAAAGGGGGTTATTATCCGTGATAGAAAAGATGAAGTTCTTAAGTATCACCGGGCCCAAAGAAGACATCGACCGGGTCATTGACACGTATTTGTCCAAATACGAGATCCATTTGGAAAATGCGCTGTCAGAATTAAAGACGGTAAAAGACTTAAGACCATATATTGAGATTAACCCGTACAGGGACAAATACCAGCGTGCCGCCGAGCTGGTGGGACTGCTTCCGGCCACAGCGCCAAAGACCACTGCCGCTGCCGTTTCCATTGAAGAGGCCATCGACACCATTGATAAACTGGACACGACGATGAAGGAACTCATGGAAAAGGAGACTGTGCTCACCGGTGAACGCGATTCCTTACAGGAATCCCTGGACAAGGTAGTTCCTTTTACGGGGCTTAACTACGATTTGAGTTCAATCCTGCATTTCAAATACATTAAATTCAGGTTTGGACGCATCTCACATGAATACTATAAGAAGTTTGAGAGCTACGTTTACGACTCCATCGACACCGTGCTTTACAAGTGCCGTGAGGATGAGGAATACGTCTGGGTCGTTTATTTCGTACCTGAGACCATCTCCAATCAGATCGACGCCATCTACTCTTCCATGCATTTCGAACGTTTCTTCCTTCCGGATGAGTACGAAGGCACACCGTTAGATGCCATTCACACCCTGGAGGACAAGATATCCTCGCTTCAGGCGGATATCGACGCGATTCACCGTCAGATGGCCGATGTACTGGACAGACAGCGCGATAAGCTTCTGGCCTCCCACGATAAGCTCTCCACCTTCTCCACCAACTTCAATGTCCGAAAGCTGGCGGCGTGCACGAAGCAGAACGTCAATACCTTCTATATTCTGTGCGGCTGGATGAGCGAAAAGGACGCCAAGGCCTTCCAGAAGGAAATTTCAAATGATGAAAAGACCTTCTGCATCGTGGAGGATGACCACAACAACATCATAAGCAGACCTCCGACAAAGCTTCATAACCCGAAGCTGTTTAAGCCGTTTGAAATGTTTATCCAGATGTATGGCCTTCCGGCCTATAATGAGATTGATCCGACCATGCTGATCGGCATCACCTACTCCTTCCTCTTCGGCTTCATGTTCGGTGACGTAGGACAGGGACTCTGCCTCCTTCTCGGCGGCTTTTTGCTTTACCGGTTCAAGAAGATGAATCTGGCGGCTATCATCTCCTGCTGCGGCTTCTTCTCCACCATATTCGGTTTCATGTTCGGAAGCGTGTTCGGTTTCGAGGATATTATCGACGCCGTATGGCTGCGCCCCATGGAACACATGACGAATCTGCCGTTTATCGGCAAGCTGAACACGGTATTTATCGTGGCTGTCTCCATAGGCATGGGTATCATCCTGCTGACCATGGTGCTTAACATCATTAACAGCCTCCGGGATCACGATCCGGAAAAAACATGGTTTGACACCAACGGCGTGGCCGGCCTCGTCTTCTATGCGAGCCTGGTCCTCACAATCGTTTTATATATGACAGGCAATCCGGTACCGGCAACGGTTCTGTTAGTCATTATGTTCGGGATTCCGCTCCTCGTCATGTTTTTCAAGGAACCACTTACCCATATTCTGGAAAAGAAAGCCCAGATCATGCCGGCAGGCAAGGGCATGTTCGTGGTTCAGGGATTTTTCGAACTGTTTGAAGTACTGCTCAGCTACTTCTCCAACACGCTTTCCTTCGTCCGAGTGGGAGCTTTCGCCGTGAGCCATGCGGCCATGATGGAGGTTGTTCTCATGCTGTCCGGCGCGGAAGCCGGTAATCCCAACTGGGCGATTGTCGTTCTCGGCAATCTGTTCGTGTGCGGCATGGAAGGGTTAATCGTGGGCATTCAGGTGCTCCGTCTTGAATATTACGAGCTGTTCAGCCGTTTCTACCGCGGAACAGGCCGTGCATTTAAACCATACGGAAAGACAAATTAAATTAAATCGATCAGGAGGTATCTTATTATGTCAACTTTAGTAAAAATAACCTTAGCAGCAGCTTTAATCTTAAGCATCGCAGTTCCTTTCGGCGCATTTGCCATGGGTGAAAAGTCCAAAGGCCGTTACAAAAAGGCACTGGGCGTTAATGCATTCTTATTCTTCGGCACCCTGATGGTATCCGCAGTCTTCATGTTCTCCGGCAATGCAGTCGCTGCAGAACCGACCGCCGCTGCATCCGGCGTGGCTGGCATGGGATATTTAGCTGCCGCACTTTCCACAGGTCTGGCTTGTATCGGCGGTGGTATCGCCGTATCCGCAGCTGCATCCGCAGCGCTTGGCGCCATCAGTGAAGATGGTTCCATCCTTGGTAAATCACTGATCTTCGTAGGTCTTGCCGAAGGTGTTTGTCTGTACGGTCTGATCATTTCTTTCATGATCTTAGGTAAGTTATAATCTATGAAAATGTATTTAATCAGCGACAACATCGACACCTGGACCGGCATGAGGCTGGCCGGGGTGGAAGGTGCTGTCGTCCATGAAAAGGCTGAGTTAAAACAGGAGCTGGATAAGGTCCTGGCCGATAAGGAGATTGGAATCATTCTGCTGACAGAGAAATTCGGGCGTGAATTTCCGGACATCATCGACGATGTGAAATTGAACCGGAAGCTGCCCCTCATCATAGAGATTCCCGACCGCCATGGTACCGGCCGCAAGCCGAACTTTATCACAGATTATGTAAACGAAGCCATCGGATTAAAACTATAGGAAAGAGGTGGTCATCTTGACAACTGAGGAAAAATTACAGCATTTCCTGGATTTCTGTATGGAAGATGCGAGAAGCCGCAGTGCAAAGATGCTCGATGAATATACCGCCGCCCTGGAACAGACCTTTGCGGAGCATCAGGCAGATGCGAGGCGGAGAGCCGAACAGCAGGTGGAACTGGAAAGCGAACGGATCGAACACGAGACGAACAAAAAGCTTTCCCTGGAGCAGATTGGCATCAAACGGGAGCTCGGACATAAACAGGAAGAACTGAAAGACAAAATTTTCGTGGAGCTAAAGGATGTGCTGGAACAGTACATGGAAACTCCCGAATATACACAGCTTTTGGAGAAGCAGATCCGCCACGCCAGAGAATTCGCCGGAAACGAATTCTTTACCATTTACATCGATCCGGCGGACGAGACCAGGCTTAACCGGCTGGCGCTCCACAACAGCGCCGACATCCGCGTGAGCGAATACTCCTTCGGCGGCGGCACCCGGGCCGTCATCCCATCCCGGCATATCCTGATCGACAACTCCTTCCAGACAAAGCTGGAGGAGGCAAAACGGGATTTCCGTTTTAACCTAAAGGATCTGGAGGGAGGTATCACCAATGACTAATACTGGCACTATTTCCGGTATCAACGGCCCTGTTATCTATTTAAAGGGCGACCCCGGATTCAAAATGAATGAAATGGTTTACGTCGGCAGCGACAATTTAGTTGGCGAGGTCATAGGCCTCACCTCCGGGCGTACCATCGTCCAGGTGTACGAGGAAACAAGCGGATTAAAACCGGGAGAGACCGTTGTATCCTCCGGTTCACCTGTTTCCGTTACACTGGCCCCCGGCATCTTAAACAACATTTTCGACGGTATCGAGCGGCCCTTAACGGAGATCGCAAAGACCGGCGGCGCCTATATCGACCGCGGCGTCCATGTAGACTCCCTGGATGGAGATAAAAAATGGGAAACCCATATCACAGTCAGGAAGGGCGACCGTTTATTCCCGGGGTCCATCATCGCGGAGGTTCCGGAGACCCCGGCCATCGTACACAAGGTCATGATTCCTCCGGACATGGAAGGCTACGTCCTCGATGTTGTATCAGATGGTTCCTACACGATCCACGATGAACTTTTAACGCTTCAGCTTCCGGACGGTACGGAGAGGAAGCTTACCATGACGCAGAAATGGCCCATCCGTGTTCCGAGGCCTACGTTAAAGAGATACCCGGCCTCCCGGCCGCTGATCACCGGCCAGCGTATCATCGATACCTTATTTCCGCTGGCAAAGGGCGGTACCGCCTGTATTCCCGGCGGCTTCGGTACCGGAAAGACCATGACCCAGCATCAGATTGCCAAGTGGTCCGATGCCGATATCATCATCTACATCGGCTGCGGCGAGCGTGGCAACGAGATGACCCAGGTTCTGGAGGAATTCTCCGAACTGATTGACCCGCGTACCGGCAATCCGTTAATGGACCGTACCACACTGATCGCCAACACCTCCAACATGCCGGTTGCAGCCCGTGAGGCCAGCCTTTACTCCGGCTTAACGCTGGCGGAATACTACCGCGACATGGGCTACAACGTCGCCATCATGGCCGACTCCACATCGAGATGGGCGGAAGCTCTCAGGGAGCTGTCCGGACGTCTGGAGGAGATGCCCGCCGAGGAAGGTTTCCCGGCTTACCTTGCATCCCGCTTATCCGCGTTCTATGAGCGCGCCGGCATGATGCAGAATATGAATGGAACGGAAGGCTCCGTCACCATCATCGGCGCCGTATCCCCGCAGGGCGGCGACTTCTCAGAGCCGGTTACCCAGAATACCAAGCGTTTCGTGCGCTGCTTTTGGGGCCTGGACAGAAACCTGGCAAACGAGAGGCATTTCCCCGCCATCCACTGGCTGAGCAGCTACTCCGAATATTTAACTGACTTAGCCCCATGGTACGTGGAAAATGTAGACAAAAAATTCGTGGACTACAGAAACCGCCTCGTCTTTTTACTGACGCAGGAAAGCAGCCTGATGGAGATCGTTAAGCTGATCGGAGGAGATATGCTTCCCGACGATCAGAAGCTGATTCTGGAGATCTCAAAGGTCATCCGAATCGGATTCCTTCAGCAGAACGCGTTTCATAAAGACGATACGTGCGTTCCGATGGAAAAGCAGTTTAAAATGATGGATTTAATCCTTTATCTCTACAAGAAATCACGTTCCCTCGTCTCCATGGGCATGCCAATGTCCGTGCTTAAGGAGGATCCGATATTCGATAAGATCATCTCCATCAAATACGATGTACCTAATGACAGACTTGACATGTTTGATGACTACAGGAAGCAGATTGATGCCTTCTATGAATCCGTCATCGAGCGCAACGCATAAGGAGGCGGCATAAAATGGCAATTGAATATTTAGGCTTAAGTGCTATTAACGGCCCCATGGTCGTTTTAGAGGGCGTCCAGGATGCGGCTTTCGATGAGATTGTGGAAATGACGGTAGAGGGACGCGATAAAAAAATCGGCCGTATCATCGAGGTCTACGAAGACAAGGCCATTATTCAGGTCTTTGAGGGTACGGAAGGGCTGGCCTTAAGAAACGTTCATACCAGGCTGACCGGCCGTCCCATGGAACTGGCGGTGTCCGAGGATATGCTGGGGCGGACCTTCAACGGTGTCGGAGAGCCCATCGACGGACTCGGCGACATCAGCTCCGATATCCGCCTGGATGTCAACGGCAAACCATTAAACCCGGTTACGAGGGAATATCCCCGCGACTATATCCGTACCGGTATCTCGGCCATTGACGGCCTTATGACACTGATCCGCGGCCAGAAGCTGCCGATCTTCTCCGGAAACGGACTTCCCCATGACGACCTGGCGGCCCAGATCGTAAAACAGGCATCGCTGGGGGACGATGCGCAGTCCAGCGAAAAATTCGCGGTGGTGTTCGCCGCCATGGGCGTTAAATACGACGTGGCTGATTTCTTCCGCCGTACCTTCGAGGAAAGCGGAGTTTCCGACCACGTTGCCATGTTCATCAACCTGGCCAATGACCCGGTCGTCGAGCGTCTGATCACCCCAAAGGTGGCGCTGACGCTGGCTGAGTATCTGGCCTTTGAAAAGGGCATGCATATCCTGGTTATCTTAACGGATATGACAGCCTACGCGGAGGCGCTCCGTGAGGTGTCCTCGTCCAAGGGCGAGATTCCCTCCCGAAAAGGCTATCCCGGCTATCTCTACAGCGAGCTGGCGGCCATCTATGAGCGCGCAGGCATCGTAAAGGGACGTCACGGCTCCGTGACCCAGATACCGATTCTCACCATGCCAAACGACGATATCACCCACCCGATCCCTGACCTTACGGGATATATTACAGAAGGGCAGATTGTTCTGGACCGTAACTTATACGGCCAGTCCGTCTATCCGCCGATCAATGTACTTCCATCCTTAAGCCGTCTGATGAAGGATGGCATCGGCGAAGGTTTTACGAGAGCGGACCATCAGGGTGTGGCAAACCAGCTGTTCTCCTGTTACGCCAAAGTAGGCGATGCCAGAGCGCTTGCCTCCGTTATCGGGGAAGACGAGCTGTCACCCATCGATAAAAGATATCTGGTATTCGGCAAGGAATTCGAACGCCGCTTCGTCGGCCAGGGAAACCACGCCAACCGAAATATCATAGAAACCCTGACCATCGGCTGGGAGCTCTTAGGACTTCTCCCGAGAGCAGAACTCGACCGTATCGACACCAAAGTACTGGATCAGTACTATAAGCCGACAACCGCAGAAGCTTCCGAAGAATAGGAGGGACGCGTATGGACCCGAATACATTTCCCACAAAGGGTAATTTAATTCTCGCCAAGAGTTCCCTCACGCTGGCCCGCCAGGGATATGAGCTGATGGACAAAAAGCGGAATATCTTAATCAAGGAGCTGATGGGGCTGATCGAGGAGGCCAAGGGAATCCAGTCCGAGATCGACACCACCTTCACAGCGGCCTACAAGGCCCTTCAGAAGGCTAATATCGAGCTGGGTATCAATTATGTGCAGGACATCGCCGCAGCCGTCCCTGTGGACGATACGGTGCGTATCAAGACCCGCAGCATCATGGGTACGGAGATTCCTCTCGTTCAGCACGAGGAAAGACCCTTGAATCTGACCTATGCCTACTACAGCACAAAGGAATCCTTAGATGAAGCCAGATACCACTTTGAAAAGGTGAAGGAGCTTACGGTAAAGCTGTCCATGGTGGAAAATTCCGCATACCGCCTGGCAAACAGCATCAAGCGGACACAGAAGCGCGCCAATGCGCTTAAGAATATCACGATCCCACGCTACGAGGCCCTAACCAGAAACATTACGAACGCGCTGGAAGAAAAGGACCGTGAGGAATTCACCAGGCTGAAGGTTATAAAACGAAACAAGACCAGCGCCTGACTTAACAAAATCACGAAAAAAAGCATCCGATGCCTCAAAAAGGAATCGGATGCTTTTTAATTTATTCACTTAGAATTCCGCCTTCTCCTCCTGTTTATACCGTGAGATATCATGACAGGCCAGAAGGAACGCCTCCCTGTCCCCCCACCGGATCCGTGAGGAATCGGTCAGCGTCCAGACCTTCAGCACAGGGTTGTAGATTTCCATGGCGCTGCTGCCCTTTCCGGCGCATTCTCTGACCGGACAGCGTTCGCAGGGCTCGTCCCGGGAAAAAAACGCTTCGTAGCAGCACATGCCCAGCCGGGATTCCGGCGCAAGCTGGTGTGTCTTTTCATTGATATACCGCAGTTCATATGTATCCCCGTCGATCACATAGATCCAGGAATTCTGGTTGTTTAAAACGCGCTCCAGATTCTGCATGGATTCCCGCACACGGTCCTCGGCTCTCCTTTTGAGGAGAAATGTAGACAGCATTTTTGACAGGAACACGAGGCAGTCAACCTGCTCCTGCGTCCAGATTCTCGTGGTTTCACACTCATCAAATCCCACAAACCCCTTAAAAACGCCATCCGCAGTAATCGAGCACTGAAGCAGCGAAGATATCCCCTGGTCTGCCAGCAGACACTGCAGTTCCGGCGTAAGCTCTGTGATGTCAAGACAGTAAAACACACCCTCTTCATTAAAGTTATCCCTGTAGTCTCCGCCCATTTCCGCATAGGCAAGGTCCTGCAGTTCATCCTTCTGCGGACGGATCCCGTCCCTGCACCATTCAAACGTGTTGCTGCAGCGCTCCTCACTGTCCGTACAGTTTTCGAATATGCAGACGCGGCTGACGTCGAAGAGTCTTCCTGTCATTTCAAGAATGGAATTCATGGCATGGTCAAAATCCACGGCATCGTACAACTCCTGAAATGTCATGCTGATTACTTTTGCAACGGTAATCTGCCCTCTCTGCTCTGCGTTCTCCCGCTCATCCTCCGGTCTGTATGCCTTCTCTTTGAGTTCCAACGCCGAATTTGCGACAGACCTGCAGTACTGCATACAGCGGTTTTTACCCTCCAGCTTTGCCCGGTATAAGGCCGCGTCACTGTTCTGAAAGAGGCTGTGAAAATCACTTCCGTCTTCCGGGCTGTATGCGATACCAATGCTGCAGGAAAACGGTACGTCCTTCAGATTATTTTTAAACATGGTCTGAAACGACGTCATCAGCCGTTCCGCCCGGTCCATAGCTATCTCACGCCTTCCAATTCCAGGCATAAAAACCATAAATTCATCGCCGCCGATGCGGGATACGATATCGTTGTCGCGGAAATGCGAAGATATCCTGGAAGCCATCTCCGTCAGCACGGCGTCGCCAAACATGTGCCCGTACCGGTCGTTCACCAGCTTAAAATTATCTATGTCAATAATAAGCATGGCCGAGCACTCTCTGCCCCGGCTGAGCTCTAAAAAGCGGTTGATCTTATGTCTGGCCGCCCGTTTATTATACAGTTTTGAAAGAACATCGCGCTCCGCCCTGTCTATTAACTTCTCCGTCGCCCGTTTATCATCATCGATATCCGCGATGAGGCCCACGACCTTCTCCGGTTTTCCGCCCGCGTCAAACTGAGCTGTAGCCCGTACTCTGCACCAGCAGTAACGCCCCTCGGAGTTTGCCAGCCGGAACTCCACCTCACCGAACGGCCTGCCGGTTCTCATATCATTCGTAAAATTCAGTACATCAGGTATATCGTCCGGATTAATATGGGAGGCAAATGGCAGACGGCGGCTGATACCGTCAACGATCGGCTGATACCCGTATTTATGTTCCCAGTTGCTGGAATACGAGATCTCATCCGTTGCAATCTCCCACTCAAAGATTACGTCTTTCGTCTGGTCCAATATGATCTTGTAGCGTTCCACCGACTGCTGCAGCGCTTCCATCGTCTTATGTGACTGGGTAACGTCCGCCAGAAGTGTGTAGATATACTCCAGTCCATCCTCTTCCGTTACGAGAATACTCCGGTCCATCACCCAGATCAGCTTTCCCTCCGCTGTAACCAGCCGGTATTCCAGCTCTGTGATGCGGCCCTCTTCCATCTGCGAAATCATCTCCTGGTTTACCCGCTCCCGGTCTGCAGGGGGAATGATTTCCATATAGTGGTTATGATATTTGTCACGGATATCCTGCTCTGTACAACGGATCAAGCCGCACAACCCCTTTCCGTTGTCCGCCAGAGTATACCATTTATCATTCCTGCATTTCATAACACCGCCGGCCAGACGGCTGACCACCGTTCCCCGGTACAGACTTTCTTTCACATCCCCTGGCAATGAAACGTCCGGCTGCTCATCAGACGCCCGGTGCCAGACAAGCATTACCTTTTTCTGGTTTGGATTGCCGATGTCCACCCGCAGAAGGGTGGCATGGCACCAGTAATATCCCCCTGTCGTCTGATCCAGTACCCGGTACTTTCTTGTCCTCTTCATGAGGCCCTCCGAAAAAAACTCCGCCATGTAATCTCCCAGAAGCGCCAGCACGGTATCCCTGTCGTCCGGATGGACGGAGCCCTGTGCAAACGCCTTCACCGATTCTTCAAACCTGCTCCCGGAACGAAGCAGTTCAAAATCGCGGTCTGGCATGTAGACAACATGGTAGATTCCTGTGTTTAAATCCACCTCCATGACTGTGGAATCCACATACCGCAGCAGTGTTAAATACTTCATCTGCCCCTGCTCCATGGTGCTGGCCGCGTCAATCATCTCAGGCTTTGGCAGTTCTTTCCTCTCCGGCTTTAACTTAGGACCGACGCCATCTGCATACGCCTTGGACAGCGCTGCAAAATCCTCACGTACATTCTTAAAGCACTCCAGAAGCCGCGGCGAAAACTCCCCGCATTCTCCGTTGAGAATCATGTTGAAGGCCTGCTCCGCCGGAAGCGCCTTTTTATAGACCCGGTCCGTCGTCAGCGCGTCATAGCAGTCGGCAATGGCCACGACCTGCGCGCAGATCGGAATATTATCTCCCTTCAAGCCATCCGGATACCCTTTGCCGTTCCACCGCTCATGATGGTAGCGGCAGATATTATAAGCGTAGCCGATATACTCTTTATCATTCATGCGCTCCAGGCCGGACAGCATCTCACACCCCTTTGTGGTGTGAGTCTTCATCACCTCAAACTCCTCCCTCGTCAGGGGCCCCGGCTTATTTAAAATAGAATCGGGAATGGCAATCTTGCCAATGTCATGCATGGAGGAGGCATCCGCGATAATCTCGATTGTCCTGTTGTCTAAATTATATTCCTGATAGGCCTTCGCCACATCCTCCAGAAGAATCCTGGTAAACATACGGATTCTGCGTATATGCTGTCCCGATTCCACGCTCCGGTACTCGATGATAGAGGAAAGGGCGTCAATCATGATGGCGTTGGACTCTCTCAAACTGGCTGACTGCTCTTCCACCAGCTCCTCCAGATGGAGTTTGTGGCGGCACAGCTCCACCGCATTTTGTACCCTTCTTTTTACCACATGGGGTTCGAAAGGCTTCATGATGATATCCGCCGCTCCCAGGTCAAAGGCCCGGACCTCGCTCTCCGCCGTATCATCGGAAGTTATAACAATAACCGGTATGCGCGACACAAGTCCGCTTTTCCCCATCTCCTCCATGACCTCATAGCCGTCTTTTACCGGCATGACAAGGTCAAGCAGCATGGCTGCCACGTGCTCCTCATACTCTTGAAGAAGAAGCAGAGCCTGTTCGCCGTTTTCCGCTTCCAGAAGATTATACTGGCGCTCAAACAGGCTTCTTAAGATTGCGCGGTTTACCTCCATGTCATCGACAATCAGAAGGGTATCACGCTTTTTCATCCACCGATTCCCTCCATGCTGTTAATTGCTTCGCACACCGTCTCGTAGGTCTCCCTCACACGCGGATACGCAGCCAGCGCTCCCTCCATATTCGTCTGTCTCAGCTGACTGACCATTTCGGCGCAGGCAGCCATCAAATCGGTAAAGCCCAGATTTCCGGAAACTCCCTTTAATGTATGGGCTGCCATCTGCATCATCTGGCTGTCCGATGCCCGGATTGCCTCCCCTATCTTTTCAAAATTGTCATCCTGAAGAAATTTTACCAGAAATTTTTCATATAATGCGCTGTTTCCGCAAAAACGGGCCAGCGTACCCTCCACGTCAATCGATGCTGCACGCAAAACTGCCAATGTTTTATCCGTCATCCTCTGTACCTCTCTTTCCATGTCCGTTCCGCCTTCCGAAGCGCCTGAGTCTCCGGGCAATAATAGTTTTATTATAGCGCTTTCAGGTACAAAACTCAAGAATAAAGAGTCCGGCTCGCCGGACTCTCGCGCCGGAGCGTGGTCGCTTCAGCGGCCATACTTCCTTAGCGCGGAGGGCGCATCCTACCGGAGGGTTTTTATTTCATAGTACGAACTTTTCTATGAAAAAAACGGCTGCAAACCAGCCGGATCTGATCCGCTGTTTACAACCGCCTTATTTCGCATCTGTATTCAGTTCCTATCTCTCATTGAGACGTGTATACTCTTCTTCCATCATCACGCTGGTATAGGCCGGACGAATAATCTTATCCATGTTGATCAGCTCCTCGATCCGGTGTGCGCTCCATCCCACGATTCTGGCAATTGCGAAAATCGGGGTGAACAGCTCCTTCGGAATATCCAGCATGCTGTAAACAAAGCCGCTGTAGAAGTCCACATTGGCGCTGACGCCCTTGTAAATCTTTCTCTCATCCGAAATTACCTGCGGTGCCAGGCGTTCGATCATGGAATATAAGTTAAAGTCATCCATGCGTCCCTTTTCTTCGGACAGCTGGTGTACAAATCCCTTGAAGATCTCAGCACGCGGATCAGATTTGGAATAAACGGCGTGACCCATGCCGTAGATTAAGCCCTTCTTATCAAATGCCTCTTTATGTAACAGTCTTCTTAAATAGAATTCTACTTCTTCCTCGTCCTTTAAGTCATTGACTTCCTTCCGTAAGTCTTCCATCATCTCTACGACCTTGATGTTAGCTCCGCCGTGTTTCGGTCCCTTTAAGGAAGCAAGAGCCGCCGCTACCACCGAATACGTGTCCGTACCGGAAGATGTAACGACATGGGTTGTGAATGTGGAGTTGTTGCCGCCGCCGTGTTCCATATGAAGAATCAGCGCCAGATCCAGCACGTGGGCCTCCACCATGGAGTAATTCTTATCCGGGCGGAGCAGACGCAGCAGATTCTCCGCCGTGGACAGATTCTCATCCGGACGGTGGATATACATACTCTCGTCACACTCATAATGGTTGAAAGCGTGGTAGCTGTATACGGCTAACATCGGCATGACGCTGATTAACATCAGGCTCTGACGCAGCACGTTTGGAACGGAAATATCACTGGCCATATCATCGTAGGAGGAAAGCGTTAAGATGCTTCTAGCCAGACAGGACATCATATCCCTGCTGGGAGCCTTCATGACCACGTCCCTGACAAAGTTTGTAGGCAGGGTGCGGCTGTAGGCCAGCGTCTGGGAAAAACGTCCCAGCTGTTCCGTATTCGGCAGTTCGCCAAACAGAAGCAGATAGGCGATCTCTTCATAACCAAAACGGCTGTCTTTCACTACGCCGCCCACCAGGTCATAAATATTATAACCGCGATAGAATAACTGGCCCTCACACGGCATCTTCACACCATCCACTGTCTTGCTGGACAAAATCTTTGATACCTTCGTAAGACCTGCCACAACACCGTTGCCGTTCTTATCTCTGAGCCCTCGTTTTACGTCATATTTTTCATATAACCCCAAGTCGATCCTCTCATCATTTAAACAGATACTGGACCACTCATCAACATTTTTTACAAACTCTTTCTGATCAATCATGCAAACACCTCTTTCTTAAATTTAATGATTAAGTTCCGCTGCTTTCCCGGAAGTCCTCAGGCACGATCATATGCCTTCGGCCCCCTTGGGCCTTCGATAGATATGGTCACCTCCAATTGTTCACTTTTGAACTGTTTCACTTTCAATAATAAATAATTTTCCGAAAAAATGCAAGCAAAATATTTTAAAATTATCAATTTTTTACATTTAGTCCAATAACACTATATCACTTTACCGTGTTAAAAACAAGAAAATACTTTTTTCCTTCCCTTCATATTTATTGACAAAATTCGAACGGAAACGTATACTTTTGTTGATTCACCGTACAAAATGCTTAATATAGAACATTCGGGGGTTTTTGAATATGGAACTGCAGTTTTCGTTACTGTTTTTCGTGGAAGCGATTGGTACGATTGCCTTTGCCTCGTCCGGCGCCATGGTGGCAATCAAAAGGCAGCTGGATTTGCTGGGAGTCATCGTTCTCGGCGTCACCACTGCCGTTGGCGGCGGAATGCTGCGGGACATCATCATCGGAAATGTGCCGCCAAATCTTTTTAAGGACCCGGTTTATGTATTACTTGCCTTTATTACGGTCATGATACTGTTTGTTATTGTGCGGCGCAACCAGAAGATTTTGGCCAGCCGTTCCATCGAAATGTATGAGAAAGTCATGAACATCTTCGATGCCGTCGGGCTCGGCGCCTTTACTGTGGTAGGCATTGACACCGCGGTGCTGGCCGGATACGGCCGCTACCATTTTCTGATTATCTTTCTCGGGGTGATCACCGGAGTGGGAGGCGGGCTCTTAAGAGACATTATGGCCGGAGAGACGCCTTATATACTGAAGAAACACGTTTACGCCTGCGCCTCCATCACGGGTGCCGTTCTTTACGCGTATCTTCAGGACTACATGAACAATGACGCTGCCATGCTGATCGGCGCCGGCGCCGTCATCCTGATCCGTATTCTGGCAACCCGATACTGCTGGAATCTTCCGACGGCCACGAAAAAATAACCGTTACACCATTTACAGGAGGACTTACTATGAAAACAATCATCCATTACGCCGCAGGCATTATTTTCTCAATCTGTCTGATGGTCACGCTCTTAATCACTTCCGTGGAGGCAGTCGTCTACTGGACGCCCGGCTATTTTGAGAAAGAATACGCCAAATACAATGTCACAGAGGCGGTGGACATGACCATGGAAGACTTACTCGATGTGACGGACCAGATGATGGCCTATCTGCGGGGAAAACGCGCCGATCTTCATGTAGACACCACCATGGGCGGAGTTTCACGGGAATTTTTCAATGAGCGGGAAATCGCCCATATGGAGGATGTCCGCGGACTCTTCTTAGACGCGCTGGCCATCCGCCGGGGCTGCCTTCTTGTCATGGCTCTCTGCCTCATCATCCTTTTCCTGTTAAAAGCGGACTTAAAGCGGGTATTTCCAAAATCGGTCTGTCTGGGAACCGGTCTGTTCTTCGGCATTACCGCAATACTTGCAGCCATCATCTCCACAGACTTCTCAAAATACTTCATTATGTTTCATCATATCTTTTTCAGCAACGATTTATGGATTCTGGACCCTGCTACGGATATGCTGATCAATATCGTTCCGGAGGGATTTTTCAGCGACACGGTGCTTCATATTGGAATCACCTTCTTTCTCTGTGTCGTTATTGTCTTCGGTCTGGCCCTCTTTTTCCTTAGAAAATCAAAGAAAAATAACGTTTGAACCTTTACTTGTTACAGGAAATAACCTATACTGTAAAGTGGACCTTTTTATGAAACCGAATGAAAATACGGAGAGATTACACGATATGACGCAATTGATAAAACGAATGTCGGCGTTCCTCTTATGTCTGATGCTCCTTATGGGCGCATTTACGGAAACTGCACTGGCGGCCCCTGACTGGCCCTCCGGCGTTTCCGTTCAGGCGGAAAGCGGTATCGTCATAGACGCGGACACCGGAACCGTACTTTGGGGACAAAACATTCATAACCAGTATTTTCCGGCCAGTATTACGAAGATTATGACGGCGCTGATCGTCATTGAAAAATGCAGCCTCGATGAAACCGTTACCTTCTCCCACAACGCAGTCTTTAACGTGGAGGCAGGGAGCAGCAACGCGGGGATCAACGAGGGAGACAAGTTGTCTGTCAAGGACTGTCTTTACGCCCTGCTGTTAAAATCGGCCAACGAATCGGCCAACGCCCTTGCGGAGCATGTGGCCGGAAGTACGGAAGCGTTTGCTGACATGATGAATGCAAAGGCGAAGGAACTGGGCTGCACCGACACCCATTTCGCCAACCCCAGCGGTCTAAACGACCCGGAACACTATACCTCCACATACGACATGGCGTTAATCGCCAGAGCTGCCTTTTTAAATCCCACCTTCGAGGAAATCGACTCCACCACCTATTACAAGCTTCCTCCGAATTCCATCAACCCGGAAGGCCTGACCATCTATCCGGGCCATAAGATGCTTAAGAAGAGTACGCCGTACTACTATCCCGGCATCGTGGGCGGCAAGACCGGCTACACCACACTGGCGGGCAACACGCTGGTCACCTGTGCTAAAAAGAACGGTTTAAAGCTGATTGCCGTCATCCTCAAGGGCTCGACTCCCCAGTACTGGACCGACACAAAAAATCTGCTGGACTTCGGATTTGAGAACTTTGTATCCGTCCGCGCGGCGGATCACGAGACGAAATACAGCCCTGTCAGCAGTGATTTAACCTTTGGCGGCCTGACGCTTGATAAACCGGCAGCGCTCATTTTAGATCCCGACGGACGGATTATTCTTCCGAAAACAGCTGAATTTTCTGACGCCGAGGCAACACTCAGTTACGATATATCAGACAGCGACCCGGCTAATGCGGTAGCCAAGATTTGTTACCGGTACAATGAACGCCAGATCGGCTGTACCTATTTAGAGACCAACCAGGCGCTGTTTGAAAGCGCCGCATCCTCCCACCAGGTTCCGGCCTCCGGCGGTGAAGGCGAATCGGCATTGAACACTGATCAGGCCGCCTCGGAAGCAGCCACCAGCGGGGAGAACGACGCAGGCGTTCCCGATGCAGCCAACAGCGGAGAAAACGATGCAGCCGTTCCCGATGCAGAAGACGGGCAGTCTCCGGAGGGGGCTCAGTATCCGGAAGAAACGGTCCCTCAGGGCGAAACAGAGCTTCCAAAAGAGACTGAGGATTACAGAGAAAAAGCGTTAAGACCCTTTGAGATACCAGCCATTGCCTGGATTATTCTCGGCAGCGTCGCCGGTGTGGCGCTCCTCGGCGCGCTCATCACCTTCCTGATCATCAGAAAGAACAGGGAGACCCAGGAATACCATTTCCGCCACGAACAGAGGTTAAAACGTCTGCAGGATTCCGGCGTATCCGCCGATGAATTCAACAACCTGATAGAACAGCGGCGCAGTTCCTACACCTCGAAGCGAAAGAAAGGCCGCGGAAACCGGCATTTGAAATTCAAATAATCCGCGGAAAGGCTGTTATAGACAATGAGGATAAAAAGACAAGGTAAGATGCCAAAAGAAGATTTAATGAGGAATATCGTGGTCACGTCGGTTTTCCTGCTTGCCGCCACCATCTGTTCCACCCTGTTTCTCTTTATCGGAGGAAACAGGACGAATGTGGGAATCGTCTTTATGCTGGCGGTCATGCTGACGGCCCGCTATACGGATGGCTACGTACCTGGAATCGTAGCTTCTGTTATCGGTGTTATCTGCGTAAACTATGTATTTACGTATCCGTTTATGCAGCTTGACTTTACGCTGGATGGCTATCCGGTAACCTTCTTTGCCATGCTTCTGATCTCCGGCATTACAAGTACCACCACCACCCACCTAAAAGAGCAGAATCACATTCTGATGGAAGCTGAAAAGGAGACGATGCGCGCCAATTTACTGAGGGCCGTCTCACACGACCTGCGGACTCCGCTGACGGGCATCATCGGCGCCAGCAGTGCATATCTGGAAAACAGGGACCATATGACAGAAGCCGAAAAGACTGGCATGGTATCCAACATCAATGAGGATGCCAACTGGCTCCTCAACATGGTAGAGAATCTGCTCAGCGTCACCAGGATACGCGATACCGACACCCAGGTGACGAAATCCTCCGAACCGCTGGAAGAGGTGGCCTCAGAGGCGGTACAGCGCTTCCACAAGCGTCTTCCCGACGCTATCGTTCATGTTACCGTACCGGATGAATTTATTATGGTTCCCATGGACGCCACCCTGATCGAGCAGGTCATCATAAACCTGCTGGAGAATGCGGTCTACCACTCGCATTCGGAGGAGCCCATTGATTTAAATATTACGGTTCACGACGGCCTGGCCTGGTTCGACATCACCGACCACGGAACCGGAATTGCTCCGGAGCGCCTGGATACACTGTTTGACGGCTATACGCCCTCCCCGAACAGCAGCGGAGATTCCCACAAGGGAATGGGAATCGGGCTGTCCATCTGCAAGACCATTATTACCGCCCACGGCGGCACCATAACAGCCGCGAATGAAAAACAGGGAGCCCGGTTCACATTTACCTTACCGTTAGGAGAAGATACATATGAGTAAGTTAACGATCGTTATTATAGAAGATGAGAAAAACATACTGAGTTTTATCGAGGCGGCGCTGGAGACCCATGATTACAAGGTTCTCACCGCTGTCAGCGGAAAAGAGGGGTTATCTCTGATTAATGCCTGCTGCCCCGATATGATTCTTCTGGATCTGGGTCTGCCTGACCTGGATGGAATCGACATTATCAAGAATGTGCGCAGCTGGTCCAATATCCCCATCATCGTCATATCTGCAAGAACCCAGGAGCAGGAAAAGGTCGCAGCACTGGATTTCGGTGCGGACGACTATATCACAAAGCCCTTCGGCACCAGTGAGCTTCTGGCCCGCATCCGCACCGCGCTCCGCCACGGCAAACCGACTGTCAGCACCGGGGATGGAACGCTCGTTCAGCCGCCGTACCGCAGCGGGGATCTGGTCATTGATTTTGACAAACGCCTCGTCTCTCTTAAGGAAAAGGAGGTCCACTTAACACAGATCGAATATAAGCTGGTCTCCCTGCTGGCAGAGCAGTCCGGGAAAGTTCTCACCTATGATTATATCATCAGCAGAATCTGGGGGCCGTTTGCGGACAGCAATAATCAGATCCTGCGGGTCAACATGGCTCATATTCGCAGAAAGCTGGAGATTAACCCGGCGGAGCCTCAATACATTTATACAGAAATCGGAGTTGGATACAGAATGCGGGAAAGCGAAAATTAATCGCTTCCCCGCATTTTTGTATTCGTCTTCTGTTTTCTGTGCTTTGTTTTCTCAATGCGCTTTTTTTTAGCTTCTTCCTTCTTCTCGCCGATCTGCCGCGCGCCCTCCTCGTCTACCAGTTTCATGGTCTTTACAGCGTAGACTCGTCCGTCGTCACTGCGCTTCATACGGATCTTCCCTTTCAGGTATCCATGCTCCGGACAGACGCCCAGGGCAAAGTAAAACTTCTGGTTTACGGAAAACCAACGTACCTTTTTTCTGAGCATACGATTACAGCGGTAGCAGATCAGGTCTGTAACCGTCTTGTCCGCAATAGCCTCCTCTTTCGTCTCAAAGGTCCTTGAAATGTATTTAGAGTATCCGGGAAATACGAGATAGACCTCCTCCTCCTTACTCTCAGGCAGCCGGTAATAATCGGTGGACCAGTATTCCATCACCCGTTCAAAGTCCATGGCAGCCATAACACGCCCCGTGTAATAGGCATCGTCCAGCGCGCGGTGAAAGGGACGGTCCTCCCTGATCCCCAGTTCCTCTACCGTAATGTCCAGCGACTGCTTCTGTTTTCCGTCTCCCTGAAGGAGGCTGTAGAGCTTCTGGACATCGTAATAGAGAAGGGGTTTATCGAAAGGAATCTCCACTCCGTAATACGCCATGTTTCGCTGCAGCTCCGTCAAGTCCATGGACCCCCAGGTACAGAACACGCAGTCGTCTCCGCACCACTCAAGAAAGTCCCGGATGGCCGCCTCAAAAGTCTCTCCGTTTCGCTCCAGTTCGGCCGTATCCATATGGGTTACCTCTGAGATCCTGTAGTGGATCTGGGGATAGACCCGCGGCCGGATCAGGCGGCGGAACTGTCCGGTCTCCATTAATTCTTCATCCAGGCGGACTGCTCCGATTTCTATAATTTCAAAAGGAAAATGGTCAATCGTCCCCTCTTTTCCGTCAGGGCTCTGATTCCATTCCAAATCCAGTACAATATAATTCTTCATAAAATTCTCCTTTGTGCTATTATATGATAGTTTATCCATTCATACAAGTTCATGCCTTCCATTTTAAACAATTATTTTTCTGTTAATAACGGTCAGTATCAGGTTGTCTCTCTGAATTGTATTTACAATATGAATTTTCTGTGAAAAAAACATAAAATTAGCACTCTCGTATTGACAGTGCTAACAATCGGTGCTATAACATAATTGTAACAAAAAGGAGTACCACATGGAAAAAGGTGGCCGACTTTTAACCATATATGTGCTGCCGACAAGGTGTCAACACATATAAGAAATTCAAGTTAGGAGGAATGACTTATGATGATGCCTAGTATTTTTGGAGAGAACTTATTTGACGACTTTATGGAAGATGCTTTCAAGAACCCGATTTTCGGGAAACGGGAAAAGAATCTGATGAAGACCGATATCAGAGAGAGTGACACCGGTTATGAACTCGATATGGATCTGCCCGGATTCAAAAAAGAAGAGATCACCGTTAACCTTCGTGACGGCTATGTAACCATATCCGCCGAACGCGGTATGGAACGATGCGAAAAGGACGAAAAAACCGGTAAGTACGTTCGCCAGGAACGTTACAGCGGCTCATGCCAGAGAAGCTTCTATGTCGGCGAGGGTGTGAAACAGGAAGATATGAAGGCCCGTTTCGAGGACGGTATCCTGCATCTGGAATTTCCAAAAGCCACGCAGAAACAGGTAGAGGAATCTCACCGCATCTTAATCGAATAACAGGCAAATCCCGGAACGAAAAAGTCCTCCGTTCCTGAACAGGGCAGGCCGTATAAAGACGGCCCGCCCTGTTTTAACGCAACACTGATATCCGAGCTGGAGAAGGAATGGGATTCCTTCGACTGGTTCTGGTTTTAAGCTTATATGGAAAACTGCTCTGCCTCCACGGGCTTGCTGTAATAATAGCCCTGGATGGTGGTGCAGCCGTAGTCTTTTAACAGCTCCAGCTGTTCCCTGGACTCGACCCCTTCCGCCACACAGTCCACATGAAGGCTGCGGCACATCTCGATGATACACCGGACAATGATCTGATTCTTCTCACTCTCTACCAGATTTTCAACCAGCGACTTGTCCAGCTTTAATTCGTCAAAATGCATGATGGAAAGAATTGACATGTTGGCATAATCCGCACCGAAGTCGTCCAGAGAAATGCGGAATCCCGCCTTCCGAAGCTTTGATCCGATGGCTTCAATCACCTTATGTTCCATATCTCCGATGCTTTCCGTGATTTCTATCATAACCATGTCGCATGGAACGTCGTATTTGCTCTTAATCTCCGTAAGCATCTGGAATAAGTCACTCTCCAGAAGCGTAATACGGGAGAAATTAACGGACACGGGAATCAATGGTTTTCCTTCCGATTTCCATCTGGACAGGAGCCGGAATACCTCCTCCAGCATATAAAAATCCAGATAACGGATAAGCTTCATTTTTTCCAGAAGCGATACAAATTTAACCGGAGACTGCAGATCATGACCCGGAGCCTGGTAACGCGATAATGCTTCCACGGAATGTACAGTTCCCGTCTCCGGATTAATCTTAGGCTGGAGATAGAGCCTGTAATATCCCTGCTCCACATCATGAACCAATAGCTTAAGACCCTCCGGGGAATAGTGTTTGCGAACTTCATCGCTGTTCTTATAGTAAAGCTGTTTATTCACCAGCATCAGTTCTTCTGCATGGTGCAGGAGCATATCGAAATCGGTTAAGTGTTCCACCCAGGTAGTTCCTAATGACACCCCGTTAGAAGTCTTTGAGTCCAGCTCCAGCCCCATATGCTTAACAAGCTTCATAAAACTCTTATACGCCATATTCATGACAACAATTACAAATTCATCCCCGCTCAGCCGGAAAATCTCGCCTTCCGGAAAGCAGGACCGCATAATTCCGGTTACGGCAATGATAGTTTCGTCTCCCCTGGAATGACCAAAATCCTGATTGAGCTGTTTCAGTCCATTGATATCTGCAGTGATGATTCCACATGACTCTCCGTATTTTTTCTGTATATCGTTCTGGTAACGGACAAAGCTGCTTCTGTTTAGCAGGCCGCTTAAGGTATCATGCCCGGCCTCAAACTCCAGCCGTTCGTAAAGACGTCTCTTTTTGATCTCATTTGCAATATTATAGGCAATGGTATCCAAAAGGCGGATGGTATCCTGATTAATATTCGGGTTATCCACTCCAATATATCCCGAAAAAGCAGTCTCATCTTCAAACGGTACGGCAAACAGGCTGTGAGCACTCCGCCTCATCAGGTACTGGTACTCACTGGGATACGTGTATTTTAACTCTTCCACCTGCGAGATAATCAGATGCTGCTTCCTGTTGAAGGTCTCAAAGATATAAGGAATCGCATCGAGAGCAATATTCTGCAGAGAAGCCTTCTGAGCAGGCACCCCTTCCCTGCACCATTCATAGGTATTGTGGGCATATCCGTGCTCACGGTCAATCTCAACAATATAAGACCGTTCTCCATCGTAAAACCGCGTGATCAGTTCCAGAATATGGTTAATACCAGATTCCAGGTCATCCGAACTGTTCAGCGTTCTCAGACTCTCGAGCATCACTGTCTCCATATGGTATTTCGCGGTTGTAGCATGATCCCCGATCAGCCGGTTTCCCACATCCACGGCGATCTCCATACGCACCGGCCGGCTATTCCACTCCACCAGCTTATCCTTTACTATGAAGTACTTTTTCAGATACGGATTCTCATACTCCCACGTGGTGAATTTCTCTTTCATCAGCTTTGCATTATTGCAGAACGGACACGGAGTATTTCTCCCCTGCAGCATCTGGTAGCATTTCTTTTTTTCAAAGTCTTCCAGCTTCATGCCGAACTGTTCCCGCCCCACCCGATTTACATAGAGCAGCGTGTAATCCTGAATATCGCTGATATAGACAATTTCCTCCAGCTCATCGAGAAGCCACTCCCGGTTCACATACTGCAGGGGAAGGACATTGGATATCTTATCTCCAAATACGCTGTAGCAGGACCTCCCTGACTGTTTCGCATACCGCAGGGCTGTATCTGCCTTCACATACAGCTCCTGAAATCTGGTGCCATGGCGCGGACTGAAGGCTATACCGATGGAATTGCTGACCGTAACCCGATTATCGCCCTCCTCCTGAATGGTCTGAAGCTCTCTGGCAACAATCCCGGCCTTTTGGTATACCGCAGTCTCATCCAAAATATGAAACAGGAAAACCAGGAACTCGTCTCCGCCCAGGCGGCCTACTATGGCTTCCTCCTCGAAAATACTTCTCAGTTTGTACGCAATCCCCGCCAACACCTTATCGCCGTACATATGGCCGAAGGTATCATTAATATTTTTAAAATTATCCACATCGATGATGAGAAGCGCACTTTCTTTCAAGCCGTTCTCATTTAGAAGATCGTTGATCTCCTGCAGACATGACGCGCGGTTTAAAAGACCGGTCAGGGGATCAATTCTGGACTGGCGGAGCAGTTCCAGCTCCCTCTTTTCCCTGTCCCCATTCTTTTGGAGTATAACGGTAATTTCCGGCATGGAGTGGTCCCGGCCGTAATCAAGCCTCTGAACTGTCAGGCGGTACTCTTCTCCCCCTCTGGAAAAAAACAGCTCTCTCTCCCTCTCATCTGTCGTAAAATTCAGCCGGTGTTCTGCAACATCCCAGATAATTTCTGAAAGATCCCTGCCGAAACACTGAGACACGGGATAATCCAGAAAATTCTGCATCTCATCATGTACATATCTAACCTTTTTTGCTGAATCCGCCACCATGACAATCAATGGCAGGCCAGGCTGCAAGCTGTTTTGCGGCATATCGCATTACCTCCCAAGAACAGGCATCCGTTCTTTCTCTATTGTATCTGCATTACTGAACCAGAGCTCCGTCGGCTCCCACGGTATGTCCGTCTGGCGTTGCTGCACTCACCAGCATCTTTCCGCTGGCAGGGTCACAGTAATACCGGGTACCGTTCCATTCCACCCAGCCGGTAGCCATATATCCCTGTTCATTAAAGAAATACCACGCTCCGTCAATCTGCTGCCAGTTAGATACCGTGTAGGTTCCATCTCCGTTTCTGTACCACCAGCCGGCCTCATCCTGCTTCCATTCTCCTGCAGAGCTGCCATTCTGATAGATGGCTGCGGCCGCGTCACTGTCAATATATCTGGAAGGGGATTCCACCCATTCGCCCTTGTTCTCCGGTTTCAGTCTGTTAACCGGTCGAACGCGATAGAAATACGTCCCTGCCTTAGTCATGGCAGCGGAAAAGTCGTAGGAAGTCCCTGCTATGGTCTTCGTTGTACCCACAGTCTTTCCATCCCGGTATAGCTTTACCTCATAGCTGCCCGCGCCTGCAGACTGACTCCAGGATACTCCGGTCACAGAGGTCCAGGCTGCCTGTTCGATGGCAGAGGTCTGCTCCGCCAGAGGCGGCAGCTGCATGGTGATAACCAGCGTGTGAGATTCATCCTCACGGTTGTAGTCGACAAGAGTCGCACCCTTCAATGTGATCTTATCCTTCGATACTGCGAACTTATATCCGTCTTCCGCGTAGACGCTCACCTTGACAACCGGTATATCCTCCTCCATCCAGGAAAATCCCGTATTCTGGAACTCATACTCTCCTGCCGAATATTTATCACTTTTCGGGGTAACTTCTATTTCCTGGTCCTGAATACTCTGTCCGACCTCCATATCCGCCTCCACCACCAGGGATACTGAAGTAATTTTGGTCTCTACCACAGCCAGCGCTGTCATCCCCGTCATACCTGATACCAGTGCCGCACAGATCAGCGCAGCAGCCATTTTTTTCACTCTCATTTTTCTGTCTCCTTTAATTGGTTATCGTAACGCCATGTACTTCTCATTTTATTCACATTTCTAATAAAAATCTGCATTTCCGTATTGTTTCATTATATATAAATTGAAGTGATAATTCAAGCCTGCAGAGTCTGATAAAGAATAAAGAGTCTAAAAAACGGATATTCCACAGGATACATTTTTCGCAAAAGAAACCGCCAGGTTCAAATTCCCCTGGCGGCTGCATTTACATGACTATTATTTTAATTCTTACGGCATGACGCACGGAGACACTGAGCCGTTAATGTTTCTGCCGACTGTATCATATCTGCCGGAACTCCTTCAAAAACCACTTCACCGCCATTTTTACCGCCGTCAGGCCCTATGTCGATAATCCAGTCCGCCTGCTTCATCACATCAAGGTTGTGTTCAATAACAATCAGGCTGTTTCCACGGGACACAATCATATCAAACAGTTTTAACAGGTTCTGGATATCCGACGCATGCAGTCCCGTGGTTGGTTCATCCATAACCATGATACTCCCCTTTTTTCCCAGATTCTTTGCAAGCTTAATTCTCTGGCGCTCACCGCCGGACAGCGTGCTGAGCGGCTGCCCCAGAGACAGATAGGACAGTCCCACCTGCTGCATCACACTTAAATGCTTCCTGATCTTCGCATCCTCAAAAACTTCCATAGCCTGCGAAGCGGTCATCCCAAGCAGTTCTACGATATTTTTACCTTTATACGTACACGCCAGCGCTTCCTCGTTATACCGCAGGCCACGGCAGGCCTCGCACTCTGTAACTATGGGATCCATAAACGCCAGTTCAGTTACGATAACCCCCTTGCCCCCGCATATCTGGCAGGCACCCGCAGAATTAAAGCTGAACAGCCCATCCGCTTTCCCGCTCTCCCTTGCCATCAGCTTCCGTATCTCATCGAAGAACCCCAGATAGGATGCCGGCGTGGACCGGTTCGTGGCTGTGATAGGTCCCTGATCAACCATCACAATATCGCTTTCATACTGTCCGGCAAACACCTGAGATATGAGCGTGCTCTTTCCAGAGCCGGCGACGCCGGTTACCACAGTCATAATTCCCAGCGGTATATCGACGTCCACATTCTTTAAGTTATGCAGACAGGCACCCCGAACCGGTAAACTCCCTGACGCCGTCCTCGGTTTCATCTTAACCGGAAGTGACGCAAGCATGGCATTTCCCGTCAGACTTCCGGACTTTAGAAGTTCCTCATAACTGCCTGTAAAGACGATCTCTCCCCCTTCCTGCCCTGCATAGGGACCTACTTCAATGACATAGTCCGCAATGGAAATCACGTCCTTATCGTGCTCTACCACCAGCACTGTATTCCCCTTATCACGAAGTTGTTTCAACAGGCTGTTCATACGATAGACGTCACGGGGGTGCATTCCCGCACTGGGTTCGTCGAAGATATACGTCATTCCGGTCAGGCTGCTCCCCATGTACCGGACTAATTTAAGCCTCTGTGCTTCGCCGCCGGAAAGAGATGGAGTATCGCGGTTCAAATGAAGATACGGCAGACCGATCTCTATCATCCGGTCCAGTCCCTCGATCACAGTCTGCACCAGCACGTCCACCGTCTTATCAGATATCTGTGACAGTACCGTCCGCAGCTGAGTGAGCTCCATATCACATAAATCCGCAATGGAATACCCATTTACTTTGCAGCTTAAGGCCGCTTTATTCAGCCGTTTTCCATGACACTCCGTACACACTGTCTCTGCAATGAGATTCTGCGACTTTTCCTGTGTATGTCTGCTTTTATTACTGATATCACGATTCAGAAGAGTTTTTGTATATTTATGGAAGACTCCGGTCACCTTCGGATTTTCCGGTTTTCCCGTACCGCTTCGTGAGCCGTACAAAAGAAGATTATACTCCTCCGCCGAGTACTCTTTCACCGGCTTATCTAAATCAAACAGGCCAGACTGGGCATACTGCTTCCAGTACCAGGTTCCCGGGCTGTACAGAGAATCTTTTATGCAGCCTTCCTTCCATGATTTGTCCCTGTCTATAATGGTTTCTATATTGACCTGTGTGATCTTGCCCAGACCGGAGCAGGTTCTGCACATCCCGTTGGGATCATTAAATGAAAAGCAGGAGGCGGTTCCCACGTATGGTCTGCCGATTCTTGCATACAGAAGACGCAGACTGGAGTATAAGCCGCTGATGGTCCCTACCGTTGAACGGGCGTTCCCGCCTAGGGGAGATTGATCCACTACAACGGAGGCCGTCAGGTTATCGATGCGTTCCACCGCCGGCTTGGGGTATTTGGGAAGCCTTGACCGTACAAATGCCGGATAGGTAGCGTTCATCTGTCTCTGTGATTCGGCAGCAATCGTATCAAAAACAATGCTGGATTTTCCAGATCCGGACACGCCGGTAAATACAGTAATCTTCTCCTTTGGAATTCGGAAAGACACGTGTTTTAAATTATTTTGAGTCAGTCCCTGAACAATAATATCTGCCATCTCTTTATCCCTCTTTCCTGCCTGTGATTACGATTCTACTGTAACAGAGTTTTCACAGTCTGTTTCATTATAGCAGACAGAGTCTCGGAATTCTTGATATTTCCTGCTGCCCGTATCAGCTGCGCTAAGCTTCCGGAGTCAGCAGCCGCTCAAATGCATCTGTCTGCATTGGGCGGTAAAAGTAATAGCCCTGGGCAATACGACAGCCAATCTCCCGAAGTACGTTTACCTGCGCTTCGGTTTCCATCCCCTCACAGACGACCTCCATTCCCAGCTCAACGGCCATATTTACCAGATTTTCAATGACGATCTGCTCCCGTGGTCCCTGAAGCCCGGCGCATACAAAGCTGCGGTCCAGTTTGAGAACATCCGCTCTCAGACTCTGGAGCTGCCCCAGCGAAGAGTATCCGGAGCCGAAATCATCAATGGCAATCTGAAACCCATGCTGCTTTAGCTGCATCAATAATACAGAGGCTACACCTTCCGATACGCTGGCAATCGTGCTCTCTGTAATCTCAACCTCCAGCAGATGGTGAGGGATTTGATACCGGTCGGCAATTTCAGAAATCTGTTTGATTAAATCCGTATGTTCAAAATGCAGCTGTGAAAAATTACATGAGACAGCGACAACCGGAAGTCCCTTATCCAGCCATGTACGGATTGTACGGCAAACCTGATCAAACATATAAAGATCCACGTCCGTAATGATTCCTTTTTTCTCAAAGAACGGAACGAAAGAGTTCGGCATTAGGAGTCCCAGTTCCGGATGATTCCAGCGCACCAAGGCCTCACAGCCAACAATCGCTCTTGTGTTCATGTCCACCTTGGGCTGGTAATACGCCTCAAATTCCCTCTGTTCCATCGCAACAGCCAGTCTTCCCTCCAGTTCCTGTTCAATCAACGCTTTCTTTCTCATCTCTTCATCGTATAAAACGACGCTTCCCCCTGCCGCGGTTTTTGCACTGTACATGGCATAGTTTGCAAGGTCCAGCATCTGTTTAATATCCTGCTTTTCTCCGATATCTGCAGGATAGGCGCCAAAGGAGATATCGATCTCGTAAGGAATCACCCCTCTGTCTTTACGCCACTGATTCAATTCCGTCTGGATTTTCTTCAATTGCGCGGTAAGCATATCCCACTCTTTGTAATATTTAAGCATCACAAAGTTATCGGCCGAGAGCCGGGCACAACTCTCTTTTTCCTGAACAAACCGCTGTGTTATATCTCCAAATGCACACAGGACTTTGTCCCCCTCTTCAAAGCCAAACGTATCGTTTATTAACTTGAAACGGTCAATATCACAGTAGATGACTGCATAGTGTTCACTCGATTTCGCTGAGAGAAGTTCTCTGGCCCGGACATAAAAACGGTTAATATTATCTAACCCCGTCAGTTCATCGCGATAAAGCAGATTTTGTATGCGCCGCTTACTGCGTGTCATATTAAACAGATTGATGCATAAAAGTAAAATGATACAGCCGAACACAACCGCCACAAGTCCGGTTATCAGCCAGATATTCTGACGGACAAACGCTTCTACCGTAATTGGACGGGCGGAAACGGAATTTTTTAACAGCAAAGAGTCGATCTCTTCGTTGGACATATACTGACTATACTTATCCAATATGGAAAACAGGCTGGAATCGGCAGACTTTGATATGCCGATACAGAGGTCATTCGGATACTGGGTTAATGTTGTAATATGAAGCTCTTCATATTCCGGGGTACTGATTATATAGTTCGCTGTCTGTGTGTTGGTATAGGTTGCCTGTGCTTTTCCTTCCAGAACCGCATCAAAACACGCCTGGACAGAATCAAGATAAAGGATTTCCTTATCCGTGTTGTTTTGAGCCACGCGCTCGGAGAGCTGATATCCCTCCGGAAGTGCCAATACCTTCACATCCGGCCGCTCGCCCTTGGTAATCATGGCGCTGGGAGTATGCAGAAAGCGAAGAGTGGTATTCATATGATTCCGCTCATCCCAGAGATAATCTCCGTCTGCAACAGCGATCACATCGGTTTCCCCCCGTTTTAATGCACTTAAAGATTCCAAAGCAGAACGGGCTTCAAACTGGAAGCTCAGTCCGCTTTTCTCACCAATCAGAGAGAAAATATCCGCCATGATACCGCAAAATTCGCCTTTTTCATTGCTGTAGGAAAGTGGGGCTAAGGAGGGATCGTAGGAGATATGGATCGGATTATCCGCGGCTTCAACAAATGCAGCCTCTTCCCTGGTTAAGGCAGGGATCTGATTCGCACTAGGAGAAAGATACTTATCATAAAGGTCCGTACGGTAAGCGGGATTCCGAAGCAGAATGTCATTGATGGCCCGGTTAATCTGTGCCAGCAGATCCGGGCGTTGTCTGGATACGGCAATATACATGGGCGTCGGCGCAAACTGGGCAACGCTGCGGAAGACACTGCTCCGGCCCAGATGGGTAATGGCCACGCCGTCAAGCGTACCATCCTCAAGTGCCTCCAACAACTCCTGAGTTTCGTCGTATTCGATGATATGAAGAGTTACACCGTGTTCTTCGCAGTACCGCTTAAAACTTTCTCCATCCTCACCGCCCTTTATGATGCCTACGCTCATCCCTTGAAAAGCATCGAAATCTTCATAATTATAGCGGGAATCATCCATACGTACGTTGAGAGTCGTATAAATGGTACACATAGACTCATCTGTAAATAACATCTGTTCCGTACGTTCTTCCGTGCGGTACACGGCAGGCAGAATATCGATCTTACCATCAACTAAAAGCCTGAATGCCTCCTGCCAGCTGGGAGTGTCCACCACCTCATAAGACAGGCCGCTCAGCTTTGAGACTTCCTGAAGGAATTCAAAGTTATAGCCTTCATATTCCCCCTGCATATTGTGATACATGTAGTCGCCGTCTTCATAGTAGCCTACTCGTGCGACAGAATCGCCTTCCGCCGCAGATACCTTCAGAGGAAATAGAAAAGCAATAAATAGGGCTGCAATCAGTGCTGTCCAGTTTAAATTCTTTGTTTTAGTCTGCATGAAAAGTTCCTCCTGACTGGTATGGCTCCATTCGTATTAACTTGCATGTTTTCTGAATAATTACAAGCTAATTCTATCACAGGAATTCGTTAAATGCAATTTGAAGGCCTTCCAGGTTAAAAAATTCTCCATGCCACAATGAAATTATCCCTCCACCATTTTGTTCTCTTACGGTATACGACTTTTCCATTTCCGGACGACGCATCGATTACTTTTCCATCTTCTGCCGCTATTCCCATATGACCGTTTTCCACTATGATATCTCCGGGCTGAATATCATTGTAATTCGTTATTTTCTTATACTTTCCTATATTTCTCCATCCGCTGGAGGTCAGATAACTCTGCCGCACTCCAACCTGGTTTAAGCACCAATAGACAAAGCCGGAGCAGTCAAATGAGTTAGGGCCCTTTGATCCCCATACATAAGGTAATCCCACTTTTGATGCCGCTGCATTAATCAACGCCTGGACACTTCCGCTGACGGATCTTTTGCCGTCCTCCTGCTGCCTGCCGCCGCTGGAGCCGGACTCGCCGGATGCTTTCCCCTTCGCCACCGCTTTGGAAGAATCCGTCAGCTTAGCCATGGTATTAATTCCCACAGAGCCGTCCGCGGCCAGACTGTTATTTTTTTGAAAAGAAACCACTGCAGCTTCTGTAATCTCTCCATAATATCCGGTGACGTTTCCGGAAGGAAGATAGCCGTACTGACTCAATAACTCCTGGACGCGTTTTACGCTGTCTCCCTGCTCCCCAAGCACCAGTCCATTGGGCCTGGCTCCGGACTCTTCCATGACGTTTCTGGTAGTGGGGCCTAAGTAGCCGTCTACGACCAGACCGTTTCTTGACTGGAATTGTTTGATCGCCTGAACGGTGTCCTTTCCATAATTGCCATCCGGATTTGTTGTCAGATATCCCAGTTCCTTCAGACGTTTCTGGAATTTCAGCACCGTATCGCTCTCTTCCCCATACGAAAGGAAATTGGGTTTTACCGATTCGCTGTAAAGCAGATTTACCGTCTGTTTGCCTACTTTGCCGTCTGCATTCAGCAGATTTATCTCCTGCAGCTTGATTACCGCCTTTTCCGTCAGCTCGTCGAAGGTACCATTCACGTTATCAGCGGATACCAGATACCCCAGTTCATAAAGCCGGTTCTGGATCTGCTTCACATCATCTCCTGAAATTCCCAGAAAAACAGCGTAGTATTTCGCATCCGGCGACAAAATCATCTCCCTGGTCCGGGGACCGGCAATTCCATCCTGCTCCAGATTATTCTGGCGTTGAACGCGCTTCACGGACGCAGCGGTTACCGGTCCGTAAAACCTGGTGGGCTCATCATTCTCCATGAACCCCAGCTCCATCAGCCGCGCCTGGAGCTCCGACACGGCGGAGTGCTCCACGCCTTCCTTTAAGTTTTCGGGAGCCGGCCCTTCCGGCTCTGCCTCCCCGCTTTCCTCTGCATCAGCCGTTTCGCTGTTTTCACCCATCAGACTGTCTTCCGCTTTGCCCTCCTCCCCCTCTATCACGATTTCCGGCTGATTCTCCGCCTGTATTTTCATGGGCAGAGTCTCTTCTGTATCCTCTGAATCCGGCTGCTTTCCTTTGCTCAAAGCGGCAGCAAGACAAATTATCAGTACCGCGGCAAGGGCTGCCGCCATTATATACCACTTCATACGTTGTTTTTTTTGTTTATTCATTGTTCTGTGTCCTAAATCCTTTTTTTCTTATTGCACCCCTGGTCCCGATTGACTCTCTTCTGTAGTTTTCGGAGAGCGGCCTGATTCCACGGGCGCGTCTTCTTCCGCCATTGTCTCCTCCGGCATTGTCTCCTCCGGCATTGTCTCTCCCAGCACAGTCTCTCCCGGCACTGTCTCAGCAGGCACACTCTCAGAAGGCACACTCTCAGAAGGCGCCGTTTCTCCGGTTTCGGGAACTGTCTCCGGTTCTGTTGGTTCAGGGATTACAACACCGGAAGTATTTCTTTTTACGATTCCCGGCTTTCCCTTATATGTACTGGAGTGGAAATACTCCTCGTTAATTACCGTTCCGTCTTTGGAGGTAACCAGCCATGTTTTCCAGGTCGTCCCCTTCACGCCTTCCTGAACCACGATTTCCTGATCAGGCAGAAGCGTCTGGTCCTCTATATAACCAGGCTCTGGAGGATCGTATTCCTTTGTCTTCTGGGAACGCATGGAAATTTCCACTCCCTCTTCCAGAACAGGCATTCCTATCATGGAAATTGTCAGCTTCCTGTCTTCAAACACAGCCCGTATGGCCACAGACGTACTTTGTTTATTAATAAAACGTAAATCCGGACCGCTGTATCCGTCATAGCTAACCATTGCATCCTCTCCGGGAATCACATAAGAAGGCTCGAAGCTGTGGGGATGTCTCTCAGTCGTCTTGATTCCCGAAAAAATAACGGCATTATACAGAGTAGATGAAACCTGACATACGCCTCCTCCGGGCTCTTCCACAAATTCGCCGTTCCGATAAGCTCCGGCTGGCAGATATCCCCTCTCTGTCGTCCTGTTTCCGGTGGTACTGTTAAAGGAAAATTCTTCTCCCGGGAAAATAACCAGGCCGTCAAGGGCATTGGCAGCAAGGCGGATATTATTATTTCTGTTGCTGTTGCTGGTGGCTGTAGTAGAAAAGGTACCAATTACCTGATACTTCTTTTTTACTTCATCAGCAGTAAGTTCCGGCGCTGTCTCCTCTGCCTGAACAGGGATAACTGCTGTAAATATCTTCTTCCCCAGCAGATCCATGATCTCCCGGACCGCAGCTTCCTCATTGATCAAAATCCCCTTTTCACCGCCCGTATAAATCCAGGTTCCTCTTTCCTTATCTCTTCCGGTGAGCTGTGTGCGGGATGGACTGCGGTTCCACTTTGATGCCGCTACCGCCACCTGCTCTCTGATGCTGCTTTCCATAGAGGCCGGGGTCAGTTCATAATACTCTCTCCATAGGGATTCATCCTGACTGTATATTTCTCCCAAAAGCACGTCCAGACTCTCCGGCAGGGGATTTTTTAGTTCTGCTGCTGAGTTCTGGTAAGAAAGTGTCATGTCCCACTGGTATATATCCAGGATTTTACTTTTTGCCTCGTCCTTAGATAACCCGGTGACCGGTATCTCATCTATTACCACTATACGTTCCGCTCTGGATTGTATCGGTTCATCATGACTCTTTTTTCCCCTTTGTATGAAAGCAGACAGTATAAAGGCCAGGGTTAGAATAAGTATCCCAAAACAGATACCCCCAGTTATTAAACCCGTTCCCATTTTTTTCCTTTCAAACCTGCCTTTCTGTATCTCCCTCCGGCGTCTTTGCCTTCTTCTGTCATGATTCTGCAACATATTACCCTCCCTCTGCGCCACAGCCTGTACTCGTTATAAAATCGATTCCATCATATCGTCCGGATGTGGTGATTTTATGATTAAAGCCAGGGTGGGTCTGATGGATTACCAAAATCAGACGTATTCTCAGTGACAGGCCTTTCTTTCCGTTACAAAAAAGGACACGGAAAACGGATCACTCCCTTTTCTATGTCCTCTGATCATTTTTCTTTATCCGGCAATACCATGACGAACCGTGTACCGCCGCCCTCCCGGTTCTCCGCATAGATTCTTCCGCCGTGTTTCTCAACGATTGCCCTGGTGATGGATAATCCGATTCCCATACCTCCGGTCTTCTTGCTCCTGGACTTGTCCACGCGGTAAAACCGTTCAAACAGATTGGGAAGCTCCTCTTTCGGCACTCCAATACCGTTGTCCTCCACTCTGATTTCCTTCCTGCCTTTTCCCGCGCTGCTGTAAACGATGGCGACGGTTCCGCCCGCGGGGGTGTATGCCAGGGAATTGGAGATTAGATTAACCATACACTGCTTGATCCGCGAATAATCCGCATACAGATTTTCCTCCGACTTAATATCCGTTATAAGGTTAATCTGTTTTTCTTTTATGGATAGTTCAAAATCATGACAAATATTATCACACAGTGTCCTGAAATTAAATTCCGCCCGATTTAATTCCCTTCCGCGATTTTCAAGAGAATACAGCTCCTGAAGCTGCCCTACCATTCCTGCCAGGCGCAGAATCTCTCCGTGACAGCTTTCCAGACGTTCTGTTGTGGGCTCCCAGATTCCATCAATCATAGCCTCCATATGGCTCTGCAGATTCGTCAGCGGCGTCCGTAATTCATGGGCCACATCCGCCGTAATCTGCTTCTTCTGCCGTTCCTCTGTCTCCAACGCCTGGGACATCTCATTGACTGCCTCTACCATATGTCTGGTTTCACTCATTCCACGGGCGGCTTCTGCCTGAACCCCGTATTCACCGCCAGCAATCTTTTGGGCCACCTCTATAACGCTGTCTATGGGTCTGGTAACGGCCCGTGCGATCAGAATCCCCAGTATAATCACACCCAGAAGGGAAAATGCCTCAATCAGCAAAAGTGACCGGTTCAGCGCTCCCAAAAGCTCCAGCTCCTGGTCACTCAGAGAATACGGGCCGTAATACCCAATTCTTAAGGAGCCGATCACCGTTCCTTCCCGTTCAAGAGTGTAGGTATCTTCCGCATAGCTGCCCTTGAAGTTGGGATATCGTCCCTTCATATTACCTTCTGCATGTTCCAGAATCATAAGACACTCTTCTGACCGGTGTGTCCGCATATCCCAGTCAATCTTTCCATTCATCGACTGAATATGGATGATATATCCGTTCTGAAGAGCCGCGTATCCAATCGTTCCGATTCCGCTTTTGTCAAATGTGCCGGTTTCCTTATCATACAGTTGATTTATCTGGCTGATGATCTGGTCAATCTGAGTTTTCTGCTGTTTTTTCGCGTATTCTTCAAACAGCTGGTCTGTCCTGATATGAAAGAATATGCTCAGACTCAATATAATCAAAAGCGCCATCAAAGAGTAGGAAATAATCAATATATTCTTCAGGCTTTTTTTCATTCTTTTTCTCCGGCAAACTTATATCCCATCCCGTGAACCGTGAGTATATAGGATGGATCCTTTCGGTCTTCTTCGATTTTAGCCCGTATTCCCTTAATATATGTATCAATACTGCGGTCATACCCGTCAAAATCATCATCCAGCGCATACGTGATCAGCTGCTCTCTGGTAAAAGTACGGTTGGGCGCCTTCGCCATAGTCATCAGAATCTTAAACTCAGTCGGAGTTAAACCGGCTTTCTCCCCACGCACCGTAACGCTCATATTATCAAAGTCAATAATCAGTTTCCCCTGATTATAGGAAACCGGCATGCTGATCAACTCATCGCTCTCGGTTCTTCTTAAAACGGCGCCCACTTTGGCCACCACCGCCCTGGGGCTGAACGGTTTATAGATATAATCATCCGCGCCCATCTGAAGCCCTTTTATTAAGTCGGCTTCTTCTGTCCTGGCCGTCAGCATGATAATCGGAACCCGGGAATTAAGGCGAATCATCTGACAGATCTGTTCCCCCATAATATCCGGAAGCATCAGGTCCAGCAGGATCAATGAGACATCGTTCTCTTTCCACAGCCTGAGCGCAGTCGTTCCATCGTATGCCCCCAGTACCTGATACCCGTCTTTCTCCAAATACGTCTGCATCACCTCTACGATTTTTTCCTCGTCATCCACTATTAAAACTGTTCTTGGACTCTTCATGATCGACCCCTTCTGTGATAATTTAACTATTTTAACCCGTTTATTATACTACATAACACACTGTACCGGCAATATGGGGTTCAATGGCACCGGACGGCGCCTGACCTTCTGTAAAACTGCTTATTTAAAATTTCTTTATGCTAATCTGCGGAGTTATATAACTGAGAATTATAATGGCTGCATGTTCAATTCTCAAAAGATTTTCTTCTTCTGTCTCAATTACCATCTCTTGCTTCTGTATGTTGATGAATACCTCCTCTACGCCATGGATTGCCGAAATTTCCTTATAAATCTTATCCATCAATTCGTCATGTTCCAATCCAACTATTTTATAACGAGCCTTCATGTTGTACCTGTATCCTTTTCTATCCCAGTTTTTATCTGTAACTGTAATTAGTATAATACCGAAATGAGGGGATTCTATGGCGATTACCGCCGTCCGGGAGACAGCCTTTTTTTATACTGGAAAAATGTATTCTAATTATTGATTCATATAGTTTGTAGTGATATAATTATTTCTGATATATGGTTTAGGTACCAAGTTTATGAAGCATAACATGATAAACAATATAAACGATATTTTTTTGAACTTGTAAAGCAGCATTAGATTTTTAAGGGAGATAATAATGAAAACCAAGCCGAAAAAAAAATCAGTTGCAACGCTGGCGCTGCCTGCCGGAATATGTGTGGCTGCTTTATCAATATCCGTTTTTTTTCTTATGCAGATTATTGGCAGAATGAACCTCAGCGCCAACCAGAATCTTCTGACTTCCAGCAAGGTTATCAGCGAGGGGCTGAATAATAAGATCAGCCTCGATCGTGAACTGTTGTTCACCCTGGCGAATATGCTTGCTTCGGAGCCCGAAAGCGCAATCGGAGAAGCCCTGCAGGATTATACAGATTCAACTGATTTTTTTCACTTTACTTATGTAGATATGGAAGGTGAAGGAATAGACAGTGATGGGGAGTCTGTCCGTGCATCTGATTTCCCCTTTGACGATCTGGCGCTTTCCAGTGGAACGGCTGGACTGTCAGATCCTTATTATGGTACAAGCGGACGGCTCCAGATTACATACCAGTCTCCTGTCAGAAAGGATGGAAAGCAGATAGGGGCCGTCTATGCGGATCGGATTATCAATGATTATAACCTTCCAACCTTATTTACCTTTAATAACGGGGATGGATATGCCTATGTGGTGGACAGGGATGGAAATTATATTATAGAATCCAGAGGCACGGCAGAACAGCCGGATATATATAGTTATCTGGCAATGCAGGGGAACAGCGAGGCTGTACAAAATACGCTTCGTGAGGTAATCCAGGAAGGAAAAAGCGGGACGCTTGTTATAACAAACGGGAATCAGAAATCCCTTCTCGGCTTTCTTCCAATAGATGCACCGGAGGGGTGCTATCTGATTACGATGATACCACGCACGGTTCTTCAGCGTGAATCGGCCCTCATTATCATTATGCTTTATACTATGTTTGCATTTCTTTTGATTACGGTGGCTGCGATTGCTAACCTTGTAATCGGAAGACAGTCCATGAAAGAAGATGCAAGGCAGAAGGCATACAGGGAAAAACTGTTCGGAAATCTTTCAGCAAATATAGACTTTGTGTTCCTTCTCTACACACCGTTTACGCATAAGGTAGAGCTTGTGTCCGATAACCTGCCTGCGCTTCTTGGAGTTACGGTACAGCAGGTACAGGAAAGGCCGGAGCTGGTATTCAGTGCCAGCGGATTGTCACCGGATGATCCTGCCGGAATGAGTTTCCTGGACGGAACCTTAAAGGAACAGGTGACCAGGGAAGCTATGGTCGGGGATGATCCCAATGAAGTGAAACGCTGGTTTGCAGTCCATATGATTCCGGCAGATTACGGCCAGTATCTTGCCGTATTTCATGAAACGACCAAAGAACATAACATGCGTGAGCATCTGGCAGATGCCCTCACGCAGGCCCAAAACAGCAATCGGGCAAGGACGGCATTTTTCTCCTCCATGTCGCACGATATCAGAACTCCAATGAATGGTATCATAGGAATGACGAATGTCGCACTGAACAGCCTGGACAACAGGGAAAAGGTAGAGTCCTGTCTGAATAAGATTACCGCAGCTTCCGGCCATCTGCTGGCGCTGATTAATGAAGTGCTGGATATGTCCCGGATCGAGAGCGGAAAAATCAGTCTTAAGGAAGAACTTGTCCATTTGCCCAGTATGATTGCAAATCTAATTTCATTCATCAGACCGGATATGGATAAAAAGGGACAGTCATTTCAACTGAAGTCACAGATTCTGGAACATGACACGGTTATCAGCGATGGGCTGCACCTGCAGAAAATTCTGCTTAATCTCCTGTCCAATGCCGTGAAATATACACAGGCCGGCGGCACTATCAGCCTGCAGATTGCAGAGACTAAGGTGGAGTCAGATACCATACGGATGTGTTTCGTGGTAGAGGACAATGGCATCGGTATGACCCCTGAATTTCTGGAGCGCGTATTTACACCATTTGAACGGGCGGAAGACAGCAGAATGAGCCAGGCTGCCGGCACCGGGTTAGGGCTTGCTATTACAAAGAGCATTGTAGATATGATGGAGGGAGAGATATGTGTTGAAAGCGAGAAAGACAGGGGATCGCGGTTTACGGTGGAAATTCCGCTGAAACTGCCAAACCGGCAGGTACAGGAGCTTCCGGATCTGGCCGGTTATTCCGTTCTGATTGTGGATGACGATCAGGACGCATGCGAAAGCATCAGCTTAATGCTGCAGGAGACCGGTATCCGTGCAGATTGGGCTATGAGCGGGATGGCGGCAGTGGATAAAGCCTGGCAGGCCCATACACGGAAAGATGATTACTGCATTGTCATTGTAGACTGGAAAATGCCGGAGATGGATGGAGTGGAGACAGCCAGACAGATCAGAGCACGGCTGGACAGCGAGATGCCGATACTTCTGTTATCCTCGTATGATTGGGAAACCGTAAAAGACGAAGCGGTTCAGGCAGGAATTAACGGTTTTCTGACAAAACCGATTTTTAAAGCAGATATTCTGGAACGGTTACAGCATTACATCCATGGCGGGCAGCCGGAACAGGAAGAGCAGCAGACTCAGATATCACAAAATCTGGAAGACCTACGAATTCTTGTGGCGGACGATAATGAACTGAATCTGGAAATCATGTTTGAGATTTTGAATAGCAGCGGAGCTGAGGTGGATAGTGTCCATAATGGCAAAGAAGCTTTAGACGCTTATTTGAAGAGCAGCCAGAACTATTACCAGATCATACTGATGGATGTGCACATGCCGGAAATGAACGGACTGGAAGCAACAAAAGAAATCCGGAATTCGGGCAGAGCGGATGCCCTGGTGGTCCCAATCATCGCCATGACAGCGGACGTATTTAAGGAAGATATACGCAGATGCCAGGAGGCCGGAATGAACGCGCATATAGGAAAACCGGTGGAATTGGATAAGTTATACAGTACTGTCCGGAAGTTTCTAAATAAAGAGGCGCAGGGGGAGATGGAATGAAGAAGGTTATGACAAAAAGGGGGTTACTCGGTATTCTTATAATCGCTGGCCTTTTGGGAACCGGCTGCAATACGGGGCAGACGGTTCCGGAGCTGTATGTGGATGATACCCCCCGTGAAACACGGGTTACTGTTTTTACAGAGAATGCTGAAGTCTCAGGAGCGATAGAAGAACGCTGCAAAGCAGTGTTGAATCAAGACGGAAGTACGAATATTACGGTTTACAGTGATTCTGCCAATTATTATGCAGCGGATGGGCTGTCATACCGGGAGCTGCTTTTGAAACGCCTGGCCTCAGGAAATGCGGACGACTTATATATGATTCACGCAGAGGATGTGCTGGAGTTCGATGAGAAAGGCTATATATATGATATGTCCGCTCTGAATTTTACCGGGAACCTGTCGCATGATGCGCTGACACAGAGTACTTATAACGGAAAAGTATTTTCGATCCCACTCTCTTATACTGGTTTCGGCTTTATATGGAATGTGGATATGCTGAAACAGTATGGTCTGGAGCTGCCAGAGAACCTGGAGGAATTTCTCAATGTATGCGAAACGCTGAAAGTAAATGGAATTATGCCCTATGGAGCAAACAAGGACTATGCCTTAACGGTCCCGGTTATGTGTGCTGGCCTTTATGATGTTTACCAGAGTGACGATTGTAATCAAAAGCTGGAAGCACTGTCGAATGGTACGGTTGCAATCAGTGAATATATGGAAAAAGGCTTTGACTTTCTTCAGATGATGATTGATAAAGGGTATATGAATCCGGAACGGGCGCTTGAAACACTGCCAAAAAGAGAGGATGAGAAATCGTTTTTTGCCAGTGGAAACTGTGCTTTTATTTGCGCCATCTATAGCGGCAAAGCTTTAGAAGGGTACCCGTTTGAAATCGCAATGACACCTTTGCCGGTGCTTGAACATGGTTCCATCTGCGTTGTGGGCGCAGATCAGAGAATGGCAGTTAATCCCGGGTCGAAACATTTAGACTCGGCTATTGCCATCGTGGAAGCGCTGGGTCAGACGGAAACACTTGATAGCTTTGCCAAAGACCAGGGAAGAATATCCTCTTCTAAAAATGCCACAGCGCCTGATATCCCCCAGACAAATTCGCTTATTGCCTGTATAGCAGAAGGCAGACAGATTCCTAATCAGGATTTCAGCCTGAATTTTAATGTATGGGAAAATGTGAGGGACTTGAGCCAGCAGCTCTGTATGGGACGAAGCGCCGCGGAGGTATCAGCAGAATACGACTCCATACAAATGGAGGAAATTTCAAAGTACGGAGTAAAGGAGCCCAGTTAGTTGACCAAAAACAGATGGATCTGTTTTCCTGCCGGAAAATGGACCCATCTGTTTTTATACTGTGCAGAGTTTTGCAGTTTTTTAAACATCCTCCTCAAAAAAGGAGTATTTATTTTTCCCGTCATGTTTAGAAAGATAGAGTGCTATATCTGCCTCCTGGTAAAAATCTTGAAAGCTGTTCTTTCCGTCTGATAATGCGATACCGATACTGAAGGAGATCTTTTCCCTCTCTTTTTCTCCAATTATGGAACCGGATTTATAACCGTATAAGGCGTTCATATACTTCTTAATCTGATTCCTGTCACAGTCCTCTTTAAGAAAAATGCCAAACTCATCGCCTCCAAGCCTGCCGATAAATGCATTTTGGGCGAAAGTACCTTTTAACAGCTCTGCTACGCTGATCAGAATTTTATCACCAAACGGATGACCGCCTGTATCATTTATTTCTTTAAAATTGTCAATATCCAGCATTATAAAAGTACCGTTTCCCTGCCTTAAATAACTGTCCACATGTGATATAAACGTACTTTTATTATAAATTTTCAGCATAGAATCATATTCCGCCTGCTCCCGCATGGCAAGTTGCTGCCGCATAGAGCCGTCTATATTCTTAACGTACATGATTCCCTTTTTTTCACCGGTAACGATATCGGTAATCAGGCGAATAATCGTCACCACCCAGATAGATGCACCTTGCTGACCATCAAACATCCGGTATTCGCATTTAACCTCCTGCTTATGATCCAGAAAAGCCTGATTAATATTTTTGAGTGAAAAACATTCCAGATATAATTCCCTGTCCTCCTTCACGACATATTCATCAACGTGTTCCCTGGCAAACTGCTCATAGCGGGTTCCTTCTTCTACATAGGCGCACAGTTCACTGTTCAGCTGGCATTTTTCATAAATGTCTTTCGAAAAATTAATGATATAGAACGCTATGGTATCTGAGAGTACAGCCATACGGTATTGCTCTTCAATCGCATACACTTCCCCACCAAATTTTTCCTTAAGGCTTTTTAATGTTTTTTCAGCAAACTTCAGGGGATACGCTTCTATATTTTCTTCTGTGACGACTGGCGCTGAGGCATGGAGACAGCTGATCTTCCATTCATCCGCCTCCTTTGCAAGAGTAAGCGACTGGGAAAATCTGCTCTTCGTAATATTCTCATGGCACTTGGCTGTGACAATAACATCAGCACAAAGGACAGCTATATCGTCTCTCAAAAACCGTATTTCGATGCGTCCATAATTAAGGAAATGGGAGACATCCTGGTCCTGTTTAAGTCCAGCCTTAAATACTCTTAAAATGTCCTCTTTAGACGCTACAAATCCCTGTTCTCCAATCCCAATTCCCACTATAGTATCTGAAATACAGGACATAATGATATCCGGATCCTTTGAGATAAGGCCGCCGTCTTCAAATCTATAAAGAACCTCTTTAATTCTATCTTCCTCAGTCATTCGTTTTCCCCCATATTGGAGTATTCCGTTTTACTTCATATATTTTTCAATGACGCGGAATAACGTCTCCATATCAATTGGTTTAGACAGATGTTCATTCATACCGGCGTCCAGGGAACGCGCCACGTCTTCCTGAAATGCATTTGCACTCATGGCCAAAATAGGAATCGTTTTTGCATCCTCTTTTTTGCAGGCCCGAATCTGACGGGCAGCATCATATCCGTTCATGACAGGCATTTGAATATCCATTAATATAATACTGTAGGTCCCCGCCGGTGATTCAACAAACGTTTCAAACGCCTCCTGACCGTTCTGCACCAAATCTACATCAAAGCCAAAGGAGTTCAGAAAGGTTTCCGCGATTTCCCCGTTTATAAGATTGTCCTCCGCTACAATCACGCGATTTCCCTGGTAGCAGGAGCAGGATTTTAACGGAGTATCCTTCTCCTTTTCTTCATCTAACAGATCCATTGTGAGTGTAAATGAGAATTCCGACCCTTCATTTTCCATACTCTCAACTTCTAAGGTGCCTCCCAGCATCGCCACCAGGTTCTTGCAGATGGTCAGCCCCAGGCCGCTCCCGGAGTTTCCGTATAACTGATCATGAGAACCCTGATCAAAGGCCTCGAAAATCCTTTCCTGGTCCTCTTTGCTGATTCCTTTCCCATTATCCTGGACTTGAAATGTAAACAGGGATTCCCGTTCCGTAATTACTGTTTCTTCTATATTTAGCAGAACCACTCCGGAACTGTCGGTGAATTTAAGGGCATTACCAACCAGATTTGCCAGTATCTCATGCAGCTTAACCTTGTCGGTATTCACAGATTCATGAAGCAGTTTTCCCGTCCGGGTAAGGCCTACTCCTCTTTCCTTCGCCAGTGTATCAAACTCTTCAATGACATCGGACAGCAGCTGTTTCAGGTTCACCGGTTCCATATTAACTTCCATCTTTCCGCTTTCAATTTTGGACAGGTCCAATACTTCGCTGACCAGCTGCTGCAGATGGAGAGAGGAACGTTTTAACTTGGTCAGACTGTCCTGCAGCTTCTCTTTATCATGGCGGTAGAGCATCGCACTATCAATCATACCTACAATTCCGTTGAGGGGTGTACGGATCTCGTGGCTCATTTTGGAAAGAAAATAGGATTTAGCCTCGCTGGATTTCGTGGCAATCTCCAGCTTCGTCTTTGCTTCACGCAGAAGTTCCCGTTCCGTATTATCCAAAAACGTGAACTGGACCACTCTGACACTCCTGTCTTCCATGATATAATCTACGGCACCTTCAATGGACATATATTTGTCCTCAAAATTCAGAACCTGCGAAAAGAGCTTGTGCTCATTTTTCTCTGCGGTTTGCATCATTTTACCGATATTGCTTAAATCCAGAACGTCCTTTCCGGATTTTCGGCCAAACAACTGCATTTCAAGGCCTGCCGCATCTGTTCCGAGGAGATGCATGGCCTCCTTGTTGACAGCAATTATTTTGTTATGTTTGACATCTGCCTGAATGACGCCGCACACTGCCATATTATAAGATGTCTCATACAGCAGATCATAACGGTCTCTCTCCTCCTTGAGCTGTTCAAGAATCCTTTTTTCTTCGGTTGTATCAATAAAAGTACTTTGAATCAGCAGTTTTCCCTCCGGAGACGTAATAAGTTTGGAGGCGCCAGTCACCCAGCGGATTTCCCCATCCCCGCGGACAATGCGGTGGTCAAAACTGGCGCAGTCACCCTCCTTTGTCAGGGAGCGCAGCATTTCGACAATTCTTTCCTTGTCCTCTTCGTATGTTATCTCCAGCATTGTAGGCTCGCCCTGGCTCTTAAATTCTTCCATGGAAGAATAGCCCAGTATACGGAGTGATTCAGGATTAATACCTATAAAATCCATGGCATCTTCATCGTATGTATACTGTGCAATCCCACAGAGCATATTCTGATAGAGTGTATCATAATAATCCCGTTCTCTCTGCAGCCGATGCTCATAGTCTTTCAATTTAGAAATATCCATGATGATGCCCTGAAGTTCAGTCAGGCCATTTACCTGAAACACCGTGGCCTGAATGGAATACCACCTGGCAGGCAGAGCCTCCCCGCGTCCGCAATACTCAGTTTTCAACATACCATTTCCGGCTGCTGCAGATTCAATCTGCTGTTCCATCTGCATCCAGTCTTCAGGCTGTACCATTTTATTGAGACGGTTGTGAAATTTATACCTTACATCCTCAGGACTATAGCCGGTCATGGCATAAAAACTGTCGTTGGCATAATCAATGACCAGTTCCCCGTCATAGTGCATCCGCACTACACCGCCCGGTACACTGTCCGTCAGGCGCTTCAACTCAAACTTCGCAGCCTCCAGACGCTTGGTGATATCAAACATGGTCACCAGCAGTCCGCCGACCTGTTCCGGCTTTTCATAGTAGGGGCGGATACGGATCAGCCATATGGTATTGCGGGAATCCGTCACTTCCCTTTCTATAATGGTTCCTGTTTCAGCCACTTTTTTTATATCTGAATTAAAATCCTCATAGGAGTCAATGAAATTGATATGAAACACCGGACGTCCTAAGTCCGACCCAAGCAGATTGGTATTCTGCAGCATGATAGGGGTAATCTTGCGGATTTTCATATCCCGGTCCACATAGAGTGCGCCTACCTCTGCATTTACCAGCAGATTGTCAAAGTCTGAGTATGCCGTGGTCAGCTCTAAAATCTTACTCTGGTGTTCTGCGTTGATTGTATAGAGTTCTTCATTAATTGACTGCATCTCCTCATTGGTGCTCTGCAGCTCTTCATTGGATGCCATCAGCTCCTCATTTGTCGCCTGTAACTCCTCGTTACGGGATTCTGACTCCTCCATCGCCAGGGACAGCTTCCAGTTGCTTTCCCCCAGTTCATATTCAAGCTGGGCAATCCTGCTGTTTGTTAATTCACTGATATCCAGGCTTTTATCGGCTAAGTCTGGTACGGCTGGCTGACCGAATTCTATTTGGATCAGAAAATATTCATCATTATCAAGGTTAAAATAATTGATCTTAATATTCAGGCTTTCACCTGGATAATCCGCTACTCCCGTCACATTTTTTTCAATAACGGAACTTTTATTTTCCTTGATTTCTTTCATGATGTGCTCCAAAAGAATCGTCAGGCTAGGTGCAAAACACGAACTGATAGAATTATCAAACTGTCCATCCTGCAAGCGAAGATACCGGCCTCCGCTCTTAATGATCTGTACAATTTTTCCAGAACCGTCCACCAGGACTGATGGTCCCGCAAATTCAAAAAAAAGTCTTTCAAAGATATTGGTGGGCCGGACTTTTGAACGCAGGCTTCCGGCAGATTCTTGTATTCCCTTTTGGGGTTGAGAGAGACTATCCCATAGATAAAAACCGTTGTTTTCTGTATGGAATCCCTTGTTTTTACGGAATATTTTCCATTTTCTGTCCAGAACATCGAATGCGCCTTCCAAGTCTCCCAGGGATTCGCTGTTCCCCAGGAACAGACACCCGTCATCATTGAGAAGATGGTGGAAAGTTCCAATAGTACGCTGCTGTACCTCTGGCTTTACATAGATGAACATATTCCTGCAGACAATTAAATCAAGTTTAGAAAAAGGGGCATCCCTGAATATATTGTGCTTGGCAAATACAATCATCTTGCGGATCATGTCCTTGATGATGTAACCGTCCTCTGTCTTATCAAAATATTTTTCTATCAAGTAATTGTCTATGCTGGCCAGGCTGCCTTCGGTATAGAATCCTCTCTGGGCTGTGGCAACTGCATCGGGATCTGTATCAGAGGCAAAGATTTTAACCTCCATATTATGGTTCAGCCTTTCCATATACTCGCAGAGTAAAATCGCTATGGAATACGCTTCCTCACCAGTAGAACAGGCAATACTCCAGATGCGGATTGATTTTTTTTCTCGCAGCAGCGGAGCCAGCACATGCTCGCCTAAACTTTTAAAAGCAGCTTCATCCCGAAAGAACGAAGTCACTCCAATCAGAAGATCACTGCACAAAAGCCCTTTTTCCTCCTCAGAAGCAAGCAAATGATCCATGTAATCTTCAATGCAGGTAAATTTATTGATGGCAATCCGGCGTTCAATCCGACGGTAAATTGTATTGGACTTATAAGCAGAAAAATCAATATCAGAATACTTTGATATTGCATCGATAATCTGATTGTAATATCCCGCCAGTTCCTGATTCTCAACTTCATCCCCAAAATGAAGGTATTGGTTATTCGGATTTTTTAAATAATCCCGTATTGCCGGACCGATTCGGGACACATTTTCTGTCAGGTCTACCAGGCCCGTGGCAATAGCGCTCTGCGGCATCGAAGCGTACTGTGCCTCCAAAGGCTTCTGTACGATAATAGTACCGCCGTTTTCCTTGACAGAGCCGATACCGATGGTGCCGTCCGATCCACTGCCGGACAGAATCACGGCAATACTGTGTATGTTTTTATTCGAAGCAAGAGAATTAAGCATCTGGTTGATTGGTGCATAGCGCTGTATACGGTCCTGCACCGGCCTGAGATGCAGGCGTTCATTCTCTACCTCCAGCATCATGCCCGGTATGTTTAAGTATACCTCATTAGGCCGGAGTTCCATATTCTCCTCTGCCAGCCGTACCGGCATTTTAACCGATTTCTGGAGAATTTTATCCATCATGCTCACAGAATCAGGAGACAGATGCTGTACAACGATGAAAGAGGCTCCTGTATCCAGCGGCATATTCCGGAAAAGCTCCTGTAAAGCCTCCACACCTCCAGCAGAAGCTCCAATTCCAACACAATATTTTAGCTGGTGTTTTACAGTACCATGGTTCATCTGATCCATTGCATTGATATCCCCCTTTTATAATTGTACCATTATTTTAATACATAATAATTCGATTAATTAAATGCTGTTAATCAGCTGATTCTCTTTGCTTAATAAGCTGTATGATAATCTTGGTACCACAGCCATATATTAGGTAATTATATCACCGCAGCCTTTAAATATCAATGATTCCTGCGGTATTTTTAGTATTCTATAAGTAATATTATGTATGAATTAATTTTACGATTATGGCAGGTAATGCTGCGGTGTATCTATGACTTGTAATTCATTCTTCAAAAAGGTATAATTTCACCAGGAGGCAGGGGAGCCGGGACTATCACATGAATAAATCCCCCGTCTAAAGATATCGACGGATTTGACCGTGCATCATACATACCGATTACCTGGCCGTATACAAAACAATTAACATCATTAAGGAGAGACTAAGATGGGCTTGAAATACGATGGCTTGATGTATGAAAGAATATATGAAATATTAAAAAATAGAATTGAATCCGGGCTGTTGCCAGCCGGTACAAAGCTCCCGTCACGAGATGATTTATGTAAAGAATTTGGAACATCGGGAAAGACAATTCGCCGCGTATTATCCATGCTAAAGGAACATGGACTGATTGAAACGCACCAAAGAATGCGTCCTGTTGTATGCTTTCATTACCATCCAAGGCGTTCAATGATCAATCTTGCATTGAAGAGAATCGATACCTCCATTACCGATGAGGTGCTGAGAACAGGGGTTTTATTGGGATATCCAGTGATTGAAAACGGGATTGCTCTTTGTAAACAGGAGGGCTTTCAAATCCCCCGTAAAATCGTGGATAGTATGAATATTGAGGATTCTGCAGAATTCTGGCGGTTAACCAAACAGTTCCAGCGCTTTTTTGTCAGACGGAACGAAAATGATTTAAGCCTGCGTGTCATGGACAGTCTGGGGCTTTCAGAGTTAAGACCGCTGCGGGACAACACAGAAATCAGGATCAGGTTTTATAGGCAGCTGCAAGAATTGATGAGGGTTATTGAAGAAGGAGGGGATACCGACAGCGTTCATTTCGATGATATGTCCGGAATCTACGGGCTCACTTATGGAAGTGAACCTGCATTCGATGTCCCTGCAGACTCCGCAGCCGTACTTGGCAGAGAGCAGCTGGAAAAACTCTTACTAAGAGAAGAAGTGAGATACTCAGCTGTGTATATGGATCTTTTGAGCCTCATTGCTATAGGCCGTTATAAACCGGGAGATAAGCTCCCGACTCATAATGAACTGCAGAAACTTTATAATGTAAGCGTGGATACTACCATTAAAGCAATACAGATTATGCAGGAATGGGGCGTGGTAAAAGCGGTCCGCGGTAATGGAATCTTTGTAATGATGGATATACATGATTTAAAGAAAATTGAAATCTCTCCCCACTTAATTGCCTGTCATGTCCGCCGCTATCTGGATACTTTGGATTTGCTTACCCTGACAATTGAGGGGGTTGCCGCTTATGCCGCCACACACATTATGCAGGAAGAAATCGAAGAAGTGATGGGTGAAATTAACCACTTCTGGAATGAAGACTATCTATACATGCTTACCCCATCTTTCCTTCTGAATCTTATCGTAAAACATACGGGTGATGGTTCTCTCAATGCAATTTATACACTTTTGCGGAGAAACCTGGGGATAGGCAGAAGTATTCCCGCCTTGCTTGAAACAGGAAAAACTGCTGCGGACTATGAACTGCACGGGCAATGTGTGACTGCACTGAACCAGCTTTACGCCGGACATCAGGAAGAATTTTCTGATGGGACTGCTAAAATATTCCGGTATATCTATGATTATGTAGTTAGCAAATGTAAGAAATTAGGATACTATGATTCTGCCATGGAAGTCTACGATGGCCGTGCGTTGTGGAAATAACAGATTGAAGCTATACGGTCTCTCCCATCACACAAAAAGCCGAATACCTGACCATCGTATCATTTTTCCCGGAACAATATCAACCGCCAAACGTTAATACCATGGAATAATTGGCATACATAGCCTCTCTTTCATAACGAAAGGAGGCTGCCATATATGGCAGCCAACTTTAAATAATATTTTCTATGAAAACACAGCCCCCTCATCTCGCAGGAAATGTCAAGGTAAAGGTCGTTCCCTTTCCCGGCTCGCTTACCACCGACACAGCGCCGTCCATAGCTTCCACCGTGGTTTTCACAATATAAAGTCCCAGTCCGCTGGAGCCGTCCTTCTCCCCGCGCTCCGCCGAGACCTTGTAGAACCGCTCAAAAATATGGGGAAGATGCTCTGCGCCTATCCCTTCCCCGGTATCGGCAACGGTAAGCTCCGCCCGGTCCCCATTTCTGAAAAGGGAGAGGGAAATGCTTTGACCCTCCGGCGTGTAACGCAGCGCATTGTAAATCAGGTTGTCCAGCACGCTCCATATCTTATTTTTGTCTATCCTCAGTTCCAGCGTATCGTCACTCTCTGCATGGAAAGAAAGCCCCTTATCACAAACCAAATCTCCGTATTTTCTTCCTGCCTCCGCCATGAGACTGTATGCGGAAACCCATTCCAGGTGGTAGACTGTGGTTCCTCCCTCCATCCGGGTGACCTCAAACAGGTTGTGAATGAGCCGCTGCAAATCCAGATTCTTGTTGTAGGCAATCCCCAGATATTCGGTCCGCTCCTGTTCGCTGGAGGCAATCGTCTCATCTCCCAGCAGCTCTAAGTAGTTGTTCAGCACGGTCAGCGGAGTCTTTAAGTCGTGGGATATGTTGCTGATCATCTCCCGGAGAGCCGCCTGGGAAGCAGCCAGTTGTTCATTGGCGCTGTTTAGCTGAGCCGTCCGCTGTTCCACCAGTCCCTCCAAATTTGCATTGACCCGCTCCACCTCCTCGTGCGCCTGGGCGTAGCTGCGCGACAGCATGACACACTGGCTGAGGATTAAAAACATATTCGGGACGATACCGGGGACAAACAAATCACCCTCCAATACCGTTTTTGACAGAGGTCCATAGAAAACAAAGGTCACCATACTGCACAGATACAGCAGACGGTATGGATCCCTGCCGATTTTTTTCGTCCGTACCGCCAGAACGATGGAAACGCCAAACGGTATCATGACCAGAAACATCCCTGCGACCGCTGTTGCATAGGGCAGGATACAGATTCCAGCCATGGGCACGGCAAAGCAGAACACGTAAAATAAACGCAGACGCCGTCCCAGGCGGATGGAAAGAGCCTGTATCATGAAAAGACAGATAAACATGCTGTGTGTGGTAAACAGCAGCAGGAATACCCGGCTCAAAACAAATCCAATCCCGCCCGGCAGGAAATACTGAACCAGGGCATTGCTCTCCATCCCCAGCCGCATCACCGCAGTCAGACAGATGAGGCTGAAGGTCAGATATAAAAGCTCCCGCCGGCGGAAGAAATACAGGAACAGGTGATAGACACCGATCAGCAGGATGCCGCCCAGTGCGGCAGCCAGCACCGTGCGCTGCCAGAACATGTGATGGATCAGCACCGTATCCCGTCCAATGAGAAGCGGATAAAAAATACCGCTTCCGTTCATCCTGTAATTGGCAGACTGGACCACAAGCTCCAGGACACCGTCTGCGGAAACGGCGGTCAGCAGCTCATTGCGCACTCCGGTGACCGTCTCCTCATCCGAGGTTCCCACCCGTCCGGCCCGGTAGAAATCTTCCCCGTTCAGCCAGATGACCGAGGAGGACATGATCTCCGGGATATAGAGAAGATAGGGCTGCCCCGGCTCCGTCAGGATTTTCAGACGGTAAGTGGCATAGCCGAGTCCGGGATAGCCCTTTCTGGTCCATGGTCCTGGAAGATCAATATATTCCATCCCCTCGGGAATGCCCTGCCGGAAATCCTCGGGGGTGTACAGTCTGCCGTAATAAAACTCCCACTGACCGCTCAGGGCGTACACGGAGGACGTAAAATCAGTCTCACGGTAATCAAGAACTCCCTCTCCAGCCGCCGGTCCCCTGGAGACAAAAGATTTGGAGGAAGTGAAAAACAGAGCAAGGCACAGGGAAAAAATCAAAAGAAATATTGCCAAAAACCGTTTCATCGAATGGTCCTCGCTTTCTCCTTGGGCATAAACCGGTATCCCTCGCCGCGGATTGTCTCAATCTGACCAATGACGGGCTCCGCGTCCTCCAGCTTGTGCCTTAGCCGTAACATATGAACCGCCACGGTATTGGCCGCGTCCGCTTTCCCCGTACGCCACACTTCCCGGTACAGCTCCGCCGCCGACAGGACCCTGCCCGGATTCCCCAGCAAAAACAGGAACAAATCAAATTCCTTTTGTGCCAGAGGAATAATCCGGTTGTCAATCCGCAGAATCTGGTTCTGGTGGTCGATGGCAAATCCTTTCATGGCGCTGCGCCTCACCTGGGCATACACCCGAGCCGCCAGCTCCTTTAGGCTGTATGGCTTGGTGATGTAGTCATCGCCTCCTGCCATCAGCCCCTTTATCTTATCCTCCTCATCATCCATACAGCTCAAAAACAGGATTGGGGCAAAAGTAAGCGCGCGCACAGCCTAACACAGTGCAAATCCGTTCATATCCGGAAGCAGCACGTCTAACAAAATGCAGTCATAGCTTTGTTTTTTTAACAAGTCCAGGGCATCCTGCGCACAGACGGCTGAATCCACCCGGTATCCCCGCGCCTCCAGATACCGGCGGTTTGTCCGCAGAATATCCGGTTCATCATCAACTGCCAGCAGCCGGTAAGAATAGTCCATATGTTTCCCCCCCCTCAAGATGAATATAGCATTATGGTACGTTGGATGCAAGAAAAATCAGCGAATTGCCGCGCCATCTGCCCCAAGGGTATATCCGTCCACCTCAGTATCTGCTGCCATCGCTCCTTTGGTTCCGTCGGAAACCGGATTGAAATAATACCACTTCCCGTCAATCTGCCTCCATCCGACCGCCATGCTTCCACTTGGATCGAAATAGAACCATTTCCTGTAATTTTGGTCATAGTACCAATTCGTCAGCATTCTGCCCTCCGCATCAAAGTAGTACCACAGACCGTTTACCTGACCCCAACGGTTCTTTGCATAGGAACCGTCTGGCATCTTAAACAGCCACACGCCCGCAGCGGTCTGTTCCCAATCCCCGTGGAGGACCGATGCATCCGCAGAGGAAGTTTTGCTGCTGTCCGACGAGGAATCGCCGCCACGGTCCGACGAACCTGTATTCTTATCCCATAAAGCGGTGACAGTCATATCCGCCGTCACCTTTGTAAAATCTTTATCCCAACCGGTAAAGGTATATCCGTTACGGGTCACCTCCGGGGCAGCAGCCGCTCCGCCTGCCGGGACAGCCTGTGTCAGTTCCCCTCCGCCGGTCCGCGTCCCTCCCGCAAGGTCAAAGGTGACGGTAACGGTCTGAACGGTCTTTTCTGTCACCATAAACTTTAGGTTCACTACCGCGGTGATGCCTTCCGCCGTATGGACGGTAAACGTATCCTCATATACTCCCGGCTCCAGACCGGATTTCGGTTGTATGGTATAGGATATTGTTTCACCTGCTGCGAGCAATACGGTTTTCGTTGGATGGTTCACAACTTCAAATGCTTCCGCCTTCGACAGGATGCCGCCTGTTACATTTAACGGCAAGGTTCCCGTGTTCTCAAAACTCACGGTTTTTTCGGCAGAGGAGGGGAGATAGCCTGCCTCGGCCTTGCCAAAGTCCTGATCGGCAGAGAGTGGCTCAATCCCATAGAAGCCATTTTTCTCCCATGAAGCGGTGACAGTCATATCCGCCGTCACCTTTGTAAAATCCTTATCCCAACCGGTAAAGGTATATCCGTCACGGGTCACCTCCGGGGCAGCAGCCCCGCCGCCCACCGGGACTGCCTGTATCAGTTCCCCTCCGCCGGTCCGCGTCCCTCCCGCAAGGTCAAAGGTGATGGTGACGGTCTGAACGGTCTTTTTTGTTACCGTAAACTTCAGGTCCACTGGGGCGGTGGCGCCTTCCACCGTATGGAGGGTACACGTATCCTCATATACTCCCGGCGCCAGACCGGATTTCGGTCGTATTAAATAGGTGAATCCCTGATTTATCAAAAACGGCATTGGTCCTGGCGGATTGCTTTCAAGTTCAAATGCTTCCGCCTTTGACAGGACGACACCTGTAATATTCATTGGACGGGCTCCCGTATTCGTAAAATTCATAGTCTTTGTGTAAGAGTAGCCCTCATAACCTTCCTCGGCAGTGCCAAAGTCCAGGTCGGCAGGGGATACCTCAATGGCATAATTTTTCTTCCATAAAGCAGTGACAGTCATATCCGCCGTCACGTTTATTAAATCCTTATCCCACCCGGTAAAGGTATATCCGTCACGGGTCACCTCCGGGGCAGCCGCCCCGCCGCCCACGGGAACTGCCTGTATCAGTTCCCCTCCGCCGGTCCACGTCCCTCCCGCAGGGTCAAAAGTGACGGTGACGGTCTGAACGGTCTTTTCTGTCACCGTAAACTTTAGGTTCACTGATGCGGTGACGCCCTCCGCCGTATGGACGGTAAACATATCCTCATATACTCCCGGCTCCAAACCGGACTTCGGCTGTATGGTATAGGATATCGTTTCACCTGCCGCAAGCAGCACGGTTTTCGTTGGATGGTTCACAACTTCAAATGCTTCCGCCTTTGACAGGTCGCCGCCTGTCACATTTAACGGAAGGGTTCCCGTGTTCTCAAAACTCACGGTCTTCGCGGCAGAGGGGGGGAGATAACCTGCCTCGGCTTTGCCAAAGTCCTGATTTGGAGAAAGTGGGACAATATCATAATCGCTTCCTATGGAAAAATCCACGGTGTATGTCTTTACATAGGTCTTGGCGTCGGCATCCCTTTCCTCAAACGCCTCTGCCTCAACAGTGAGTGCCGCACGGCCGGCTCCGCCGGAAAGGGTGATTTGGGGATTTCCCACGACCTTTGCCCCTTTGTGTTCCGGAACTCCATTCAAGACAATGACCGCATCCTGCGGCGTGTCAGGCGGCAGAGACACATGGTATGTATCCCGATCACCTGTAAACCCAGGCACATCAACAGAAACTTCCCCATTCACCTGATACCGCAGGCTTGATAACGAAGCATTCTTACTATAGAATACCGGCGTGAGGATAGCTCCTTCATACGGCATCTGCAACTGGAAGGATTGATCGAGAGCGGAGAGGAAAACACCCCCCATATACCTTGATACGTCCACCCTTTGAAATACATAGCCTTCATTAGTAACGACTTTAACATCAAAGGTTTGACCTGCCTCTACCATTGAAGAGCTGACAGTTACAAATCCGCCCTCCACATTATCCAGTATAACCGGGTTTATGAGAGTTCCACCTGCCTTCATTTCTACTCCGGGATAAATGGTATACTCCGTGGAATCCATTAAGACTTTAACATAGTTATCACTGTCATTTATAAACACACCATCCCCGGACAATCTGAAATCCCCGTTTATGGTACCGCCCTGATAGCTAAATTTACCAGTGATATTGCAGGATGAATTTATGTCTAATTTACCGCCCATCATTGTGATATCTTTTATCTCTGAATCACTGGAAGCCCTGACATATCCATCTTCTATTGTCAGCGATTCTACTTTGCCGAGCAGCTCAATCACTCCCTGTTTTAAGGTGAGGTTTCCTACATTTCCAAAGCTCGCCCAGAAGTATCCTTCTACATCATAGATGATTGTTACGTCTGCTAACACTTCTTCATTAAAAATCCAATTTGAGTTTAGCGTAAAGTTTGCTAAAATAACGTCTCCGGGCTGAATGTCACCAGTCCCCATAGCGGCAAGAAAATCAAAAGGCGATTCAAAAACTTTTTCCCCTCCTCCATCCAAAAGACTGGAGGCAAGTTTTGCGGCGCCGGCATCCGGCGGGAGAAATTCAGAGTTTTCCACAGTTACGGTAATTTGAGGTGGTTTCACACTGTCCGCCATCATATAGTCACCGATATCCGCAGTAAACACGTAGCTTCCCTCCGTATCGCCGTCATACTCCGGCTCGCTGTCCCAGGTCACCGGAATCCACGCCGAATACACGAAATCCTGTGTGGATTCCCCTTCCTCTTTTTCTGCCTGCGAGGGCGTGGCAGTATCCGGGGTTTCCTCCGGCTCTTCGATTATCTCCGCCTCCAGTTGATCCGGCAGAATCAAATCCTCTCGCTCTGTTCCCGTCGGGACAGTCTGTTGTTTCATATCGTCCCTGAGCGGGGTAAACGATGCCACGGTTTTGGTATCCGGCGCATCTGGCTTTGCCAGAGCCACATACGGAAACTGTACTGCAATCATGATCACGGTCAATAAATATGCCAATTGTCTTTTTATCTGAAATCTCATGCTTTTCCTCCTGTCCTAAAGTCTGATCTAAGCTCTTTTTTCGGCAGCACAATATTAAAATTCGGGGGTGTCTGGTCATGCAGGAATTTATAGGTGTCACGCTGCTGCTCCAGGAAAGTCCGGCACCGTCCTTTGCTGTGCTTCTCCACGACGGACCAGTGATGGGTGGCGCAGATACAACTCATACTTTCGCCATACCGGAGCAGCAGCTTATCGAGGGTCTTCCACCATTTTCTGGTGTCCCTCACCTCCGCGCCGCGGGGCGTCAGTATGTTGTGGAGCGTGTGGGTTGCCACTTCCGCAGCTATCAGGCAATTGCGGGACTCCCCTTCTATCCGTATTGTCATCTCGGCGGGAGCCTCTGTCTCGGGGCAAAGAAAAAATTCAAAGCATATTCCGTCAATCTCTATGTTCGCCAGCTCAAATATGGTATCGCCAACGTGCTCCCAGTCAGGGTTTTTGTCATCCTTAGGATTGGGAACAACGGTAATATCCGGTGTCTGAAAGCTCACGGTGCCTCCCTGCTGGATATCCTTTCCCAGTCCTGCATCTATCTTGCCTTTGCCATCGCCCCTGACAGCCAGCAGCGTACCGTACTGGTAGGTGGACCGCCGTGCCATGGCGTCCCCTGCGATGGGCATCCATCACTCCCTGTATTCCGCCGTAGTGGTCTACGTGGGTGTGGGTGAGGATAATGGCTTTAACCGGGCGCTTCTTTTCGGTGTCTGCGTTTTCCCAGTATAGATTCAGCGCTGCGCTTGCTAGATTGAATCGCATACCTGGTACAGCCCGTGCATATTGTTGAGAAGCGCCTGCCGCCATAAACTCTTATTGACACAAGCCGGACAAAGTTCAATCCGTTCTTTCACCCTGTCTTTAAATTCCTGTTCCGTCTCGTTGTCCTTATCATACCACAGAGGTTCTTTAATAAAACCCTCTGCCGCGTCAAGAAAATCCTGATAGTCTTCATAATTCAGATTCTTACTTTCTCGTTTCGTTATCATATACCTCCTTTTCCAGGGACTGCATATTGCAGCCCATTCACTGCCTCATCTACTTTACCGACAAGCTCTGCCAATATGAACAAATTCGTTCATATTCCCTAAAACGACGAAATGGGGCTGTGAAAAAATGGAGTTGCTCTAACTCCATTTTCCCAGCCCTTCTTTATTTTTCGAAACATACAGGAAAAAAGTAGTAAAGAGCGCATACTTCCCCTTACCCCAGCAAACGTGCGCTTTCTCCTCTTTAAGCCACTTTCCTGAGTCTCATCTGCTTATTATGGAATTTATAGAGATTGTGACCGATAGAAACCAGAAATAACTCTAATCTTACCCAATCCAGTCCTCTTCTTACAATTCTCTTATACCACCGGTCGTATTTGATGATCCCAAATGTCCCTTCTGCCTGGATTGAGCGGTTCATGCGTAGCAGCGCTCCCTGGATACTCTGAAGATTATCCAATACCTCCTGATGCAGGGCACTTAATTCTGCATTGATCCGCACCGTCCTGTTTTTATCTGTCTTCTTACATGTTTCTGCATACGGGCAGCCACTGCAGTCCTCACAGGTATAGTATTCTTCCTGCCTCCCGTATTGATTTCCCTTCACTGGTTTACGATAAGCAAAGTGAAATTTCCTTCCGTTTGGACAGATTAGATATCCCTCTGGATCTGTTTCAAAATTTACCGCCCGGAACGGATTTTCATGATACTTCTCATCCGTTGTCTCTTTCTTGTACATAGGGAATTTCATGAACTTTTCCATCCCATGCTCCTGACAGAACAGGTAGTTATTGAAGGAGCCATATCCTGCATCCGCTACCGGATATCTCGGATAAAAACCGTATAGTTCATGGAATTTTTCCATCAGAGGGACAAAGCAGTCCATATCGGAACGGTACTGCATGACATCTGCTACGGCAATGTATTCGTCAGCCACTCCAATCTGAATGTTATAGGCGGGAAGGAGCTGGTCATTTCCCATATAGTCCTTTTTCATCCGCATAAAGGTTGCATCATGATCGGTCTTCGCATAACTGTTTCGGTCAGGTCCGCATATCCGAATCTTTTCCACATATTCCGAAAGTTTTTCGATATATTCCTTTAAACGCTCGTAATAACGCTGCTCCTGGCTTTTCCGATGCCCCCGGCCGTGTACAAATGTGGTTTCATCGATATGGCAGAAGATTTCATACCTGGACAAAATGATCTCCAGGCTCTCCGGTGTGTATTCTGTATTTGTTTCGATTTTCAGCCCTGTGTATGCCAGCGTTTCGTTCATTTCTGTAAGCAG
>OIES01000014.1_pt1 | contig 181387 bp, 220 predicted proteins | sample 1581811 | NCBI WGS metagenome assembly OIES01 (sample SAMN03281021, study PRJEB24777) | human gut metagenome | isolation source: fecal sample PR177 from 1 month old male Malay infant, vaginal delivered... | reverse complement strand
ACTCGATTATATCCGGGCCGGCCCATCTTGTGTAAGGGCTCCGGCTTAAGATACTTTTCAATTCCAATCTCCTCCATGATTTTGTCAAATGCTAATACCGGATCACAGATATCCAGACAATCTGAAAGAAACAGTGGTAATCTTCCCTGTTTTAGGCTATAATATTTCTCGGTAATGTTATTCATGGTAGTTTAATTTTACCACAAAAAGAAGAACGCCTCCAGGTTTCATACCTGAAAGCGTTCTTTTTTTGGACTTTTTTCACAGCCCCTTTTTATCATCGAGGCGACAAGATTCGAACTTGCGGCCTCTGCGTCCCGAACGCAGCGCTCTACCAAACTGAGCCACGCCTCGATATGATACGCTTAGAAGCGAACGAATCATATAATAACACTTTTTGGCAGAATTTGCAAGTGGAAAATGAAAGAAAAATTAAAAAGTGGAATCAGTTGGAAGAAAGCTGCCTGGAAAAAGTTCCGTTTTGCATGCTATTACGGGCATTACCGGCTCTTTTTAAATGGAATCAAAAACTCGGGGATTCCGGTTGAGTAGGGGGCGATGTCGTATTGCTGGAAATAGATGACAATCCCCTTGGGTGTTACAAAGAAGCTTTCCGGTTTGAAGCTGGATCGAATCAGAGCCGGGTAATCGTCAAAATAAGTGGAAGGCGAGTCCGTTTCCCGCGCCTTCACCTGCTGGTCCAGAATCCGGAAGATGCCTTCCCGGTAAGCTGGATTGTGAGGATAGAAATCAGCCAGCGTCAAGTATCTGCCGCTGCTGAAATCCCAGGTATCCGAGGTCCGGATCGTGCTTCCGTGTGCGCCTCCCGTATAGGTATACTGATCGGTGTAGAGGCTTGTCATGCATCCGGAATTCCAGGTGACGGTATAAGCGCTTATGAACTCATATCCGAAAAAAGGATAGTTGTCTTTCTTTGCGTATTCTGCCTGAACGGAGGCCTGGGAAGCCAGGACCGTGCGGCAGTACTCCTCCGTCTTTCGGGCTGCGGTGGAATAAAATGCATTGATACTTAAGGCGGCTGCCTCAGAGCAGGTTGTGGTGAAGTAAGGATAACGGATCGTATAAGTGAGTACGGCAGTCCCTTTGCTGTATACGGTGTCCGACAGTACTCTTTGGGTAATGGTCTGCATATTGGCTCCATAAAACAGGATTTCTATATTAATATGGCCGTCAAAATGGAAATATGCAGTATGACTGGGACATCATGGAATTATTTACCAGATGACCTACTTTTTATTCCTTTTTATGGTATTTTGTTGTATGATAGAAAAAAAGGAGGGTGGACATGTTTACGTCGGCAAAGGATATTATGAAAATCATATGGAACGGATTAAGAGAGATAAAGAAAAATTGTTCTGATTACTACGAAAAGGATGCCAGAAAGATATATGAGGAAACCTTAAGCGGAGTAAAGGCGGAACTGTCCGGTCCGGAGCCGGAGGAAAAGCGGAAAGAACGTCTGGTTAAGAACCGATGGGAGAAGATGCGTGTGGAACGGAAGATCGCGGTGGTCAGTATTTTGACGATTCTGGTTTCCCTGGTGCTTGTGACATCCTATGGCAGATGGATGGATTTTGGGGCATTTTTGCTGGTGATGGCGGCGGTGGCCGTTGTTTCGGTCTGGTGGATTTCACACCTGTTCAGGAAGCGTTTCAAACTCAGTCTGGAAGGTTGGCTGCTGGAAGCAAAAGAGGTATAATAACCTTGCTTTTTCATGCATTGTGCGTTAATATAGTAAATAGTATATACAAATGTGAAAGATGCGAAGGAGGTGCCTTATGATGGAAACATTTTTATGTTTTGAGTCAGAGGGCGCTTTTTTTTTGATTCCGCTGAAGCTGGTACGCCATATTGTCCAGGGGAATGCGGGACAGGAGAAGACGCTTACATTTAACGGGTGTGAGGCTGAGCTTTATTCGGTTGGAACTTCGTGGGGGGACAACCGGGAACAGGAGTACGCAGTCCTTCTGGAGGTGGAAGGCGGTCTTCCGGCTCTTTTGGCTGACCGTGTGGCCGGTGTATTTGAAGTCCCGGACGACAGAATATTTGAGCTTCCTGAGGATGTGACCGGAGAGAAGAATGATTTTTTGACGCAGGCGGTGTATCTTGATTCCTCCGGATGCTGGGCCTTCGTGATGGATATAGAACGGTTTCTTAATAAAGAGAGGAATTGAACGGGTCATGGTTTCAAACAGAGAAAAACGGCTGGACCGTCTGACCAATACGTGGACAGAAGCGGCGGCTGAAGTGATGATTAATGAATACTTGAAGGAAGCGGAGAACTGGGGAGGCGACGGCCTTTTTCTTCTGGAGGCGGCAAACGGCGGGACGAAACTTCCGGAGGCCTCTGTGAAGCAGGCGGCCTTTCTTTTGCAGTGTACCCTGAGGCGGACGGATCTTGTGGCGAGAGTGGGCGAAGACTGCTTTCTCGTCTTTCTTCTGGGATGCCGCAGCCGGGAAGATGCGGTCTCTTCCATGAACAGCGTCCGTACCAGCCTGGAGCGGGAAACGGATCTGTACATGACGGCGGGAGGCGTACTGACAGACGGACGGGAGCAGACTTACGACTCTCTGTTAAAGAGGGCAAAGGCGGCGCTGGCGCGTGCGAAGCAGGAGGAGAAGTTCCTCTGTTTTACAGAGATGTGCGGAAAAATGGAGACAGGGGCGGCGGAAACAGATCTGGCGTATTCGATACGCCCCATACCTGAGTACATAGAGGACAGCGGAAAAGCCGACATGGATTTTATCCGCAAAATTATGGATTATTTTCTGCCCGGAAAGCAGGAATGCCCCATCGAAATGGGATTGAAACGGATCTGTGCCTATTATGGATGCGGTGAGGCCTATATTCTGGAGCGAAAATCCGGAGGGAAGGACTATGAGATTACCTTTTCCTGGATGGAAGAGGAGCCGATGGTCCGCAACGATAATTTAAAGACGATACCGGGACTCATTGCAGAACGGTATCTGGAGCTTTTCCGGAACCGGAAGGTGCTGGCCTGCAACAGGATCTGCGAACTGGAGATTCTGGATCCGGTCATCGCGGAACGCCAGAAGCTGAGAAAAACGAGATCCCTGATGCAGTTTCCGATCATGGAAAATGGGGACTATATCGGATATATCAGTGTGAATGATAATAAAAAAGAAAGGCTCTGGACGCTGGAGGAGAGCATGACCTTCGCTCTGGTTGGGCGCGTTATGGCCGCCTGTATTCTGGAACGCCGTTTTCAGCGTTTTACGCAGATCCTGATGGATCATGACCGGCTGACAGAGGCATGGAATTACAACCGCTTTTTAAGCGAGGGAAGGAAGCGGCTGAAGAATGCGCCGCTGTTACAGGCGATAGTCACCATGGATATTAAGAATTTCAAGGTGATTAACGCGAATTACAGTTATGAGACAGGAAACGATATTCTGGTGGGCATCAGTTCTCTGCTCAGTAATTTTACGGGCGGCGGAGAGTGCTTTGCCAGGATTGAAGCCGATAAATTTGCGCTGCTCCTGGAATACCAGACCGTTAATGGCCTGCAGCACCGTCTGGATCAGCTGCTGCGGCGGGTGGAACAGATTCCGCGGGAGGAGAAGAAGGACTTCTCGATCAGCTGCATCATGGGCGTCTGCCTGGTGGAACCGGGAGACACGGAGATGTCTATCCTGGTAGACCACGCCAATATGGCCAGAAAGGCGTTAAAGGATTACCATAAGAGTATCTACAGCTTCTACAACAGGGAGGCGGAGCGCAAATTCGCAAAGGAACGGGAGCTTGCTTTCCGCATGAAACGCGCGGCGGAGAATGAGGAGTTTGTCGTCTATTACCAGCCCAAGGTGGATCTGCCCCGTAAAAGCTGTATCGGGTTCGAGGCGCTGGTGCGCTGGAAGATGATGGAGGGGCAGATGATTCCGCCCGACGAATTTATCCCGCTGTTTGAAAAAAACGGATTTATTACAGAGCTTGATTTATATGTGTTTGAGCGTGTTTGCAGACTGATTAAGAGCTGGAAGGACAGCGGCAGAACGCCGTACCCCATCGCGGTGAATATATCCAGGATACATTTGACAAAGCCTGACTTTTTGGAGGAACTGGAACAGATCGCCGGCAAATACGGTGTGGAGAGCCGATATCTGGAGCTGGAGATTACAGAGAGTGCATTTTTAAACAATCCGGGAGAAATCCTGGAGGTGGCGCGGCGGATCAAAGAGAGAGGCTTTGTCCTGTCCATGGACGATTTCGGAACGGGCTATTCGTCACTGAGCCTCCTGAAGGATCTGCCCGTCGATATTATTAAACTGGATAAAGAATTCTTCCAGAAGCGCTTAAGCGACCGGGAGAAGATCATCATCGCCAACGTGATTCATCTGGCTCATGAGTTGGATATTCAGGTGATTTCAGAAGGAATTGAGACGGCCGAGCATGAGACGTTTCTGACGGAGATCGGATGCAATCTGGCTCAGGGTTACCGATACGGGAGGCCTGCGCCCATCGGTGAATTTACGGATCTGATGGCAGACTGAAGGAAAGGAGGGGCACACATGGAACAGGAAGCGTATGGCAGAGAGATGCTGCGCCTGCATTATGGCGGCGAGTGCGAAGTGACAGCCATGGATCGGGTGGAACTGATTCTTCCGTGCCCTGAAATCATAAGGGTGCCGGGGGCGCCTGATAATCTTGTAGGCATGATCTATAAAGAGGGCGGACTGATTCCCGTGTTCCGGCCGGGAAACGACCAAAAACCGGGAAATGACCAAAAGCCGGAAAACGACCAGAGCACAGGGAACATCCAGAACCCGGCGCCGGTGGACGCTCCGGCGTGTGTCGTACTGATAAGAAAAGAAGACGGAAGCTTAAAGGGAATGGCGGCTGATGAGGTTGTCGGAGGGGGCGCGATTGATACGGTTTACGAATGAGGAGTTCACACAGTTGATTACCTATATGTCCGGTCAGTACGGAATTGATCTGTCAAAGAAGAAAATTCTGGCGGAATGCAGAATGAACGGGGAGCTGGAAAAACGCGGAAACATCTCCATGGGAGAGTACATGAGACAGATGGAGATGGACATGACTAAACAGCTGGAGAGCATCCTGTTAAACCGCCTGACCACGAACTATACGTATTTTATGAGGGAGCCGAAGCATTTCGATTTCCTGCGGGAACAGATACTTCCCAACATTAAGCCGGAATGGGGGCGCATATCGTTTCAGATCTGGTGCGCTGGCTGCTCCAGCGGCGAAGAGTGCTACACGCTGGCCATGCTTTTGCAGGACTATAAGGACCAGGGCGGGTGGCTCCCATCCTTCTCCATTGTGGGAACGGATATTTCGGAGCAGGCTCTGGCCGTGGCTCAGAAGGGGAGATACCCGGTCCGGGAGCTGGAGAATATTCCGGCATTGTGGCAGAAGAAATATTTGTCTATTGACGAGGCGGGAACTTCATTCGATATCGGACACGCCATAAGAGAGAAAGTCCGGTTTCAGCGGATGAATCTGTTGAAACCCAGTGTGGGCCTGGGACAGTATGATCTGGTGCTGTGCCGCAATGTCATGATTTATTTTAATGAGGAGTCAAGAAAGAAATTGATTGAGAAGCTGTACCGGGCTTTAAAACCCGGCGGCTATCTGTTTGTGGGGCATACGGAACTGCTGCCCAGAAACCATGAACTGTTTGAGTACGTGTGTCCGGCTGTCTACAGGAAGTAGAGGCCGCCGCGCCTGATAACGGAGGGGGAAAGTCAGTGGAGGGTCAGACGGAAAATAAAAGCAGGTATTTAGCGGTGATCGGGGCTTCGGCAGGTGGTCCGAAAGCCGTGCTTACGGTGCTTAAGGAGCTGCCTGAGACCACCTGCGGGATTCTGGTGATCCAGCATTTAAGCCACGGCTTTTCCGGGAAATTTGCGGAGTATTTAAATCCCCAGTGCCGGATGCGCGTGAAAGAGGCGCAGTCAGGTGAGCCGGTCTGCGACGGCACGGTCTACATTGCACCGGACGGTTATCAGATGGCGCTGGGAAAACTGGAAGACGGCTTCATGATTCGCTGTGTTCCGGGGAAACGGTACGGAGGATTCTGCCCTTCCATCAGTTACACCATGAACTCCGTTGCGGAGACGGTGAAGGAGAAAGCCATGGGGATTATTCTCACAGGTATGGGGGAGGACGGCGCCAAAGGGCTGCTGGCCATGCGTCAGGCGGGAGCCCGTACTGTTGCACAGGATAAAGAGACGAGCGAGATTTACTCCATGCCGGAATCAGCCTTTCGAAACGGCGGAGCGGAAAGACAGATGGGACTTGGCCTGATCAGCGGAGAGATAACCAGGTTCTGCATGAATATGAATAATAAAACCGGGAGGTAGGGCATGGAAAAGCCATTGATAATGATAGCAGATGATGCGATGTTTATGAGAAGAGTGATTAAGCGTGCGCTGACCCAGGGCGGGTATGACAACTTTGTGGAAGCGGGCGACGGCGTGGAAGCGGTGGAGAAATATAAGGAGGCGCAGCCGGATCTAATGCTTCTGGACATTACGATGCCCGGAAGATCAGGACTGGAAGTACTGAATGATATTCTGGCATTTAAAAGGAATGCAAAGGTCATCATGTGTTCGGCAGTGGGACAGGAGCAGGTTATCGCGGAGGCGATCCGCTGCGGCGCCTCCGACTTCATTATCAAGCCATTTAAGGACGAGGAGATCTTGAAAATCGTAAAAGCGTGTTTGTAGGAGGGAGAAATGAAGGACGAAAGGGAGCTGCCGGGCGGACCGGCGGCAGAAACATTGCTGGAAATGGGTAATATTGGAACCGGAAGCAGCATGGCTTCTTTATCCCATATCATCGGAGAAAAGGTGTGTTACGCCCCTCCTGTCATGAAGACGGTTGATTATGACGGGCTGGCGGAATGGATCGGCTATGCAGAAGAAAACGTGGCGGCTGTTCTGATCCCATTTACCGGCGATATTAACGGCATGCTTCTTCAGATATACAAAGAAGAGATGACGGATGTAATTCTCAGGAAACTGCTGAACGCGGAGCAGGTGTCCGGGGAGATGGATGGACAGATGCTGGATCTGCTCAAGGAGACGGCCAATATTATGGCTTCTTCCTATCTGACCGGGCTCTCGGCCTGTGTCGGACTGAGGATCACGCTGTCTGATTCGGCTGTCTCCATGGATATGACAGGAGCCATTATCACGGCGCTGATCGGGACTGCGGCTGGGACATTTCCAGGCGGAATCTGCATTGGCAATAACTTTTCTACCGCAGAGGCGGAACAGAAAAGCTGTATGCTCATGGTTCTCCGTGATGACTCCATCTCAGAGATTATGAAAGCGGTGGAGGTGAGCGGATGAGCCAGATCGTGATAAAACCAGATCAGATGGCGGTAGCGAAAGGGGAAACGGTTCTCATCACCATGGCGCTGGGATCGAGTCTAGCCGTCTGTATGTATGATGAAGAGGGAGGTATCGGAGGATTGGTACACACTCTGCTTCCGGATATACGGAGGGAAGGCAATGGGAAAAATGGTCTGCGGTATGTGGACACGGCGGCCCGGGCGCTGTTTGAGGCCATGAAGGAAGCCGGAGCGGTACCGGAACGGATTCGGGTAAAGCTGGTCGGAGGGGCAAAGATTTTCTGCTTTGCCGGACAGGCGGGGCAGCCGGATATTGGCAGGGAGAATGTCAGCTGTGCGAGAAAGACGCTGCAGGAACTGGACCTGGCGATTGTCTCGGAGGACACAGGTGAAAATTATGGACGGAGCGTTCGCTTTATGGCCGGCAGCGGAAGGCTTGAGATTGAAACGGTAAACCGTTCCATATACTGGATCTAGAATGACAGACGGAAGGAAAGAACTGATGAGGAAAATGAAGAATATGAAAATAGGAAAGAAGCTCATGGTTTCTTATGGTATCATTATCATTTTTTATATCATAACCGTGATCGTCTCTCTGTTTGGAGTATACAATGTATCAAAATCACTGGATGTCTTTTACAATAAGGCGTTCACTGCGTCTTATACGGCGGGAAACCTAAGGGCATCCGTGCAGCGAATTGGCCGTACGGTCCTGAGTATTGCCACAGAGGGGGTGAATGTGGACCGGCAGGTACAGCTGGATGAGATCGATGAGATCCTCGGCGATATGGATACGAATTTAACCATGCTGAAAGAACAGATGCCGGATAACGATCTGGTGAACCAGCTGCGGGAAGCTTTAAAAGATCAGAAACAGCCCAGGGAAGCCGTTATTGAGGCATTGAAAAACGGTAAAGACGAGGAAGCGATTTCTTTATACGGCAGTGACTACGAGCCAAAAGCGGAGAAGACGAGGGAATGCCTGGAAGAGATTACCGCTTATTCCAAAGTTAATGCGGAGAAATACCTTGACAGAGGGCATGAGGTAAGGAAGCAAATGACAGCGGTAATCCTGGTGTTATCGATCCTCATTCTGATGATAACCGTGGCCCTGTGTCTATATATTACTAAGGAAATTACAGAACCCGTCAGCGAGGTCCGGGAGGCTGCAAAGAATTTGGCGGAAGGGAAGTTACAAGTTCGGCTGAAATACCAGTCAGAGGATGAATTGGGAGAATTGGCGGACAGCTTCCGCGAGACCATAAGTGCCTTAAACGATTATGTGTCCGCAGTGGAAGCGGGGCTTTTGGCGGTTGGAAACGGAAAACTGAACTACCATCCGGAAACTGCGTTTAAAGGCGATTTCGTCGCACTGGGTGATGCGATGGAGCAGATAACAGGACTTTTAAACCGTGCGATCATGCAGATTGCCTGTACGGCAGATCAGGTAGCCGGAGGCTCCGAGCAGGTTGCAAACGGCGCCCAGATCCTTTCCCAGGGAGCCACGGAGCAGGCAGGCTCCATGGAGGAACTGGCGGCCAATATCAACGAGATATCGGACAGCGTTAAGAGCAACGCCAATGATGCCGTGATGACCAGCAAAAAGGTGGACGAGGTAAGCAGACTGGTCACCAGAAGCAGTGACGAGATGAAGGCCATGGTTCAGGCGATCCTTGAAATCCGGGAGAATTCCAGCGCAATCGGAGGCATCGTAAAGGAGATTGAGGATATCGCGTTCCAGACGAACATTCTGGCGCTGAACGCTTCGGTAGAGGCGGCAAGAGCCGGAGAAGCGGGACGGGGATTTTCTGTAGTAGCGTCCGAGGTGCGTCACCTTGCGGCGAAGACGAGGGAAGCCTCCGGGATGATGGCCCGGCTGGCGGCACAAACTACGGAAAAAGTGGACGGCGGCACCGAGGCTGCGGATAAGACGGCCAGAGCGCTGGACCTGGTGGTGAAGGGTACGGAAGTGATCGGTACCATGGTGGATCGAATCTCCGGGGCCTCTGTGCGCCAGGCCGATTCCATTATCCAGATCAGGCAGAGCATGGAAATGGTGTCTGAGATTGTACAGGGAAATTCCGCTACGGCGGAGGAGAGCGCCGCTTCCAGCGAAGAACTGTCGGCGCAGGCACAGGTATTGAAAAAATTAGTGGAGGAATTTGAGCTGTCATGAGTGAGAAGAAAGTGCTGATTGTAGATGATGCCGTGTTTATGCGTTCTATGCAGAAACGTATTATAGCCGGATCCGGGGATTACGAGGTATATGAGGCGGCCGACGGAGAAGAGGCGGTTGCGCTGTACAAAAAAATAAGGCCGGGACTGGTGCTTCTGGATATTTCCATGCCTGGCATTAACGGAATTGAAGCATTAAAACAGATGAAAGAGACCGACGAGAACGCCTTCGTGATTATGTGTTCCGCAATCGGCCAGGATTCCATGATGAAGGAAGCCGTAGACTGCGGAGCCAGGGACTTTATTGTCAAGCCGTTTAAGGCGGAGCAGATCGTCCAGGCCCTTAACCGGGCGTTTCCATCGTCTGCGGAGGTATGAGATGAATAAGTATTCGGATATCAATGAGAGTGCAAGAGATGTTTTAATGGAAATCGGTAATATCGGAACGGGAAACGCGGTCACTGCGCTCTCCAGCATGATTAATCACAGGATCGAGATCGATCATCCTAATGTGAAAATTATGGAATTCGAGGAAGTACCCGCCATGCTGGGCGGTCCGGAGGAAATCAAGCTGGGAGTGCTCCTGGAGCTCTCAGGCGATTTGAACGGCATGTTTATGTTCCTGATCAGCACGAAGTTCGCCCAGGCCATGCTTGGCAAGCTGCTGGGAACAGAGATCGAGGATGTCAGGAACCTGGATGATATGAGTCTTTCCGCGGTCTGTGAGATTGGCAATATCATGTGCTGTTCCTATATTAACGCGATGACAGTGATGATGGATTTAAGGGTTCACGTTTCCGTTCCGGATATCTGTATTGATATGACCGGAGCCATATTAAGCGTTCCGATGATTCACTTTGCGAGACTGAGTGATGAACTGCTTCTGATCGAGGATAAATACCATTTTGACGATCAGGAAGTGGTCAGCCATATTCTGTTCCTTCCGGAGATTCACTCTCTGGAGCGGATTTTCAAGGCTTTGGGTGAGGAATATGAAGGATAATCCTGTAGTGGTGGGAATTGCGCAGGGAAAAGTAGTTTCCCGGCCGGAAAAACTCATTACTTATGCGCTTGGTTCCTGTGTGGGAGTCTGCTTATACGATGAGAAACACCGTATTGCGGGAATGGCACATATTATGCTTCCGGATGCAGGACTGAGCCTTTCTCAGGAAAATCCCTACAAATTCGCGGATAAGGGCTGTGAGGAGCTCATAAAAGAGATGGAGCGCCAGGGGGCGAACCGCCGCTTTATCACGGCAAAGCTGGCGGGAGGCGCGGGGATGTTCTCCAAATACGAAGCCTTCGGAAGCATAGGAGAACGCAATGTAAAGGCAGTAAAAGCTGTTTTAGGGGCGCTGAAGGTGAGTGTGACGGCGGAGGATACCGGTAAGAACTACGGCAGGACGATCACATTTGATTCGGCGGATGGAAGCCTGACAGTCAAGTCAATGAGTGCAGGCATTACGATTATATAGGGTAGAACATGGCGGTTGGAAGGAGAAAAAGCATGACAGGCAGACAGAAGATACTGGCGGTCGATGACAGCCTGCTGATATGCCAGCAGATAGAAAAGGTTTTAAAAAATGAGGAATATACGGTTTATAAATCCCATTCAGCGAAGGAGACTCTGGAGTTACTGGAGGAAGTGGATCCTGATCTGATTCTCCTGGATGTCATTTTGCCTGATATGGAGGGGTATGAACTGTTTGAAAAGATAAAAGAAAAAGATAAAAATCACGCTCCAGTAATCTTTATCACCTCCAAAGACAGCGAGCAGGATGTGATCCGGGGATTTGAACTGGGCGCCTGTGACTATATTAAAAAACCGTTCCGGCCGGAAGAACTGAAATCCAGGGTGAAGGCGCATCTTGAGGACAAGCGGGAAAGAGACGAGCTGAAGATCTTAAATGAGACGCTGAAGGCCAACATGCAGATATTAAACCGCGTGGCCTACCGGGACGAGCTGACCGGTCTTTACAACCGGCGGTTTGTGGTGGAGAAGCTGGCCCAGGATTTGATGGAACCGAATCGCCAGGATGCGCTGGTCATGATCGACGTGGACGATTTCAAACACGTAAACGACTGCTACGGGCACGACGCGGGAGACATGGTTCTCGTCTGTATTGCCAATATTATGGAAAGCGTCTGCCGCCGCCATAAGGTGGTTCGTTGGGGCGGAGAGGAATTCCTGATTATTTTGATGGCAGTCACAAAACAGGAGTGTTATGAAGTCTGCGAAGAGATCAGAAAAGAGATTCAGGCGTTTCCTTTTCTTCAGGGCAATACCACGTTTTACTGCACTGTGACGCTGGGGATCAGCCTTTACGATAAGGAACAGAGCTTTAAGATGAACATGACGCACGCGGATATGGCGCTTTACCGCGGAAAGAAAACGGGAAAAAACCGTACTGTCTGGTATGGTTATGAGGAAGAGTCGGGAGTGTGATGGGTATGGGCTTTTTTGATGAGGACACGGGCGAGATGCTGGAGATCTACTTACTGGAGACCAACCAGCTTCTGGACCAGTCGGATGCCATTCTGCTCTCGGCGGAGCAGGAGATGGTATTCTCCAAAGAGAGTATCAACGGCATCTTTCGTGTGATGCACACCATAAAGAGTTCTTCCGCCATGATGGGGCTGACCGGATTGTCCACTCTGACCCACCGCCTGGAAGACTTGTTTGTGGTGTTTCGGGAAGACCCTTCCAGGCTTTCCGGTTATGAACAGGAGACATTTGATTTAATCTTCGAAGCCACTGATTTCATCCGGGAAGAACTGAAACGAATGAAATTCGAAAGCTTCGAGCCGGAACCGGTGGACCGGTTCTGGGATAAAATAGAGGTTCTCGTACAGAAGGTAAAAGAAAAAAAGAAGATTACCGTCCGTCTGAAATTTGAAAAAGACTGCCGGATGGAGAATGTCCGGGCCTACATGGCGGTACGCCAGATTCGGGATTTATGTGCGGATTTAAAGACATATCCCGAAAATGTGGAGACGGATTCCTCTACAACGGAATATATTCATGATAATGGTTTTTATATCAGATTTACGTCGGAAGACCCGGGAACTGTCTTACAGACGCTTAAGAGCGCGCTGTTTGTGGAGTCCTGTACGGAGCTGGCGGAGATGCCGAAGCGGTCCGGGACGGCGGAGGGACAGGCGGTAGAAGGTCAGACGGCAAAAGAACCGGAGACCGAAGCCGAGACTTCTGTGCAGAACGGCACTGATTTCATCAATGTCCGGGTGGAAAAGCTGGATGAGCTTCAGAATCTGACGGGAGAACTGATTATCGCGGCGTCTTCCTGGCTGGAAGCCTCGAAAGGGAGCGTGGAGGACGGCAGGAACCATCAGGTTGACCGTTTTTTAAAGGAGCTGGAGGAACTGGTCATATCGATTCGGATGGTGCCGTTTTCCAATGTGGTACCCCAGTTAGGCAGGATCGTCCGCGACATCTGCAAGAAGGAAAAGAAAGAGGTGTCCTTCCACGTCCAGGGGCAGAACGTGGAGGTGGATAAGAAGATCGCGGATGGCATTCTGGATCCTCTCCTCCATCTGATCCGCAACGCCATTGACCATGGAATCGAGCAGCCGGAAGAGCGGGAGAAGGCGGGAAAACCGCGGGCGGGCTCGGTGACACTGCTGTTTGCCAATGTTGGCGGTGAGATCGTGGTCAGTGTCAGCGACGACGGATGCGGCATCGATTTGGAACAGGTCCGCAAAAAGGGCAGAGAAAAGAATCTGTTCGTGAGGCCGGAATCGGAGTATTCCGAGTTGGAGATCTTAGAGTTCTGCCTTCTGCCCGGCTTTTCGACGCGGGAGGCGGCTAACGAGTACTCGGGAAGAGGCGTGGGACTCGATGTGGTTCGTCAGATGGTGGAGGCGTTCGGCGGGCACCTTCATCTGGAGAGCACCAGGGGGGAAGGCAGCAATTTCATCATGCATCTGCCTCTGACACTTACGATCATTGAGAGCATCCGTTTTCAGACCGGAGACCGGTTCTTCGCGGTTCCGGCACACCAGGTGGTTCAGTTTGTCACTTACCAGCCGCAGGGGCCGGGAATGGTGATGCAGGAAGGAAGAGAGTTCTGGATCAGGGAGGGGCGGTATATTCCCGTCATTTCCCTGCGGAAGTTCTACCATATTCCGGGAACACCCAGGAGCGGTTCGGAAATCATGGCGTATGTCAAGGGCAGTACGAGAGAGCTCTGTATCGTGGCGGACCGGGTGGCAGATCAGGGCAGTCTTGTGGAGAAATCGCTTCCGGCCATTTTAGGAAAGCATTTTAAGAAGTATACGGGAATCTCCGGGTGCAGCCTGCTGGGGGACGGAACCATCTGCCTCCAGCTGGATATCGAAGACCTGGCGCGGAATACGGGAGGTGGAAAGACCCATGAATGACTTGGATCAGGCGAAAGAGAAGGAAGGCGGAGAGGAACTGGAGTTTCTGTGTGTCCGCATGACGGATGCAGTCTACGGATTTGAACTTCCCCATATCCGGGAAATCATATGGGACAGCCGGATTACTCCGGTACCCTGTGTGCCGGACTACTTTGAAGGGCTGTGCAACTGGAAAGGGACGATTATTACCGCCGCTTCTTTAAGTCGGATGACAGGAACAAAAGAGAGCGGGTACGGAGACCAGCCGGTAGTCATAATCACGGAGACGGGGGCCCTGCAGTGCGGCTTCCTGGTGAGGGAGGAACCGGAGATCTTGAGGGTACCGGCAGACACGCGGCTGACCGGAGACACGCCGGACCGGATCGGTGAGATCCTGAAGATCAAAGCGGCATACGCCTGGGAGAATGAAGTGATCTATGTGATTGATGCAGAGGAGACTCTGAAATGCATGGTGGTATTTGACTGATACGGCGATGTATGAAAAAAGAGATATGGGAAAAGAGAAAACATGCGAAAAGAAAAATAAGGTGTGAAAAGATAAATAAGACTGTGAAAAGAACAGATCCCGGTTCCGACGGTGAAGTGCGGAAACGGGATATGTTTGTTATGTGTGGGCATTCGGTTTTACTTTGCCGCTTCCTGTGAGAATTCGGTTGTTACCAGCTTTTCGTAAGGAACGCGCTCATTCAGTTCGCCTGCTTCCTCCAGGATGTTTTCCAGAAGTTCGAAACTGTCTTTTTCGAAGACGGTATCGCCTTTCCAGGTATCCTGATCTTTATAGCGGCCAACGATGGTGGCGATGGTATCCTCATCGGTTTCTTTAAACTGAGGCTGGATCACTTTGGCGATTTCTTCGGCGGAATGGGTGTTTACGTATTCCAGGCCTTTCTGAATCGCATTGGTGAATTTCTGGATTGTGTCAGGATTCTTCTCTAAATAGCTCTTCTTGGCGCTGTAAGCAGTATAGGGAACGTATCCGGAATCGACGCCGAGGGAGGCGATGACGTGGCCGCTGCCTTCTTTTTCCAGACCGGTAGCAAATGGTTCAAACTCAACCGTATAATATTGAATCCTGCCCTTATATTAACAATTTAAAACCGCTTATTTGGCGGCTGTTTGGATCGACGTATATTTCCTCAATAATCTGTTTCCAGAAAGAGCGTTTATGAGTATTGTCCAATTTGTTATACAACTCTTTCCATTTTCCTTGAAACTGTTTTTCTACGAATATAAGCTTTTCCTGCTTTGCTTTTAGTTCCAGATCGTCAGTACCAGAAATGATGGCAGATAGTTTTTCATATTCTGTTTCATAATAATCTTCTGTGATACGCCCTTTTTGATACAGTGTATTAAGACGGGTCAACTCGTCTTTATAAGATTGAATTGATTTTACCGGCTTTGGTTGGCTTTTTGAGGTTAGGTTGTATTCTATCATTGTAGATTGTATGGCCGAATCGATGTTCTCAAAAAGATATTTTTCTATAGCGCTTTCCCGGAGTGATGCACCAGGGTGATATTTGAATTTTCCTACACAGTTGTATCGTATGTCACAATATACGCTCCCGTCTGATCGGGTACGTCTTCGCTGCCGTCCTGAAAATTTACAGCCGCATATTGGGCAGGTAATTAAAGAACTGAAAATATAAACATATCCGGTTGGCGAATATATTTTTGCCTGCCTGGATTTGCAGAGAATATTATACTGGTCCATAGTCATATATGGTTCGCAATATTTATTTCCTTCAGAATCAATCCCAGCATACTTAGGATTATGGAAAAATTTATCTATTTTATAAAAGCTGGGAGCGTCTTCACCATATTTATCTGAAATGTACTGCACAGTTGCTCTAATGGAGAAGCAAGAAAAATAGTGTTCAATAGCATCGTCAACAATATGGCTCACAGAAGGATCTTTTTTTATGTATGCATTTTCAATTATATATCCATACGGCGCACACATACCAGTGACACACTGACCTTGTGCCCGTTTGTAATCAAATACAGCTTTGATACGTTCGGAGGTTCTGTCACACTCAGCCTGGTTCACTGATAGCATGATATTAATGACCATCTGGCCGTTAGCTGTAGAAGAATCGTAGTTTTCAAAGATAGTCTTCCAATAGCAGCTGTGCGCTCGCAGGATTTCTTCTGTAATATTATAGTCTTTGATATTACGAAACCAGCGATCGAGTTTAGTAACAAGAACCATATCAACTTTTCCAAGTTTTATATCTTCTAGTAATTTTAAAAGTCCCTTCCGGTAGGACATACTTTTTCTGGCAGAAACTCCCTCGTCCGCATATACTCCTACAACAGAATATCCATTTTTTTCGGCGTATTCTTCTAAGGCCAGGCGCTGGGCTGGAAGTGATAGGCCATTTAAATGCTGCTCCTCTGTACTAACACGAATATAAATTGCGGCGCGTAGTATAGCTCCACCGCTATTTGCTTTTACCATAGTATCATCTCCTGTTTGAACATATGATTTCTAGTAACAAAAAATACACCATACCAATTTACAGCAGATGCCGGAAATGATACAATATAAGTGCTCTTAATATCGTATCGGCACCTTGCCGGTATGTCTGCTTTTGCCCTCTGTGTTGGTCGCACAGGGGGCTTTATTAATTTGTAAGAAACTGGACAGAACAAATGTTCTTTATGGGGTTGATTTTTAGCCCTATAAGTTATATAATTTTTATAGAACGTAAAGAACAAACGTTCGAATAAATTGTCTATCCTTTGTAAATACTATTTTGCAAAGGAGGCAGGTCAATGAAATCGAATTTTGAAATCAAATACCACTTGTTTGATCTACGAAAGCAGAAGAATCTAACAGAACGCGAACTTTCCGCTTTGTCTGGAGTGAGTAAATCACAAATTAGTATTATTGAAGATGGTAATGCAAATCCCACTTTGCACACGATATGCGCCCTTTCCCTAGCATTGAACGTGCAACCTTGCGATCTATTTTCAATCGAATTTTTGTGAAATTCCCCTGAAAAGGGGATACATAATAAACAAGTGTCAAAGTTTGTCCGGTATAACGGACAAATTCGCTAATTGCGTCACATTCGACAAAATTCGACGTTTCTATATTAAAGAGACCTAAAAGGCCGGTAGCATTTTAAAGGGAAAGGGGCGGTACATATGAATAATGAAGAGTGTATTATTGAAATTAACAAATATCTTAAAAAGGAGAAGTCAAATCGTATATTGGGCTTAATATTACGTTTTGTACGGCAAGTATGCAGCTAGGAGAAATCCTAGCTGTGTTTGATATTCTCCATGAGTTTAGCCATCTTTGCAAGAACTTTCCAATCATCAACAGATAACTTTGAAAGCATTTCTGCAAAAGCCTTTGCGTATTGCATTTCCTCAGACATATCTTTTTCTTCGTCTTTTACAAGAGAGGCCGCCCAATCAACAATGGCTTCGTCACGACTTAATTTCCTATGCATATCACCAGTGCCAGTTCGAAGCCAATCCTCGTTAATATCGAATTCTTTACATATAAGTTTAATAAGTGGCTCTTTTTGTTCTGGTTTAGCAAGTCTATTATATTCTATATTTGCAATAACATCACCGCTTACTCCTAATATTTCTCCAAATGCAATTCTTGATAATTTCATTTCGTTCCTAACTTGTTTTATTCGTTCGTATATTTCCATGCTCATACCTCCTTTCAAAAGCATTATAACATAATGAAAATTGTTAGTCAACAAAAAAAGAAGAAAAAAACGGTATAAAATTGTTGACAAACAAAAACATGTATGTTAGAATTTGGTTATCAACAAGAAAAGAGGTGAAAAACATGTTGAAAGACAATACCATGAATCTTACACCAGAAGAAAATGAGATTTTAGAAGTATTCGCATCTGTGATTCCTTATATATCAAAGGAAGACAAGGCACAGCTCTTGGGGATAGGGAAAGGAATAGCATTTAAGGTTACTGGAGACGAAAAAGTATTACAGCAGAAAACAAGCTAACCAGCGCACGTTGACAATCGAGGAGGTGAGAGAGATGTGGAAGATATTTATTTTGCTTTTGGGCTGTAAGAAACACGATTATGTGAAAGCTGTTAAGCATCAGGGCAAGACTTACGTTGTTAGAATCGAAAAATATGAATCTACAGATATGCTTATTAGAAAAATGAGAGAAGCCCTGGAGGCTGAAACATCCAAGGCTACTTAAATTAGATTTTGTAATTGTCGAGACCAGATAGCTCAGGATAGGCATCACGGAATTTGTCGGCAATAGAATTGTAAAGCTGAATATCTTGATCCAGATTTTCTTTTGAGATTGGGCAATCTGGCATAGCTTTTAATTCTTCAAGTTTGCGGGCCTCTTTTCGAAAATGTCCGTAAATGAAAAGAGCATCTGTATTAGATAAATTGACTTCCATAGAAATCTCCTTTCTTTAGTATTTCAGCATGGCAGTGCTGATATCTATATTATAGAAGGAATAGAAGGAAATGACAATACACAGTGTGTTAACAGCGCACGTTGACAATCGAGGAGGTGAGAAAATGTTTTTCAAAAAAGGAGAATTTCTGAAATTAGAAAATGGTACTGTTTTAGAAGTAGTTTTTGCTGATGATGAAAAGGCTATATGCCTTAAGATTCAAAAAAGTAAAATTATCGGCTGGCTGTATACTGGCAAGAGCGTTGTTATTTCCAATAATTTGAGCGATTACACGGAACCGTTAGGTTTTGAAATGATTCCTAATATTGGAGTGATAGGAAAATACCGCTGGGAACCATTAAAGCCGACCATAACGTTTCCTATGGTGTGAACTGACCACAGCACGTTGAAAACTGAAGGAGGTGAGAGAAGTGAGAATAGGGTATAACGTACCAATTAGATCAGACAATAAAAACGGGCTTGGTATTGAAGGTTATATTACATTGGAAAATGTAGATATGAATCAATCTGATGTAGTTGGGGAGGCAATAAGAAAATTTCTATCCGATTTAAAGAAGATCGACGGTTTTCAGTCCCCGGAATCAAATTGACAACGAGGACTGAAAGGATTTTTAAGAAACAGTTGGGTTTAAAGATACGTTACTGCTATTAATCACAGACTGTAGTTCAGAAGATGCTTTATTATATCTTTCTACTGAACTAATAATTGATGTCATGTATGGAGAGAGCGACTCATGACAAACTGAACAACCGAAACTACCCTGAACAGCTTTTAGACAGTCAATGTTATCCGCTGTTTCGGTTGGAAGAATGACTGTAGCTCCGCATCTTTGACATTTAATAGATATAGACTTTATTTTTTCTAATCGCATCTTTAAGTCTCCTTTCTTTAAGTATTTCAGCATGCCAGTGCTGATATTTGTATTATAAATGGGAGAAACTGGAAAAGCAAGACAATCGTACTGACTGGAGCACGTTGATAATCAGAGGAAACTGGTACAAACGGTAAGGCATATAGTTAGACAAAGGGGGCGTAAACATGGACTTTGAAAAGATTGTGGCCATACTGATTAAACTCTTAGAAGACCAGGAGAACGCAGATATAACTTATCGCCTTATTCCAACAGATGAGAAGAAGGCGAAAGAGGAAGCCGGCTAAAACCGGCACGAGTGGACAAGCAGGAGGTGATATCGATGCGTAACTATTTTGCAGGCTTCAGCGCCCGCTACTGGAACCGCATGTTCCCCGAGGCGTATGAGGGCCGGAGGAGTTACCGGACAGCGGCGCAGGTCGAGGCCATGGTGATCGCGGCGCAGGTAGCTATTATATTATGTCTGGTGAGGGGGTGATGGTATTGAGCAAGCGTAAGAATGGTACATACAGAGCCGCAGCGGCCGCCGGCCTGAATCCGCATAACTGGGGAAACGGCAAGGCAAGAAAAAAGCCGCGTGAGGTACGAACTCACAGCGGCAATCAAGAAAAAACTTTACAGACTCATGATATCACACGAGCCGAAAGAAATCAAGAGGGTGAGAAAAATGAGATATCAGTGTGACCAGTGTGGTTGCTATCTCGATCCCGGAGAAGGTCGCACGTGTGACGAGTGCCAGCGGAAAGCAGAGCAGCGGCACAGGATCACGGAACGGATACGGCTGAACGGACAACAGTATGAAATGAATATGGAGGAATTAATATCATGTCAGAATTAAAATTCGAAGTCGCACAGACAAACGGAATTATAAAAGTAAATTTCGAGGAACTTGAAAAAGGGCTAAAAGAGAAGCTTTCTGAGTACGAAGGCGCCGTTTTCACGGAAGATTCAAAATCTACAGCAAAAGGCGAACTTGCAAATCTGCGGAAGCTGAGAAAAGAAATCGAAGACAGCCGGAAACAGGTTAAGGCAGAGTGGATGAAACCGTATGATGCTTTTAAACTGCGGGTTGATGGCCTTCTGGAGATCGTGGACAAGCCAGTGAACCTTATTGATAGCCAGCTTAAGGAAATGGAAGCTGTCAGGGTGGCGAAGAGAAAGGCAGATATCCAGGCGCTATATGACAGCGTGATCGGGGAGATGCTGGAATACCTTCCTCTGGAAAAAATCTATGATTCGAAATGGGAAAATGCATCTGTCAAATTACCAGCGGTTAAAAAGGCCATGATCGAGGCGATCGGCAAGTCATACGAAGAGGTTACAACCATTAAAAATATGGATTCCGAGGCGGTCACGAAAGCGCTGGAGATGTACAAGCGTGATCTGAGCCTTGCGAACGCCGTCATGTATATTAATAATTATGAGTCGCAGTGTCTTGAAATTCTCCGTAAAGAGGAGGAGAAAAAACGTGATCTGGATATCGGGAGAATCCGCCGTGAGGAACGTGAACGGGTGGCACAGGAACAGCAGATCAGGGAAGAGGCCAGGCATGAGACGGTGGAACAACTTAAATCGGTAGACGAGGAAAGGGCTGCGGCATATGCACCGGTATATACACGATTTTATAAGCCGATTCCAACGAAACGTGTGCTTTACACAGTCGTGGGGACCGAGGAAGAATTGGAGGAACTGGAAACCGCACTCAATAGTCTGGGACTGTATTTTGAGAGGAAAGATGTGTAATGAGTGATAACCGTACAATGAATGTGTATGAGAAGTTGCTGAAAGTACAGCAGGAACTCAAAGTACCGAAAAGCCAGTATAACCTTTTTGGAAAATATTATTATCGGAACTGCGAGGACATACAGGAGGCTGTAAAGCCGCTTTTAAAATCTGTGAATGCTGTACTTTTCCTTAACGATGAAATAGAGCAGATAGGGGACCGGTATTATGTTAAGGGCATTGCAAAATTTGTTGATTGTGATACCGGAACCGAAATTACCAATAAGGCATATGCACGGGAAGAGGAAGAAAAGAAGGGTATGGACGCTTCTCAAATAACTGGAAGTACAAGCAGCTACGCCCGAAAATATGCGCTTAATGGCCTGTTCTGTATCGATGATAACAAAGACGCTGACTCCAACGGGAAAATTAATGAGGATCAGAGGAATGAGATCATAGAAGAACTGAAAAGAACAGGCGTAGGGTTAAAAAGGATATTGACGAATTATGGTCTTAAAACTCTGGAGGAGATGGAGAACGACCAGTATAGCGAAGCTGTAAAGGTGCTTAAATCGAAACCGGACAAAGAGAAGATACCACCGCCAGTCTCAGACGATGAAATGAAACAATTAACCCCACCGGATGATAGTGAGCTGCCATTTAATTAAGAGGTGACGGGCATGTATGAATTTGCACATATCACAGCATACAAGCCAGTGGAAGAAGGGACTTATTTACAGGTGTTTATTCCCGGTAAAAACCTCATGGAGCCACTGGAAGAGAAACATATGCGCACCTGTAACGTCTGGCTTGATGATGGGCGGCACATAAGCGCAGAGCAAAGAAAGAAGGCATACGCAACGATTAACGACATTGCGAGATTTACAGGAGAGATGCCGGAAGTCATGAAAGAATGGCTTAAATACCTGCATATATACCGTACAGGCTGCGAGTATTTTTCTCTCTCGTCTTGCTCCATGGATACGGCCAGGGAATTTATTAATACAATACTGGATTATGCGCTGGAAGCTGGAGTACCGCTATTAGATTTCGCGCTTAACCGTACTGATGATATAGGGCATTACCTGTATGCATGCCTGAAACTTAAAAAGTGTGCTATATGTGGCAGGCCGGGAGAGATTCATCATGTTGATGCTATCGGGATGGGTAATAACCGGCGTACAATTGATGATTCAGAACATAGAAAAATATGCCTGGATCGTGTACATCACACAGAGGCCCATACAATCGGTTTTGATAGTTTCTCAGAGAAGTATAAGGTATACGGTATTAAGTACGCGGAATAAGCCTTGTCGGCTCTGAAACGAGCCTTTAGATAGGGGGCAAGAATTAATGTGTCACGAACATAATAATTGCCATGGTATTGCCTCCGCCGTCTTTCGTCTGGCGGCGGGGGAACAAAGGAGGAATTAGAATTGAGTTATATAGATTTAAGCGGTATGCATTTCGGTTTTCTGGTGGCTCGGGAATATGCCGGCCGTGGATACTGGAAATGCAAATGCCTGAATTGCGGTACTGAGAAGCTGGTAAAAGGTGAGCACTTGCGGCTGGGGATTATTAAGTCCTGCGGCTGCCTGAAAGAAGATCAGGAAACGCGGGGAATGCGCGGGACGAATAGCTATATCATCCGTACCCACAAAGGCGAAGAGATCAACGTGGACGCTGAAGATGTTGACCGGCTGGCGAAACACTCGTGGTCAATTGGAGCAGATGGATACCCGCAGGCAAAAATACACGGCAAGATGGTGAGGATGCACGAGTTCCTGATCGGCCAATATCGCGGGACGGGACTTGTTATAGATCATGATAATACTAATCGAGCAGACAACCGAAAAGAAAATCTGAAAATCGTAACAAAGTCAGAAAATAGCAGGAATACCAGAAAAACGCGGGCGGAGTGATAACGTGGGAAATGATGGGAACTACATAAAAATTTTCCGAGGTCTGCTTGAGTGGGAATGGTATCAGGACATAAACACTAAAACGCTTTTCCTCCATATGCTGTTAAAGGCAAATTGGAAAGAAGGAAAATTCCAGGGTACAACGGTTCCGCGTGGTTCCTTTGTGTCGTCGATTAAGACACTTGCAATGGAAACATCACTCACAGAACGAGAGATAAGGACCGGAATTTCCCACTTAAAATCGACAGGCGAAGTGACAAGCAGATCGACAAACAAATTTACCGTATTTACGGTAGTTAATTACAATTTGTATCAGGCAAACGACGGGCAAAATGACAATCAGCCGACAGGCGAGCGACATTCTAACGACAAACGAACGACAACAATAGAAGAAAGAAAGAAGGAAAGAAGGGAAGAAGATAATAATAATCGTGGCAAAAAGAATGCCACGGTCTTCCCACCTGAGAGCTTTGAAATGAAATGTGTTGATATGCTCATCGCGGCGTTGATAGAAAATTACCCTGGATCAAAAGTACCAGATACGGATGAAAAAAAATATAAATGGTGTGAACAGATTGAATACTTAAAACGGATTGACAAACGTTCGGAAGATGATATCCGGGAAGCGTTGACGTATGCAACTACAAATTCGTTTTGGAAAACCAATATACGCAGTACAAAGAAATTGCGGGACCAATTTGAAACACTGATTTTGCAGGCAAGAAATAAAGGTGAGAAGAATCAGAGTCACCAGACTCAGAAACCCAAAAATCAGTTCCAGCAGTTTCCACAGCGCGAGGTTGACTACGATGCCATTGTCATGCAGGGAATACAAAATATGGGAGAGGATAGAAATGAATAAAATACAGCAAAAGGACGTATTAAGAGACCTGATAGCGGACTCACTGTCAATGAAGACAAGTTTTGATGAAATCTTGAGTGCAGACATTTTTAGTGATAAGGAGCGTCTGGTGCTTAATGAAAAATACAGAAATGGAAAAACAACCGCAGATATTGGACGAATGCTGAATTTGAGCCATCAACAGATTAGCAATATCCAGAAATCAGCTTTACAGAAAGTAAGCTGCATTGTTATAGATCACAGTATTCAGATAAGAACTGTGAAACCCTACAACATTGACAGGTTAGCCGAAATAAAAGTCTCAGATATCGAGGGATTATCTTTACGTTGTAAAAATGCTCTTTACAGATACAAAATATTTGACATGCGTGATGTATGTGAGTATTTGGAAAAATATAACTGGGATGCCGCGCTCGCATTTATGCATATGAGAAATGTCGGAAAGAAATCAGCGGAGGAACTGATCTTAATGGCGAAGAAATATTGTAAGGGGGCGGCTTAGGACTTATGGAATTGGAGACGGAGAATCTTCACAAGCTGATCAGGGACTACATTGTCCGGTATACCATACTGCACGGCTGGCCTCCCACGTTACGTGAGATCGGGGAAGGCGTAGGACTGGAGAGCAAGAGCAGTGTACACCTGCATCTCAAGCAGATGGCAGACACCGGGATTATTAAAATGGTGCCAGGGCAGCCGAGGTGTGTAACGGTGTCAGGGATAATGATCGAATGGAAGGGGGATACCCAAAATGAAGAAGCCGATTAATTGCGAGGAATGCGACGAGTGCGTATACATTGCAGAGGGAGACTACTACTGCATGTTGGATGAGCCGCGGCAGGTGTTGGAGGATTTTATAGTGCCGACGGCAGAATATAACTGGTGCCATAGATCAAAAACTCAGGCTTTCCGGCAGGCCCCGGAGGAAGGAAAAGAGAATGGATAGAAGGACAAAAAATAAGCTCAAAGAAGGCGGGATGATCGCAATTGCAGTTATAGGTTTGCTTATTGTCTCGTATGGGCTGAGCTGGATCGTTACATGCGGAATAATAAAACTGATTACTATGTGTTTTGGGTGGACATTTAAATGGTCTGTTGCAACTGGTATCTGGCTAATTATCTGCATAATGCGGAGCATTTTTAAAACATCTGCCGATAAATCAACTTAATTTTACCAGAAGGAGGATACCATGAGAAATGCAGATCGAATTAGAACAATGACAGATGAAGAACTTGCGTGTTTTCTGGCCCGGGTAGATGCAAAATTATATCGGGACGATCTGGATATTGTAGTATATCGGGCGGATCAGGTAGCGGACGCTTTGGAATGGCTTGAGAGACAGGTATCTTAAGATTTGGAGGGCGATATGAAAGGTAAAAAATGTTGGAAGTGCAAGCATTGGACTAAGTATTTTAATTCCAATAGATATTTCTGTAAACGTGGGTATTGTAAAAATTAGTATTTAGAGAACGAACAGTTTGCAAATAAATAGCCAAAAGTAAACAGAGCATACGGAAAGATGGTGATATGTAAAATGGCAGACTTAAAAAAACTTGCTAAAGAGTTCGATATGAATATTAATAGTTTTGCGGCAGCCATGGGATATACCAGACAGGGGATCTGGAAGGTAATAAAAGAAAAACGGGTGCAGCCAATGAGAATGATTGCGGCCTTACATCATATGAAAGTGATTAGCGATTCGATGTTGGAGAATGATATCGAAATGGCGAAAGCAAAAGCATATGATCGGGAAAAAGGACTGATCGATATGGCGGAACTTTGTGGTCTGAATTGGAAGCCTAACAATTGTGTGGATTCGATAGAGGAAAATTAACATATGGAGGATAAAAAGTGAGTGGAATATCAGTATCCAGCTATCAAATGAATTTTAGATTGATGACAAAAAAACTTTTTGAAGAAGATCGAGATAAATATAATAAAATGCTTTACGCTGCAAAGGTTGAAGAAGCTAGAAAAGGATTCGTTGCAGCAAGAGTTAATAAAGCAAATAGTAGCGGAACTAAGGTTACTTTTAGCTGTACTGACACTTTTGTATTCGATGAATATTGCAAGAAACTAAATGAAGAATACGAAACATTATTTGCTTCAAAAAATTAATGTTTTGGAGGAAAAGCAAATGGAGCATGAATTAAAAATCTATCCCCAATATTTTGACGCCATAATTTCCGGAAAGAAGACTTTTGAGGTTAGAAAGAATGACAGGAAATTTCATGTGGGAGACGTATTAGTTCTGAAAGAATGGGACAATATCAATTATTCCGGAAGGACGGTAAGGGCAAATGTAACATACATGATTGATGATAAGTTCGTGGGAATCTCGCCGGGTTATGTTGTTATGGGGATAGTGTTGGAGAATTAAGAGTTTCCGGCAGAACTGGAGGAAAGGAAAATTTATGGGATTGATTGATGCGTTTGGAAAAGAGGAACGAACAGAAATAAAACTAACAGAGTTGTGTGAATTGTTAAAAGCAGGCGTCAAGGGTGAATTGATAATGAACGCTGTAAACTGTGATGTACCTCACCAGTATATCAGAGAGATGGCAACGGGAGAAAAAGAAGTACTGTTAAATGAAACTGGAAGTCAGGTTGAAACAGATGCCGGAGCGCAGGCCCTTGCACCTGCAACTTAAGATTTCGTGAAAGAGGGTGCAGAATGAAAAATAAACTATTTGGGGTTGGAGTTAAAACCGAAAACCGAATTAGTATTGAACATAAATTCTACGTGTCATTGGAATTTTGTGATCCAATACGGGAAAATGATGCACGTGACTGGCTGCAGAGAGTTATTGCGGATGCGGCGCATAAGGAATTTGAGGTTTCGGACAATTAATATTTAGATGAAAAGGAGATTAAGAATGAGGAGATTTACAATCATTTTATTGGCACTTGTAGTTATGTTGAGCATTTTTGGCTGTTCAGATATGTCAACAACGCTTGGTAGCGACTCCGCAACAAACGATTCTGAGGAGGTATCGCTTACATACACCGCTGATTTTTATGACAATGAAGGCGGCAAATGGTTATCGGTAAATGGAAAAACCTTTTCAATTAACCCAAACAAAGTTAAAACATATAGCTGGGATTCTGATGGTTCGTGGATTTCAACTTATGAAATGTCCTCTATTATGTCAATAGATATTGATGGACATAACATTGAAAGCTGTGGTAGTACAATTTTATTTGCAGATAGCAGATTAAAACAATGCGACATTGAATTTCAAAGCGAGATAATTACAGCAGAATCAATAAATAAGAATAAGGATTCCAATATATCACAACCGAAAGATATTAGGGTTGAAGATTGGGCTAAGATACAGTTTTGGTGGAGTCAAAAATCTTTGCATAATGAGCGTGGCTCGAAGATTGTTATTATTCAGTCACAATTAGGAAATCCGATTTGTATGTATGCTGGAGACAATGTGAAGTGGGATATACCCAAAAACTTACCAAAGACAACAAGGGTGACAATAGATGATATGGCTTTATATATTCACCGAGCAAATTTTGCTGTTATTGATACTACACTTTTAAATTTAGCATTTGGAGGAGGAAATTGAAAATATGAGCGATACAATTTATAAGCCGTTGACACCAGCATTACGATCAAAAATAAATGATTCGATTGACATCAATATTAATGAGCTAATGACGTGCGAAAGAAATGGATTAGTGAATATGCAAATCACAGCACAGATGGCGGCCAAAAATCTCATAAGAAATCTTCCTGATGGCTATTTGATGCCTATGGTAAGACGACAAAACTGAAATTTGATTGATTAAGAGAAAGGAGACGGAGCTCCTGCAGGGCAAAGTCATGACGGCTCCTTTCAAAGATGGAAAAGAAAGAATTAACCACCGAAGAGTGGAAAGCAGAAAAGAAGAAAAAGAAATCTCAGATGGCAGCCATGCAGGCATTGCCTTATGAGGTAAAAATAAAACGGGCAGAATTACGTGCCCATGAGTTTATCGATGAATTGAACCGCCGTGGCCTGAATGCTCATGTAAGCGTGGGAGGGTTAGACAGTATTGTGTTAGATATATTCCTGCGGAGTAACGGGATTGATGTTCCAGCCATATCCGTATCGTCTCTGGAGGACAAGAGCATTCAGCGGGTACATAGAGCACTGGGGATAGAATTTGTGAAACCGGGAAAAAGCAAAGTGCAGGTACTTAATGAGGTCGGTTTCCCAGTGATCAGCAAGAAGATAGCCGGGCGGATTGATACACTCCAACATCCCACAGAAAAGAATAAGACGGTCCGCCATGCGATTATTACCGGAGAATGCGGGGAACAGGGACATTTTGCAAAGAACAGCCGTATGAAGATGCCGCAGAAGTGGTTGAAACTTTTTGGAGGTTATGAAAATGAGAATGAGGGAGTGAATTATCAGATTCCGGATTTCCCAGTATCAAACAAATGCTGTCTGTACATAAAAGAGCAACCATGTGACCAGTGGGCCAAAGCGCACAACAGCCGGCCATTTTTAGGACTGATGGCTTCTGAGGGTGGACAGAGGGAAGAGGCATTGACAGATCATGGATGTAACTACTTTGGTAAGACTGTGATCAGGAGCGCGCCGTTTACGCCATTCTTACGGCAGGACATATTGACATTAGCCCTGGAAATGGATAAGTGGTATCACGAGCATCTGGATATTTTTGAAAAATCATTCCATGAACAACCGTATGGGCGAAATCAAGACGGCAGCCTCAAAGAATATCAACCAGTAGAATCCATCATTCCTGAAATTTATGGAACCATAGAAAAGAATCAAGATGGAGAATTACGTACAACGGGAGCACAGAGAACAGGATGCAGCATGTGCGGGTTTGGAATTCACATGGAAAAGCGGCCTCACCGGTTCGACCAGTTGCGGGTGCGCAATCCGAAAGAATGGGAATTCTGGATGTACCGGTGTTGTACGGATCAGAAGACCGGTGAAAAATATGGCTGGGGTCGAGTATTGGATTATATCGGTGTAGCCTGGGAAGATGAGTGGAGGCCGGAGCCAGAAGAGAAGGATCAGATACCGGGGCAGTTTAAGATCGCCGACTATCCGGAATATCTACCGTAGATATTTGTACATTGAGAATTGAATATTGATAGTGGGTAAGGAATCTGATATACTTTTTTTATCGTAGTTAGTGGGAGGCACTTATGATAAATAAGGAAAATGAATATCAAAAGGTAATAAGGAATCATAAGAGATGGGCTAAGCATTGGACTACTGCAAGCGCACACCGTTCTCATTCGAGCACAATTAATATGATTGCTCCTGCTGAGAAGGCGTTAGATTTTATAAAAAGCTTGATTGATAATCCCCAAATTGACTACAGCAAAAAGACTACTATGCTAATAGAATTTTATGATAATGAGAATTCCTTGGAGCGTTCACAAGGGTTTATGGGATCTGGTTTCTATTTTGATGCAGCGCAAGTAATAAAAAAGCAAAAAGAGGAAATAGAAAACGGAAAAGAGGCTACAATATTTAAAATGCCAAAAAGTTAATTCTTAACCAACTATCAATATTCGGTAGTTGGTTTTTTTGTACCTAAAAACCGAAAAAACAATCAGGTAAACGATCATTTCATCAAGTTAAAAAAATGAAACATGGAGGAATGAAAAAGCTACCCTGATAATGGGATATCAGGGTAGCCAGAAGACTATTTTACACGAATAGTCTTGGTTGTTGTTCTGGTACTGTGACCGTTATTCACAGTAGTGCGAACCTGGATATTTCCAGAACTTGTAGTTCTGGCAGTAGAGTTAATACGAACTCTTATTGTTTTACCCATACGCGTACCTCCTTTCATAATCTCGTACCTCCCTATGGTATGACGAACGGACGTTCACCACAATATATAGTATAGCAGAAGGGGATGAATAAAGTCAATGATAAATTTAGGAAAAGTTTTGCAAAGTGAAAGAAGAAAACAGAAATTGTCACAGCAGAAACTTGCTGATATGGCAGGCGTAACTAAAAGAGCGATTGCTTACTGGGAAAATGGTACAAAAAGTATGAGTGTAGAAAGTGCAGATAAAGTATTCAAAGCACTTCATATCACTGTAAAGATAGGTGAACTGTAGTTCGCTAATCTGATATTTTCTGAACGAAGGGAAGGAGATAAATTGAGAAGAAAACGAAAAAGCTCAAAAGAAGTACACGCCACTAAGTTGCAGATCCAGAGCATCACTCAAGCTGAAGCCGACGCAGCTGCGACAGCTCCTCCTGTAAAAAACTGGAGCGCAACAATGCCGGCATACTGTTACACAGCAGCTTGCCCGGTAAAAGAATTACGAATACCGGCCAGGCAACAGAAAAAAGAATCCGGGGAGAAATCCCCGGAATAAAAAAACAATCGAGACGAACATATGTGCGAGAATAAAAAAAGAAAAGCGGTGGACACCCGCCAAGATGACCCCACCGCTACTGTAAAGCTCTAGGTATATTATACGATCCCTGGAGCGGTAAAGCAATGGAAAATAATACCAATCTAAGGAGGATTATAATATGCAGTCAGCGATTAATACAGATGTGTTTGTGATGAACGTTATGGATACTTTAACCAGTCAGATGGAGATGTGGGCGGAGCAGGAAAGGCTTAAGCAGATTGAGGCCGCGCTGTATATGAATTTAATGAATGCCACAATCCTGATGAACGAGCAGGAAGAGCAGCTGCCGGCTGAGTGGGTAGATGATACACCTCGGGTTGTAGAAACGTTCTTGAAATGTATGCAGCTTGAAAAAAGAACGGAGGCCACTATTACAAATTATCGTGGAGAACTCAAATGTCTTTTTCAGTTTCTGCGGAAAAACTATGCAGACGTAACCACGAATGACATCAAGAGCTATCTGTACCACAAGCAATATGACGACGGTAACAGTGAGGTGACCCTGAATAATAAGATCCATGTCTTCCAGTCGTTTTACAAATGGGTCATGAATGAGGACTTAGAAGAAGATGGAGGATTTCTCCGATGCAAGCCCAAAAAGGATCCCATGGCAAAGGTACATAAGATCAAGGCCGAAAAGAAAGTCAAAATTGTTTTGACGGACGAGCAGGTCGAGATAATCCGCTGTGACTGTACCAATACCAGGGACCGGGCTATAGTGGAGCTGCTGATCGCGACTGGAATGCGTATCAGCGAGTTAGTAGGACTCGATCTGGACGATCTGGATATACATTCCGGTAAGTGTATTATCTACGGCAAGGGGCGTAAGGAGCGGCCGGCATTCTTTACACCTAGAGCCATCGTCCATCTCAAGGAGTATCTGGAGGAAAGATTGCGGGTACCAGACAGCGGGGAGGCATTGTTTGTAAATTTCAGGAAGACAGGAGGCGTCTATACACGTCTTAGTGACGACAGCATCAGGCATATGCTTAAGGAACTCGCTAAGAGTGATGATCGGCTTACCGGCCTTAACCTTCACCCGCATATGTTCAGGACATACCTGGCGACCTATATGGCGCGCCATGGTGCATCACTTAAGGATATTCAGCGTATCCTGGGACACAGCAACCCCAACACCACCATGGAGTGTTATCTGGTGGAAATCATCGAGGAGACACAGGCGGCTCACAGCCTGTATGCAGCATAAGGAGGATAAGATAAGAATGGAACCACAAAACATTGAGCAGATTGCAAGGGCTGCAGCTCATGAAGCTGTCAAGGAACATGAGAGATCAGCCAGAAAGAATAAAAAAGCACGAATATTTCAGAACACTAAAAAACTAATGGAAAACTACAACCGTATATGCCAGAGTGTTGAAAAAGGTGTGGCCGAGCTGTCAGATATGGACAATGCTGAGGAACTGGAAGATTTTACTGATGAGGATATTTTTATAAACAGTATTTTGAAAAGCAAGCTTCGTAGTATTGTAATGATCGCTCATATAGACAAGTGCTTGAGTCTTCTGGAAGAGGAAGCGGAGCGTAAGGGAACCAGAGATAAATATATTGCCTTCAAGGCTTTTTATTTGGATTCCATGACATATGAACAGATTACAGAACGATATGGGTACGGAGAACGTACAGCCAGAAGGTGGATAACTGAATTGACCAATATCTTGAGTATATTTTTATTTGGTTCTGATGCTATTATGCTGGAGTAGGACTTGGCAGGAGCGTGTCAAAATCGTGTCCTTGCATTGTCCGTTTGAATGATTTATAATTGTAATATGTAAAATTGTATAGTTTATTGGGGCCTCCAGAAATGGGGGCCTTTAATTTATGCGAATAGAGGTGACACGATGGCAAGAGCGCCAGATCAGAGAGTACAACAGGCAGAAGCTATGTTTATTTCTGGAAAGAAATTAGTGGAGATAGCAAACAAACTAAATCTACCAGAGGGAACAGTCAGGCGTTGGAAATCAACATATAAGTGGGGAAGTGAACGTTCGGAAAGGAAAAGCGAGCGCTCAGAAAAGAAAGCGAACGTTCGGAAAGAGAAAAAGAAAGCTGTTGCTGAAGAGGTGATGCAAGTAATAGAAAATCCTGACCTTACCGATAAGCAGCGGCTTTTTTGTGTTCTGTATGTAAGATGCTTTAATGCAACAAAAGCTGCTATCAAGGCGGGGTATAGCCGAGATACAGCAATGGAACAGGGGTATCAGCTCCTTCAGAAACCTTCAGTTCGGAAAGAGATAACACGACTGAAGCAGAACCGCATGAACCGGGAATTGCTAGACGAACATGATATCTTTCAAAAGTATATGGATATAGCCTTTGCTGATATTACGGATTACGTATCATTCGGGCGTGAAGAAGTACAGGTGATGGGGGCGTTCGGCCCCGTACAGGTTGAGGACCCGGAAACAAAAGAAAAAGCACCACTTATGAAGGAAGTCAATACCGTTCGATTCAAAGAGTCTGTGGAGGTAGATGGAACGCTGATCACGGAGGTTAAGCAGGGGAAAGATGGTGCAAGTATAAAGCTGGCGGACCGCATGAAGGCGCTGGAGTGGATCGCGGATCATATGGATCTGGCAACCGAGGAGCAACGGGCGAGGATCGCCGTTCTGAAGTCCCAGGTTGAGAAGGACGAGGAGAAACCGATCCGGATCGAGTTTAAGAAAGCAGGTGAGAATTACGCCTGATATCCATTATGTAGAATTTGCCCTAAACGATCACTTCTTTGATTTCGTCCATGACTGGGATCATAAAATATATCTGACCGTTGGCGGTTACGGCAGCTCTAAAAGCTATCACGTGGCCGTGAAGCTGATTAAAAAGCTCCTGGAAGAAAAGCGCAAGGCCCTGGTAGTCCGCGAGGTATTCGATACGATCCGGGATTCCTGTTACGACCTGCTTATGGAAGTGGCCGAGGCCATGGAGGTAACGGACTATATCACGTTTACCACTTCACCGATGCAGATTCGGTTCAGCAACGGCAGTAAGATCATTTTCAAAGGCATGGATAAGCCGGCGAAGCTGAAATCATTAAACGGTGTTTCTATCGTCTGGATCGAGGAGTGTTCCGAGGTTAAGTATGCTGGCTTTAAGGAAATACTGGGGCGTCTCCGCCATCCGACTCTCAGCAATCATATAATCCTGTCAACGAATCCGGTCAGCAAGAGCAACTGGGTATACAAGCACTTTTTCCAAGACAAGGCTACGGGCTTTAAGATTCTGGACGACGAGGAATTGTACCGGAAGCGTATCATAGTGATTGGGAATACCTATTACCATCACAGCACAGTAGATGACAATTACTTTGTGCCAGCGGATTACATCGAGCAGTTGGACGAACTGCAACAACACGATCCGGATCTGTACCGGGTGGCACGTAAAGGTCGTTTCGGTATCAATGGAAAGCTGGTATTTCCTCAGTTCGAGGTTATGCCATACAGTAAGGGGCTGGAAGAGATCAGGCAGATACGCAATCCGCTCAAAAAGAACGGTATGGACTTCGGTTTCGTGGAATCCTACAACGCCCTGCTCCGTCTGGTGATTGACCAGGACGAGAAGGTTCTGTATATCATCTGGGAGTATTACAGCCGGGACAAGGTGGATTCCGAGATCGAGGAGGACATTACAGAGTTTAAGGACACGCAGGAACTCATCAAGGCCGACTGCGCGGACCCGAAGACGATTACCTATTTCCGCAAGCAGGGATTCCGGATGCAGCGCTGCAGAAAGTTCAAAGGATCCCGGTCCGCATATACCAAAAAGGTGAAGCGGTTCAAGCGGATTGTCTGCCTGGATAATTGCCCGAATACAATTGCAGAGCTGCAGGAGTTGACGTTTGCGGTCGACAAAGACGGCAATATCATCGAGGACGAGTTTAACATCGATCCTCACACCCTGTCAGCCATCTGGTACGCCCTGGACGATTACGAAGTCGAGGATTTAAAGGGTGAGAACTTAAGGAGGCGCTTCTAAGTGTGTTCCCATAATTTCAAGCAAGTAAACGACATAAAGGTCTGTGTCCGGTGCGGATTGACGATCCCGCAGGGTGGCAGGCCGTTTTTTGATAAAAAGATTGTGGCGTACTACCAGCGCCAGAAAGGAGGGAAGTCTCATGGATAGATGGAGCGGCAGGCTTGCCAGCATGGAATACCCAGATTATTCCGCAGAGATCCAGGAGATCCAGGACAACGGAATTACTCCGGAACTTTTAAACCGGATTATCAGGCGGCATCAGGGCTGTATGCGGCATATGCAGCAGCTATATGGGCGATATTGCACAGAAGCAGATAAGGTACCGATATTTACGCGGGAACCGCGGTTTAAAGACGAGGGGGATCTGGAGGCAGAAAGTGCAATCAATAACCAGGTGAATAACGATTTCTTTTCCGAGATCATCGACGTGAAGGTCGGATTCTTTGCAGGTAAACCCGCAAATTACACTTACGGTGACGATTACCAGGCAGAAGAGGAAACTGGCGGCGAGGAGGCAGTGGAAGAAGCCAGCAAGGCATTGTCGGATTTCGTGAAGCGCAATAATATGTTTGATATCGATATGGAGACGACCAAATTCGCAGCAATCTGCGGATACTCTGGCCGCCTCTTTTATATTGATACGGAAGGTAACGAGCGGGTGATGGCAACGCCGCCGTATGAAACGATTATCTTATCAGAGACGGAAATGACGGAACCAGAATTTGCAGTAAGGTATTACCAGTACCTGGATCTTAACGATCAGCAGATCTGGAAGGCAGAATTCTACGACAACAGCACAATCCAGTACTATGAAGGGCAATTAGACGGATTAGCATTTGTGAAAAAGAAACCGCATCTGTACGATTACTGTCCATTGCAGGGGATACCGAACAACCGGGAATTGATCGGAGACGCCGAGAAGGTTCTGGCGCTGATCGATGACTATGACAGCAACTATAGCGATAACAGCAATGATATTGAAGGCTTTGCCAATGCCTACATGGTATTCAAGAACTGTAAGGTAGACTCCAATACGATGACAACGGCTAATGTCACGGGCGTTATTGGAATTGATGTGGACGATCCAGATTCCCCTTATGATGTTTCCTATCTGACCAAGAACATTGACGGCACCTTTGTGAACAGCCATCTTGACCGTGCAGAGGACAATATTTACCGGTTCTCAAAGACGCCGAACTTAAACGATCCGGAGTTCACAGCAGTATCCGGCATGGCACTGAAAATGAAAATGACATCATTGGAAACTAAGACGGGTATGTTTGAGGCAAAGCAGCTAAGTGCTGACACGTACATGTTTAAGCTTCTGGCGAGCAGCTTTTCAAAGAAGAAAGTCCCGTTCGACCCGCTTCAGTGCTCCGTGAAGTACAATAGGAACTTCCCGACAGACTTCCTGAACGAAGCCCAGGCAGTACAGGCGCTGACAGCAGCCGGTCTGCCGAAACAGATTGCCTTTAAAGCTTTGTCCATGATTGACGACGTGGACGAGGTCATGAGGCTGATCGAGACAGAACAGGACGATATCCCGGATCTGGAAGATGAAGAAACAGCGAGACTGTCACAAGAAGAGAAGACGGGTGAGGTAAATGATTGACTCCGAACTGGATCGGCTGCTGGTGCAGGTACGCCGGATTGAAGAACACCGGGAAAAAGGAGCCGAAGCAGAGATCCGGAAGACCTACCAGAAGTTGCTTCAGGAGCTGCGCCACTACATGGCAGACGAATACAGCCGCTATGCAGAAGATGACAAACTGACTTATGATATTCTTCAGCGTAACGGGTATTATGCGCGTTTTCTGGAGGAGGTAGAGCAGAAGATCAATGATATCTCTCCGGAGGTCAGGAGGACGATCCACAGCACGGTAGAGCAGACTTATGAGCACACATATAACGGTATGATTGACTGCGTGCAGAAGGCTGCTACAGGTGTAGATGTAGGAACATTGAAAGGGTGTACACCGGAAGTTATAAAGCGCGCGGTGGAAAATCCAATATCAAAGCTGACCCTGAACGACCGCCTGGAGAAACACCGGAAAGAAATCATTTATGACATCAAGCAGGACATTAGTGTCGGTCTGATGAATGGTGACCGGTACAGTACCATGGCGAACAGAATCAAGAAGTCAGTCGAGGGAGACTATAAGAAAGCGATTCGGATCGCCAGGACTGAGACTCATCGAGTCAGGGAGGTGGGGAACCATGACGCTGCAGTGTTCGTAAATGATGCTTTGAAGAATAGTACGGCAGGCGTTCAGATGATGAAGACCTGGCGGACAATGAAAGACGAGCGGGTACGCCCGGCCAAAGCGAAGGGAAGGAACCAAAGGTATGACCACCGAAAGATGGAAGGCGTATCGATTCCGATCGATGAAGAGTTTACGCTCCCCAGCGGCGCGAAGACGGCGGCTCCGGGGCAGAGCGGAGTAGCAGGGGAGGATATAAACTGCCGGTGTTATTTGTCATATGGATTGCAAAAAGTTGGACAAATGAATTCTTTAGCCGAGACAGAGGAACATAAAAGAATTGTTGAAGGCTTGCAAGTTGCCAATCAAGAAGCGTTGGAAATTACAGAGAAGTACTCGACACGGAAAAGTAAGTGGAGCGGACATATTAATGTTGATGACGAGAAATGTAATCGAGAGAAAATAGCTGGCCGAAAAGAATGGAGTTGTGATATACTTCTAAAAAGCACTGCTTCTGATAAGACTATCATCCATGAACATCTTCATGCACGCTCAGGAAGCTATTTGAATCCGATAACAATAATTAGACATGCCAATATGGAAGAGGCATCAGTGGAATTACTTGCTCGAGAGATATGCCGTAATGAGGGTATTAAATTTATGGATACGCGAAATCTTCGCGTTGATGCATTACGTAAAATAAATAGTATTGCAAAGATTCGGGATAACAATTTAGATTTCGCAATCTCTTTATTTGGGAAAGATATTAAAAGGAGATATAAATGGCTGGAGGATCGTGTTGAAGAACACCTTAAAGCAAATGCTGGTGATTCTGAAATTTTATATGAATTATTGGGGTCAGTAAAGGGAGCTAAGAAATAATGAGTGATGCAGTAAATTTCATAATTAGTAAAGTCGGAAAATTTAATGATTGGGAGAACAGGGAGATATTCTTTGCTTTTCGAGAAGAAATGTTTAGTATGTATGATGCCCTAACGAAGGAAGAGCAGGAAGAAGTAGATGAGTCCATGGTAATGGAGCACATGGCAATGATATATTCCTGCTATGTCAGTAATTAATAAATTTTGAAAATTCTTGTATAAAATACCTGTTAATATAGCAAAAGGAGTATCTGATTTAATTCCATAATTAAATTTACGAGGAACCATCAGTCAAAATGACCGGTGGTTTTTTATTGCCCTCAGACAAGGCGCAATAAACTGTCTGACCGTCACTCCCGGAACGTGGGGCGGTGAAACAATTAAACCATAAGTGGACTCATAACCTGTCACTCCCGAAATGTGGGGCAGGCATAAGGACTCGAAAGGAGCAGAGAAATGAAATTATCGAAACTGAAGGAATTGTTGAAATCAGGAGCCATCACTCAGGAAGAGTTTGACGAGATGGCAAAGACTGCGGAGCAGGACGATCCCCCGGCAGATCCGCCGGAAGCTGACCCGAACAAAGATCCGGATCCGCCAGCCGACCCGGAGGATTCTGATAAGAAACTGGAAAAGATGATCCAGGCGGCAGTGGACCGGGCAACAAATAAGCTGGGGAATGATAACAAGCTGCTGAAAAAGAAACTGGAGGAGACCCGTAAGGAGAAGCTGACTGCCGAAGAACTGAAAGCAGTAGAACTCCAGGAGAAAGAGGCAGAGCTGGAGCAGAAACAGCGGGAGTTACAGGAGAAAGAAAACCGCATGTACGCGATCAAGGCCCTCAAGAAGGCCGAACTTGACGATGGCAGTGAGGATACCATGGATCTGATCGAGTTTGTCCTGGGGGGAGACGAGGCCGCAATAGACTTAAAGGTTAAAGCCCTCCAGAAGTTTGCCCAGCGTGTCGCAAAGAACACAACTGACGGGATTTATAAGGCTAATGGCAGGACACCCGGAAAAGGGAATGCCGGCTCCAGTCAGGATAATCCATGGAGTAAGGACTCCTGGAACTTAACGAAGCAGATGGAAATGGAACTGAACAATCCGGAACTGGCAAAAACAATGAAGGCCAGTGCCGGCAAATAAAAAGAAGGAGTGAATAAACGATGGCTATTACAACAATTGCAGATATGCAGATTGTACCGAGTAAATTTGCAGAGTATATTATCACCAGAACCACAGAAAAATCCATGCTGGTAAGAAGTGGAATTACCATGGCAGACCCAACGGTATCCCAGGTGATCAATGGAACACCTAAAGGCGGAAATCTGATTACGATGCCTTATTATAAACCGCTGACCGGTGAGGATGAGGTGTTTGGCGAGGAAGAGATTGAGGTTGATAAGATCTCTACGGATAACGAGATTGCTACCCTGTTAATCAGACAGAGAGCCTGGGGCGACACGGATTTATCCCGTGTGTTCGGTGGATCGGATCCACTGGCAGCAATCGCAGACCTGGCTTCCGACTGGTGGATAACCAGAGAACAGGCAGTTATGCTGTCTATCTTAAAGGGGATCCTGGATCCGTCAAAAGGCGCCCTGAAGAACCATGTCCTTGATATTTCCGCAGAAGAGGGAACAGAGTGCATTATCGGAGTAGACAATACCCTGAGTGCAAAACAGTTGATGGGTGACGCCGCGGATAAACTGGGGCTTGTATTCATGCACAGTGCGACGTATACACAGCTGCAGAAACAGCAGAAAATTGACACAGAGTATGATGCGACCCTGCAGATCAAGATCAACTATTATCTGGGGTATCAGGTAGTGATCGATGATGGTATGCCGGCGGGGAGCGGAGTATACGACACTTATTTCCTGGGGAAGGGCGTCTTCGCACGTAATGATGGAATGCCGGCCGGACTGATCGGCGTGGAGACCGACCGGAATAAGCGCAAAGCTGAAAATATCCTGATTAACAGGAGAGCGCTGGTTATGCATCCGCTGGGGATTTCCTGGAATGCAAACGCTACACTGGCAGATGGTAAAAAGTATGCCTCTAACGCTGACCTTGTAAAGCCGGCCAACTGGACCCTTAAGAAGAATCATAAGAACATCCCAATTGTATGTTTGCGGCATAAGATCGAGGCAAATCCCACCACGCCTACAGCATAAGAGGTGACTGCCTATGACAGCAGAAGAGTTTAAGAGTCTTGGGCTTCCTGTTGAAACGGAAATGCAACTGTATGTGGAGGCCGGTCTGGAATGGCTGCGGGACAATACATCACTGAATGTTGATATCACAAATACAGAATCCATCAAAGCCCTGCCATCATCGGCCAGGCTTTTTTTAGTGAAATTCTGTGAGATATGCAGCCGGGACATCGGAGTCACAGGTGAAAGCGTAGGCCCAATGTCCCAGAACTTCTCAACGGATTCCACAGCAAAGCAGACCGCAGCCCTCGCCAGACAGCTGCTGAGAACCTGGCTGAAACCAGATGTGAAATTTATACCGTGTATTCGGAGGTGGCACTGATGGGCGTTAAGTGGACGACAAAAAAGAACAAGTTTCCGGAGATGGAACGGGCGGCGGCTGAATTAAATGGTAAGCGTGTTAATGTAGGAGTATCTGGAGCCGGAAATGGTTATCTCGCATCAATTCACGAGTATGGCTGTAAGATTAAAGTTACTGATAAGATGCGGGCTTATCTGCATAGCCAGGGCCTACACCTGAAAGCTGACACCGAGTATATTACCATTCCGGAAAGGGCTTTCCTGCGGAACGGTTTTGATACGAGCAAAAACAGTGTTATGAAGGATGCAGAGCAGGTACTTCCATCTGTTTTAGACGGCAGCTTGAGCACAGATGAAATTCTGAAGATGATAGGAATTATTCTATCGTCAGATATAAAAGACTATGCGCAGCAATTAGACTCACCGCCGTTACATCCGTTTACTGTAAAGCAGAAGGGGAGTACAAACCCTCTGGTTGATACCGGAGACATGATTGAGTCTATCACATATGAGGTGGAATGATGGGGATACTATTTGATTTCAGCCGGCTGCTAAAAAAGTACAGTGTGGATTGCCAGCTGATTCGGGAGACTGGAGGCGGTAAGTATGTGGGTGGGAACTGGGTTCCTGATCCTGCTGGGAAGCCGGAAGTAATCAGCGGGGCGGTAATCCCCATGCAGGACCGGAAGATCTATCAGAGTGGCGGCACGTACACGGAGCAGGACCGGGAGATGATTACAAAAACGGAGATCCCGCTGGAGCCGGCCGCCTATATTATTTACCATGGCAGTAAGTACCATGTGGAATCTGAAAACGACTACAGCGAGTACGCCGGATTCCACGACTACAACTTAAAGAGGGTGGGCGCAATTGATCGATCAAAAGAGCATTAATCTTATTATCACCGAAGGCTTAAAGACAGTGACAGGCTGCGAGGTAGTAAAATCCAACCTTGCGGGTGCGCCCATTCCGTCTTATCCTTATATATCCTTCTCGATCCTGAACACTGAGACCCGGAAGGGAACGTATTCAGGCAAAGGAACGCGGTACCTGCCGCTAACCCAGACATGGAGCCTTATGGTCCAGGGGGACGATGATGATGAAACAATGATGATAGCCCTGAAGGCCAGAGACTGGCTGGAAGAAGCCGGCCGTCTGGAATTAGGCGATCACGGAATTATTGTGCGGAGTGCCGGGGCTGTCCAGAACAGGGACACTCTGCTGACCGTTGCCTATGAGTACCGGAAAGGGTTTGACATAGTGCTGTCCCTGATGAATGAGGTGCAGGAGCCAGAGATCGAAACGATTGACAATATAAACATAGAAGAGGAGTGAATCATAAATGGCTAAGAATGATGTGACCGTAAAAATCACACAGAAGCAGGTCGCAGGAAGCGCCGGCTTTGGTGTGCCGCTGATTGTTCAGGGAATGGGAACAACGGCAAAGGAATACGCGGAATATGGCAGCCTTAACGAGGTTATGGAGGCAGGATATACACAGGATAGCCCAATATATAAGCAGTGCTTAAAACTGTTCATGCAGAATAACCGGCCGGCAAAGATTGCGGTATGCGTAGGAACAGGAAAGGTGACGGAAACCTTGAAAGGGCTTGCGGGTAAAGACTTCCGTCAGGTGATTCCTGTCCTTGGCGAGGACGATGATACGTTAAAGGATCTGGCGGCCTACGTGGAGACATCCGAGGATAAGATGCTGGTCATTAAGGTGGCAGATGCCTCTGATCTGGCTGCAATCGGTAAGATGGACCGGACCATGGCGGTTGTATATGCTGGATCTGACGATGGAGTGGAGGGCGCGCTGGTGGGCGCTACGGCCGGTCTGACGGTCGGATCCTTTACTTATAAGAACATTATCATCAAAGGAATTGCACCGGATCCGCTGACAGATGCACAGATCGATGCGGTTCATTCAGCCGGCGGGATCTGCATTGTACAGAAGGCCGGGGATATTGTAACAAGCGAGGGAACCGTGCTCAGCGGAGAATATACGGATATTATTGACAGTAAGGATTACGTGATTAAGAACATTGCATATAAATCCCAGAAGCTGCTTAATTCCACACCGAAGCTCAGCTTTGACAATGTGGGAATCAGCCAGCTGGAAGGCGTTGTTACCAGTGTCCTGAAGGAATCCTACAGTATGGGTATCATTGCTGAGAATGAAGACGGAACACCAGCTTACAGTACGGAGTTTGCCACGAGAGCAGAAACGCCAGCGGGAGACCGCGCAGAACGTACCTACAACGGTGGTAAGTTCTCATTTGATCTGGCAGGCGCAATCCATTATGCAACTATTAATGGAATGATTGAAGTGTAAGGAGGTATGAGAAATGTTAGCAGCAAGAAATTATGATCCAAAGGATTGTGTTGTCACCGTTGGAGGGGTGTATATTACCGGTCTCGGTGAAGACATGGTATCCTGCGAAAAGGATGAGGACAATTTTACTACTGCGGTAGGCGCGCAGGGGGATGTAGTAGTGAACCGGAGCCATAACAGGCTTGGAACCATCACAGTTACAGTCCAGGGGACAAGTCCGCAGAAATCCTATTTAATGGGCCTGGCCCGTTCAGGGGAAATGTTCGATGTCTGGGTAATTAACAAGTCCATCGGAGAGAAGTGCGGCGGCACCCAGGCAATGATGAAGAAACCTCCGACCTTAGAGCAGGGGGCAGAACTGGCAGACCGGGAGTTTGAAATTCAGGTATTTGACTATACAGTAGAATAACGAAACGGGGCGGCCGGAGCTGCCCTTTCTTAATGAGAGGAGTTCATAAATGAATAAGAAATTTTATCAGGTAGAGAAAGAAATCAATGGAACTAAATACGTGGCCCAGTTTTCCGGTATTTCGGCAGCGCTGCGTGCGGCGGATTCTTCTCACATGGAAGGAAGCGAAGCAATCAGCGCAGAGAGATACGGTCAGTACATTCTGGATCACATCATCGTAGAGCCGAAAGGCCTTACTGCTGACGATTTTGACAGCCTGGAAGATTACAACGCTGTTACTTCCTGGGGAAGAGACGTGATGCAGGGCAAGTTTCGAAACGAAGCTGAGACCGCGGGAAGCACAGCAAAGGGCAAGTGACAGATGGGATGCCTGGAGGCTGATCTTAGCCGCGGGAATGGATTATAATACCGTATTTTATCAGATGAATCCAGACGAGATCTTGGAAGCAAATGCGGCTTATGATTTATATCTGAAAAAGCTGAAAAAGAGTAGAGAGGCAGGCGGATAACATGGCGGTTTTAAGAGAAGACGTAGTAAGTATTGGCTTTGATGTGCCGGAAAATCCGTTTGCCGATTTAACTGCTGGGATTGAAGCCATCAAGATGAAACTGGGGGTTGTTGATGAAACTGAGGCTGGCATTAAAGGGCTGGGAAAAGAGGCAGATATCACAGGGAAGGCCCTGTCTGATATGGGGAATGGAATCCATGGCCCTCCAGAAGAGGAACTGACGAAGCCTTTAAAGGAAACGCAGAAGGAAACAAAAAAAGCGGAAGTAAGCTTTACGGGACTGCTTAAAACCATGAAGGAAGTCGGTAGTCAGAAGCTGACCGGAGGAGTAGAAAAGCTGACGGGAGCGATTACGAAACCGGTGAAAGGCATTCAGAACCTTGCAAAAGGAGCGAAGGAAGCGGCGGCCTATACGAAAAAAGTTGGCCTGCCTCATGCGCTTAACGTAGGATTAGGGAATGCGGTTATTGGGACTGGAAAACTGCTTGGAAAGTTAAAGGCCGTCGGTGCAGTAAGTCTTAAAACTGCAATATCCGGTATGAGGTCTCTGGCTTCTCATGCAGCCAGTGCAACCAAAGCCCTGGGAAGTAAAGCCTGGAGTGGAATGAAGGCACTGGGAAAAGGTGCCGCGGTTGGAATTGCAGCGGCCGGTACTGCCTTAAGCGTCGGTGCGGTAGCGGCGTTTAATTTCGGCGCAGCCTATGAGACCAGTCTTGCCAAAGTTTCCACGATCGCAGATACCGCAGCTGTCAGTATGGCCGATTTAAGCGCTGATGTATTAAAACTATCCAATGCGACCGGAGAGGACGCGGCAGGGCTCAATGAGGCAGTATACCAGGCCCTTTCTGCCGGTGCTGATACGGCTGGTGTTGTCGGACTGGTGAATACCGCGGTCAAGGCCGCGAAAGGTGGTTATACCGATACCACAACGGCTATCGATGGTCTGACTTCTACGCTTAATGCTTATGGCATGGAAACCAAAGACGCGGAAGGCCTGGCAAACCAGTTCCTGATTACACAGAACAAAGGTAAGACGACGTTTGGTGAACTGGCCTCCAGTATCGGCGGTGTTGCACCGACGGCGAATGCGGCTGGCGTGGGCGTCGATCAGCTGCTTGCAGGCGTTGCTTCCCTGACAGCAAATGGTATTGGAACCAGCGAAGCTATGACCGGCATTAAGGCGGCGCTGTCAAACGTAATTAAACCATCGTCAGAGGCGGCGAAGGTTGCCAAGAAGCTGGGACTGAACTTTTCAACGTCGGCTCTCCAGAGTAAGGGACTTGCAGGTTTCCTTGACGATGTGAAGACAGCAACTGGCGGTAACATGGACACCATGGCTCAGCTGTTTGGCTCCGTAGAGGCACTAAATACAGTCCTGACGCTGACATCAGACCAGGGCAGCCAGTTGATGAATGATACCCTGGCCGAGATGGCAACGAATACTTCAGCCCTGGATAATGCCTATAATACGATGGCAGATACAGCGCAGAATTCTGTAAATAAGGGTCTCAACAGTTTTAAGAATCTTGGAATAGGTTTGTATCAGGCTAATGAGGGGCCGGTTGCAGAATTAACCGGACTGTTTGCAAGTTCCGGACAGGAACTCTATGACGCTTTCGCAACAGGAGGAATGGAGGGACTTACCGGGCAGATCGGAAATACAGTGACCGGTGTCCTGACAAAACTTACTGGATATCTTCCGGATATTGTTGACAGCGGTGTGCAGATCATTGATTCTCTCATTGACGGGATTGTAAGTAATCAGGATGAAATAGTAGGCAGCCTGACTAAAGGAGCCTCGAGCCTCATAAAAGGTGTAGTAAAAATAGCACCTAAACTGTTTACAGCTGGAGCCGGGTTGCTCACAGACCTTGCGAAAGGAGCCGCCAAAGGAATCCCTCAGATGATTCCGGTGGCGCTGGAGGCAGTGCAGACCGTAGCAGACGGCCTGATCCAGAATGTTCCGGTGCTGATCCAGTCGGGGCTTACGATTCTTGACAGCCTGATTACTGGCCTTTTGCAGGCGGCCCCCATGCTGATTAGTACAGGAGTCAGCCTGATCCAGAATATAGTATTAGGACTGCTGAACAGTGTAGATCAGATCATTAACGGAGCTGTCAACCTGGTACTGGCGCTGGCTACGGGGATTTTATCCAATCTTCCGTTGATCATAGACGCTGCGGTGCAACTTGTCACTGGCCTGGTAACCGGTCTGGTGAATAATATTAATCTAGTCATAGATGGAGCCTTAAGCCTCGTGGAGGGGCTGCTGACCGGAATCATTACAAATTTACCAGCCATCGCAGAGGGCGCGGTCCAGATTGTTGTGGCGCTGGCTGGCGGGCTGATTCAGGCAATCCCCCAGTTGATTGCAGCAATTCCCAAACTGGTAGGAGTCATTATAGATACTGTCATGAACACAAACTGGCTGCAGGTTGGTCTTGATATTGTAAAGGGCATCGGTAAGGGCCTTCTGGGTGGAATCAAGAGCCTGTTTGGAAAGAATAAAGACAGCGGGAAAGAGATCACAGAAAGCTTATCGGCAGGACTGAACGAAGGGACGCCTCTCGTGGAAGCGTCTGTAGATAAGACTGCGCATAGCATTACAACGAAGATTGACAACACTGATCTGTATGGATCCGGCCAGAACATCATGGAAGGTTTAAACAGTGGCATGCTTGCCATGCAGCCGACTTTAAATACAACAGCTGGCAGCATTGGAGCAGGTATATCAAGCAGCTTAAACGGCTCACTGGATATCCACAGCCCATCAAGGGTGACGGAAGAAACGGGAGAATATACGGGCCTGGGACTTGTAAAGGGTATGCAGGGGGTCAGCGGTAAAGTAAAGAATGCGGCTCAGTCAGTAGGTGATGTGACTGCCCGGAATATTGCTCCATACAAAAGCCGTTACAGTCCGGAGACAAGTCAGCCGGCAGACAACAGCAGTTCCAGTCAGATAAATAACTGGAATCCGGTTTTTAACCTGACACTGAATGGGGCCAGCGCAAGCGACAGCAACGAGCGTAAGGTAAAGCGCTGGGTAAAAGAATCCCTGAAGGAAGCGGTCGAAGGCATGGGACGGACGAATCCGCGTCTGCAGGAGGTGTAAGATGGCTCTGATTAATGATATTTATGTATTTGTAGAAAACGAAGATGTTTCCAGAGAGATCACGGCCAGCACCCATCCGGTGGAGGAGGGGATTGAGCTAACGGATCATATCCGCCGGTCTCCCCTGCTCCTGAGCCTGGCTGGTGAAATCGTGGGGAGCAGCTATGAAGACGATATTGCAGAAATTGAAAACCTGCAGAAGAGCGGCGAACTGGTGGAGTATATCGGGGTCAACCTGGTGTCAGACGTGGTGATTTCAAAATTCGCGACAAGCCACGTAAGTGATATACGCGGCGGCTGCCGTTTTACGATGGAACTCAAGGAGATCCGGATTGCAGCAAGTCCCTACAGTGAGGGGAGCGGAAACAACGGAACCCAGCAGGTAGAGGAAACACCGGTTCCGGCTGCCGAAACGCCGCCGACAAGGACCCACACGGTAAAGTCAGGGGATACGCTTTCTAAGATCGCAAAATCATATTACGGGAATGCAAGCCTGTTTCCTAAAATATTTGATGCAAACCGCGACAAATTGTCTGATGCGGATCAGATCAGAACGGGACAGGTTCTGGTGATACCATAAGGAGGCAGGGATGAGAGACCGCATTATTGTAAAAAAAGAACTGATACCGTATGGATTCAATATTACCCTTGGAAAAGAAAAATTCAACTTGAGGTTCGCCTACAATAAGCAGGCGGACCTTGTTACTGTGTCCCTGTACCGGGATGGAAAACTGCTTTGCCATGCAGAACCGGTAGTTTATGGAGTGCCGCTCTTTCGTGATGTGTATGAGAGCGGCGTATTTCCGATGCCGGATATCGTCCCATATGATGAATCCGGACAGGAACAGTCTGTAACTTGGGAGAACTTTGGTGAAACCGTATTTTTGACAATCGACAACGGGAAGTGAGTGTATGAGGAATAGTTTTGCATTGGAAGGAACCGGATCCGGACGAAACTCCAGGATTATAGAAGCGGTCCGGAGGCTGGAAGGGGAAATATCCCTGAATACGGAAGGCGCTGATCAGAGTGGATTATATGGACATACCATAATCATTCAGGCTGGTGATGTAACAATCAGCAGCGAGGAACTGGACTGTGAATTTGATATTCCCTTTGATGATGATACGGAAGCGGACGAAGCGGAGATCATAGTATACAACCTCTCAGATACAACGGTACAGAATATCAAGACTGGCGAAAAGATCACAGTAACAGCAGGATACGGAAGCGACACAGGCATTATATTCAGCGGGTATATCTCAAAGCCTAAAACGTATTATTCCGGTGTGGACAGGGTGACAGAGATTCACGCATTAGACAGTAATGAAAGAAAAGAAAAGGAAATAAAAAGTATCTCTTACGCGAAGGGAACCCCGGCCAGCCGGATCCTTCAGGATCTGGTGAACATGGTTAGTCTTCCGGTGGCCGTATTTACGCTGATACGGGATTATGTGTACAAAGATAAAGCAACCGTTGATGGCGGTCTGATGGAGAATATCCGGAAATATGCAAAGGTCTGCGGAGTATCGGCCTATATCTGTAAAGGCCAGATCTATGTGCGGCCGATTATAGATGGCGATGGCTTGGATTTTACGTTGTCAGCTGATACCGGCCTGCTGGAACTGTCGGAATTTGAGGAGGAGAGCACCACAGAGGATTTCGTTGATACGGTTCACGGCTATGAGATTACCATGCTCTTACAACACAGGGTCACAACGGCAAGCCTGATAAAGGTAAATTCAAAGAATATTTCAGGATCCTACCGGGTGAGAGAAGGAAACCACACCTATGATGGAACCAATTTCCTGACAAAGGTAAAAGCAGTAGAATGTCCGCCGGTGCCGCCAGCTTCCGAAACAGAGCAGAAGGCGGAGGGCCTGCCGGATTTATCAGGATACAGTGGGGTATCGATTGTAGACGGCCTTAAATCAGCAGGGGCAGACAGTTCTTATGCTTATCGAAAGACACTGGCCGAAAAGCTGGGGATTGCCGGATACAGCGGAACGGCTGCACAGAATCTGGAGATGCTGAGAAAACTTGGTGCAAAGGTGGGATAACATGAAAGGAACTGTATTTAATGAAATGATCGAACAGGCACTCCTGCAGCTCCACACTGGATTCTGCGGGAAAGTAATCAGCGTCAGTGGGAATCTCGCTATGGTCCAGCCCCTTAACATGGTTCAGGCCATAGGAGGCCAGCCGCAGAAACAGGCAGTAATCCCGAATTGTCCGGTGCTGGACAGCGCAGTGAAGTTTACCAGCCTTTCACCGGCTGCTGTCCGCCGGGTACAGGCAGGGGATACGGTATACTGTGTCTGCGCAGATCGGGACATCACTGAGACAAGAAACGGGGCCTTCGCGGCGCCGGTAACCGGTCATCATTCTCTTGCCGGGGCTGTAGTAGTGGGAATCTTATAGGAGGTGCGTCACGTGAAAGGATTTGCTGTTGATAAACACGGGGACGTAATCATTGAAAAGAATGATATACGGCTTGCCTGTGATATGGATCTGCTGATCCAGAAGATCCGCCAGGTGCTGAGTACGAATCGTGGGGAGTGGTGGCTGGATCCGAAAGAAGGCATCCCGGTTCAAAAGGTTTTAAGAAAAAATCCAAACACGGCAATGATCCGGGACTATGTGAAGAGTGCAATCACTCAAGTGGATAAGTCGCTGGAAATGAAACGCTGCGATATCACTGCGGAAGGCCGGACGTTAAAGATTATTTTTGAGGTATCAGGCCCTAATGGATCCGCGACAACAGAGATGGAGGTGTAAGATGGTACTGACTGAAAAAGGGTTTAAGCGTCCTACTTATAGCGAACTTCTGGAAGGGCAGGAAGCACGGGCAAGGAAACTGTTTGGCGAAGACATTGATACAAGCGGGGAATCGATACTGGGGAAATATATCCGGATTAATGTGTATGATTTGGACCAGTGTTATGAACTGCTGGAAGACGTCTATTATGCCAGATTCCCGAACAGCGCCAGAGGCCAGAGCCTGGACCGGCTGTGTCCTTTTTCCGGGGCTGTGCGGGATCCGGCTACAGCGGCAAAGATCAAAGTATGCTTTCGCGGAAATGCAGGTGCAGTCATACCGGCCGCATTCCAGGTTTCCGGCAGCGGACTGGTCTTTTATGCGGATCAGGATTATACCATTGGCGCCGATGGTACAGCGGCAGCCTGCCTGAACTGCTCAGAAACCGGAACAGCAGGGAATTTACCGGCCGGAACCGAACTTACAGTTGTGAATCCTGACGCGGATATAGAGAGCGTGGAATTTGTGGAAATAGCAGCTTACGGACAGGATAAGGAAAAGGATACCTCCTTAAGGGTGCGGTTTAACAAATCAGTAGCCGGTTCAGGCAGTGCAACCACAGATGCGATCCGGGGCGCAATCTTCCGGGTACCGCTTGTTGACGGCGCTGTCGTTATTGAAAATGAAGAGGAAATAACCGTGGATGGCCGGCCTCCCCATAGCTTTGAATGTTATGTGCTGGCTCCGAAAAGCCAGGACCAGTTAATTGCAAAAGCAATATTTTCGAAGAAACCGCTGGGGATTAAGAGTCTTGGCAGTGTTGAAGTGGAAGTGCTGGACGAGGGCGGGAAACCTCATATTGTCCGTTTTTCAAGAACAGTCAGAAAAGATATTCGTCTGAAAGCTGAAATACTGACCAACCAGTATTTTGAATCCGACGGAACAAGTCAGATTAAAGAGAACCTGATGGAGTATATCAATAATCTGGCAAACGGGGAACCGGTGTATGTCTCCAGCCTGTACGGATATATCCACGGGGTACATGGCGTGGTCAATGTACAGAGCCTTTTGATATCCGACAACGGAACAGAGTATACTTCCGGGAACATACCGATTGAAGATTATGAGATTGCCAGAATTTCCGGAGATCATATCGAGATTGAGGTGGTCACATGAAAAATGTAGAACGGCTGCCGGACTGCTACAGAAAGGATCCGAAAGGAAACAATTATAAGCTGCTGGAACTGAATCAGGAGGCTGCCGAAGAATTGCGGGCAGATATTGAAGCAGTAAGGGACATGCTTGATCTTAATCTTGCTTTCGGGAAGACCCTTGACCTGTACGGTGAGATGCTGGAACAGCGCCGCGGCCTCTTAAATGACGAACAATACCGATATATGCTTCTTACCCGGATCGGGAGGAATGTTGTCCAGGGAGATTATCAGTCAATTATGAATGCACTGGTGCTGATGTTTGGGAGTCGTCAAGGGGACATCTCCCTCGACGATCTGGAGCTGGAAGAGGAGAACCGCCCCTGTGTAGTAAAACTGACAAAATTTCCAATCTCGGTACTGGTGAATGCAGGGTTCTCCAGCCGTCAGGCGGTGGCAATGATTGAAACTCTTCTTCCAATCTGCATAACGTTAGATGCTGATAATTTCGAAGGGACTTTTGAGTTTGCAGAGATGGATCAGGAATATGACGGGACTGCGGGATTTGCAGATCTTAAACAGATAATAGGCGGATATTTTGGTTTACTTCTCGGTGAAGACGATAAGATTCCGATTTTACCATTTTAGAAAGGAGTTCGTACATGATATTTAAAATTAATCCTCCGGAATGGGAGAATGCTGGTGTAGAGCCACAGGAGCAGCTGAAAACGGAAGGCTTCCAGGCCGGATACAAGCCGCCGGCTGCATATTTTAACTGGTTTTTCAATCGGGTATATGCATGCTTGAAAGAATTGCAGGGGAAGGCTACAGACCTGGATAATAAAAAGGCGATCGTAGTTACTGAGAGGGATATACCAGTGTCTGAACGGACACTGAATACCTTCTATTTCAGAGTAACAGATAAACAGGCTGTAACGACAGTGGATAGTGTTAAAGTAAGTCCCAATATGGGGCTTAAAATTTTATAAGGAGGAGTATTATGGCGGATTTACAGAAAGTAAGAGTGCAACTTTATGACGAGAACGATACCTTGATCGGTGACGTGGACGTGATGACTTCAGCGGATTGTGTTGCATTTGCTGATGGTGAAACATTTCAGCAGAAATTAAATGCTGGGAAATTAAAGGGAGATAAAGGAGATACCGGAGCAAAAGGAACAACGGGTGCTGCTGGCGCCGCGGCTACAATTGCAGTTGGAACTGTTACCACCGGGGCCGCCGGATCGAATGCTACAGTGACAAATGCCGGGACTGCGAATGCAGCAATATTTAATTTTGCGATTCCGAGAGGGGCCACTGGTGCGGCAGGAGCAAAGGGAGATAAAGGAGATGCTGGAGCCGCGGGGCAGAAAGGTTCTCAGGCGTATTCAGGAACAGGGATTACTGGAACCAGTACAACAGCTACCGCGTTTCCAAGTTCCGGAGTATCTTCGGCACAGATTAATGATATTTATTTTAATGTTTCAACGGGCTATTTTTATCAGTGTACAGTTGCAGGCTCCGCTTCTGCTGCCAAATGGGTATACAAGGGATCATTCAAGGGGCCAAAAGGCGATACGGGAGCAACAGGATCCCAGGGAGCCAAAGGAGATAAAGGCAACGCAGGAGCTACTGGCCCTCAAGGGCCGAAGGGTGAAACAGGAGCTACGGGTGCTCAAGGGCCAAAAGGAGCAACCGGAGCAACTGGTGCAAAGGGAGATAAGGGAGATCCTGGAGATACAATACGAGTGGGGACTGCATATGCAAGCGCTGTCCAGCGGAAAATATTCTTCAAAGTAGTGGGGTGATGAGGGATGGCAGAAATTTATAAAGTACAGATTGAAGACGAAAGCGGTAATATCCATTATCCGCATACGACAGCTGATGTTGTTTTTTTGTCTGATGGTAAAAAAGCAGAACAGGTAATTAAAGACCTAGATGATAAGAAACACACCCACAGCAATAAAACAGTAATTGATAAAATTACACAGACCCTACTGGATCACTGGAACGCAGCTTATACCCATGTGAGCGACGCAGTAAAACATATAACGTCAACAGAGCGGACGAACTGGGACGATGCAAACAGTAAAAAGCATACCCACAGTAACAAGAGCGTGATTGATAAGGTAACACAGGCCATGTTAGACAAACTGGCAGGGATTGCCGCCGGCGCCGAAGTGAATGTACAGCCGGACTGGTCCACGACAGATACGGCGTCAGATGCCTATATCAAAAATAAACCGACCTCCATGCCTGCATCTGATGTATCAGCATGGGCGAAAGCCGCGTCGAAGCCTTCTTATGGGTGGACTGAGATAACTGGGAAACCGAGTACTTTTACACCCTCAACGCATACCCATGCAGCGTCCCAGGTTACTCAGGACGCTACGCACCGCTTTACTACAGATACCGAAAAAAACAAATGGAATGAAATCGACGAGGTAAAGCAGAGCCTGGAGAAATATGCGTCGATCACTGTAACAGGTGAACTTCTTAATCTTCCGGGAGGCGGAGACATTGCAGTATCAGGTGAGATACTTACCATACCATTAAGAATTTGAAAGGGGAATATAATTTATGAGCGATATATCTCAGATTGCCTTAAATGGCGTAACCTATAACGTTAAGGACAGCACGGCCAGAACGGAAGCGGCAAAGAAGGTAACGGCTTCAGGTGGAGACATTAGCAACACAAAGGTAGCGGCCTATACGGCTTCCTCCGCAAGCTATCCAGTGCCTGCGGCTGGTGAGACACCAAAAGTCTTCATGGGAAAGATCAAGAAATTTTTCGAGGATTTTATATCTTTTAAAGACTCCATTGTTACAAAAGCTATGATTTTAAATCAAATTCTAAATGATTCAACAAAGGCGGCCAGTGCAGCCACCGTATATAGTGTAAACAAGCGGGTTGATGATGTAAATAGTGATTTAGGTGGACTTGCAGCAAAGATAGAAGTACAACAAAAAAATAATATTGATATATGCACCCTTTCAACTGGATTGTATTATTGCGTTAATTGCAAAAATATGCCACCTCAATGGGTAGGGTGCTACTTACAAGTCATGCGGCTTGACAGTAACTGGTGCTATATGATTGCATATGAGCCATATAATGGTACCAATGCTATAGCTACAACAAAATGCTACGAGGGTACTTGGAGTGGTTGGATACAACGTGCGCAATGATTATCTTGTGGTCGGATAAATGCAGCTCATACTTAGATTAGTGGACAATGCCTTGCTTATATATATGTACAGCTTGTTTTCCGCAGCTTTTAATGTACCGTTGACCTGTATAGCATTATCATCTGCTATCGTGCTTCGCGCTCTATATACAGGCACATCCATAAGCGGCCTGACATCATCGTCACAAAAGGCTACCTCAACCCAGCCGGACGATCCGGCAGATATCGTAAAAATACATTGTACCATATGGCCGATTTTATAAGCTAATACGTAAGACACCGGTGTATTTTTGTAAAAGTGTGCGGTGACATCTTTCACAGCTAAATCACTATTTAACCGGATAAGAAATCATAGCAATTTTAGAGTGTAACATTTTGACCAGACCTGAAAGGGTCTTATTTTTATGCCCCGGCGAGTCCCGGGGCGGAAAGGAATTTAATCATGGAAAAAATCAAAATCAACGAGAAACTGTATGACCTCGTAGTCAATGGCCTCCAGCTGGGGGAGCAGGGCGGGAAGGTGATCTTCCAGCCGGCGGCCGCCACGTTTGCGGAGATCGAGGCTGACGTTAAGGCCACGAGGGCTATTACCGTACTAGACGACGCAGGGGAGCCTATCCTGACGCGCTCAGACCTCGTGTACGCTGGCCGTCTTACCAAAGACGATAATTACGTCGTGGGTACCGAACAGGTCCAGACGGGGACTGATCCGGAGTCCAACGATCCAATCACAGAGACCCGGGACGTGATCGGTACAGTAATGATTGCAGAGTTCCGGACACCGGACCTGCGGGAGGAACTGGCAGCCACAAAAGCACAGCTTGCATATGTGGCAATGATGGGCGGCATTGACTTAGAGGAGGTGTAGTATGAGTAAAAATTTTGGTAAGGTTAAGGGATATTATGACGCGGGGCTCTGGAGCATTGGCATGACCCGTAATGCGGTAGGCCGGTGGATTACCGCTGAGGAGTATAAGGAGATTACCGGACAGGACTATTAAACGGAGGTAACACAGCGTGGAAAATGAAGAGATTGCAGTTAAGATCACCGCCCTAGAACATGAGGCAAAGTCCGCGAAGCACAGGATAGATGATCTTGAAGCGCAGAACCAGGCTATACAGGACCTAGCCCTTGCAGTAAAGGAACTTACCATCAATATGGGAAACATGCTCCGTGAGCAGAAAAAACAGGGTGAGGACATCGATAAGTTGAAGGCCGAACCAGCGGAGCGGTGGAGCGGTATGCAGCGAACAATTTTCAACACTATCGTAGGAGCTATAGCTGGGGCGATTGCTACCGGCTTAATTTATACCATGGCTCAGTTTATCAAATAAGGAAGAGAGGATTAATTATGTTTAAGAATTGTGTATTTAAAGCAGATGTAGACACTATCAAATGGGCGAAGGCGGCCGCCAGGAGAGCAGTCAAGACTATGGCACAGACTGCGGTCGCTACGATCGGCACGGCTGCCGTATTAGGTGATGTCAATGGCCCAATGGTAATCAGCGCGTCGGTGCTGGCCGGGGTACTGTCTATCCTCACCAGCGTGGCGGGGCTGCCAGAGTTGGATAAGACTGCCTGAGAGGAGGTGATCCGAATCTCCCGGTCGGCAGGGTGAGAGCCGGAGCTGTTGCGATATCGCAACGGTTGTAATATCACAACTTGTGACGTCACAAGATTTTAGGCCTGGGGATTCCTGGGCCTCTTTTTGATTGGAGGTTAAATATGAGTAAAACAAGAAACGGACTAATAGAGCATTGCAAGAGTAAGCTAGGAACCCCGTATGTATTTGGGGCAAAAGGTGAGGTCCTCACCCAGGCGGTACTGGACAGGCTGGCTCGGGAGAATCCCGGAACATATACGTCTTCTTACAAGGCGAAGGCTGCTAAATACATCGGCCAGCGCTGCACCGACTGCTCCGGCCTTATCAGCTGGTATACGGGCCGGATCCGCGGCAGTTACAACTATCACGACATGGCGGTGGAGCGGGTGAGTATCGATCGACTTAATGAAAACATGACTGGTTGGGCCCTGTGGAAGCCGGGACACATCGGCGTATACGAAGGTGACAGATATTGTATTGAGGCCAAAGGGATCAACTATGGAACGATCCGGAGCAAGGTATCCGCCACGCCTTGGCAGAAGGTGCTGAAACTCTGTGATATCGACTACACAGCAGATCAGGCGCCGACAGAACAACCAAAAAAGTTAGGCTGGAGCCAGGAAGATGGCGGTTGGAGATTTTACAATGGCGATACCGGGGAGCCGGTGCGCAATGCTTGGTATCAGGACGGCCAGGACTGGTACTGGTTTGACGGTGCTGGCATGATGGTCCGTAATACGTGGTACCGGTATAAGGGCGCGTGGTACTATCTGGGGGACGATGGAGCCATGTGCAGAGGCCAGGTGACAGTGGACGGTAAGTGGTACATCATGGACAACGCCGGGCGCATGATCGTGGAGCCGGTGGTGCTGACGCCGGATCAGGATGGCGCGCTGCGGTGTCCGGGGCTAGTAGAATAGCGAAACGGGCGGTCCATAATTGATGGGCCGTCCAAAATAGTAATAAAAACTCTCTTTTTGTATTGACAAGTGCAGTTTTATGATTTAAGTTTTATACATAGAAGTTAAGTTAATGCAAAAGAGGTGCAGAGATATCGAAGCGAAACATGTAAAAAGTATAGAATATACAATACCAAATGGTGTAACAGAGCCTATGATGTGCGTTTTAGAAGATGACATTAGGGCTGTTGTGAAAGCATATAATAATATACAAGGTAATTTAGCGTTAGTTAACGAATATATATGCTATAGGCTAGCAGAAATCTTAAAACTGCCGATGCCTGCATCTGGAATTTGTATTTGTGATGCTTCTACAGTTAATGAAAACAATATTATTCATGCGCAAAATTTGGGATATGGATTTTATTCTAAATATTTACCTAAAAATGCCATTTTAAAGCCCGGGATAATGAAACACATTGTAAATATTGATGTTTTTTATAAATTGGTTATATTTGACCATGTAGTGTATAATAAAGATAGGAATCAGGGAAACCTATTAGTTGAATATAAAAAGAAAAACATTTATGTATCAGTGATTGATCATTCTCATGTTTTTAAAAATGAAACTATTTGGAATGCAGAATGTTTTAGAATTGGGATGGAAGAAAAAGATTTTAATGATACATCAATAATGGAGCATAATGATTATTTATACGAAATGTTCTATAGAACAATTTCAGTTACTTTAGAAAAACTTTTAATTAGTGCACGCGAAATTCAAAAATTAATTACAGTTGATGTACTTAATATTGTTATATCAGAAGTTCCTGGAGAATGGATTGTAAGTGAATCGGATATGAATGCATTAAAAGAGTATTTGTTATACCGCTTAGAGCATGTCGATGACATGTGTAAGGTGATTATAGATTATATTAAAGCATAAGGAGGTAATTAAATGGATATCATTGAATATGCAGCATTAAAGTACTATAATTCAAGCGTGTCTGAGGAATGCCTCTATGTAGGGATGCTTTTTAATAATCTGAGTCAGAATAAAAGAATTTTTAAAAGCATAAAGAATTTTAAAAGGCTATCTTCATTTGATGATGAAATTTGTATTGAATTTTTTCGTGATTATTTAGAAAGTATTAAAACAGAAGTTGAAAATAGTATATTTAATTATGAAAATATATTCAATATGAATGATTATATTAAACCATTTGTGAATGAATTACGTTTCTCTACTATAAAGTCAGAAAAAACAGATGATCCTGATTTTGTTGAAAATATGGCAAAATTGTTTTTGAAATTTGATTATGAAAAAAAACAAAGACTAAAAAAAGATACGGAAAAGAAATATATTAAAAGAGTACTGAAGGCGTCTAATGTAAATTATAATGAGGATCCTGTGATAGGAAAACATCATGAAACAATTAGATTTGATCTTGTTACAGATAATTATGGAATTAAAATATTTAAATTTGAAAATAAAGAATTATCGAGATTAATAACAAATGCAAAAGCGTGGGCATATAGTGCAAGGGAAATGAAAGATACTAAAAAGAGTGTATTTTTATATGATGTGGATTATAAAAATTCAGGTGAGTTTGATACTATAATTAGTATACTTAGAGAAGATGCATATAAAGTAATGCCTTTTGAAACTGGAATTGACTATATTACCTCTAATATAAAATAATGTGTTATCAGTGGTTTCTTATTGGCGCAATAAAATAATGGAGGTACCTTTGGGTATCCTCTTCATGGAAACGGTTATGTGATTAATCTATAAGAATAGGGCGGCTCATCACCGCCCTTTCTCTATGCAAAACACACAGTCCGCAACCCTGAAAAAATTGGCTCTATATCCTTTGATCTTGTCTATCCGTAGCGTAATTATTGACCGCTTCCGTAGCTCCATTAATTTATTCCGCATAGTTCCACCCCCTGTACTTTTATTAACGATATTGGCGGTATGTTGTGACGCCTATTTTAGATATTGCTCAAACCATTTCTGGCGCCTCGGCGCTTCCGGCTGCTTCTCCGACTCAATTTTTTTATAAAACCCGCATTCTTCCGGGCCACCATTGCATGTCTGTGACACGTCGTTATAATGCGGGCACTGGTTAATGTCGGACTCCAGGGTGCATATGTTTGCCATAGTATCATCTCCTTTGATATCATGATAACAAACAAATGTTCGAAACACAACTGGAAAAAATAGTGATTTAGCTGTGAAAGATGTCACCGCACACTTTTACAAAAATACACCGGTGTCTTACGTATTAGCTTATAAAATCGGCCATATGGTACAATGTATTTTTACGATATCTGCCGGATCGTCCGGCTGGGTTGAGGTAGCCTTTTGTGACGATGATGTCAGGCCGCTTATGGATGTGCCTGTATATAGAGCGCGAAGCACGATAGCAGATGATAATGCTATACAGGTCAACGGTACATTAAAAGCTGCGGAAAACAAGCTGTACATATATATAAGCAAGGCATTGTCCACTAATCTAAGTATGAGCTGCATTTATCCGACCACAAGATAATCATTGCGCACGTTGTATCCAACCACTCCAAGTACCCTCGTAGCATTTTGTTGTAGCTATAGCATTGGTACCATTATATGGCTCATATGCAATCATATAGCACCAGTTACTGTCAAGCCGCATGACTTGTAAGTAGCACCCTACCCATTGAGGTGGCATATTTTTGCAATTAACGCAATAATACAATCCAGTTGAAAGGGTGCATATATCAATATTATTTTTTTGTTGTACTTCTATCTTTGCTGCAAGTCCACCTAAATCACTATTTAGGAATTGGGATGGTTTTTATTACCATTGAAAGCAACATTTTACAGAGGTATAATTAAAGAAAAAGAGGTGATTTTATGTTGTTAGAACAACCAGTATTGGAAGTATCTAGTAATATGAAATTCGGAAACTTGACAACGCAATGGTGTTTTGGATCAGAAGTAAACAAGATATGGAAATGTACGTGTAGCTGTGGTGGTGTATGTTACGTAAAAGAAACTGCGTTACAGCAAGGGGAAATTGAAGATTGTGGAGGGAATCTGCATAAAAGAAAGATTATGATATCTAATCATGTTAAGAGGAAATACATAATTCTTAATGGTGTAGAAACACACGTATGTTTACGGTGTGGTGCGGAGATGCCTTATGAATCACGAAAAATTTATTGCGGAAACTGTAAATAATTTAGGCGGTCTATAATGGACCGCCTAAATTTTATGTGAGGGCAGTATTACATATTACTCTACCGTGTAATCGGCGTCGTTGCTGGTGAAGGCGGCGGCGGTTAAACCGAAGTTGATGCTCTGGTCGATGGTCAGATCTGCGGCGGGATCGATCCCGTTCTTCTTCAAAATGTATTCAAATACCATTTCCGGCATGCCGCCGGCTCTTCCGCCCAACACCTTCTTGCCCTTCAAATCGGCCCAGGCGAAGTTATCCTGGGCTTCCCTGCCGACCAGAAAGTTACCGGCCCGCTGGGTCAGCTGGGCGAAGTTTACGGCGTAATCGTCAGAACCCTGCTGATAGACGTAGATGCTGGCCTCGGAGCCCATAAAGCCGATATCGGCGTCTCCGGAGATCAGAGCGGTCATAACCTTGTCGGCGCCGGCTCCGTTGACCAGCGTCAGGTCAAGCCCTTCATCCTCAAAATACCCCAGTTCAATGGCGGCATACTGGGGAGCATAGAAGATAGAATGAGCGACTTCATTCAGAACCACTGGCTTAAGCTGTTTCCTTGTGGTCGTTTTACAGCCGGTCACGCAGACGGCAAGCATGGATACGGCGAGAACGATGCTCACGATTTTTTTCATAGAATTCTCCTTTTTTGTTGTTTCTCATAGTGACATTGTATGAAATGTGACAGGCTGCAGTTCCCGGATTATGAGTCGAATTTCTAAATTTTGCATTTTACCCCGAAGTATGATATACTTTTCACGGAGAATTTTACGAAAGCAGGAGAAGGAATTATGGCATATCGAATGATCGTGCTGGATCTGGATGGCACACTGACAAACCGGGATAAAGTGATCACACCGAGGACGAAGGAAGCGCTGATGAAGCTGAAAAGCCAGGGAGGAACTATCGTGCTGGCCTCCGGACGGCCGACCTACGGGGTGATGCCACTGGCAAAGGAGCTGGGGCTCACAGAGGAGGGCGGTTATATCCTGTCCTTCAACGGAGGGCGGATTATCGAATGCAAGACGGGGGAGACCGTGTTTGCAAAGGAGCTTCCTGTAACATCGAATAAAAAGATCATTGCGCTGGCCAGAGAGCACGGCGTGAACATCCTTACATACGAAGGGGACTGCATCATTACGCCGGACCCCGGAGATATCTATGTAAAAAAGGAGTCCGACATCAATAAACTGGAGGTCCGGCGTGTGGAAAACTTCGACCAGTACGTGGATTTCCCGGTGGTAAAGTTTCTGTTTCTCGACGATGGGGATTACCTGGCTCTCGTGGAACCAAAGGTGAAGGCCGCGCTGGGGCGTGATTACAGTGTGTACCGTTCGGAACCCCACTTTCTGGAGGTTTTGCCCAAGGGAATCGATAAGGCGGCGTCTTTAGAGCGGCTGCTTACGCGTCTTAACATGACGAAGGACGAGATGATCGCCTGCGGTGACGGATACAACGATTTGTCCATGATTCAGTATGCCGGTCTGGGCGTGGCCATGGAGAACGCGGTCCTGCCCGTGAAAAATGCGGCGGATTACGTGACGCTTTCCAATAACGACGACGGCGTTGCTCATGTCATCGAAAAATTTATGCTGTCATAAGTGTCCGGGGGTGGACTTTATGACTTTAATATGTTAAAATACTCCATAGATGAAGTAACAGCAAAAATAAAGGGGACTGATTGAAACCATGAATAAAAAAATTAAGACAGATGCGGTTGACCATCTGTTTCAGGCAATACTGACACTGAAGACACCGGAAGAGTGCTATACGTTCTTTGAGGATGTGTGTACAGTCAACGAACTGCTCAGCTTATCTCAGCGGTATGAGGTAGCCAAGATGCTTCGCGAGGGCCGCACGTATCTGGAGATTGCGGAAAAGACCGGGGCTTCCACAGCCACGATCAGCCGTGTGAACCGTTCCCTGAATTATGGAAACGACGGATATGATATGGTATTTAAGCGTCTGGAGGATACAGAGGCGAAGTAGACGCGGCAGCCCGGAGAGGCCGCAGCTTCAGACAAAATGGAGAGATAAATGCAACGCTCCCTTTCATGGGAACAGATTCCGCAGGGAACTGTTCCCATGAAAGGGAGCGTTTTATCTTCACTTACTTACTTTTTCTTTTTGGACGGGTTCGCTTCCCGAAGCTCGTCGATCATCTGTTCCACCATCTGCTTCTTTAAATAGACGTCAAAGGATAATTCGCAGATTAAAGCGAAGAGCCGTAAGTATTCCCTGTCTTCCTCAGCCAGGTTCTCATCCGTAAATGTACCGCCCGCGCGTTCATACTTTGCTTTCACGTCTTCCCGCAAATGTTCCATCTCCTCCGATTCCAGGGAGAAGATCTCTTTGTAGATGTCCTCCAGTAAAAGGCCGTCCTTCAATGCGAAATGACCTGTGGTGATCGGCCGGAACAATTCTTCGATGTCGTTGATGGAAAGAATATTCTTAAAATAATAGATAAAAATCAGAAGCAGGATATGCTCTCTGGAGTACTTCTTTTTGTTGGGCGCAGGCAGCAGGTTGTTCTTGGCATAGTTGTTGATCATGGTTTTCGTCAGCACCTTATCCTCGGGGTAGCGCTTCGTGTTCTTCAGATGTTCATCCATAAATGTAGTAACCTGGTCCATGTAAAGATCAATGCCCGGAATCTCTTCAGGCCTGATATAACTTAAGGTATCCAGACGTTTTAGGATATCCTGTATTCTTTCGTCATTCGTCTTCATAGTTTCACCTCATATCCTATTATATAGTATTCAATACTAGATGACAAGAGGTAAATAAACGAAAAGAAAAACAGGTAAACTAAATATTTTTAAGATAACCTAAAAAACTTTCTTGACTTTTGCGGAATGTGTGATAATCTAGATATATAACGTGAAGAACGAAAGGAGATACATAGAATGAAAAAAGTATTGGCTACAGAAAAAGCACCGGCAGCGATCGGACCATATTCCCAGGCAGTGAGAGGCGGAGATTACGTATACGTATCCGGCCAGCTTCCGATCGATCCGGCAACAGGAGCATTTGCAGGCGAGGATATTGCCTCCCAGACGAAGCAGTCCTTAACCAATATCAAGGCGATCTTAGAGAGCGAAGGCTTATCTATGGCAAATGTGGTAAAGACAACTGTTTTATTACAGAACATCGGCGACTTCGGCGCTATGAACGAAGTTTACGCAACCTTTTTCGAGGGTGCATGCCCGGCCAGAGCTGCATTTGAAGTAGCTGCTCTTCCAAAGGCAGCGCTTGTTGAGATCGAAGCGATCGCATACTGCGGATAGTCAAAAAATCCGCTGCAGGCAGCGGGGCATGCAATCGCCAAATGGACGCGCCAGCGTGTCCGCTTGGCTCGTTGCCCGCGGGAATAAATTGACAGATGATAACAGGGGTGTCCCGGATTGTGGTTCCGGAATACCCCTGTTTTTCATTTTACAGGAACGTTTGTCCTGGCACACTCTGGCGCGCTGTCCGCGTTTCCGTGAAAGAACCGGAGTAAAAATGTAGAAATCCGTCTGTATTTGCGAAAGAAAGAGGTTGCATAATGGCCGAGTTATATTATAATAAATAAGAAAGCCGGAATTGGCGTGCGTGAAAAGGCGCGCAGTAAGGCAGCATAAGGATTAAGATTACATAAAGAACGAAAGCCGGGGCGTAAGATGAGTTTGGAAAAAACTGCGGAAGAATATCTGGCCGATATCCCCATGTGGGCCAGAAAAAAGAATTCCCTGGAAGATATCAGGGCTTTTCTGGAGCGGATGGACAACCCCGACGAGAAGAGAAAGATCATTCATGTGGCCGGGACCAATGGAAAGGGTTCGGTCTGTGCATATATAACCTCCATGCTGATGGCAGGGGGATACCACACGGGAGCATTTATCTCGCCTCATCTGACGGAGGTGCGGGAGAGATTTTTATTCGACGGTAAGCCGGTCGAATATGGGCCGTTTGAGAGCAGCTTTCGTGAAATCAGGGATTTATCGGAATGCATGACGGAAGAGGGATACTGCCATCCATCCTATTTTGAATTCCTGTTTTACATGGGTATGAAGCTGTTTGACCAGATGGACAATGATTTCACGGTTCTGGAGACGGGACTCGGCGGAAGGCTGGACACGACGAATGTGATCCGTCATCCGCTGGCAGTGGCCATCACTTCCATAAGTCTGGATCATACGGAATATTTAGGCGATACCGTGGAAAAGATCGCTTATCAGAAGGCCGGTATCATAAAGCCGGGCGTTCCCGTCATATATGAGAGAGGCGACCAGGGGACAGCCGCTGTGATCGAGGAAGAGGCCGCTGCCAGCCGCAGCCCGCTATATCCTGTGGACAGGCAGGACTATGTGATAGAGGCATGGGAAGAAGAGGGAATCCGGGCGGGACTTAAGCGGCTTGACGGCAGCTTTCTCCGTGTGCTGATTCCATCCCAGGCGGAATATCAGGTGATGAACGCTCTGACTGCGCTCAGGACGGTGGAAGTACTGATGCGGCAGAGGGAAGATATACGCTTATCAGAAGAGGAGCTTAAGGCCGGACTGGAGTCCATGAGATGGCCGGCGCGCATGGAAGAGGCGGCGCCCGGGCTGTACTTGGATGGAGCTCACAATCCGGGCGGAATCGAAGAATTTATCAAGACAGCCGCCCGTCTCTGTGAGAAGAGCGGGAAGCGGGCCTGTCTTCTGTTTTCCTCTGTATCGGACAAGGCCCACGATACCATGATCCGTGAGATCGCGGCGGGTCTGCCGCTGGATTCGGTTGCTGTAGCCCATATCCATTCGGACCGGGGAATGGCGAAGGAAGTGCTGGAGGCGGAGTTTTCAGCCGTTTCCGATTGCAGAATATATGGTTTTGATACGGCAGAAGAAGCACTGAAGGCACTGCTCACATGGCAGGATGGGGAACATCTGCTGTTCTGCGTGGGATCCCTGTATCTGATGGGAGAGATAAAGACAATTCTTGGAGGTATAAAGGATGATTGATTTTGAAACCGAGATAAACGATTACAGACCGAGTCTGGAAGTAGATGCCATAGAGGACGCGATCGTGAGAAGCGATCTGACGGATATGAATGATTTGATGATGGAACTGATCAAGGAAGTCGGCAAGGAATAGGCAGGTAAGATATGGATTATGTAAGAAAAACCCGTGTCATTGCCAACAGCTATTATAACATGGGATTAGAGCGGGCGCGGCTGCGGGATTTGTCCGGCGCGGCCGAATGTTTAAAGAAGAGCCTTCATTTTAATAAGTACCAGACGGATGCCAGGAACCTTCTGGGCCTCATTTACTATGAGGTCGGGGAGGTTGGGGATGCGCTTGTTCAGTGGGTCATCAGCATGAACCTGCAGCCGCAGGAGAACCGGGCGGACTACTATCTGGGTGAGATCCAGAGAAAAAAGGGGAGTCTCGACACGGAGCGCCACATGATCCGGCGGTTTAACCAGGCCCTTGTCTACGCCCAGAACGGCAGCGAGGACTTGGCGATCCTTCAGCTCGTCAAGGTGGTGGAGGCGAAGCCGAACTATGTGAAGGCCCAGCTGCTTCTGGCCATTCTCTGTATTGCGAGAGAGGATTACCAGAAGGCGGGAAAATCAGTCTACAAGGTATTGCAGATAGACAGGAATCACCCGAAGGCGCTCTGGTATAAGTCGATCGTCAAGGCAAATACAGGCAGCCGCACCGAGCGTGAGCCTGAAAAGAGGAAACTGAAAAATGTCCTGTCCCATCGGCAGATGGAGGATGACGATGTCATCATTCCGCCCAGCTACAGAGAGAATACGAAGGATATGGCGGTCGTCAATATCCTCGCGGGCCTGCTTCTGGGGGCGGCCGTCGTCTTTTTCCTGGTTATGCCGGCGAATACGAGGGCGATCAATGAAAAACATAACCAGGAGATGCTTAAGTACAGCGAGAGCTTAAGCCAGGCGAATCAGAAGGCGGACAGTTTAAGTGATCAGATCGCCGGCCTGGAGGCAGATAAGAAAACGGCGGAAGATTCCCTGTCCACATTTACCAATGACTCGGACAGCGTGCTGGCTCAATACCAGAACGTGATCGGAATTCTGCAGGCGTATAAAAAGGATGATTTCACCGCGGCGGTAAAGCTTTACGCCGATTTGAAGACGGAACTCATCGCGTCACCGGATGTGCTGGCCATCGTCGGAGAGATTAAGACCGACATGGAGGAACGGGGATATCAGGTGCTGGAAAGCCTTGGAGACGAGGCTTCGGGCGCGGGAGACAGCCAGACGGCTCTGGATTACTATTTAAAGAGCCTGGCTGTGAAGCCGGATTACTGGGCTGCCAAGTATAAGGCGGCCGTCATTTACAAGGGAATGAATCAGAAGGAACAGGCGAATGAGATGTTTACGGACATCATAAATAACAGCAAAGATGAAACATTGATAGCGCAGGCCAGGACGGAACGGGGATTCTAGTACTGCCTTGCGTAAAAAGGAAGACACGACAGAAGAGAAAGAGAGCTCTTTTGCCGTGTCTTTTTTTGTGCAGCAGGAAAGTGCTCCTGTTACACAAAAAGCTCTGTGATAGAACAAAGAGTCCGGCAAGCGGGATTCTTTTTGGAAAGGAGAACTATGAACAAGCCACTATTTACCTATGAGGCGGACGGCCATGTGCTGATTGTCCACCTGCCGGAGGAGCTGGATCACCACAACTGCACCGGCTTAAAATATGAAACCGATCTGATCCTTTCGGAAAATTATATTAACCGCATTGTGTTTGATTTCTCGGGAACCGGATTTATGGATTCTTCAGGGATTGGAGTGTTGTTAAACCGATACAAGCAGATGGCCCGGAGCGGAGGAAAGGTGACGATCTACGGAGCGGGAGCCCAGGTGCTCAGAATACTGAAAATGGGCGGCATTTTAAAATTAATGAAATTATATGACTCAAAGGAAGATGCAGTCACAGGTTGAGGAGGAAGACATGTTAGAAGAAAACAGACCAGAAGTTTTGAGAATGGAAATTGAGAGCCTGTCCCGGAACGAAGAGTTTGCAAGGGTTGTGGTGTCCGTATTTATGGCTCGGATGAATCCGACGCTGGAGGAATTGGACGACGTAAAGACCGCGGTGTCGGAAGCTGTGACGAATGCGGTGATACATGGTTATCAGGGAAACGGCGGGATCATCTATCTCGAGGTGGAGATACTGAAACAGGAGCTGACCGTGACTGTGAGGGATACGGGAATCGGGATTCCCAATATTGTGCAGGCGATGGAACCGATGTTTACCACCGATCCAGAGGGAGAACGATCCGGCATGGGATTCTCCTTTATGGAAGCGTTTATGGACGAGGTGCGTGTGGAGTCAGAACCGGACAAGGGTACCGTTGTGACCATGAAAAAGAAGATTAACGGGTGAGTCCTATGGATGAGACCATGAGATTAATAGAAATGGCTCACGAAGGAGATAAAGAAGCACGCGACCGTCTCGTCACCGAGAATATGGGACTGATCTGGAGCATTGTGCGAAGATTTACAGGACGGGGATATGATCCGGAGGATTTATTTCAGATAGGAAGCATCGGCCTCATGAAAGCCATCGACAAGTTCGACATGTCTTTCGAGGTTAAATTCTCCACCTATGCGGTCCCCATGATAACAGGAGAGATCAAGCGCTTTTTAAGAGATGACGGCATGATTAAGGTCAGCCGCTCCATCAAGGAGATGGGCACCCGTGTAAAATGTGTCAGAGAGGCTTTAAACTTTACCCTTGGACGGGAACCGACCATCGAGGAGATTGCCGGAGAGATCGGGGCCAGCAAGGAGGAAGTGGCGGCGTCCATCGAGGCTGGAGCGGAGGTGGAATCGCTCTACCGGACGGTCAATAAAAATGATGAAAACAGCATTCTGCTCATCGACAAGATCGAGGAGGAAAACTCTGCCCAGGAGGAACTGCTAAACCGTATGGTGCTGCGGGAGCTGCTGACTGAGCTCTCCGATAAGGACCGGGAAATCATTGTCAGAAGGTATTATTATAATGAAACACAGAGCCAGATTGCAACGCGTCTCGGTATCTCACAGGTCCAGGTTTCCCGTCTTGAAAAAAAGATTTTAAAGCAGATGCGCGAAAAAATATAGAATAAAAACTTTCATACGGCTCATACTACTCATGAAAAGTGAAAGAAAAGGATGTGAGCACGTATGGAATCCATGAAACATAAGCTGGGAATTGCACTCCTTGTTGTATGCCTGATCGCTGTGGCCGCCATTGTATGGTACTTAATCGCCGCGGTGCCGGACGGCGGCGAAATGGATGGAACGCTGGTAGAACTCATCCGGAAAGCGGGGCAGATGAGAATATGAGCAAGACTGTCTATCTAAACATCAGCGAGATTACTGAGGTCCATCATAAGGAGATTCAGTTAAAGGATGTGGCGACGGTCTACAGCGATGATTCCGCCGTAACGAACAAGTGCAGCGCCCTGCGCATTAAAACGATTCATTTGGACAGAGATAAACGTTACGTGGAGAGCACGCTGGATGTGATTAAGAAGATCACGGAGATGGATCCGACGATTACTGTCAACAATGTGGGTAAGGTGGATTTTATCATCGATTACCACCGGCCGAAGTCCCCGAACTGGGCCTGGGAATGGATTAAGACCATATTTGTCTGTATTATCTGTTTCTGCGGCGCGTCCTTTGCCATCATGACCTTTAACAACGATGTCAGTGTGACGGATGTCTTCAGCGAGATTTACCGGATCATCATGGGAAAGGAATCCACCGGATTCACGATCCTGGAGGTGAGCTATTCCGTAGGACTGGCGCTGGGAATCGTAGGATTCTTCAACCATTTTGCAAAGTTCAAGATCAATACGGATCCGACGCCGCTGGAGGTGGAGATGCGCCTTTATGAGGACAATGTCAGCAAGACCCTGATTCAGAATGACGGCAGAAAGGAGCAGGACATTGATGTTTCTTAAGCAGTTATTTCTCGTATTTCTGGGGCTTAGCGCCGGCGGCGTCATAGCAGCCGGCGTTTTTGCATTTCTGGCAATCATCGGCGTTTTTCCGCGGCTGATTGGAAAGACTCATACAAATAAACACATTTTTCTGTATGAGACGGTCATTATCATAGGCGGTGTACTGGGAAACGTATCCGATATCTATGAAATCCCGATCCACATGGGCGGGAATGTGTTCCTGGGGATATACGGGCTGGCGGTCGGAATCTTTGTCGGCTGCCTCGTCATGTCTCTGGCTGAGACTTTAAAGGCTCTGCCGGTTATCAGCAGGAGAATTCATCTGGCCGTGGGACTTCAGTACGTGATCCTGGCCATCGGTCTTGGCAAGCTCATTGGTTCACTCGTATATTTCACGGGCAATTTCGGACAGTAGAAAATAGGAATCGGAGGTAAAATATGGAGATTAACAAACAGGCATACGATGCCTATGTAAAAGAGGTCACGCCGGTCCACAACAAATGGCTGAGTATCGTGAAGGCTTTCCTTGTGGGAGGCGCTATCTGCACCATTGGACAATTGGTGAGCACCTGGTTCATGAACAGCGGAATGGACAAGGATACCGCGGCCTCCTGGACGCTCCTGGTCTTAATAGCGGGAAGCGTCATATTAACGGGGCTTAACATTTACCCGAAGATCGTAAAATTCGGCGGCGCAGGCGCCCTCGTCCCGATCACGGGCTTTGCCAACTCGGTGGTGGCACCTGCCGTGGAATTCAAGGCGGAAGGCCAGGTATTCGGTATCGGCTGCAAGATATTTACCATTGCAGGACCTGTTATCTTATACGGAATCTTAAGCAGCTGGGTCCTCGGCATCCTTTATTGGATCGGCCGGTGGGTGGGCATTTTTTAGTTTTGTAAGCGAAAACGGCTTCTTTATCAGCAGTCTCTGTCCCGGCGGTCCCGCCGGGGCATTTTCTTTTGGAGCGTGTGAAGTGAGACAGCCGGCCTTTTATGACTGATTTATGGTGAATGATTTGCGGCGGATGAATAGAAAAAAAGGAAAATGGAGAAAGTAGCAGGGAAGAGAGAAACAGCGTACTGCCGCGCTGAGGAAATATGGCTGTATAAGCGGCCGCGCTCAGGTGCAGGAATCCGGCAAGCAGTACTCTTTTTTGAAAAATACGGTTTACAGAGAAATGGAGTGAATGACAGAATGCAGATAGGAAAAGCGAGTATCAAATTTGAGGAACCTCCGGTCATAGAAAGCATGGCCTCCATCGTAGGAAAGAAGGAGGGAGACGGTCCTCTGGGAAAGCTGTTCGATGTGGTGGAGCAGGACGACATGTTTGGTGCGGACACCTGGGAGCAGGCGGAGAGTGCGCTGCAGAAGCAGACGGCAGATCTGGCCATTGAAAAGGGAGATATCCGGAAAAAGGATATCCGGTATCTGTTTGCCGGAGATTTGCTGGGACAGCTGATCGCCACCTCCTTCGGAACGGTGGATTTGGAAATCCCGCTGTTCGGACTTTACGGAGCGTGTTCCACTATGGGCGAGGCCCTGAACCTGGGTGCAATGACCGTAGCCGCAGGATACGCGGACAAGATCATCGCAATGGCCTCCAGCCACTTTGCGACAGCGGAAAAGCAGTTCCGTTTTCCACTGGCCTACGGGAACCAGCGGCCATTTTCAGCTACATGGACGGTGACAGGCTGCGGAGCCGTCGTGGTATCGAAGCATAAAAGCGAGGGCATTGCGGCTATCACAGGCATTACCACGGGCCGAATGGTGGACATGGGATATAAGGATTCCATGAACATGGGAGCTGCAATGGCGCCGGCGGCGTTCCATACCATCGAACAGAACTTCGAAGATTTCGGTGTGGATGAATCTTATTACGACAAGATTATCACAGGTGACTTAGGAGAAATCGGACGGACCATTCTCCTTGATTTTATGAAGAACAAGGACCACGTGCTGGAGGAAGTCCATACAGACTGCGGAATCGAGATCTACGATCAGGAGACCCAGGACACCCATGCGGGCGGGAGCGGCTGCGGCTGTGCGGCATCCACACTTTGTTCTTACATCCTTCCCAAGATCAAGGATGGAACCTGGAAACGGGTGCTGTTTGTACCGACGGGAGCGCTGCTTTCCACGGTCAGCTTTAACGAGGGACAGCCGATTCCGGGTATTGCACACGCAGTTATGCTGGAGCATATCGGTTAAAACAAGCCTTTGGCAGAAAGGAGATAACGATGGAATTTGTAAAAGCATTTCTTGTAGGCGGAGTGATCTGCGCCCTGGTTCAGATCCTGATGGACAACACAAAGCTGATGCCGGGACGGATTATGGTGTTGCTGGTAGTGAGCGGAACAATTCTTGGCGCTCTGGGCCTCTATCAGCCGTTTGCGGACTGGGCAGGCGCCGGAGCCACAGTACCACTGCTCGGATTCGGTAACACGCTTTGGAAGGGCGTGTGGAAGAGCATGGGAGAGGACGGACTTCTGGGAATTTTTGAAGGCGGCTTCACCGCCAGTGCGGTGGGAATCTCGGGAGCGCTGATCTTTGGGTATCTGGGGTCGGTGATTTTTAAGCCGAAGATGAAATAAACGATGAATTTAAAGAAAATAAAAACACTGGAGAACAGCCGGATTCGGACTGATAGTCTCCAGTGTTTTTTGCTGTTGAAAAGTACTTACTGCGCCCCCGGACTCACCTGCACCGGAGATCCTATAGTAGGTGCAGGACTGGTCTGTGCATTTGGCGACACATAGCCAGGTCCGTAAGGCAGTGTTCCCGGTGCTACTGTCTCCGGCATTCCGGTATCGTCCGTAGGCGGGATAATGACAGACGCCTCGGTGTGGATCGGGCAGTAGCCCGGCATTGCAAATACGGAATCGTCTGTGGTACCTTCTTCGCCGGCCGGCAGTGCCATGAATACGGCAGTCGTCCGTTCCGGACAGAATGGGGTGGGCAGGCAGTGAGATTCCGCACACACTGTGGCTCGCACATGGTTGTTGCATACGTCCGTGGGAACGGTACCCTTGGCGAAATATTCCGTATATACCGCATTGCCTCTCGGATCATTTGTACAGACGCCGGCAACCGGAAGTTTCCCTGATTTACGGCAGATCTGTGCGGTTTCCACGCTGTCCGGAACCGTAAATCCGGGATCGGACATTCCTTCGTGTACACGGGTCATAATCTTTTTCCAGATGGCCTTATGGAAGGTCGTTCCGCCGTTCTGCTTGGTCAGCTTCTGGTTGCTGTCACAGCCGCCCCAGATTCCGGCGGTATAGTACGGAGTATATCCGACGAACCAGATATCATTGTTGGAAGTAGTCGTTCCGCTCTTGCCGGCATTGGACATGCCGGGAATATTGGCCGACGAGCTGGTGGAGCTGGGGCCGGCGCCCGGACGGGCAAACTTTCGGCTGCTTTCCATGGAATCCGCCATGGCATCCGTCAACAGGAATGCCGTGGAATCTTTTAACACGCGGTGGGTCTCAGGCGTATTGTCGATCAGCACCTTGCCGTCGTGATCGATAATCTTCGTAAAGAACACCGGCTTCGTGTAGACGCCGCCGTTGGCGATAGTGGCATAGGCCGCCGTCATCTCTAAGTTGGACACGCCGTCGGTGATTCCGCCCAGGGCCAGAGCCGCGTTGTAGTCCGTATCGGTCAGCGATGTGATGCCGAAGTTCTTCGCGTATTCCACACCGAGCTGCGGTGTAACGGTCTCCATCAGACAGCGGACCGCAATGACGTTCATGGAATAGATGATACCGTCCCGGATGCTGGAATAGCCCTGATAACCGGAACTGTACCAGTTGGAGAAGGTCTTCTTGCCAACCGTGAAAACCGAATCGTAATAGACGGTTCCCAGCGTCGCGCCGCACGTATCCATGGCGGGGGCAAATGCGGTCAGCACCTTGAAGGTGGAACCGGGCTGACGGAGGGTGTTGCTGGCACGGTTTAAAGTAAGACTTGCCGTCTTTTCCCCGCGCCCTCCGGCGATGGCCTTTACCTGCCCCGTCTTCTGATCCATGATCACGAAGGAGGCCTGAGGCTGAAGCGTCTTGTGAAGGGATTCACCGATGATGGTGTCGCCTTCTTTTAAAATACTGTTCTTGTAATTATCTATATCGGCCTGTATTTTTTCTTCGCTGTCGTACAGACCGTCATAGCCGCTGTCCCCGTTATCACGGTGGTAGCGTTTTAAATTCTCTTCCGAGTAATGGGTGGTGGTGCCGTCTGCTCCGGTGACGGAAAGTCTGTATTCGATGGAATAGCGGGCCGCCGAATAGTTATCGGGGTTGTTGATCTCCTCATCAACGATGGACTGAATCGTGGGGTCCTGTGTCGTATAGATGGAGAGGCCGCCGGAATACAGCATGTTGTGGGCCTGGGTGTTGGTGTAGCCAAGCTTTTCCTTCATGGCATCCTGCACCTGTTCCACCAGCTCGTCCGTGAAATAGCTGTAAGGTGTGGAAGTCTCTTTGGTGACGATCTCCACATCCTGAATCCTGGAATAGACGTCGTCCGCCAGCGCTTCCTCCTGCTCTTCCTTGGAGATATAGCCCTGATCCACCATATACTGCAGGATAACCTTCTGCTTGTCGGAGTTGGCCTTCTGTCCGGTAACCGGATTGAATTTTGACGGGTTCTGGGTGATGCCCGCGAGCACGGCGCATTCGGACAGCGTTAAGTCGGACACCTCTTTATTAAAATATCTCCTTGCCGCTACCTTGACGCCCAGAGAATTCTTTCCCAGGTTGATCGTGTTTAAGTAGTTGGTAATAATCTGCTCTTTTGACATGGCGCTGTCCAGCTTGACGGCCAGATACCATTCCTGCATCTTCCGTTCCAGCCGTTCCCCGAAGCTCTTCTCCATTCCCCCGCCAAAAACGCTGTTTTTAATCAGCTGCTGGGTGATGGTACTTCCGCCGCCGGCAGAGGAATCGCCTGTCAGCACGCCTTTTACCGCACGCATGATGGAGCGCAGATCAATTCCGTTGTGCTCCCAGAATCTTGCATCTTCATATGCTACGAACGCATTGATTAAGTTCTTGGGCAGTTCGTCGTAGCTTGCCTCCTCACGGTTGGAACCGGCGGTGACGAGAGTCTCGGTCACATTGCCGGCACTGTCATACACTGTAGTGGCGTATTCGTTTGGAACAATGGTTGCGATATCGACGTCAGGAGCATTGTCTATGATTCCTTTAACCATGCCAAATCCGATACTCCCGGCGACTACCAGGCAGAACAGGCACAGCACGAACAGACTTTTTAAAAAGGCAAGAAAAACCCGGCTGGTGTATTTCTTCGCTTTTGAATTGACGGATTTGATCTTTTTCTCCGTCTCATGTTTGCCATAGTTCATAGGAAACCTCCTTTACCGAATCATTATACCAGAGATTGAAAATCAATTCAACACTTACCAGTTTTGGAAGAAATTGCAAAGATTATACGTGGAACAGAAAAAAGAGTGATGAAAACGTGCTTGATTAAGTCTGGAGTTTTACCTATAATTATGAAAAAAGAAATACGCTGAAAAGGAAAAAAGAAACGAGGAATCCTATGAGAAATCCATATAAGATATTATACCAGGGCGGAACCGCCGAAATTGTGGAGAAGAAATCCAGATTCATTGCGTCTCTGCGCCCCGTCAAGTCGGAAGAGGAGGCGCTTCTGTTTCTGGAAGAGACACGAAAAAAGTACTGGGATGCGCGCCATAACTGCTACGCCTGGGTCATCGGAGAGAACGGGGAGCAGAAGCGGTGCAGTGATGACGGAGAACCCTCCCAGACTGCCGGCCGCCCCATGCTTGATGTGCTGGAAGGCGAAGGTATATGCAACGTCTGTGCTGTTGTTACCCGTTACTTCGGCGGAACCCTGCTGGGAACCGGCGGATTGGTGCGGGCCTATTCTTCCGCTGTCCAGGAGGGGCTTAAAAACAGTACCATGCTCTCTGTGATGCCTGCGGTAAAGACGGCTGTCACTACAGATTATAATGGAGTCGGAAAGCTTCAGTATCTGCTTGGACAGAGGGATATTACCATTCTGGACAGCCAGTATTCAGACCAGGTGATGCTGACGGTGCTGATCCCGGAGGAGCAGAAAGACCGGATGCTTGCGGAGCTGACTGATTTAACCAATGGAAAGGCCGGAATCGAGGTACAGGACGAGGTGGCTTTTGGTATTCTGGATAAACATGTGATTCTGTTGGATAACAGGTAAAGTACGACAAAAAAATATTGAATAAATGAAAAAAACATGGAATAATTTGATAATAATGCGCATATTAGTATGCAATACAATTTAAAATAGTATTTTTATATAAATAATATAAAAATCTGAAAATAGTAATAGAATTATCGGGTGAAATCCTGAAATTTTATAAGAAATATAAAAATGTTCCATTTCGTTTTACATCAGAACTTTCTATAATTTTTTTATCTTATAGAATGAAAGAGGGGATTGTGTGAAACGAAGGGGTAAAAACAAATGGAAACAGGCCGTCAGTATGTGTCTTGTATTTCAGATGGCGGTGACGTCGCCGGCTGCTGCGGTGACTCTGCCGGCGGGAAAACAGCAGTCAAAGTTTAACACGGGACAGTATGCTGCGGTACTCGATCCATCGGCAGGCGGCGGGAGTCTTGCCCTGTTTAACGGCAGCCGGCCGGATCAGGCCTGGAACACCATGGACGAAGCACTGGTTCCGGGGACGACGATGCTGTGGGACGGCAGCGGCGGTTTCAGGAAGCTACAGATAACGCCGGAGGCAGTCATGAGTGCAGGCTTAAACAGCGGCGCGGCCACCGGGATCAGGCTGGGAAATGAAGCAGAGGGGGTGAAATCCTGGTTCCTGTTTGAGGATGAGATCATCTGTGCAGGAGCAGGCGTAAAGGTGCGTAAGGAAGAAAGCGGCAGGCTCGTGACGATAGTGGATACCATTCCGGTTACTGACAGCACAAAGCTGGCACTGACAAACCCGAATAATGGATTCCGGCTTGTGCGTACAGCCAGTAAAGAAGGCGGTTTGTGGGCATCGCTGATCGACACGGTGACTCAGGGGGTCCATACCCAGCGGAACTGGCTCAGCGCTTCTTCCGGATCAGGAGCTGCCAACAGTCTGGACTGGTCCTATGTATTCGGCAACGGTGAGAGCGGCTCCTATTTAACGAAGGAATCTGTTTATTACAGGCTCAATACAAAGGAAACGGATGCCGCTCAGCTTGCAGAACTGTTCATCGCGCCGCAGGAAACGTACCAGTATACGCTGGTTGCCGGCAGGACGACGGATGATTATTCCAACAAGAGCCTGTACCAGACGGATGCCAGATTGCTCGTGAATACGACTGCGGTCCAGGCGGCCGTCGATGTGGGGGAAGGCGCAGTAGCCATCACAAAGTGGGAACTGGGAAGTGTCCGGGTGGACAATCAGGTTGTTCCAGTTACCATGGATTACCCTGCGGCACTGGAACTGAAGAAGGATTCTTCCACAGGAAACATCGAACTCACGGCGGCAGTTATGCCGTCACAGCAGGATGGGATTCTGGAGGTGATCCTTGAGACCGCTGGTAAACAGATTTTAGCGAATTCGAATCCGGATGCGCTGCAGGAAGCGGTTATGGGAGAAAAGGTAATACTTAAGTTTGATACCGCGGCCATGGAGGGCAATGCGGTGACTGTAACCATTGAGGGAAAGGTTCCGGATACATTGACGGGCGAAGAGATTACTCTGGTCCGGGGATCGGATGGCAGAATAAAAGCGCCGGAATCCCTGCAGGGGGCGATCCGGTGGGAAGTAAAGATTCCGAAGCCGGATGGAAGCTTTGTCCGCAATGCAGGAAGCAGTAAAATCAAGCGGGAACTAAAGGAAGGAGAGACAGACGGGGACCGAAAAGCCGGTGATGCAGACGGCAGCCACATTGCCTCCGTTCGTGGGGCAGCCGATGGGTACGGCATGATCACCGCACGGGAAAAAGGAACCGTGACGATCGTAGCGACGGATGAACACGGAACGAGCGCAAAATGGCAGGTAACCGTTCTCTATGAGGATCCGGACAATCTGCCGGAGGCGGACTCAGCCGATTATGCTGCGATCCGCAAACGCTGGAAGGAATCGATCATCGGAGCCGATTTGACGGCTGTGGACGGCGGTACTGAAATTCTGGAAACAATCGACGGGCAGGCCATGGAGGCCTGGGAGGCGTATGCATACCGCGGACAGGATTCCTGCCAGGATATTCCATGGCCGGAGGATGCCGGCGCAGCGGGAAATGCTGACATAGCATACGAGGACGATGCGGTCGAGTTCAGGCCGGCATTTAAAAAGGTACTGGCCATGGCAAGCGCCTATGCGGCGAAGGGAAGCCGGTATTATAAGGACAGCCAGATGCTGAGCGACATGAAGCATATTCTGAACTGGCTCTGTTCCAACTGCTATACGCCGAAGACGCAGACCGATAACTGGTGGACATGGGAAATTGGTTTGCCGAAGGATCTGATTCCGGCACTGGTGCTCTTATATGACGATCTGACTCCGGAAGAAACGGCGCTTTATACCGAAGCGCTTTACTTCTTCCAGCCGGATCCCTATCATGAAGGGCTGATCGGAACCGGAAGCACTCATGCACAGGGATACCGGACAGCCCAGGGGGCCAATATCATCGACTGTTCAAAAACCGCGCTGGGGCTGGGTGTTTTGAGAGAAGACAATGAACTGGTTTACTTGGCTTCCAAGGCAGCCTCGGAGACGTTTGTCATCCAGTCGGTGGAAGACAGCACAAAGATTGCGGATCAGGGATACACCAGCGGATTCTACGCAGACGGTTCCTACCTCGATCACTCCCATGTGCCGTATCTCGGCTCCTATGGGATCGAATTCTTAAAGGGCGGTGTCGGTCTTCCTCCATTACTTGCAAAATCACCATGGGATTTTCCAAGGGAAGTTCAGGAGAATCTGGAATTTTATCTGAAAGAAGGATTTTTAAACGGTATATACAACGGTTTGATGATGGACAGCCTGAAGGGACGTTCTGTATCCAGACCGGGGGCGAGTGACCGCGATTCGGGAAGAGAAGCCATGGCTCTGATGATTCAGCTTATGAATTCCGTCTCCCCGGAGGTGGAAGAAGAACTGAAGGGCGCTTTAAAGACGTGGATTGATCTCGATCCGGGCTTTTTGGATACCTTAACTGGTGCGGAGAATATGGCGGTAAAAGAGAAGGCCATAGAAATCAGAGATGATGATTCCATCGTAAGCAGTATACAGCCAGTCCATAAAAACATGCCGCTGATGGACCGGGCTGTTCACAGAACGGATGATTTCCAGCTGGCGCTGTCTATGTATTCCGAGCGCATTCAGAACACGGAGATCATGAACCATGAAAACCGTTACGGATGGCATCAGGGAAGCGGGATGACCTACTTATATAACCGTGACGTTCTGCAGTATACAGAGAATTTCTGGAATACGGTCAATCCGCTGCGGCTGGCAGGTACGACTGTGGTTTCCAAGGATATCGGCACAGGACAGCCTGACAGTTCCGGCTTTGCCCAGGGAGGAGATTTCCGGTCGAAAGAGTCCTGGGTAGGCGGCAGTACGATCGGCACGAACGGAATCAATGGTATGTCCATGACCGGAGAGGTCCGGGTGAAGGAGGGCGAGGGATCTCCTTCCATACAGTATTCCCCGGAGTTCTCGGCTAAAAAGTCCTGGTTCATGTTCGGCGGACAGATCGTGTGTCTGGGAGCAGGGATCAACAATTCCGGAGAGTCATATCCGGTGGAAAGCATCATTGAGAACCGGAGACTGAGACCGGAGGAAGACAATGTATTGACGGTCAACGGAGAAGCCGAGGACCTGCCGGTTCAGGAGGCTGATCTGGAAGATATTGTGGCCGGCAGCATCGATGTTTCAGGAACCAGAATTCCAGAGGTGTCATGGGCCCATCTGGAAGGCAATGTGGAAGGAAGCGATATCGGATATTATTTCCCGGGGGGAGACCAGACGGTATCCGTCAGAAAGGGAAGAAACGCGGGAGACTGGTCTCTGATCGGAACTTCGAAAGGCGAGGCTTTGGAGACTTACCTGGAGATGTGGTTTGATCACGGAGCCAATCCGGAGAATGATGCGTATGAATACGTTCTCCTTCCTGGGCTGAGCGCCGAAGAGACGGAAGCTTATTCAAAAGAACCGGGAATTACAATATTGAAAAATACGCCGGAGATCCAGGCTGCTGCAACGGCAGACGGGCTTCTGACAGGAGTGAATTTCTGGACAGACGGACAGGCGGAAATCGGGGCAGTGGCGGCCAGCAGAGCGGCATCTGTCATGACAGAAGAGGATGAAGACGGCAAATTGACGATCGCTGTGTCTGATCCGACTATGAAAAATTCCGGGTCGATCACTGTGGATATAAAACGCCCGGCCGAGGAAATCCTGACTCACGATGAAAATGTTGACGTCCAGCTGACAGAAAACGGAGTGAGGCTCGTCGTACATACGAAAGGAACCAATGGAACCAGCTCTTACGCGTCCGTAAGGCTGACTACGGCCGTGACACCGCCGTCTGTGGAACACGTTGTGGAACTGATTATACAGGCAGCCAAAACAGCAGAGGCGGCCGGCGATTACGGAGCTTTCGACGTGGTAAAGGCAGTGAAGACGGCGGTTCACGCAGTCTGGAACGTATCAAACGAAGAATTGGCAGAGTACTGCATGAAAGATCTGCTGGTTTTGGAAGAACTGTACAGAGAGGTTATGGCGGCCCGCGGCAATCGCGTTGAGGTCAGGGTTGAGACGCCAGAGCTTATGGAAAGCCCGGTTACGGCGGCAGGACTTCTGCTGAGTGTCCCGTGGGATGACAGCTTAATGCCGGCGACCCCATCCCAGGCGAAGAAGGCTACGGCCTCCAATGCCGGTTATAAAGCGTTCGGAGCCGCACGCCAATCAGCGGACCCATCAACAGCGACCCCGTCAACAGCAACCCCGTCAACAGCAGATTCCCCGGCATCGGCTTCTTCCAAAGAGAAAAAGGAGGCAGGAGTGCGTGCCGCGGTACATTCCGTCATATTAACAGTGACAGAAAACAGCGATGCAGGCTGGCCTGAGGACAGACCGCGCGGGGACTGGAGCCAGTCGTATAAGTTCCAGCTCTGTCTGGAAGATGAAAATGGTGTGAGAAGCGACCCTGTGGCCTGGAAGGCGCCTGCGAACGTCTGGATGCAGTTTTCTGAGGACGAGGTACAGACAGACACCATTCGTGCATACTCAGACACCGGCAGCGGAGAGGTACAGTCACTGTCAGTCAGCCTGGAGGAGGAAGGGAGAATCTGTTTTGTACTTCCGGATAATGCCAGGGTGTATCTGACAGGAGATAAGACAACGGCCGCAGAAGAAATCTTCCAGGTATCAATTGAAGAAGACTTGACAGGAGGCAGGATTACGGCCTCGCCCATGAGCGGAAAGAAGGGCACAAAGGTAACCGTGCAGGCGGTTCCCCAGAGCGGTTACCGTCTGGCAAGCCTGTCGGCCAATGGAAAATTGCTTACCGCCGGCAGCGACGGCCGCTGTACCTTTGTGCTTCGGGAAGATACACATCTGACTGGCGTGTTTAAACGATCCGGCAGTAGCTCAGGTTCAGGCTCAGGATCCTCTTCTGGATTCAACCGCGGCTGGAAGAAATCAGGTGAGGTGTGGTACTATTACGACGCCAATGGAAGAAAAACGACCGGATGGCTTTTAGACAATGGAAAATGGTACTGGCTGGATTCCAGCGGAGCCATGACAACCGGCTGGCTGTTTAACGAATCCGATGGCTTCTGGTATTACTTAAAAACCGACGGCTCTATGGCAGAAGGCTGGAATCCGATTAACGGTGTCTGGTATTACTTCGCTCCCCAGACCGAAGGAAGTCCAGGCTGGAGTCTGGTAAATGGCCGCTGGGTCTACGAAAAACCGGAAACGTCTTATCGTCCTCACGGAGCGATGTACAGTGGATGCGTGACACCGGATGGGTATACGGTCGTGGAAGACGGCGCGTGGAATGGAGAAGACAAATAACAGATAACAAATAGCAGAAAGAGATTTCCAGAACATCGGAAATCTCTTTCTGTTAAGATAATATTTATTTTTTATCCTTCTTTTTTTCATTGAAATCAGCAAGTGGTGTTAAGATTCCTCCTTTATGATTCTATCATCAAGGAGGTTTTTTTATGGATATACAGGCATTGACACAGTATTTTCTGCAGTACGGAGCAGTTTTTATATTTGTAATTGTTTTGCTGGAATATTTGAATCTTCCCGGTTTTCCGGCTGGAGTTATCATGCCGCTGGCAGGGATCTGGGCCGCAAGAGGGCAGATCGGACTTGGGATGGCGCTGCTGCTGGCGCTGGCTGCGGGACTGCTGGGAAGCTGGATACTGTACGGGCTGGGAAGGCTGGGCGGCCATGTACTGCTGGAACGGTATTTAAAGAAGTTTCCGGCCCAGCGGCCGGTCATAGAGAAGAACTTTGCCATGCTTGAGAGGCGGGGGGCCATCGGAATCTTTATCAGCAAACTGATTCCCATGGTCAGGACCGTGATCTCCATTCCGGCCGGAGTGATCCGCATGAATTTTATTAAATACAGCGTGAGCTCGGCGCTTGGAATTTTTGTATGGAATTTTTTCCTGATAGGAGCCGGTTACTGGCTGGGTGACAGGGCGATCAGTCTGTTTTCATAAGAGGAGGAGCAAAATGAAAATCGCAATGCTGACAAACAATTACAAACCATTCATCGGCGGTGTTCCGATTTCCGTTGAGCGGCTGGCAGAGGGGCTTCGGAGCCTGGGGCATCAGGTGACCGTGTTTGCACCGGAGGGGGCAGGATGGGAGGAAGAACCGGATGTAGTGAGATTCCGTGTTCTTTATGAGTGGCGGGACAAGGGGCTGGTGATCGGCAATTTCAGCGACAGCCGCATCGAGAAGCGTTTCCGCGAAGAACAGTTTGACGTTATTCATGTACATCACCCGGTGGTAATCGGATTTACGGCCGTCTATTTAAGCAAAAAATACGGAATTCCGCTGGCGTATACGTACCATACCCGCTATGAGGAATATCTTCACTATTTTAAACTGTATGAGAGGATGGCGGCGGGGCGGGAGCCTGTGAGAAATGCAGCGCGTTTCAGCAGGGAAGTGCTGGTGCCAGGGTATCTGAATACATTTACGGATCAGTGTGACACGGTATTCGTACCGACGGCATCGATGAAGGAATGTCTGGTGAAACAGGGAGTTGCGACACCGCTGGAGGTCCTTCCCACGGGAATTGGCGAGGAGGCATTTAAACGGGACCCGGAACGTGAGAGGGAGATCCGATCCCGGTATTTAAACGGAGAACCGTGGCTGTTTGCCACGACCGCGCGCCTGGAAAAGGAGAAGAATCTGGATTTCCTGCTGCGGGGAGCCGCCCGTCTCAAGGAACTGGTGGGAGACTGTTTCCGCATTCTGATAATCGGGGATGGGACGAGGAAAGAGACGCTTAAGAATCTGGCAGAGGAGCTTGGAATCGGACGTCAGATTGTGTTTATCGGACGTGTTCCCAACGCCGAGGTGTCCCATTATCTCCATGCGGCCGACGGATTTTTGTTCGCCTCCAAATCAGAGACGCAGGGAATCGTTCTTCTGGAAGCCATGGCCGCAGGCTGTCCCGTAGTTGCGGTCCATGCCAGCGGAGTCGTCGATGTCGTCAGCCAGGGAAAGAACGGATTCATGACCGGAGAAGAGGAAGAAGAATGGGCGTCTGCCGCAGCACGCCTCATGACGGAACCGCAGCTGTATCAGAAATTATCGGCGGGAGCCGCAGAAACTGCTTCCTTATATAAGGCGGAGACGGTGGCAAGGGAAGCGGAACACCAGTATCGGAAAATGATAGAGAGAAGAACTTCTCCGGAATGGGAATACAGTGGCAGGCAGCTGCCTGTGCCGTCTTTCTTGCGGCTGTTTAAGACTGCCTGACTATGCCTTCCGGGTGGGTGAGAGAACCGGCGGATCAGGAGGAATGTATCGGCGAAAGTGAAAAAACTGGAAAGGCAATAGCCAAATTTCTGAAAAACACCTTGCAATCTGGTATATAGGGTGCTATACTAATTTATTGTGAAGAGTGTAAATGAAACTAAGGACAGTATAGAGTCCTTAGTTTTTTATTGAGTTTTTATCCAAAGGAAAGAAGAGTACACATATTATGAAGATGAAACGAGAAGACGTCAGAAATGTAGCCATCATCGCCCACGTTGACCACGGCAAAACTACCCTGGTGGATGCCCTGCTCAGACAGAGCGGAATATTCCGCGAGAATCAGGAAGTTGTTGACCGGGTTATGGACTCCAATGATATTGAGAGAGAGCGTGGTATTACCATCCTTTCCAAGAATACCGCTGTCAATTACAACGGTACGAAGATCAACATTATCGATACGCCAGGCCATGCGGATTTCGGCGGCGAGGTTGAGCGTGTCTTAAAGATGGTAAACGGAGTTATTCTGGTGGTGGATGCCTACGAGGGCGTTATGCCGCAGACGAAGTTTGTTCTGCGCAAGGCGCTGGAACTGGGCCTCTCCGTTGTAGCCTGTATCAATAAGATTGACCGTCCGGAGGCGAGACCGGACGAGGTTGAAGAGGAAGTCTTAGAGCTCCTCATGGACCTTGATGCAACAGAAGAGCAGTTAGACTGCCCGTTCTTATACGCATCCGCAAAGGGCGGCTTTGCAAAGAAGAATTTAGACGACGCGGAAGAGAACATGAGCGCCTTATTCCAGACAATCATCGACCATATTCCGGCTCCGGAGGGTGACCCGGAAGCTCCGACTCAGCTTCTGATCAGCACCATTGATTACAACGAGTACGTAGGCCGTATCGGCGTAGGTAAGGTGGATAACGGAGCGATTCGTGTCAATCAGGAATGTGTCATCGTAAACCACCACGACCCGGACAAGATGCGTAAGGTTAAGGTAGGCAAGCTGTACGAGTACGAGGGACTGAACAAGGTGGAAGTGACGGAAGCGGGAATCGGCGCGATCGTGGCCATTTCCGGTATTACGGATATTCATATCGGTGATACGCTCTGCTCTCCGGAAAACCCGGAAGCCATTCCGTTCCAGAAGATATCCGAACCGACTATCGCCATGAACTTCATGGTAAATGACAGCCCGCTGGCAGGACAGGAAGGTAAATTTATCACCTCCCGTCATATCAGAGAGCGTCTGTTCCGCGAACTGAACACCGACGTCAGCCTTCGCGTGGAGGAGACCGAATCTCCTGACTGCTTTAAGGTATCTGGCCGCGGCGAGCTGCATCTTTCCGTTCTGATCGAGAACATGAGAAGAGAGAATTTTGAATTTGCAGTCAGCAAGGCTGAGGTTCTGTACCAGTATGATGAAAGAAACCGTAAACTGGAGCCGATGGAGATCGCCTATATCGACGTACCGGAAGAGTTTACCGGCGCGGTTATCCAGAAGCTGACCAGCAGAAAGGGCGAACTGCAGGGCATGAGCCCGGCTAACGGCGGCTATACAAGGCTTGAATTCTCGATTCCGTCCAGAGGCCTGATCGGCTACCGCGGTGAGTTCATGACCGATACAAAGGGCAACGGTATCATGAATACGGCATTTGACGGCTACGCTCCTTTCAAGGGAGATTTATCCTACCGTAAGACCGGATCCCTGATCGCTTATGAGTCAGGTGAATCCATTACCTACGGTCTGTTCAATGCGCAGGAGCGAGGCATCCTGTTCATCGGAGCCGGCGTGAAGGTTTATTCCGGTATGGTAATCGGTCAGAACCCGAAGGCAGAGGATATCGAGATCAACGTCTGCAAGATGAAGAAGCTGACCAACACCCGTTCCTCCGGCGCGGATGATGCCCTGAAGCTGACGACGCCAAAGGAGATGAGTCTGGAGCAGTGTCTGGACTTTATCGATACGGATGAGCTCCTTGAGATCACACCGGTATCCTTGAGAATCAGAAAGAAGATCTTGGATCCGACGATGAGGAAGAGGTCTTCCCTGAACAAGAAATCATTGGGGTAATGGAATCATATTAGCTATACCGACAACGGCTGTATATAAAAATTATGCTCTGCGGGAGGAAACTTTCGCAGGGCATATTTGCATCCTGGAAATAGTGAAATCCGCTTACTGTCAATAAATGTCGAAAATGGCAGGAAAAGAGAAGCCGTCGGTATCCGGCATCTGGTATTTCGGGGAAATATGGGGGTAACTGATTTTTTGTGAGGCTTAACAGGTATTTTCTGTCGATATTTTTGGATGTGTTCTTATCATTTCACGGAATCCCTTTTCATACACTTAATATTAGCTGCAAAGCAAATTGTAACCATTCATCCGTGCATCTTTCTGTTTTCCAAAGCTGAAAAACAGAAAACGCAGGACGCCCGGCTGAATCGTTACGGCAAATTAGTGAAAGAAGAGGAGAAATACAATGTCGGAAAAAATGATTGAGAACAACAAAGTAAGCGTAATCGGGGAGATCATCTCCGGCTTCACCTTCAGCCATGAGGTATTCGGAGAAGGATTCTATATGGTGGACGTTGCAGTAAATCGTCTCAGCGAGCAGGCTGATGTCATACCTCTTATGATATCGGAGCGGCTCATCGATGTAGAAGCGAATTACATAGGCTGTACCATGGAAGCCCTGGGACAGTTCCGTTCCTATAACCGGCATGAAGGGACGAAAAACCGCCTGGTTCTGTCCATCTTCGTGCGTGAGATCCATTTCCTGGAGGAATTTACGGATTATACGAAAACAAATCAGATTTTTCTGGATGGATATATATGTAAGGCCCCTATATACAGAAAGACTCCTCTTGGCAGAGAGATCGCGGATCTTCTGCTTGCCGTAAACCGGCCTTATGGGAAGTCTGACTACATTCCGTGTATCGCGTGGGGAAGAAACGCCAGATACGCCTCCGGCTTCGAAGTCGGCGCGCGGGTGAAGGTCTGGGGCCGTGTGCAGAGCAGAGAGTATACGAAGAAGCTCAGCGAAACCGAGTGTGAGAAGCGGATCGCTTACGAGGTATCTGTCAGCAAGCTGGAATGCGCGGAATAACAAAGGATAAGACGGAAATTAAGAAAACGGTAAGAAAACTTGCAAAAATTTAAATTTTGTGATACGATAAGCGGGTTCTAACGTAGTATATCAATATATTGCTTTTTTGCTGGTATGAGGTGCAAAAGGATGAGTAAAGGTACAATACAGGTTATATGCGGCGAAGGAAAAGGAAAGACGACGGCTGCGCTCGGCATGGGGATCTCCGCTCTGTTAAAGGGGCAGACGGTAATCATGATACAGTTTTTAAAGGGCTGTCAGGAGCTGGCCTCCTGTGAGATTTTAGAGCGGCTGGAACCGGAACTGAAGATTTTCCGGTTTGAAAAGTCCGATGCATTTTTCGAGACATTGTCGGAGGAGCAGCAGAAGGAAGAACGGATGAATATCCGCAACGGCATGAATTTTGCAAGAAAAGTACTTTCGACCGGTGAGTGTGACCTGGTTATTCTCGATGAGGTGCTGGGACTTTTGGATCAGGGAATTATCGAGATGGATGAGATGACGACGCTGCTTCAGTCCAGGGTTGAGGAAATCGACCTGATTCTGACTGGAAAGGTATTCCCCAAGGAGCTGGATCCCCTCGTGGATGGTATCAGAGAAATTGATCATCTTAAAGTTGACAATACAAAGCAATAATGGTAGTATGGTAACATACATAATAAAGTAGAGGTTGCGTTGATTATGAGTATTCTGCCTGATGCATCAGGGTGCATGTGAGGGTGGAGGAAAGGATGAGACGCCGAAGGACGGTACGGCCCGGGACGTATCTGTTCTGGGCATATGATGAAGAATCATATGACTGTCATCCTGCATGGATGGGGCGCTGCTTGAAGATAAGAAGTATTTACCGGATTCTGAACTTTAAGAGCTGACCCCGCTGTCAGCTCTTTTTCTCTGCCAGGAATGATCGTTTTGCAGGTAAAAGGATAAGAGCAGGATAATGGCACGGGGCGGGCGCATGATTTTATGTAGCGGAAGCGTTGGCAACAGGAACAGATTGAATCAGGAGGATAAGACTATGGCACTTTTTGAAGGAGCGGGTGTAGCGCTGATTACACCATTTAAGGACAACGGAGAGGTGAATTACGAGAAGCTGGAGGAACTGCTGGAAGAGCAGATTGCCGGCGGTACGGACAGCATCGTCATCTGTGGAACCACAGGTGAGGCATCCACCATGACCCATGAGGAACATTTAAGCGTAATAAAGTATACGTGTGAAGTGGTAAATAAGAGAATACCCGTAGTGGCCGGAACAGGTTCCAACTGTACGGAGACAGCCATCTATCTTTCAAAGGAGGCGGAGAAATTCGGTGCAGACGGTCTGCTTCTCGTGTCCCCGTACTATAACAAGGCGACTCAGAACGGCCTGATCGCACATTTTACCGCGGTTGCGGATGCGGTGAAGATTCCGATCATTCTCTATAATATCCCGGGACGTACCGGCGTGACGATCGCTCCGCAGACGATTGTAACACTCTGTAAGAACGTGCCGAACATTGTCGGTGTGAAAGAGGCCAGCGGAAATCTCACGAATATCGCTGAGATGCTTGCGATGGCAGACGGCTGTGTGGATGTATATTCCGGCAACGACGATCAGATCGTGCCGCTTCTCTCTCTCGGAGGAAAGGGCGTCGTTTCGGTTCTCTCCAACGTGGCGCCTGCACAGACCCACGAGATCTGCGCTTCCTGGTTCCGCGGCGATGTGAAAGAGAGCGCAAGACTTCAGTTGGAAGCGATTCCACTGATAGGCGCCCTGTTCTGCGAAGTGAACCCGATTCCGGTCAAGGCGGCCATGAACTTAATGGGTAAGAAGGTTGGCCCGCTTCGTCTGCCGCTCACCGAGATGGAGCCTGCAAACCAGGAACGTTTAAAGAAAGCTATGGAAGAATACGGAATTTTATAAACCCCGTTAATCATTAAATGCAGGGCCGGACGCATCGGTATCAGGGCGTCCGGCCTGTTATAAAATGGAGGAAAAATACTTATGGTAAAGATGATTATGCACGGCTGCAATGGAGCCATGGGACAGGTGATTTCTAAAATTGTTGAAGAAGACGAGAATATCACGATTGCTGCAGGAATTGATGTAAATGACACCATACAGAATTCCTACCCGGTATTTCCCTCTCTGGAGGCGTGTACCGTGGAGGCGGATGTGATCGTGGACTTTGCATCGGCAAAGGCGGTAAACGGCCTTCTCAGTTACTGTTCCGAAAAGAGGATGCCTGTGGTAGTGTGTACGACAGGACTTTCAGAAGAACAGATTCAGCTTGTGGAAGAGACTTCCCGCCAGGTGGCGGTACTTCGTTCCGCCAATATGTCGCTGGGAATCAATCTGCTGTTAAAGCTGGTGAAAGAGGCGGCAGAGGTTCTGGCGGAGTCCGGTTTCGACATCGAGATTCTGGAAAAGCACCACAATAAAAAGGTGGATGCGCCCAGCGGAACCGCTCTGGCGCTGGCTGACTCCATCAATGAGGCGATGGACAACCACTACCACTATCAATACGACCGCTCCCAGACGAGGGAGAAGCGCCAGAAGGATGAGATTGGAATCCAGGCTATCCGCGGAGGCTCCATCGTCGGTGAGCACGACGTGATCTTCGCCGGACAGGATGAGGTGATTACCTTCCAGCATACCGCCTACTCCAAGGCTATTTTTGCAAAGGGCGCAGTATCGGCAGCAAAGTTCCTGGCGGGAAAAGAACCGGGACTTTATACCATGGCGGATGTGATTGGCTAAGAGAGGGGTACGGATGAGGACTGTCATTTACCGTCAGCTGCGGGAGTCTGAGCTGGCAGAGGCCAGCAGGCAGCTGACGGCCAGCTACCGCGCCGCCTACCGGGGACTTATGGACGAGGCGTATCTGACCTCCCTTCAGGAAGACCACTGGGTGGAGATCCTGCAGGCCAGCATGGAAAGAGGCGATATCTGCTTAGTCGCAGCAGACGGTGATACGATTGTGGGAGCCGCGGTCTGCGGCAGATCCGAAGGGCGCGGGGATCAGGACTGTGCCGAACTTTACGCGATTTATCTGCTGCCCGAATATACAGAACATGGCGCGGGGCACGGGCTTTACTGTGAAATCGAGGCCCGAATGAGGGCACAGGGGTTCCGGAGTTGTGTCCTGGAGGTGCTGTCATCCAATGCCCGGGCGATCAGATTCTATGAAGCACACGGGTTTGAGAAGATCTGTTCCTTTATGGTGGAAGAGAACGGGATGAATCTTTTCTGTGATTTGATGCAAAAGACGCAGTTGCAGCTTATTTCCTCAAAATCAGTTTGAAGGAAAAATCATCTTTAGATAATTTCGTGTAAAGGATATTCTTATGGACAGAAATACCAGTGGATCAAACAGTTTCGGAAGCAGAAAGGTAATCATATTAGTGATGGGTAACTGGATATTATGCCATGCACTTTTCTGATAAATGTAAGGAAGATGACTCAAATCCTGATTTATTCTTCTTTACGATGCCTGAAGAAATGGAATCCATTGCAAGTAAATACGGATTTTCCAAGATAAAAAATTTAGGGACGGATTTTTTTGTAACTATGAGTAGCGTGGAAGCGATGAAAGATTTGAAATCATGAAACCGCTGCTTGATCAAATGGCAAGTTATGAATCATGCACAGGAATGAGCAATCATGCCGTGTTGATCTGTAGAAGATAGTATTTTGGCAGGAGCAATTAGGCTATTTTGCTAAATTCGCATTAGTCAAATAAGGCGTACTTAACAAATTGGAAGCTGTTGGGGGATTTATATGATAGGAATATATGATTGCTTTGGGTATGGTGCAGGTTATAATGTTCCTTTTGAGGAAAGATATAAATTGATAAAAAATGCTGGTTTTGATTGTGTGATGCTTTGGTGGAGCGACAGGTTCGGCAGGGGGAGTAATTATCAGAAAGATGTTCAATATGCAAGAAGTGCCGGATTGTATATAGAAAATATTCATACGCCAGTTCATGAACAGAACTGTTTGTCATTAGACAATTTGGATGGAGAAAATGTATTTCACACTTATCTGCAATGCGTAAAGGACTGCTTTCAATATAATATAACAACAATGGTTATTCATTTACCGGATGATGAGCATCCTGTCAATGATTTAGGTATTAAAAGATTGGAAAATGTTATTAGTGAGGCAGAAAAGAAGAATATTCAAGTTGCTTTTGAAAATTTAAATAATATTTTAAATTTGGCATTGGTATTAGAGGCATTTCAATCAAAAAATGTAGGATATTGTTACGATAGTTGTCATCACCTGAATTACGCTCCTGATGATGACTTGTTGAAACTATATGGAAATCGTTTAATGGCGCTACATTTACAGGATAATGGTGGAAAGCATGATCAACATCAGTTGCCGTTTGATGGCAATATAGATTGGGTTAATGTGATGAAAAAAATTGCACTTACAGGATATCAAGGTGCAACCTCCTTGGAACCTATGAATTGGGATTATGAACATCTATCGATTCAGCAGTTTTTGGATTTGGCATATCAAAAAGCTAAAAAAATAGATGAAATGAGAACAATCTAAATCACAGTTTGATGATAAAATGTATATGACAAAGAAATCGACAAAGCTGAATCTGAGGAGGAACCTTGATTTGAGAATAGGTGCGTATCAATTTGCTGTTGGTTCAAATATTACAGATAATTTTCACGCTGTATGCAGAGGTATTGAAGAGGCAGTGAGACAGAATATCCGGCTGTTGGTTTTCCCAGAGTGTGCATTGACAGGATATCCGCCCCGAGACATAAAATCGGCTGCGGATGTTAATTTTGAAGAGTTAAATGTGGCATATCAGGAAATTAAAAAAATGTCGGAAAAATACGATATGTATATTCTTGTTGGCACAATTACAAAAGAGCAAAATAAATATTATAACAGCGCAAGGCTAATATCGCCTGGTAAGACAACAGAAGACTACCATAAGAGAGCCTTGTGGGGATGGGATAAAGACAATTTTACTATAGGTAATAAAGAGGGCATATTTGCAATTGACGGCATAAAAATAGGTGTCAGAATATGTTTTGAAGTACGGTATCCTGAATATTTTAGAGAATTGTATCGTGATAATACAGTATTAAATATTATACTATTTTATGATGTGGCAGACAGCGATGACATCGAACGGTATGCGTTAATAAAATCGCACATTAGAACAAGAGCTGTTGAAAACGTAACATATACGATGTCAGTAAACAGTATTCGTCCGTATCAAACTGCTCCGACAGGGATATTTGATAAATCCGGTCGCACAATTAATGAGCTTAAACGAAATAAGGAAAATTTATTGATATATAATTTTGAAAACATAGCAGATGATTTTGGCGAAAAAGGAAGACGGTCGATTTCCGATGTTCTCACAGAAAAATAAGAATTTGTGGAGGTGCCACTTGGAAAGCAGAAAATTTTTAATAGAAACGGAACGTCTTTTGATCAGAGAAATGCAGCAATCCGATTTTGATGCATTGTGCAGAATCTTGTGTGATGAAGAAGTGATGAGGGCTGCTTATGAAAGTGCGTTCAGCCCAGATGAAGCGCAAAATTGGCTGAACAGACATTTAAAAAGATACGAAGATTATGGCTTTGGACTTTGGGCTGTTGTATTAAAAGAAACTAATGAGATGATTGGCCAGTGCGGCTTGACACTACAGCAGTGGAAAGAGAAAGAGCTTTTGGAAATAGGATATTTGTTTCAAAAGGCGTATTGGCACAGAGGTTATGCAGCGGAAGCGGCAATTGCGTGCAGGGAATATGCGTTCACGGTTCTCGATGCAGACAGCGTCTGCTCTATGATTCGGGACACAAATATAGCTTCTCAAAATGTTGCTGTTCGAAATGGTATGAAAATTATTGATAAAGCTGCAAAGAATTTTAGGAATACGGAAATGAACTTTTTTTTATATTCTGCAGAGCGGACAAAATGACTTTGAGGCAAGAATTTTTAAGCTGTTTTTCCGGCTTTAGGCCATAAAAAAATTAGAAAAATTTCCCACCATAATTTTTTCTCCTCTAACACATACTAAGCATAGAAAATGAAAGGAGAATGTATTATGAAAAGAATAAAACCATATGTATTTGCAGTACTTGTCATTATGACAGTGATGTGTCTGTCCGCATGCGGCAGCAATAAGAACACAACAAATGAGACCACTGGAGGCAGCAGCGCAGCTACAACGCAGACAACGGCAATGGAGTCCACAAAAGATATGGGGACTACAAGAAATGCTGATGAAGACGCTGAGGAAAGCACCGGAGTCATTGACGGCATGATCAATGATGTTGAGAGAGGTGTCGATGATATAACTGGCGAGAGCAACGGCCATCCGACCAACAGTGCTGATATGAGCTCTGCAGCAGAATAAGTATTTTTATACAGAGACGAAAAATAAAATGGCTTTAGGCCCGGAAAGGCTTGAAGCCATTTTTTCCTTGTTATATAATGGAGCGTATAACAGAAATGAGGACAAATGAATGAAAAAACTGATAAAAAAGGCATTTATTGCACTGATCGTTCTGGGTGTTGCCGGTATTGTCTGCCTGGCGGGCGTCAATACATATATGATTAAATCTACGGAAAAACGGATTCTCACACAGGAGGAAGCGGCCGCGCTGGGAGCGGACTGCATCCTTGTCCTGGGAGCGGGTGTCCATCCGGACGGAAACCCCAGCAACATGCTGGAGGACCGTCTTCTTCGCGGGATCGAGCTGTATGACGCAGGCGCTTCTTCAAAGCTGCTGATGAGCGGAGATCACGGCCGGAAAAATTACGACGAGGTGAACGTGATGAAGCAGTTCGCCGTGGCCCGCGGCGTGCCTTCCGAGGATGTGTTTATGGATCACGCCGGTTTTTCCACCTACGAGAGTATGTACCGGGCCCGCGATGTGTTTCAGGCGGAGAAGGTGATCATCGTGACACAGCGCTACCATCTCTACAGGGCGCTGTATGCCGCGAAACAGCTGGGACTCGACGCTTATGGCGTGGCTTCCGACCAGAGGACGTACGCCGGTCAGAAGCGGCGTGATGTGAGGGAGCTGCTGGCCAGAGGGAAAGACTTTATGACCGGAATCTTCAAGCCGGAGCCGACGTACCTGGGAGAGGCGATTCCGGTGAACGGCGATGGAAATGTAACGAATGACTAATGCGGAGAAAGAAGGGACGGGCTTTTTGAAGATTACCCTGTTTGCAGAAAAACAACGGATGAAACGGTATAACCGGAGTAAGAAGCCGTGGAGAAGCCGCGGCTTTCTCAGGGCGTCCATGGGAAGGCGTACACACATTTTCAGAAACTGCTTAAGCTGTATGGTTCTGGCGGAGCTGATCGTTATAGGTGTAAATGATCCCGGTATTTTTACGGAGGCCGCGCGTCGATTTCATATCGGCTGCGTGAAGGAAGAGACGGTGGAGACGGCGGATTTTGGGGCTTTAGAAGATGTGCCCCCATCTGACAAAAAGGACAGCGGAGTTACAATTGACTGGAAAGAGGGCAGGGTGCAATTCTGGCGGACAGAGGAGAAGCTTCGCCGTGAAAATACGGAGAACAGACCGGATTAACGCGGCGTACGGCGCATTTATATGCGAATACAGCCATCGTCCATAAGAATTTATAATATATAAAAATGTTGCAATCGCATTTTCACTGTATTATAATTTCTACTGAAATACCTTGGTTATATTCATAAAACTTATAAATTAATTCAGGAAAAGGACTGGTGGATACCATGGAGAAAAAAGAATTACTGTATGAAGGAAAAGCGAAAAAGGTTTATACAACAGAGGATCCGGACGTATTAATTGTGGATTATAAAGATGACGCTACGGCATTCAACGGTTTAAAGAAGGGTACCATCGTAGGAAAAGGCGCGATCAACAACCGCATGACAAACCACATCTTTAAGAAGCTGGAAGCAGAAGGCGTTCCGACTCATTTCATCGAGGAATTAAGCGACCGTGAGACCGCTGTTAAGAAAGTAGAGATCGTTCCGTTAGAAGTAATTGTAAGAAACTTTTCCGCAGGCAGCTTCGCAAAGAAGATGGGCATGGAAGAGGGCATCAAGTTCGCTTGTCCTACACTGGAATTCAGCTATAAAAATGATGATCTGGGCGATCCGTTCATCAACAGCTACTACGCACTGGCACTGAACCTGGCAACTCAGGAGGAGATCGACGCGATCACAAAGTATACCTTCAAGGTAAACGAAGTGATGAGAGAGTATTTTGACAGCCTTGGCATCGAGCTGATCGACTTTAAGATCGAATTTGGCCGTTACCATGGACAGATTATTCTGGCCGACGAGGTTTCTCCGGATACCTGCAGACTGTGGGATAAGGAAACACATGAAAAACTGGATAAGGACCGTTTCCGCCGCGATATGGGTAACGTAGAAGACGCTTACGAAGAAGTGTTCCGTCGTCTTGGTATCCAGTAAACAGCACAGAAAGGCATTACTACATGAGACATGACTTGAATATTACTGCGGGGGATGAGTTACATGAGGAGTGCGGCGTCTTCGGAATGTATGATTTCGATCACGGGGACGTGGCGTCTACCATTTATTACGGATTATTCGCATTGCAGCACAGGGGGCAGGAAAGCTGTGGAATCGCGGTCAGCGATACGGCGGGCCCCAAGGGGAAAGTAAACGCGTATAAGGGGATGGGTTTGTGTAACGAAGTCTTTACTCCTGAAATATTAGAAGGCCTTCACGGCAATATTGGAGTGGGTCATGTTCGTTATTCGACGGCGGGCAGCAGTACCAGGGAAAATGCCCAGCCGCTGGTTTTAAACTATATAAAAGGCACTCTGGCTCTGGCGCATAACGGCAATCTTGTCAATGCGCCGGATCTTCGCCGGGAGCTGGAATATTCGGGGGCGATTTTTCAGACTACGATTGATTCTGAAGTCATTGCCTACCACATCGCAAGGGAGCGTGTGAAGACATCTTCTGTGGAAGAGGCGGTTGCCGGAGCCATGAAGAAGATTGTGGGAGCATATTCCCTTGTTGTCATGAGTCCCAGAAAAATGATTGGGGCCAGGGATCCCTTCGGATTCAAGCCCCTCTGTATCGGAAGACGGGACAACGCCTATATTCTGGTGTCGGAAAGCTGCGCGCTGGATACGATCGGAGCGGAATTCGTCCGGGACGTCAGACCGGGTGAGATCGTTACCATTACGAAGGATGGTATTGCATCGGATACGAGGCTGTGCTTTCAGGACCGGAGCAGGGAAGCGAGATGTGTATTTGAATACATCTATTTCGCCAGACCGGACAGCGTGTTTGACGGAGTGAGCGTCTATCAGGCCAGAATACTTGCCGGCCGTGCCCTGGCTGTAGATTCACCGGTGGAGGCTGATCTGGTGGTCGGAGTTCCGGAATCCGGCAATGGAGCGGCGCTGGGCTATTCCATGGAATCCCAAATTCCCTATGGCACTGCCTTTGTCAAGAACTCCTATGTGGGCAGAACCTTTATCAAGCCGAAGCAGAGCAGCCGGGAGTCGGCCGTTCGGATTAAACTGAACGTCTTAAAGGAGGCTGTGGCGGGCAAACGCGTCATCATGATTGATGACTCCATTGTCCGGGGAACCACCAGCGCTCTGATCGTCGGAATGCTGCGGGAAGCCGGGGCGAAGGAGGTCCATGTCCGGATCAGTGCTCCGCCATTTCTCCATCCGTGTTACTTTGGAACGGATATTCCTTCCGAGGACCAGCTGATCGCTCACGGCCGGACGGTACAGGAGATCTGCGACATGATCGGCGCAGATTCCCTGTCCTTCTTAAGACAGAAACGGCTGACGGAAATGGCGCAGGGACTGCCAATCTGTACTGCGTGCTTTTCCGGTGAGTATCCGATCCAGCCGCCTGAGGAGGATATCCGGGGCGAGTACGTGCAGTAGTTCAAAGATTCCGCAGAAGAAAAGAGGCGCTGCACCGGATTGTGTCACCATCCGGCCCGGCGCCTTTTATGCAGGGAGGGCGGCAGTGAGATAGATAAGATTCGGCATGATCCGGCACAAACGTACATTTTGTGATTTTTTACTTTTAACTGTGGGTAGATTATGATATGATATTTAACAAAACAGGCGAGAATTCCCCCACCTCTATGGGTGGAGGGCTGAAACGCCAAAAACAAGTTTAACGGCAGTGGCGGGCGGAGAGAAATCGGTATCCCCCACTGACATGAAGTCAAGCCGCGCATCTATATGATGTAAATCAAATGAAAGGGTGGAGACGTGGAAACGGTATCAGTCACTTGCCGGTTCCTCCATATGACGAAAGCCATCAGTCTCCTTGGTATATTTTTATGAACGACCGATATCAGAGTCCTTTGTCTGAGCGCTATGCCAGCAAGGAAATGCAGTATATATTTTCACCGGATAAGAAATTCCGCACATGGAGGAAGCTCTGGATCGCTCTCGCAGAGACGGAGATGGAACTGGGGCTGCCGGTTACGCAGGAACAGATCGATGAGCTGAAGGCCCATCAGGATGAGATCAATTACGATGTGGCGAAGCAGCGCGAGAAAGAAGTGCGTCACGATGTCATGTCCCATGTGTACGCTTACGGCGTACAGTGCCCGAAGGCAAAGGGAATCATCCATCTGGGAGCGACTTCCTGCTACGTGGGCGACAATACGGATATTATCGTTATGACCGAAGCGCTGGCGTTAGTCAGGAAAAAACTGGTCAACGTGATTGCGGAGCTGGCGAAGTTTGCAGACAGGTACAAAGATCAGCCGACGCTGGCATTTACCCATTTTCAGCCGGCACAGCCGACTACGGTTGGAAAACGCGCTACACTGTGGATGCATGAGCTGGTCATGGATTTAGAGGATTTAGATTATGTGGCAGGCTCCATCCGTTTATTGGGCTCCAAAGGCACCACCGGCACACAGGCCAGCTTCCTGGAGCTGTTTGACGGCGATATGGACAAGGTAAGAAAGCTGGATCCGATGATCGCAGAGAAGCTGGGCTATCCGGGCTGCTATCCGGTTTCCGGCCAGACATATTCGAGAAAAGTGGACAGCCGTGTCTTAAATATACTGGCCGGCATCGCTCAGAGTGCGCACAAGTTTTCCAATGATATCCGTCTGCTTCAGCATTTGAAGGAGATCGAGGAGCCATTTGAAAAGAGCCAGATCGGTTCTTCCGCCATGGCCTACAAGCGCAATCCGATGAGAAGCGAGAGAATCGCCTCTCTGTCAAACTATGTGATGTCCGATGTGATGAACCCCATGCTGGTGGCTTCCACCCAGTGGTTCGAGCGCACGCTGGACGATTCCGCGAATAAACGGCTCAGCATTCCGGAGGGATTTCTGGCGATTGACGGTATTCTGGACCTTTACTTAAATGTAGTTGACGGACTCGTCGTTTATCCGAAGGTGATCGAGAAACACATGATGGCGGAACTGCCATTTATGGCTACCGAGAATATTATGATGGATGCCGTAAAAGCAGGAGGCGACAGACAGGAGCTTCACGAGAGAATCCGTGAGCTGTCCATGGAGGCCGGAAGAAATGTGAAGGAAAACGGTATGGACAATAACCTTCTGGAGCTGATTGCCGCTGATCCTGCGTTTAATTTAAGCCTTGATGAACTTAAGCAGAACATGGATCCGAAGAAGTATGTCGGATGCGCGCCGGCTCAGGTGGAGATCTATCTGGATGAAGTGATTCGGCCGCTGCTTTCCGCGAATCAGGAGGTTCTTGGGATGACGGCTGAGATTAATGTCTAAAAATGTGTAAATGAAATGTGTGTCAGCGGAAGACCATTTAGACGGGTATAAAAACAGTGATCTTCAGCAGAATAAGAATGGATTCAGAGCAGAGGCGATCGATAGTCTCTGCTCTTTTCAGGAGGATACGGTATGAGCAGCAATCTGGAATATTACAAGGTGTTTTATTACGTAGGACAGTTAGGCAGCATCACGCTGGCCGCGGAGAAGCTGTGCATCTCCCAGCCGGCCGTCAGCCAGGCGATCCGACAGCTTGAGCTTTCCGTCGATGCGAAGCTGTTTATAAGGACCTCCAAGGGTGTCAGGCTGACGAGAGAGGGAGAGCTTCTCTATTCTTATGTGAAATCGGGTTTAGATGATATCTGGTATGGGGAGAATATGTTAAGGCGGATGCAGGATCTGGATACGGGAGAGGTCAGAATCGGAGCCAGCGATATGACGCTTCAGTTTTATTTACTGCCGTTTCTGGAGCGTTTTCACGAGAAATACCCGAAGGTGAAGGTAACGGTGTCCAATGGCCCCACGCCGGAGACACTGGGCTTTTTAAGCCATGGAACCATTGATTTCGGCGTGGTCAGCTCCCCGGTCGATGCGAGGCCGGAGGTCTCTGTCACAGAGGTAAAGAAGATCCGGAATATTTTTGTGGCGGGAGAGCAGTTTAAGCATTTAAAGGGGAAAAGGCTGGAATACGGTATTCTGAAAGAACTCCCCTGTATTTTTCTGGAAAAGAATACGAGTACGAGACGGTTTATGGATGATTTTTTAGAAAAGCTGGGGATCATCGTGGAACCGGAATTCGAGCTGGCGACCAGCGATATGATTGTTCAGTTTGCCATGAGGAATCTTGGAATCGGCTGCGTGATGTCGGAGTTTGCAGAGAAGGAAATTGAGGCAGGCCATCTGTTTGAACTGGAATTTAAGATGGGAATGCCGGAGCGTAGTTTCTGCATTATCACAGACCGAAAAAACCCCATGTCGCCCGCCGGAGGACGTCTGCTGGAACTATTGATGGAAAACCAGAGTGAACAATGATATAATTGAAACTTATGGACAATATAAATAATATTGACTTTACTTATGATATGCTTTGAGCTATGATATACGCGGTGGCAATGAGCAGTGTGGAATCCGGTAAGCGGCAATCTGCGTCATGCTTGCATGAAAGCAGACTGCCGCTTACCGGATTCCATAGGGCGAAGCCCGTGACCGAGACAGCGTGCCCCGCTTTATCGGGTATGGAGCGGAGCGGAATCGAGGTCCGCTGCGGGATAGAACGAAGCAAAATCGAGGTCCACTGCGGGATAGAACGAAGCAAAATCGAAGCCCGCCGCAAACCGTAGTGAAGTAAAGGAGGAAACAAACAAATGGTAAGAGCAATAGTAGGCGCCAATTGGGGCGATGAGGGAAAAGGAAAAATCACGGACATGCTGGCGAATGAGTCCGACATTATCATCCGTTTTCAGGGAGGCAGCAATGCAGGACATACGATCATCAACAACTATGGCAAGTTTGCGCTCCACCTTCTGCCGTCCGGCGTTTTCTACAGCCACACGACGAGCGTAATTGGAAATGGCGTGGCGTTAAACATCCCGTTCCTGGTTAAGGAAATTGACGAGCTGGTAAGCAAGGGCGTTCCGAAGCCGCACATTCTCGTCTCTGACCGCGCGCAGATTCTGATGCCGTATCATATTCTGTTCGACCAGTATGAAGAGGAACGTCTTGGGAAGAAGTCCTTTGGCTCTACAAAGTCGGGTATTGCTCCATTCTATTCAGATAAATATGCAAAGATCGGTTTCCAGGTCAGCGAGCTGTTTGAAAGTGAATCCTTAAAGGAAAAAGTAGCACAGGTGTGCGAGACGAAGAACGTGATGCTGGAGCATTTATACCACAAGCCGGTTCTCGACCCGGAGGAGCTGTTTCAGACAATGCTTCAGTACCGTGATATGGTGGCTCCTTACGTCTGTGACGTGTCAAAATACTTATACGATGCCATCAAAGAGGGAAAGAATATCCTGCTGGAAGGCCAGCTTGGCTCTTTAAAGGATCCGGACCACGGCATTTATCCGATGGTTACATCCTCCTCCACACTGGCGGCCTATGGGGCCATCGGCGCAGGAATCGCGCCTTATGAGATAAAGAATATCACTACCGTTGTGAAGGCATATTCCAGTGCGGTTGGAGCAGGTGCATTTGTCAGCGAGATCTTCGGCGAGGAAGCCGATGAACTGAGAAAGCGCGGCGGCGACGGCGGTGAGTATGGAGCTACCACAGGACGTCCGAGACGTATGGGCTGGTTTGACGCGGTTGCGAGCCGGTATGGATGCCGGATTCAGGGTTCCACAGAGGTGGCACTGACCGTTCTCGATGTACTGGGATATTTAGATGAGCTTCACGTCTGCGTCGGTTATGAGATTGACGGTGAGGTTACGAAGGATTTTCCGACTACAGTCCGTTTGGAGCGTGCAAAACCGGTCTATGAGACACTTCCTGGCTGGAAATGTGAAATCCGCGGTATCAAAAAGTACGAAGACCTGCCGGAAAACTGCCGGAAATATATTGAATTTATTGAGAAAGAGATTGAGACTCCGATCACCATGGTTTCCAATGGACCGGGGAGAGACGAGATCATTTACAGATAAGACTGTCCTTATTTATTGCAGAAAATGAAAGACGGCCAAATCCGGGAAAGAACCATCCGGATTTGGCCGTCTTTTTCTATTCGTTGTTTCTGTCTTTTTCCTCAGGATTTAAGAGCCTGTACACCAGTTGAAAAGCATACAATATGACCGGTATGACGACAGTTGAGAAGATAGCGGCCATCAGCCAGTTATTTGCGGACGGACTTTTGGAGAATGCCGAAACGATGGCGATAACATACATGGCCAGTATGAATATAACTCCGGCCATGGCCAGAGGGCGTTTCCATTTCATGGGGACACCTCGCTTTCTTTGGGATGGTACTTCTCTTTATTATAACAGAAAACTTCGGAAACTCAAGGTAAGGATTTGGGGTTACAGTTCAATCCCCACCAGGAGCACCGCAGTCCGGTTCGGCCGGGCAGGCTTGCTCAGTCTTTCCTGTTCCGGTTTCGGGCATAAGAAGTTCTAAACGTGCAGAATTTCCCCTGAACGAAAAATTTTGCGCGCTAAGAACTTCTAATACCCTGCAAAGTCACAGGAAAGACTGAGCAAGCCTGCCCGGCCGAGCCGGACTGCGGTGCTCCTGGTGGGGATTGAACTGTGACGATTTGGGATTAGTTCACAAAAACTTCAGATTTGCAACCTGTACTTTTTTACCAGATTATAGTACAATCAGAGGGAGATAACGTGTGAAAAGACAGGGAAGGAGTGTGTATTCTTGAAGAAAAGATGGGCAGCGGCGGTTGCAGTGAGCATGCTCTTAAGCCTCGGAAGCGTCATGGCGGCCGCGGCAGATGAGACGGGGGCCGTTCAAACAGAGAACACAACTTCAGAGAGCGGAACTGTGGAGAATGGGAACTCGGCAAATGGAACTGCAGAGAATGGAAACCCGGCAAACGGAACCTCAGAGAACACTGCCGGGCAGGCGTCGGAGACAGACTCCGGGAATGAAGCAAAGGGAACATGGAAGCAGGAAGACGGCGGCTGGAGATATTATGACGAAGCCGGAACGTATAAGAAGAACAGCTGGGAGCAGATCGGCGGTTACTGGTACCATTTCGGCAAGGACGGTCTTATGGCTGTGGGCTGGCAGAAGATCGGAGGATATAACTATTGTTTCCGGGAGACGGGAGATCTGGCGATCGGCTGGTGCTATAATGATGACGATGAGAAATGGTACAATTTTGATGCGGATGGCACTGCGAAGAAGGGCTGGTTTCAGGATGAAGATGGAAGCTGGTACTGGTTCTCCACAAGAGGGGAGATGGCTTCTTCCGGTTATAAGTCGATCGACGGGAAACGGTATTATTTCTTCGAGGATGGCCAGATGGCGGCTAATCAGTATGTTGGACTGTTCTACATGGACGAGAACGGCCAGAGGGATAAGCGCTATGACATCGTGATAGAAGGAAAGAGCAAGGAATCATCTGTGGCATCTGAGACGAAAGAGGAGATCACAGCAGCCCTCGAGCATATTCCGAGAGGCTGGATCAAGTATTTTGTGGATCACGGGTGGGAGATTCTCTATTATCCGGATAAGGAATATTTTTCCGCGCCCGAGTCCGACGGCAGTACATACTATGTGTATCATAAGCTGGATACGAGCTACAGGAAGATTAAGTTCTGCAAGCCGGAGGGATTGACCCAGGCCTTTGGAGAATACATCGGATATGCGGCCGACTGCTTTGACAGCGACAGCCAGTTCGCTGTGGATCTGGCCATGAATAAGGGGAATGTGGATGAGTTCGTCGATGTCCCCGATTATTACACGAACAACATGCAGTTTTATTTCGGTAAGCTGGTGGAGGCATACTTAAGCGACAACGATACGAGAACCGCTATGGAAGTGGATTCACCTCAGGTCTGTGAGATTTTGAGAAAGGTTTTGTATGCGCGGTAAGCGGCGTTAACAAAATAAGCAATAAAAAAGTAGGAGTAATCCTGCTTTTTTATTGCTTATGAAAGGATAGGGAGATAGAAGACAGGAGATAATAGACGCAGAAAACAGGATACAAATAACCGAATCGGCGTAAAAGATGTCACTACAAATTAATCGATAAAAAAATACTTATTTGCTCTTGACTCCTGAAGGCAACGGGTATATACTAATCATAGAACGTTAATTATTTAACAAAACAGAAAAACCTTATAAATGAAAAACTTATCTTAGTTCAATTTAAAACAATTAAATCATTTTTATTATTAATGAGGAGGCGGCATCCATGAAGAAGACGGAAGGTAAAGTTGTACTGATTACCGGCGGTGCGAGAGGGATCGGTTATGGTATTGCAAAGGCATTTGCAGAAGAGGGCGCCAATATCGTTATTACGGGACGTACAGCGAGTACACTGATTGAGGCAAGAGAGAATCTGGAAGCAGATTATGGCATCGAGGCGCTGTTTGTAGTTGCGGATGGCGGCGATGAGACGGCTGTGAAGAACGTGGTAAAGCAGGCGGTTGACCGTTTTGGCAAGCTGGATTGTCTTGTTAATAACGCACAGGTTTCCAAGTCCGGCACAATGCTGGTAGACCACACGAAAGAGGATTTCGACCTTGCGATCTATTCCGGTCTGTATGCGACGTTTTTCTATATGAGAGAGGCATTCCCGTATTTGAAGGAGACAAAAGGCAGCGTTATCAACTTTGCTTCCGGAGCGGGTCTGTTCGGTAAACTGGGCCAGTCTTCCTATGCGGCAGCCAAAGAGGGAATTCGCGGTATGTCCCGTGTGGCGGCAGCAGAGTGGGGTGAGTTTGGAATCAATGTGAATGTAGTCTGCCCGCTGGCCATGACACCTGGTCTGGAAAAGTGGAAAGATGAGTATCCAAAACTGTATGACCAGACAATTCAGAGCATTCCTCTCAAGCGATTTGCAGATCCGGAGAAGGATATCGGACGTGTCTGCGTATTTCTTGCATCGGACGACGCGAGTTATGTGACGGGTGAAACAATTACACTTCAGGGTGGAAGCGGATTGAGACCATAAATGAAAAGAATCCATCGGAGACGATACGTCTTCCGGTGGATTCTTTTTATTCCCGCGGGCAGCGAGTCAGGTGGAACTGTTCCTATTCAGCAAGCGTTTCCCAGATTTCATAGAGTTCTTCCAGCCTTGTCTGAATCTCTTCTTTCTCTTTATTGAGTTCCATGAGACGGGAGACATCGGTGAAGACTTCTTCCCGGGTGAGAAGCCCGTCGATTTCGCCGTCTCTCGTCTCCAGCTGATGAATCTCATCCTCGGTCTTCTTTAAGTCGTTCTGCCGTTTGCGGATTCTGGCCTGTTCCTCTTTAAACGCCTTCCAGTCCTGTTTGACATCGGAACCCTCGGGAGTCTGTGATGCGCCGCCTTCCGCTCCGTTTTCCTGATTTCCTGACGGCGCTGAAGCGTAAAGCTCTGTCATCAGCTCTTTCTTTTCCAGATAATAATCGTAATTGCCGATGTAATTGACCAGCGTGTGACCCGTCAGGTCGAGAATGCGGGTGGCAGTTTTGTTGATGAAGTAACGGTCGTGGGACACGTAGAGAACTGTGCCCGTATAGCTGTTCAGCGCATCCTCCAGAATTTCTTTGGAGGTGATATCCAAATGGTTCGTCGGCTCATCGAGGATCAGGAAATTGGCCTCGGACAGCATCAGCTTCGCCAGAGAGACACGTCCGCGTTCCCCGCCGCTTAAGTCCTTGACCCGTTTGAACACATCGTCTCCGGTGAATAGAAACGCGGCAAGAATGTTCCGGATCTGTGTGTTGTTCATATTGGGATACGTATCAGAAAGCTCGTCGAAGAGCGTCTTTTCCATATGCAGAACCTGATGTTCCTGGTCATAATAGCCGATATGCACTTTGGAACCGAGACGGATTTCCCCGGTATCAGCAGGCAGTAAGTTGTTCAATATCTTTAAAATTGTTGTCTTTCCAGTTCCGTTGCCTCCGATAATAGCAACCCGTTCCCCCCGTTTGATATCAAAATCCACATGGTCAAACAGGTGGTTGGGGCCGAAGGCCTTGCTTAGGTCACGAACGGTCAGCACATCGTTGCCGCTGATGATGTTGGGCTCTAAGCGGATTCGCATCTCGTCATTGACTTCCGCCGGTTTTTCCAGGACCTCGATCTTATCCAGCATCTTTTCACGGCTTTCCGCCCGCTTGATGGATTTTTCCCTGTTGAAGGATTTCAGCTTCGCAATGACCTCCTCCTGGTGGCGGATTTCCTGCTGCTGGTTTAAATAAGCCTTCATCTTCGCGTCCCGGATCATGGCGCGCTTTTCGCTGTAGGCCGTGTAATTGCCCTGATATACGGCGAGACTGCCGCTGTCCATCTCGATGATCTTTGTGACGACGCGGTCGAGAAAATACCGGTCATGGGCGACGATGATGACGCTTCCGTCGTAATTAGTTAAATAACCCTCCAGCCAGGCAATGGAGTTCATGTCTAAATGGTTGGTAGGCTCGTCCAGAAGAATAATATCGGGCTTTGTTAAAAGAAGCTTGCCCAGGGAGACTCTGGTCTTCTGGCCTCCGGACAGGGCCGATACCGGCTTTGTGAATTCTTCCTCCGTAAAGCCCAGACCTTTTAACACACCGGTTACCTCGCTCTGATAGGCGTAACCGTTCTGAAGTTCAAACTCATGGCTTAAACGGCTGTAGACGGAAAACATGTTTTCCAGCTCATCTCCGGAAGCGTGCTTCATATCCAGCTCCAGTCTGCGGACCTTTGCTTCCATCTCAATCAGCGGCCGCTTTACCTCCAGCACCTCATCGAAAATGGACCTATCGCCGCCCAGCTCCTGGTGCTGCGCCAGGTATCCGAGTGTCTTTCCCTTGGAAATTACGACCTCTCCTTCATCGGCGGCCAGCTCTCCGATGATGATTTTTAACAGTGTGGATTTGCCGGCGCCGTTGATGCCGACGATGGCTGCCTTTTCATGGTCCTCTATATGGAAGGAAGCATGGCGGATAATTTCCGTGCTTCCAAAGGCCTTGCTTATGTTGCTGCATGATAAAATCATGGTAGTTCCTCCCCTTGAATGGCTCGAATAAATGTTGAATAACACGAATAGTATAATATAGGTTGGAATTTTTTTCAACTGCAACGATTAAGAGGAACGCCCAAGCAAGAAAAATAAAACCTGTTTGACATTATTTTGTCATGACTGTATAATAGTAGTTAATTTAACAAAACAAGCGAAAAGTCCCTCGCCGCTGTAAGACAGAGGGATGAAAAGGAATAAACAAACTATTGAAGAAGGTGAAGATGTGGCAGAAAAAGAGATATCAAAAGCAGTGATTGCGAGGTTACCGAGATATTACCGGTATCTTGGGGAACTGATGGAGGATGGGGTGGAAAGAATTTCCTCCAACGACTTGAGTGTCCGTATGAAGGTTACTGCATCTCAGATCCGCCAGGATCTGAATAATTTCGGAGGCTTTGGACAGCAGGGCTATGGCTATAATGTAAAGTATTTATATACGGAGATCGCTAAGATCCTCGGAATCGACAGACAGCATAATATCGTGATTATCGGTGCGGGTAATCTGGGACAGGCAATTGCCAATTACGCGAATTTTGAGAAGAGGGGCTTCCTGATCAAGGGAATGTTCGATATTAATCCCCGTCTTATCGGGCTTGTTGTACGAGGGATTGAGATCAGAAGTGTCGATGATCTGGAGCAGTTTGTGAGAGATAACGATGTTCAGATTGCAGCTTTGACGATACCGAAGACCAAGGCGCCGGAGATTGCGGATCGCCTTGTGAGCGCCGGAATCAAGGCGATCTGGAATTTCGCCCATACGGATCTGGTGGTACCGGATGACGTGGTGGTGGAGAACGTACACCTTTCTGAGAGCCTGATGCGCTTATCTTATAAGGTTTGCAGCATGCAGGACAAGGCAGAGGAAGAAAAGGCGGAGCGGGAAAAAGGCAAATCTGCCAAAGCAGATACGGGTAAGAAATCATAAGATTTGATCCGTTGCCTTTTGATCCATTTCGTTTGTGAAATGAGTGCCGGCAGGCAAAGGAGAAATTCTTCTTTGCCTGCCGGCAGTTTTGTATTATAATAGAGAACATGCAGAGATGTGTTTCAGATCGTAAAACTGAGGGATGAGTTTTTAGTCGGAAAGGCGAATGGGTATGAGATATCTGGTATCGGGAAGCCAGATGAAGGAAGTGGACAGCTATACCATCCAGTCCATAGGAATCCCTTCACTGGTGCTTATGGAGCAGGCGGCAGCGGCCGTTGTGCGCGAAGTGCAGAAAAAGGCGGAGAAAAAGGATCGTATCTGGGCAGTCTGCGGGACTGGGAATAATGGGGCGGACGGGATTGCAGCCGCCAGGCTTCTCCATTTAAAGGGGTACACCGTGACCGTGATTCTGGCAGGGACGAAGGAGAACGGGACGGATGAATATAAGAAACAGCTGGCCATTGCGGAGCGGCTGGGCCTGAATCTGATTGAGTACAGCGATTTTATACCGGGTCGCTGCGAACTTATTATCGATGCCGTGTTCGGCGTGGGGCTGTCCAGAGAGGTAGGCGGAACGTACCGGGACTTACTGGCTACGCTCCCCGGATGCGGAGCGGCTTACGTGGTGGCTGTGGATATTCCGTCCGGGATTCACGCCGACACGGGGGCGGTCATGGGAATTGCCTTGAAGGCCGATGTGACGGTGACCTTTGGTTATGAAAAACTGGGAACGCTTCTCTATCCGGGACGTGCTTACAGCGGTGCCGTTGTTGTGGCGGATATCGGTTTTCCGCCGGTCAGCTTAGAGCGGCTGAGTCCGGAACTGTTTACCTATGAAGCTGAGGATATCCGTATGATTCCAGCCCGCCCGGCATATTCCAATAAGGGAACCTTCGGCCGTGTCCTGATTGCCGCGGGCTCGAAAAATATGAGCGGAGCGGCCTATTTAAGCGCTATGGCGGCATACCGGATGGGGGCCGGTCTGGTGAAGATCTTTACCGTGGAGGAGAACCGGGCTATCTTACAGACTGCGCTTCCTGAGGCGATCATCACCACCTACGACCCGGAGGAGGCACAGACGCCTACCGTGCGTTTCCAGACGCTTCTGGAGGCTCAGTGTGAATGGGCCAGCGTCATCGTCCTGGGCCCCGGAATCGGCCAGGAGCCGTATACGAGAAACCTGGTGGAGACGGTGCTGGCCAATGCCTACGTCCCCATTATCCTCGATGCGGACGGCCTCAATACCATTGCGGCATTTCCGGAGCTTACCAATTATTTTACGGAAAATATCATCGTGACGCCTCACCTCGGTGAGATGGCGAGGCTGACGGGCAGTTCTGTGGAGGCGATCAGAGGGTGTCTGATCCCCACCGCGAGGGAATACGCGGACCGTTATGGAATTACCTGCGTGCTGAAGGACGCGGTGACGGTGGCGGCCTTAAAGGACCAGCGGACCTACATCAATACCAGCGGCAACAGCGCCATGGCGAAGGCGGGAGCGGGGGATGTCCTGACCGGAATTATCGCAGGACTTCTGGCGCTTGGCATGGAGGAATCGGACGCCGCGGCCATGGGCGTGTACCTGCACGGACGGGCGGGAGATCTGGTAAAGCTTCAGTCGGGAGAGCACGGCCTTCTGGCCCGGGAACTGACGGAAGCACTGGCAGACATTATAAAATCATGAGACAGAATAATCTGAAGGAAGTATAGAGAAATGGAACGATACAGCAGAGTTTATGAGACGGTAAATCTGGATGCCATCAGACAGAATATGGAAGCTATGAGGGCCAATCTAAAGGAAGGAACTGAGATGATTGGCGTGGTAAAGGCGGATGGATACGGTCATGGCTCAGTACCGGTGGCGTGTGCCATCGACTCTTACGTAAGCGGATACGCGACGGCTACCCCGGAGGAGGCTGTCATATTGAGAAAACACGGTATTACGAAGCCCATCCTGATTCTCGGAGTGAGCCCGGAGAGCAGCTTCAGCCAGCTGATCGAGTACGATCTGCGCCCGGCCATCTTCCGCTATGAAAGCGCGGCGCGCCTGTCGGAACTGGCAGTACAGGCGGGGAAAAGGGCGTCCATCCACATCGCTCTGGATACCGGCATGAGCCGGATCGGCTATCCGGTGACTGCAGCGGCGGCGGATGAGACAGTGCGGATCAGCCGTCTTCCGGGAATCCGCATCGAGGGTCTCTTCACTCATTTCGCCAGGGCGGATGAGAAGGACAAAGGTGCTACGGACCGCCAGATGGAGCTGTTTACCACGTTCGTTTCCATGCTTTCTGAGCGGAGCATCACGATTCCGATTCTGCATTGTTCCAACAGTGCGGGAATTTTAGAGCTTCCGAAGGCGAACTTTAACGCGGTCCGCGCGGGAATCTCCATTTACGGCCTCTATCCGTCGGATGAGGTGGGGAAGGAGCCGGTTCGTTTGATACCGGCCATGGAGTTAAAGAGCACCATAACCTATTTGAAGACGATTGCGCCGGGAACTCCGGTCAGCTACGGCGGCACCTTTACGGCAGAGAGAGAGACCTCCATTGCGACCATCCCGGTAGGGTACGGGGACGGTTATCCCCGGGCGTTGTCAGGGCGGGCGGATGTCCTGATCCGCGGCCGCCGCGCCAGAATCCTGGGCCGTGTCTGCATGGATCAGCTGATGGTGGATACGACGGATATCCCTGAGGTGGAGGAGGGCGACGAGGTCACTCTGGTCGGAAAAGACGGAGAGGAAGAGATAACAGTAGAAGAGCTGGCGCGCATCGGCGGCGGATTCCATTACGAAATCCTCTGCGACATCGGCAAGCGTGTCCCAAGAGTCTACATAGAAGCGGGAAAAGTGGTCGGAAAAAAAGATTATTTTGATGATATTTACGAAGGTTTCGGAAAGTAATCCGAAAAGGAAGTGAAGGGACGAATAACGTCATCCATGTCCGTATCATATCATAGAATATGCGGCAAAAGAACTTGAGCGAATAACTTAAGTGAATACACGAGTCAAAAAAGGTCAATAATAGACGTAAATCAATTGACGGAGTGTGAGAAAGTGATAATCAGACGTGGAGACATTTTTTATGCAGACCTAAGACCGGTAGTAGGCTCCGAGCAGGGAGGAATCCGGCCGGTCCTCATCATACAGAACGACATCGGAAACAAGCACAGCCCCACCGTCATCTGCGCAGCAATCACGTCCCGGATGAACAAGGCAAAGCTTCCCACTCATGTCGAACTCGATACCAGAAGATGCGATATGATAAAAGATTCCGTAATCCTGTTAGAGCAGTTAAGGACCATAGACAAGCAAAGACTGAAAGAGAAGATCTGTCACATCGATGAGGAACTTCAGGAGAAAGTGGACTATGCGTTAAAAATCAGTTTGGAACTGGATACATAGTTCAGAAATGCGAAAGAGACAGGGAAAATGGTTTTCCATGAAGCTGCGGAAAAAACGTGGATTCCGGTGAAAGAAGCGTAAATACTTGACAAATGAGGGGGAGGAGGGTATCATCTTTCATAGCTACGAGCAGGGCAGCCGTAAAGAGGGAAAGGGCAGGGGTCAAGCTCGCTTGTCCCCTGCCCTTTCCCTCTTTACGGCTATGCGGCGACAGCCGCGAAGCCTTGAGCCGCTTTGGCGGCTCAAGGCTTCCCCCCCCCTCCCGCGGATTCAAAACAACACCCAATATTTTCCAAAACAACAACAACCAATGACAATCAATTAAAGGAGTAAAACAAGACAATGGACGATGGCAACCCGCTTCCCAGCGTGGCAATATTTTTACTATTCATCCTGTTAGACGCCATATTCTACGGATTTGGCGCCGCAATTCAAAACGTCAACACGAATGACTTAGAGCATCAGATGGAAGAAGGCAGTGACAAGGCAAGAAAGCTGCTACATATCGTTAACAGGCCTACCCGGTTTGTAAACACGATACAGGTTTCGACCAATATCATAGGCATAATCACCGGTGCCTTTATTTTAGAGCAGCTGGGCGGCCGCCTGACCCTTATTCTGGACCGCCGGGCCAGCATGTCCGCTCCCTGGCTTTCCATCTTAAGCCTTCTGATCGTAGGCATTCTCCTGATCGTGCTGCTCATCAGCTTCGGCATCGTGATTCCGAAACGCTGTGCGGCCCAGAACCCGGAGAAATGGGGCTATAACATGCTTCCGGTCGTCACTTTTTTCATGGTTCCCCTAATGCCGTTTACTTGGCTTATCAACGCAGTAGCATTTCTGTTTTTGAAGCTGATCGGGATCGATATGATGTCGGACAATGAAAATGTGACTGAAGAAGACATCATGTCCATGGTCAATGAAGGCCACGAGCAGGGCGTCTTGGAGGCCAGAGAGGCGGAGATGATCACCAATATTTTTGAACTGGATGACAAGGACGCCGGCGATATCATGACGCACCGGAAGAACCTGGTTGCCCTGGACGGGTCCATGACCTTAAAGGAGGCGGTGAATTTCATCCTGAAGGAAGGCTATAATTCCAGGTACCCGGTTTACGAAAAGGATATTGACGACATCACCGGCATCCTCCATATGAAAGATGCGCTCATTGCCGCGGAAAATGGCGGTAATGCGTCGGTTCCGATCTGTGAGATCGAGGGACTTCTGCGGGAGGCCCATTTCATTCCGGAGACGAGAAACATCGATTCTCTCTTCAAGGAGATGCAGTCCCAGAAGATTCACATGGTTATTGTGGTCGATGAATACGGGCAGACGGCCGGTATCGTCACCATGGAGGACATTCTGGAAGAGATCGTCGGCAGCATCATGGATGAATACGACGTGGATGAAGAATTTATTGCCGAGTCGGAGGACGGCTCCTATATTGTCAGCGGCATGACCCCGTTAGACGAGGTGGCCAAGACACTGGATATCGAATTTGAGGAGGACGATTACGACTCCTATGACACTATCAACGGGTTCCTCATCTCGAGGCTGGACCGCATTCCGCAGGAAGGCGAGCAGACAGAGGTGGAATACCTGGGATACGGATTCAAGATTCTTCAGGTGGAGAACAAGATGATTCACACCATCCGCGTACAGAGGCTTGTGCCTCCGCCGGATACCCCGTCAGGGCCGGAAAATGGCGGGGAAAGCCCGGTGGAGAGCGAAAATTCCTTGCCAGATTAACAGAATGGTGTTAAAATGGAAAAGATGCTGATTTTTAGAATATTTTCAGGACGAAGAAGATAAAGGAAAAGGAGTGTTATAACAATGTCAGGACATTCAAAGTTCGCAAATATCAAACACAAAAAAGAGAGAAATGATGCTGCAAAAGGCAAAGTTTTCACCGTAATCGGAAGAGAACTTGCAGTGGCAGTGAAAGAAGGCGGACCGGACCCTGTGAATAACAGCAAGCTGCGCGATGTCATTGCAAAAGCCAAAGCCAACAATATGCCGAACGATACGATTGACCGTGGAATCAAGAAGGCGGCCGGCGACGCTAATGCTGTGAATTATGAGACCATTACATATGAAGGATATGGTCCGAACGGGGTAGCGATTATTGTTGACACCTTAACCGACAACAAAAACAGGACGGCAGCCAATGTGAGAAGCGCCTTTACCAAGGGCGGCGGAAACGTAGGAACGCCAGGCTGTGTATCTTATATGTTCGATAAAAAGGGCCAGATCATCATTGACAAGGAAGAGTGTGAGATGGACCCGGATGAACTGATGATGATGGCTCTGGATGCGGGAGCTGAGGATTTCTCCGAGGAGGAAGACAGCTACGAGGTAATCACGGCGCCGGAAGATTTCAGCGCGGTGCGTGAAGCGCTGGAAGCGGCCGGAATTCCGATGGCAGAGGCCGACGTAACCATGATCCCGCAGACCTGGGTAGAACTGACCGATGAGGACGCGATCAAAAAGATGAACCGGACTCTCGATCTTCTGGACGAGGATGACGACGTTCAGGCCACCTATCACAACTGGGAAGAATAATATTGAAATGAGAAGCCGGCTTAAGAAAATAATACTTTCTGAGCCGGCTTTTTGCATAAAGAAGAGGGCGAATGCAAATTGAAGGAAGAAGAGGCATACTTAAGGGCCGTTGATGTGGATTACTCCTTTCATCTGGCAAAGCGGATGGAGCAGTATAAGTGCAACGAGGCGCTGGGATACCGGACGGCCGGTTCCAGGGCGGAATGGGAGACCGGGGAGATGATCCGCCGGGAGATGGAGGCCATCGGGCTGGAACGCGTGAGAAAGGATGAAATCTCACTGGATTCCTGGGAGTTTAAACAGGCCATCCTCAGATTTCACGATGCATCCGGTCAGATGAAGGAGTGTCAGCTGGGGGCGTATCAGACGGATTTTCACACCGATGGATTCGAGGAGTTCACCATCGTCTGCGGCGGTAAGGGGACGGCGGCGGATTATGTGGGCGCCGATGTCTCCGGCAAGCTGGTTTTGGCAGAGATCAACCAGAGGGAGGAGTGGTGGATTAATTTTCCCGTGTATGAGGCCCATATCCGGGGTGCGGCGGCCTTAATCGCCGTTCAGGGCGGCGGCTACGGGGAGGTGGATGATACCGCCTTAAATGCCCAGGATATCGGAGGCCCGGCGGATGCGCCTGCATTTTCCATGTCACGGGCGGATGCGCGCGCACTGAAGGAAAGCATGGCCGGTACGGGCGAAAAGAAGGTCTGGTTCTGCGCGGATTCGACAGTAAAGACAGGGGCGGTCTCCTACAACATTGTGGGGGAGATACCGGGACGGGACCGGGAGTCCATGATACTGCTGTCGGCCCATTACGACTCTTATTTTTCGGGTTTTCAGGATGACAACGCGGCGGTGGCCCTGATGCTGGGGATCGGCAGAGCCCTCATACAGAGCGGATACCGCCCGGAAAAAACCATTGTCTTCTGCGCCATGGCGGCAGAGGAGTGGGGGATGGCGGATTCGAAATACGACTGGTCAACCGGCGCGTGGCAGCAGGTTTCCGTCGTCCATCCGGAATGGCGTGGAAAGGTGGCGGCAGATTTTAATTTTGAACTGCCGGCTCACGCACACGGAAAAAAGGACGCTATACGCACGGTGTACGAGTATGCGGATTTTCTGGAGTCTCTGCTCAAGGGTACCGGTGTGGGAAAGGACGTGTATCCGGAAGGCGTGGCTGTGCTCTGTCCCGTCGAGACCATGTCGGATGATTTTTCCATGGCAATCTCGGGCATTCCATCCATGGTCAACGATTTCACGTCGGGCCAGTTCATGGAGACCCACTACCATACGCAGTTTGACAATGACGACTATTACGACGAGGCAGTATACCGGTTTCATCATGAGCTGTATGGATGTCTGGTCATGGCATTCGACCGGACGGCGGTAGCGCCCCTTAATTTTGAGAGGCTGTTTCTGGCGCTTAAGGACAGCCTGGATCTCGACTATTCGGAGAAAACCGGAGCCGGCGGAGAAAGGCTGAAGGAGCTGACGGAAGAGGGGGCCCGTCTGGGAAAAGCGGTTTATGAGAAGGTGTGCCGGATAAATGAAAATTACAGACGTATTTTGCGGGAGGCAAAGGAGAAACAGGGACCGGATCAGATACAAATCTACAGACGGGCCAAGGAATACCGAGAAAACTGCCGCGAGCTGGAAACAGTTTTGATGAAACTGTTTAAGAAGGAACAGGACAGCTTCGTGAGGCTGGACTGGCACGATGAGGTCTGTTTTCCGCAGGAAGCTGTGCGGAGAAATTTAAAGCTGGTCCGGACCGCTGTCGAATGCCTGGAAAACGGCCATGGGCGGTGTGCGCTGGAGGCCATCTATGGGATCGACAACAACCGGTATGCATTTCAGTTTGACGAGGAGGTGTTCCGCCATTTTACGGATTACGTGATGAATCAGGAGGCGGGGCGTCTGCAGTGGGGAGCCGGCCGGATCGTCCACCACGAAAATCTGTTTCATCTGGTGCAGCTTCTAAAGGGCAAGCTGGAGGAAGAGGATGAGGATTTTACGGAAGAGCTTCTGATCCTTAAGCGGGTGGAGGAGAACCAGCTGGCCTGCTATTTGGACGATATTGAATATATGAACCACGCAATAGAAAAAATGATACAGAAATTAAAGGAGATAACAGAGAACGAATCATGGAAAGTGACCGATTGTACCGAGTGAAAAGAGAAGATGTGGAGAAGCTTAAGGAGCTGCTGACAGCATGCTTTGCCAGGGACCCTTTGTACTGCAAGCTGATCCCTGATGAAGACACGAGGAAACGGCTGATGCCGGAGCTGTTTGAATGCGATATGGAGGAATTCTTTGAGACGTGTGAAATCTACGCGGACAGCCCGGAAATTAATGGAATCATTGTGGTGGATGATGAATCGGAGCCCTATAATCCGGTACATTACTATCTGACAGAGGCGGCCGCGACGCTGCGGACAGACGGGTATCTGATCAAGGAAGACCCATCACTGAAGACGTTCTGGAATTTTGCCATGGGACGGGACTATTTAAATTCCAAATGGACGGACCAGCTCCACCAGGAGGAGCGGTTACATATCATTTATCTGGCCGTGAGGCCCAGGATGCAGCACCATGGAATCTCGGCCCTGCTTTTAAATGAGGCGATCGATTACGCGGACCGCCACAGGCAGATGATCTCACTGGAGACGCACAATGAAAAGAACGTGGCGTTTTACCAGCACTTTGGATTTAAGGTGTTCGGGGTGGTGGAGAAGCATTTTGATTTGAAGCAGTATTGTATGATTCGGGAAGTATAGATAAGCTGGCGGGAGCCGGTGCGGGAACAGACATCTGTCCCTGCGCCGGCTCCCGTTTATCGCTGCTCCAATCCGTTAATACACGTAATACGACAGGGTCTCTGTAAAAGCAAAGCCCAGTTTCCGATAAAGTGCAAGCGCCGGTTCGTTGTCCCCGGATACCTGAAGCAGGATGCGGCTGACCGGAAGGTTCTCCGGCTGCGACCTGGCTGACCGGTTTAATTCCTCAATGAGCGCGGCGGCGGCACGGGTTCCGATTCCCTGATTCCGCAGGAGTTCCTGAATCTCGAAACCATAGAAGTAAACGGTTTCATTTTGAAAAATGAGGTGGAAGGAGCCGGCAGACTGATCATTAACGTGGATGGTATAGAGCGTGTCCTCATCCCGGGGACTGAGCGCGGGGGAGAATTGGACCGCCTGGCTGTCCAGGCCGGGAGACGGTGCGGGCAGGTGAAGCTCCATCATATGTTCCCGGTTTAATAGTTCTGCCCCGATGGCGTCCAGCGTATGCTTCGCGTCGGCGCAGGAATCATCAGCCAGGAAGAGGAGATCACATTCGTCCGACTCCTTCAGCAATTCTTCCAGCAGCCGGGTAAAATGCCCGCGCCTCCGGCATGACGGGAGCGTGAAGGCGCTGCAGCTGCATGTCTCGAATTCGTTAAAAATTGCAGAAAATGCGGATAAGAGCGTTTCTTCGTCGTATAATAGAAAGAAAAGACAGCCGTCTTCCGTGGGAAAGGTGAGTGAAGTCTGATCGTGCGACCGGCATGCGGTTTCGAGGGCGTGCAAGTCTTCCAGCTGATGGAGGTCTAATTGCTTCGTGCGTATGATTTTCATGGTCTTCTCCCTTTTCTTTTCCGGAGGAAATTAAAGCACTGCACTGCGCAGTACCGGTGTATACAGTATAGTACAAGAAACCATGTGATTTCAATCAAATATTTTCCATATTGCTGATTGTTTCTTTGAAATATGGGTGATAGAATAAAACCAGTGGATATAGTGGAGGGATTATTTTGAAAAAGAGAGATGAGATACCGGTGTGTGATACCTGGAACCTGGCGGATATTCTGCCGTCCGATGAAGCTTGGGAAGCGCTGTTTCTCGAGACTGAGAGAGAACTGGCCGGTTATAAGGAATTTGAAGGACATCTGGCCGAATCCGGCGAGGTGCTGTTTCAGTGTTTGAAATTCGATGAAGACATTTCACTGAAGATTGAGAGGCTGTTTGTATACGGAAGAGAGAAATCCGATGAGGATACGGCAAAGGCGAAGTATCAGGATTTTTCGGCAAGAGCCCAGGCGCTCTCCTATAAGGCGGCGGGACTTTCGTCTTATATTGTTCCGGAGATTCTGGCCATGGATGAGTCTGTGCTGAACGGTTTGATCTGCACGGTGAAGGAGTTCCGCCGGTATGCCCGGACATTTGAAATCATCATGAAGAAGAAGGCGCACACGCTTTCTGCAGGAATGGAAGAGCTTCTCGCAAGGTCCATGGAAGCGACTCAGAGCCCTTCCGATATTTTTAACATGTTTAATAACGCGGATGTGAAATTTCCGTCCATCACAGACAGTGAGGGAAAGGAAATTCCCGTCACCCACGGAACGTATATTTCGCTCATGGAGAACCGGGACCGCCGTGTGAGAAAAGAAGCATTTCAGTCCATGTACAGCGTCTACGGTCAGTTCGCCAATACGCTGGCTGCGACGTTCGCGGCAAACGTAAAGCAGGCCTCCTTCTATGCGAAGACCAGAAATTACGCCTCCAGCCGCGCCTATTATCTGGCGGAGAACGAGGTGCCCGAGAGCGTCTACGACAATCTGGTGGCGGCGATTTCAGAAGGCTTACCGCTGCTCCATGATTACGTCGCCGTCAGAAAGAACGTGCTGGGGCTGGATGAGATCCACATGTACGATTTGTATACGCCCATGGTCAGCCGTGACGACAGCCGGATTCCCTATGAAGAGGCGAGGGAGATGGTGAAAAAGGGCCTGGCTCCGCTGGGAGAGAAGTATCTGTCCCTTTTACAGGAAGGCTTTGACAACCGCTGGATCGATGTCTATGAGAATGAAGGAAAACGCAGCGGCGCGTACTCCTGGGGCGTCTACGGAACCCACCCGTATGTGCTGCTCAATTACAGCGGCACTCTGGACAGCGTATTTACCCTGGCCCATGAGATGGGGCATTCCCTGCACTCCTGGTTTTCCGATCAGGCGCTGCCTTATGTAGATGCGGGATACAAGATTTTCGTCGCGGAAGTGGCGTCCACGTGCAATGAGGCGCTGCTGAACCGTTATCTGCTGGCCGTGACGGAGGATAAGAAGGAGCGGGCGTATCTGCTGAACCATTTTATGGAGAGTTTCCGGGGAACGGTGTTCCGTCAGACCATGTTTGCGGAGTTTGAGGCCGAGACCCACAGGAGAAGCGAGGCGGGAGAACCGCTCACGGCGGAGCTGCTCTGCAGGCTGTACCATGAGCTGAATGTAAAATACTTCGGACCGGAGATGGTGGTCGACAGCGAGATCGATTATGAGTGGGCGAGAATCCCTCATTTCTATACGCCATTTTACGTATATCAGTATGCGACGGGCTTCTCGGCGGCCATGGCGATCAGCAGCAGGATCCTGACCGGTGATGAACAGGCCCTGGAAGGCTATTTCAAGTTCTTGAGCGGCGGCAATTCCATGCCTCCGATCGAGCTTTTAAAGCTCTGCGGCGTGGATATGTCCACAGCCCAGCCGATCAGGGAGGCTCTGGCCGTATTCAAGGAACTGCTGGAGGAATATAAGACGCTGTAGCGAAAAGAGGGGAGCAGGGATGAATCTGTATCAGATGATCTTCAAGAGAAGATCCATTCGAAAATTTAAATATGAAGCGGTACCGGAGCAGCTGCTAAAGGATATTCTGGCCTTTGCAGGCTGCGTGGCGACGCTCTGCCCGGAGATTTCCATAAAGATGGAGATTAAGGAAAATATAGAGAAAGACCTTCACGTTAAGGGCCTGTGGAAGGTGGAAGCGCCGTATTACCTGGTGTTTTATTCGGAAGATAAGGAAGGCTATATGATGAATGCCGGATATGTTCTGGAGCCGGTCCTCCTCTATATGACCGGAAAAGGGCTGGGAACGTGCTATCTCGGCAGCACCCGCATCCCCGGAGCGGAACCGGCCGGGATGAAGGCGGCCATAGCCGTTGCGTTTGGATACCCCAAATCCCTGCTGTACCGCGATCCGGCTACGGCAAAGCGTCTGCCGTTAAAAGAACTCTGCGTGTTTAAGGATGAGATCGGCGAGCCGGTGAAGAATATCCTGAAGGCCGTCCGTCTGGCGCCTTCGGCCATGAATACACAGCCCTGGCGTTTTATTGTTTACCATGACAGAATCTATATTTTTTCCTGCAAGGAATTTCTCCCGTCCCAGACCATGGTGGCGATGAGGGATTTGAGCATGGGAATCATGCTGTCTCATCTGTCCATCGCGGCGGAAGAGCTGTGGCTGAATTTAAAGATCGAAGTGGAAGCGCAGATGGTAAAGAAGTCTTATAAGAGCGGCGCCTACGTGGCAACTGCGTTTCTGCTGGAATAATGTCTGACTGTGTTACATGAAGATAAAAAAGGGACAGCCCCTTCGGAAATCGCTGCCGTTATGAAACGGCAGACGGATCGCTCCGGGGGGGCTGTCCTCATTTGCTATTCTAAAGGGGGCTGCGGGGATATGTGTTATTCAATGGTGATGTAGTGATTTTCTTCAATCTGCTTCGGAGCTTCCTTCGGAACGGTCAGCTTCAGTATTCCGTTGTCGAAAGCAGCCTTGATGTCTTCCTGGCGTAACTGGGATCCAACGTAGAAGCTTCTCTTGCAGGAGCCGCTGTAGCGCTCTTTGCGGAGGAAGTTCCTGCCCTCGCTGTCTTCGGAAGAGCCTGATGCCTCGGCAAAGATGGTCAGATAGCCGTCCTTTAACTCGGCACGCACATTCTCCTTTTTGTAACCCGGAAGTTCTACGTCGATGATGTAATTGGTTCCGTCATCTTCAATATCGGTTCTCATAAGCGTTGTTCTGTTCTGAACAGAGTCGTTAAAAAATGGATCGTTGAAAAATTCATCGAATAAGTTGTTTCTTCTGGATAATAACATAGGTTCTTCCTCCTTATTTATCTGCACCGCTTTTGATGCGGTGTTGTTGTTTGATTTGTTCTAGGTGTAATATAACACAAATTGTTAGCACTGTCAATAGGTGAGTGCTAATTTTTCTTGCGATTTCTTTTATTACCTTATATAGACCGGAGGTACGGCGAGAAAGACGCTTGAAACAGCCCCTTACTTATGATAGAATTGGTAAGAATAGAGAAAATGTGAGGAACGAAGGAGGAGACTATGATTAATCAGTTGATTCAGAGGATTCAAAAAACAAAGGCACCCATCTGTGTTGGACTGGATCCGATGCTTGGCTATATACCGGAGCATGTGACAAGAAAGGCATTTGATGAGTTTGGTGAGACACTGGAAGGCGCAGCGGAGGCCATCTGGCAGTTTAATAAAGAAATCGTGGACCATGTCTATGACATTATTCCATCTGTAAAGCCGCAGATCGCCATGTATGAGCAGTTTGGGATCGAAGGACTTAAAATATACAAGAGAACTGTCGACTACTGTCAGGAGAAGGGACTTCTCGTGATCGGCGATGCGAAGAGAGGGGACATCGGTTCCACCTCCGCGGCGTATGCCACGGCGCATATCGGCCATGTGAAGGTGGGGAGCAGCGTGCTTACCGGTTTCGGTACCGATTTCCTGACTGTGAATCCATATCTTGGCACCGACGGGGTAAAACCGTTTGTCGATGTCTGCAAGGAGGAGGACAGAGGCCTCTTCGTGCTGGTAAAGACCTCCAACCCTTCCAGTGGTGAATTCCAGGATCAGCTGATCGGCGGCAGACCGCTGTATGAGCTGGTAGCAGACAAGGTAGTGGAATGGGGAGCAGACTGCATGGATGGCGCTTACAGCAACGTCGGAGCCGTAGTGGGTGCGACCTACCCGGAGATGAGCAGAATCTTAAGGAAACTGATGCCGAATACCTACTTTCTGGTACCGGGATACGGTGCGCAGGGCGGCACCGCTGAGGACTTAAAGTACTGTTTCAATGAAGACGGACTCGGCGCCATCGTCAACTCCTCCAGAGGCATCATTGCCGCTTATAAGCAGGAGAAATACGCGAAGTTTGGCGCGGAGCATTTCGGTGAAGCGTCCAGACAGGCCGTGATCGACATGGTTTCCGATATCAACAGCGTACTGTAGGAGGAATCATGGCGCAGAGAAAAGTAACAGCCTTTGTGGACAGTCAGGAAAGGCTGACTGAAGATGTATACAGCATGTGGATCCGGGAGGAGGAGATGGCTGCCCAGGCAAAGCCGGGACAGTTTATTTCTGTGTATACAAAGGACGGAGCAAAACTGCTTCCGCGCCCGATCAGCATCTGTGAGACGAATAAAGAAACCGGTATGCTGCGGATCGTATACAGGACCGTTGGAGCGGGAACGGAGGAGTTCTCCCGTTACCAGGCGGGAGATACGGTCGATATCATGGGACCTCTCGGCAACGGATTCCCGCTGGAGGAAGCAGCAGAGGGAAAGACTGCCTTCTTAATCGGCGGCGGAATCGGGATTCCTCCCATTCTGGAGCTGGCGAAGCAGTTACACTGCAAAAAAGAAGTGATTTTGGGATATCGTGATGTCCTGTTTTTAAATGAAGAATTCACCCCTTACGGGGAAGTGGTTCTTGCGACAGAGGACGGAAGCGCCGGAACAAAGGGCAATGTCATTGATGCCATCAGAGAGCACGGTTTAAATGCGGACGTAATCTTTGCCTGTGGTCCGACTCCTATGCTGCGTGCGTTAAAGGCTTATGCCGCCGAGGAGAACATCACCTGCTTTCTGTCTCTCGAGGAGAAGATGGCCTGCGGAATCGGCGCATGTCTGGCCTGCGTATGCAAGACAAAGAACGTGGACGAACACTCCCAGGTTCACAATGCGAGAATCTGTAAAGACGGGCCGGTATTTCGGGCAGAGGAGGTAGAACTCTGATGAATATGAAAGTAAACTTAGCCGGTGTGGAGCTGAAAAATCCGGTCATGACGGCTTCTGGTACCTTCGGGTCCGGAGCAGAATACGGCGAGATGGTGGATTTAAACGGTCTGGGCGCAGTAGTGACCAAGGGCGTGGCCAATGTGCCGTGGCCCGGCAACCCGACTCCCAGGATTGCAGAGACGTACGGCGGCATGATTAATGCCATCGGCCTGCAGAATCCGGGAATCGATGTGTTTGCAAAGCGCGATATTCCATTTTTAAAGCAGTATGATACGAAGATTATCGTCAATGTCTGCGGCAGAACCACGGAGGACTACGTGGAAGTGGTGGAACGGCTTGGGGATGAACCGGTGGATATGCTGGAGATCAACATTTCGTGTCCCAATGTAAAGGAAGGCGGCATTGCCTTCGGACAGGATCCGAAAGCGGTGGAGGCCATCACCAGAGAGGTAAAGAAGCATGCAAAGCAGCCGGTCATTATGAAGCTGAGTCCCAACGTGACGGATATCACCGTCATGGCGAAGGCGGCGGAGGCGGGCGGCGCCGATGTGATCTCCTTGATCAATACGCTGACAGGCATGAAGATTGATATAAACCGCAGAACCTTCGCGGTGGCGAATAAGACGGGCGGATTATCCGGTCCGGCCGTGAAGCCTGTAGCGGTCCGCATGGTGTATCAGGCGGCAAATGCCGTGAAGATCCCCATCATCGGCATGGGCGGCATTATGAACGCGGAGGATGCGCTGGAATTTATCCTGGCGGGAGCCACGGCGGTTTCTGTGGGAACGGCCAACTTCCATAATCCGTATGCCACAGCCGAGGTTGTGAGCGGAATCGAAAGCTATATGAAGAAATATAACGTAGAAGATATCAATGATTTAGTCGGAGCCGTACGGTAAGAGACCGGCGAAAGGAAGGACGATAAGATGGAGCAGTATAAGCAGGAATTTATAGAGTTTATGGTAGACAGCAGCGTGCTGAAGTTTGGAGATTTTACCTTGAAAAGCGGAAGAAAGTCTCCATTTTTTATGAATGCGGGAGCCTATGTGACAGGCGCGCAGTTAAAGAAGCTGGGTGAGTATTATGCGAAAGCGATCCATGATAATTTCGGGGATGATTTCGATGTGCTGTTCGGACCGGCGTACAAGGGAATTCCGTTAAGTGTGGCGACCACCATCGCTTACCATGAATTATACGGGAAAGAGATCCGATACTGTTCGAACCGGAAGGAAGCAAAGGACCACGGAGACGCAGGGATTCTTCTGGGAAGCCCGATTAAGGACGGCGACCGCGTGGTGATCATCGAGGACGTAACCACATCCGGCAAATCGATTGAAGAGACATTTCCAATTATCAAGGCACAGGGTGATGTGACAATTCTTGGCCTGATGGTTTCCTTAAACCGTATGGAGAAGGGAAAAGGAGAGAAGAGCGCTCTCGACGAGATTCATGACAAGTATGGTTTCAACGCAAAAGCCATCGTTACTATGGCAGAAGTAATCGAATATCTGTATAATAAGGAATATAACGGAAAGATTATTATTGATGATACTTTAAAGGCGGCAATTGACGCCTATTATGAAATCTACGGCGTAAAGTAAGGAGAGCTGAAAATGGAGAGAGTTTATAAGACCATGAGAAATGCGGGTGCGCTTAACATTGTAATCGGAATCATTATTACAGTAGCAGGCTTAAGCGTTGGAATCATGTCTATCATCAATGGCGCTGTTCTGCTTAAGAGAAAATCCGAGATCACTTTTTAATGGGGCATTTATGATAAAAAATACAACAAAACGACAAAAGCTGGGTTGGGTGATTTTTATCGTTTACCTGATTTTTTTGGCGTACTTCCTGTTCTTCTCCGAGGACTTTGGCCGGGGAAGCCATCTGCAGGAGGAGTACGCCTATAATCTGGTGCCGTTCAAGGAGATCAGACGCTTTACTGTGTACTGGTACGTGGTAGGAATCCGGTCGTTTTTGCTGAATATTGTGGGAAATGTTGTTGGATTTATGCCATTCGGATTTTTTCTTCCGGTTATCAGCCGCAGAAGCCGTCACTGGTATAACACCGTGCTGTTAAGCTTTCTGTTCAGCCTCTGCATCGAGACGGTGCAGCTGGTGTGGAAGGTCGGCAGCTTCGACGTGGACGATATGATACTCAACACCCTTGGCGGTTTACTCGGCTTTGTGTTCTACAAAATTGTACAGACGATAAGAGTGAGGAGGAAGCGGCGTGCAGCAGCAGAAAAAAGTATCCTACATTAGGAAACCATTTGCGAGGAGAAGCTTCATGGCCCTTGGGCTTGCTGTCGCCGCTTTGATTCTTGCGGTCATCGGTGTGGCGAGCTCGGTCATGACGGCAGGGAACGCGGAGCTTAATGTGGCCGCGGTGTGCTTCTGCAGCTTCCTGATTGCCATAGTCTCTCTGATTTATGGGGCACTTTCTTTTTTGGAAAAGGAAAAGAAGTACATACTGTCCAAAATAGGGATGGCCGTCAGCGGCCTTCTGGTTATTGTATGGGCAGTTCTGATTATCATTGGATTTGGAGGATGACAATGAACGTTTGTGACAGATTCAAAGAAGAAAATGAAAGTGTGATGGAACGGTATCAGCTTTCCATGGAACGGCTCCAGGCCATCCAGAGCGAGGAGACGGTGGAAGAACCGTACCGCTCCTATTTCCGTAAGATGGCATCCTTTATCGGCATGATCGGCGATTATAGGGAAATGGTGGCAGGCGGACTGGCGGAGAACGCGCCGCTTAAGGAGTTAAAGGACTGGAACAACAGGCTTTATGAGGACATTCTTCCGGAGAATTACGAGACCAGCTATGGCAATCCGCAGTACGCTGTTTCCGCTCTGGGAGAGGAGTATGGACAGCTGCTTTCCTACCTTTATAAGGAAATCCGGGGCGATATTATCTTTGCTGCGGAAAACAGGCTTACGGATATCACCATTTTAAATGAAACACTGATTGAGATTTACAATATGTTTGAGGATACGGTCCCTTCCGCCGCCAGTATTAAGGATGTGCTCTACTGGTTTGTCAGTGATTACTGTGACTATACGGTGGCATACCGCATCCGGGAAGGCGTGGATCCCACGCTGACTTTTGCGAAGGACATCATCCTGGACAGCGATTTAAGCGACCTGCGGTATTTATACCGGTTTGGCGATTATATATCCGAATCCGAGCTGCTAGTGGCGCAGTTTATGAATTCGCTTCCGGAGGAGACGGTGCGGCTTATGGCGGAAACCTACACGGAAGGGTACCGGAAGGGCTTCGAGGTGATGGGACGCGATCTGTCAAAGAAGAGCGCGGTGCAGATCCGGTATGAGCTGGGCTTTGAGCGTATGGTGAAGGCGGCGATTGTAAACTTCCGTGAGATGGGGCTGGATACGATCCTTTGCCGCTCTGCGGTGTGGTCTGTAAATCAGAAGGCTGGCAAAAAGGTGGGCTATTACGGCACGCCGGCCAACCGCCAGTATGAGTACGATCATCGCTACGACGAGGCTATCTACTTAAACAAGGCGTTTACCGACAGGAAGGCTTCCGTTCTGCGGGTGGCCTATGAGCAGTATAAGAAAGAAGCTACGGCCTACGCGGGTCCTGCTGTGATCGAGACCTTCGGACAGGAGGGCTTCCAGCCGGTCAATAAGCCGGAGGCCAACCGCCTGGACGCAAAACAGGAAAAGCTGAGCGCCAGGGCAGCCAATGAGACGGCTGTGATTACCAACGAATATATGCCGGGTGATGAGACCAGCTTTACGATCATTGCCTTTCCGGTTCCTGAGATCGGACGTGACAGCCGCAGTGATTCCAGCCCGGAGCAGGCAAGAGAACGTTTCGAGAAGATATTCGAGGAGACCATTGCGATCAATACGCTGGATTATGAAAAGTATAAGACGATCCAGCAGACGATCATCGATGCGCTGGATGAGGCAGATTACGTGGAGGTGAAAGGAAAGGGAGACAACCGGACCGATCTGCGCGTAAGCCTGCATGAGCTGGGAAACAGGGAAAAGGAGACGAATTTTGAGAACTGCGTGGCGGATGTCAACATTCCGCTGGGCGAAGTGTTCACGTCGCCGAAGCTGTCCAAAACGGAGGGGACTCTGTTTGTCGGAACGGTGTATATCGGGGATTTCCAGTTTAAGAATCTCTCTATGACGTTTGAAGACGGAATGATTAAAGAGTACGCCTGCGATAATTTTGAGAATCCGGAAGAGGGGAAGGCGCTGGTAAAACAGATGATTCTGAAGAACCACGACACGCTTCCCATGGGAGAGTTCGCCATCGGAACGAATACGACAGCGTACGCCATGGCCGGGGAATACGGAATTCTTGACAGGCTTCCGATTCTGATCGTGGAGAAGATGGGACCGCATTTCGCGGTCGGCGATACGTGCTACAGCTGGGCCGAGGACAGTGCCGTGTATAATCCGAACGGCAAGGAAATCATTGCCAGAGACAACGAGATCTCCATTCTGAGGAAGGAAGATTTATCGAAGGCGTATTTCAGCTGCCATACGGATATCACGATTCCTTATTCCGAGCTGGATACGATCGACGCGGTGCGGGCGGACGGCAGCAGGATTTCGATTATCGCCGACGGAAGATTCGTACTTCCGGGAGTGGAAGAGCTGAATGTTCCGCTGGACTGAACGCGGAAGAAATTACCGGGCCTGGACTCAAAGAAATGCAGAAAATGGGAGATAAAATTTGCGTTATGAATTTTAGCGCTTAAATAAAAACACAGAATGTGCCGAAGGGTCAGGCCCGACGGCGTATTCTGTGTTTTTTCCTTACATTGTTTTCTGCAGTATCATTCGAAAGATAAACAGGACCAGTACATAGACAGCCAGTATTACCAGGAGTGTCTTAAGTATAATGATACTGATGAAACCGCTGACCAGGATTCCGATGTAAAGTATGAACAGCATGGCATATCCGGCGTAAGCCCAGCTGCGCAGCCCCAGCATACGGTTCCTCTCGTCCGTCTCATAGATTTCCCGCTCTTTCTTTAAATCTGGTTTCTTTAAATAACGGACATTTTTGATGATCGTCGCGATGGCGGCGAAAAGCAGTCCGAATCCGGTTCCCATATAGAAGCCCGGGATGAAGTCATAGTGGTCGGCGGTCATGTACAGCACGGGAATATGGTCGCCTGCCAGGAAGGACAGGGCGATCGTGACTGCGCCCAGCACCAGAAGAAGGCAGCTGGCGATGATTCTGGTCTTGCATCTCTTCTCAAAATTAATCGGATTATCAATAAAAAAATTGTTCAGCAACATAGTTTATTCCTCCTCGAATAAGAATATTTCTTCAATGTTCATGTGAAAATATACTGCAATTTTGTGGGCCAGCTGGAGAGAGGCATTATACTTGCCGTTTTCCAGGGAGATGATCGTCTGTCTCGTTACGCCCAGAGCATCCGCCAGTTCTTCCTGCGTGATTCGCGATTGCTTTCTCAACTCCTGTATTCTTGTCTTCACTTACACAACCCTTCCTTTTCTTTTTTCTTAAAAGTAATGTTCCCTTTACATTTATAGTATAGCACGCTTTACATTAAAAGTAAAGTGTATTTTACAATTTTTGTAAAGGAAGTTTTACATTATTTTATATACGAGGATTTTCAAGAAAATTATTGACGGGAACATAAAAAGCTAGTATTATAATTATAAGTAAATACTGATTTATGAGCTTTATATATTAATATAACTAATGAGAAACATAACCGTTAATAATGAAAGGAGATTTACTATGGCAAAGGTAGCAATTGTTATGGGTAGTGATTCCGATATGCCTGTTATGGCGCAGGCCGCGGACGTTCTTGAGAAACTGGGTGTTGATTTTGAGATTACGGTTATTTCGGCTCACAGAGAGCCTGATATATTCTTTGATTATGCAAAGACAGCAGAGGCAAGAGGAGTAAAGGTGATTATCGCGGGAGCCGGCAAGGCGGCTCATCTTCCGGGTATGTGCGCAGCACTTTTTCCGATGCCGGTTATTGGAATTCCGATGAAGACTTCCGATCTCGGCGGCGTGGATTCCCTCTATTCCATCGTACAGATGCCATCCGGTATTCCGGTTGCCACAGTTGCAATTAACGGAGGAACAAACGCGGGAATTCTTGCGGCTAAGATTCTTTCTACGTCCGACGAGGCTCTGCTCGGCAGATTAAAGGAGTATTCTGAGAATTTAAAGAATGATGTGGTGAAGAAAGCGGACAAACTGGATCAGATCGGATACAAGGAATATCTTGCGCAGATGAAGAAATAAGACAGAGTCACTAAGTGCTCATAACGAGCCACTGCACTAAGTTCGTGAGAAACCTCACTAAGTGCCAGTGACATGTATCGTACGTAAGCGCCTGAAATACAGGCGCTAAGTGCTCATAACGAGGAGGAAGAGAAATGGATTACAAGAATGCCGGTGTGGATATTGAGGCTGGATATAAGTCAGTAGAGTTGATGAAGGAACACGTGAAGGGAACCATGAGACCGGAGGTGTTAGGTGGAATCGGCGGCTTTTCGGGAGCATTTTCCATGAGTGCATTTAAGGATATGGAGAAACCGACTCTGGTTTCCGGCACCGATGGCGTAGGTACGAAGCTGAAGCTTGCATTTCTTATGGATAAGCATGATACCGTGGGTATTGACTGTGTTGCCATGTGTGTCAACGACATTGCCTGCGCAGGCGGAGAACCTTTATTCTTTCTGGATTACATTGCCTGTGGAAAGAATTTTCCGGAAAAGATTGCTGAGATCGTCGGCGGCGTAGCGGACGGCTGCAAACAGGCCGGCGCGGCCTTAATCGGCGGCGAGACAGCCGAGATGCCAGGCTTCTATCCGGAGGACGAGTATGATCTGGCCGGTTTTGCGGTCGGAGTTGTCGATGAAAAGAACCTGATCACAGGAAAAGACTTAAAAGCAGGCGATGTGTTAATCGGCATGGCTTCTTCCGGTGTGCACAGCAATGGCTTCTCTCTCGTACGTAAGGTATTTGAGATGACAAAGGAGAGCCTTGATACGTATTACGATGAACTGGGCGGAACATTAGGAGAGACACTGATCGCTCCGACCAAGATTTATGTGAAAGCCTTAAAGAGCGTGAAGGACAGCGGCGTTACGATCAAGGCATGCAGCCACGTGACGGGCGGCGGCTTCTATGAAAACATTCCGCGTATGCTTCCGGACGGTGTCAGAGCAGTCATCAAAAAGGACAGCTACGAGGTACCGGCGATCTTTAAGCTTTTGGCTGAGAAGGGCAGTATTGAAGAGGAGATGATGTACAATACCTATAACATGGGTATCGGCATGGTTCTGGCGGTCGATCCTTCTCAAGTAGATACAGCCATGGAGGCCGTCCGAGAGGCTGGCGAGATTCCGTATGTAATCGGTTATGCGGAGGCAGGAGAAAAGGGAGTGACCTTATGCTGAGAGTCGGCATTCTCGTATCCGGCGGCGGCACGAATCTTCAGGCCATCTTAGACAGGATGGACGACGGCCATCTTACCAACGTAAGCGTGGAAGTGGTAATCAGCAACAACCGTAACGCGTATGCGCTGGAACGGGCGAGGAATCATGGAATCAGGGATGTCGCCATTTCTCCGAAGGAGTTTGAAACCAGAGAGGCGTTTAATGAGGCATTTCTGGCAAAGGTAGATGAATACAAGCTGGATCTGATCGTGCTGGCCGGTTTCCTCGTAACGATTCCGGAGGCTATGACCAGGAAATATAAGAACCGTATCATTAACATCCATCCATCACTGATCCCCTCTTTCTGCGGCGTGGGCTATTACGGTTTAAAGGTTCACGAGGCGGCGTTAAAGCGGGGCGTAAAGGTTACCGGTGCAACGGTACACTACGTGGACGAAGGCGTGGACAGCGGCCCCATCCTTTTACAGAAGGCTGTAGAGGTGAAGGACGGGGATACGCCGGAGATTCTGCAGCGGCGTGTGATGGAAGAGGCGGAGTGGGTTATCCTGCCGCAGGCCATCCAGCTGATTGCAAACGGCCAACCAAATAATTGATATTTGTAAAAACAGACTTACTTATTAGAATATCAGGAGGCGGATGATGAAGGTACTGATTGTAGGAAGCGGCGGAAGAGAGCATGCGATCGCGTGGAAGGTGGCAAAGAGCGCGAAGGTGGATAAGATTTACTGTGCTCCGGGCAATGCGGGAATTGCTGAATTTGCGGAATGCGTGCCGATCGGCGCCATGGAGTTCGACAAAATGGCAGCGTTTGCGAAGGAACACCAGGTGGACTTAACTGTGATTGGTATGGATGATCCGTTGGTGGGCGGCATCGTGGATGTATTTGAGAAGGAAGGACTCCGCGTATTTGGACCGAGAAAGAATGCGGCGATTCTGGAAGGCTCCAAGGCATTTTCCAAGGATCTGATGAAGAAATATAAGATTCCGACGGCAGGCTATGAGACCTTTGATACCCCGGAGGCAGCGCTTCTGTATCTGGAAACGGCCGAAATGCCCATCGTATTGAAAGCGGATGGCCTCGCTCTTGGAAAAGGTGTTTTAATCTGCAATACCAGGGAAGAGGCGAAGGAAGGCGTCAAGACGCTGATGCTGGATAAGCAGTTCGGCTCCGCCGGTGACCGGATCGTGGTGGAGGAGTTTATGACCGGCCGTGAAGTATCCGTGTTGTCTTTTGTGGATGGAGATACGATCAGGATCATGACTTCGGCTCAGGATCACAAGCGGGCGAAGAATGGAGACCAGGGACTTAATACCGGCGGTATGGGAACCTTTTCCCCGAGCCCATTCTATACGGAAGAGGTGGATGAATTCTGTCGGAAATACGTGTATCAGGCTACTGTGGATGCGATGAAAGCCGAGGGAAGACCGTTTAAGGGAATCATTTTCTTCGGTCTGATGCTTACGGAGAAGGGGCCAAAGGTCCTGGAATACAATGCGAGATTCGGGGATCCGGAGACTCAGGTCGTACTGCCGCGTATGAAGAATGATATCGTGGAAGTGTTCCAGGCCTGTGTGGACGGCACGCTGGATCAGATCCAACTGGAGTTTGAGGATAACGCGGCGGTCTGCGTTGTGCTGGCTTCCGAGGGGTATCCGGAGCACTACGAAAAAGGATATCCGATCAGCGGATTTGAGAATTTTAAGGATCATGACGGATTCTACGTGTTCCACGCCGGAACGAAGTTCGACGACGAAGGCAGAATCGTGACTAACGGCGGACGTGTGCTGGGTGTGACGGCAAAGGGGGAGAATCTCAAGCTGGCGCGGGAGAATGCGTATAGGGCGACGGAGTGGATTGAATTTGGGAATAAGTATATGAGAGATGATATTGGGAAGGCGATTGACGAGGTGTAGTCAGTCATTTGGATGACACTTGTGGTATTTGGAGAAAAAGAAGGGAAAAACCACAAGATATAGTGGCTTTGAGGCTAAAAAAGGGCTAAAATCATGCTCTTTTCGGCTGTGTTTTATGAGGCTGAAAATGGCAAAGTGTGGATGACATACCCCGGTTCGAGGATTTTGAACCGGGGTTTTGGTATGTTTAAAGAGAAAATGTGATAACCAAAAAGTTTTGGAAAGTGGTGATAACCGGCAAAACTTAGTTTATTTATTGACCAGCAGGTGATTTTTTAGAGATTGCCTGCTTTTTTAAAAGGGATAGAGGAAGGGGGAAGGAAAATAAAATTTTATAGAATTCACAGGTTATCAGAGCGATAACCATCAAAAATAAATTATGTTAGGAGAGGAAGATATGATGTTAAGGGAAATATTTTTAGAGACGAATGAAAATGGAGTGTTGCTGGTTAACGATCATATTCTTTCACAGATGGGAATCGGAAAGAATGAACAAATTTATATTGCATATTTATGTCCATCGGATACAGAAATTGTAAATAAATTTAGGGAGTTTATTTTGACCAAGGATGGAGTAGAAAAAATACAGCGGGAGATGGAAATGGAAGAGGAGGTGTTGTTAACGATACCCAATGAGTTAATGATTGATGCTTGGATTCCTCTGGAAGCAGATTTGGATGTGATTTGCAAAAAGGGACTGATCGTGATTCAAGCCGCTAAAGCAGACGAGATATTACCCAAAGAAGTATTGGAGGCATGTAATGAAGTAGGAATCGAGCCAGAGCAGTTTAGAATAATGCTGCAGGAAGAAAGCGTGTTAAAAACTGAATAAGCATTGCAGGTTTGTTTGGGATAGATAATACTTAAAATTAATTTTAGGGTTATCACTGTGATAACCTGAGTATTTAATTTATTTAAAAGGAGACGGTAAATGAAAAGAGAGATTTATTCTGTAAAATGTCCCAGCCACATACAGTTCGGAGATCCAATGTATTTTGAGCAGTTTGAAGGAGAAAAGCTGTCCAGATTAGTAGGCGATTATATGCTATCAAAAGATTTTGAGGCAAGAGTTGTTCTGGAGGAAAAGGGGATCGAGGACAGCAAGATGATTCTCTACCTGGCCAGAAAAGGTACCATAGATACTTACATGAAAGGCTATATGTATGAAACACAGGTACAGAAGGGGAAATTGATAGGAGTTGATACTGCGGCGTATCTTCTGAATATCGATGGAAGAACCGATGAAATTGATACAGGAGGAGACGGATACTGGGGAGACTGTCAGGAATTTTATCATACTCATAAGGGAAACGAGTACCTTGACGCAGTAGTCATGACGGTTATTATGCCTGAGTTTGAAAATCTTGCAAGTATGAAGGGAAGGCTTCAATATTTTTTCAAGGAAATATCGCTGATTTGTGATCAAGAGGAATGCAGCGAACAACTGATGAGATGAAATGAAGTAACTAGTTTTCGGTTTTAGATGTTTAATAAATATGGGGAGGTACTATGACATTTTTACAGCGGGAATTGAAAAAAATGACAGATATGAGCCAGCTCTGTAGTATGGTTACATTTGTTGGAGACGTCGGCTACGTAAGAATAAGTGAAGAGATTCGACTTCGGCTGGAATTTCTACGTTCTGTGTTATCCACCTACAGCGGAATATCCATGACGATGATTAACCGGAAAGAAGGTGTTATTGATAAGAATAACTTGGAGTTTCAAGAAGTTTTAGGCATCAAATCAGTCAGTAACCCCTATTTTGAAGATGGAGTATGTCCTCAAATTTGGAAAGATGCGAATAAAATTGACTGGTATGTCTATAAACCGATTGAAAGCGATTATCAGAAAATAGCGGAGATGGTGGATTGCTATATTAGTATGTTTCAGGAGGAAGGACTATCGAGAGGACCACGGATGAACCTTTGATGGCAAGACTTAAACGACATGGTTTGCTAAAGCTGCAGTCAGAAAATATAGTGGCTTTGGACGGAAAAGTCGACGAAATTCGGATGAAAATGAACTGTGTATTTAGGCTGAAAAATGGATTTTAATAGATAGAAGGCGAATGGGTGGCTGTCTTGGAGGTGTTTGGAAAGAATTTTTTGCTGGTGGAGGTTGCTCAGAGGGGAAAATAGAAAGTACTTAATAGAGATAGGGGAGAGTTTAATTAATTGGTTATCAGGGTGATAACCAGTAAATAGAGTTTTCTAAAGGATAGGTCATTATATTTCAGTAACGGTAACAGTAACAAAGACCGCGGTTGGATTAAAAAACAGACAATTCATTTAGGAAAGGAGTGTCTCATGCAGATACATTTAACTGCTGGTGATTACAAGGGACGAGATGGATACAGCGGTGCCATTTTAAATCTGCCTGCAAACCAATGGGAAATAGAAGATGCGAGAGAGCGAGCTCATATTGAGAAAGGGAAAAGCTATGAAATCCATCGATTTAAGGATTGGCCTGGAGCGGTTACATTCCACTTAATACTAGCGGAAGAAATAAGTTTGGAGGAGATCAACTTTCTATCTTCTATGATCCCCCAAATGTCTGAAGAAGAAATATTGATTTTTGACAGCGCATTAAAAATACGAAGGGTAAGTGATAAGGATACAGTGATGACCATGAAAGAACTGATTAATACGGCATATAACCTGGATAAGTTCAAGTTTTACAAAGAAATTCCCGATCATTTTATGCTGGGAGAAGTGTGCTTACAGGGAGATTTACTCGATTACGTGTCACACATACCGGATCAATACATGGGTTTGCAAGAAAAAAAGAAAATCATTGAAGTGTTAAAAGAACATGGGAACGGAATCTTCACAGAAAAGGGCTATCTGTATCGCTTTTCTGATGACTGGAATGAAGGTTATGATGGAGTGAATCTTCCTGGTTATCCAGAAGAATTGTCTATTCTTTCGATGCTGTTAAAAAATACAGATGAAACGAATGAGGATCAAGCAGACGATCAGAAGTCGGTTTGGATCACATTCCCTTCGGAGGCCGATCGTATTGCCACTGCATTATTAACTTTAGGTGTTCAATCATGGAAAGACTGTGTGATTGTTGAAAAGATATGTGCGGTTCCTGCATTGGCAAGCATGATTACGGTAGACACGGATCTATTAATGATAAACGAACTGACAGATGCGGTGAAAAGTCTATGGGACGATGGTGACTTAACTATGTATAAGGCAGCCCTTGAATATGAACAATGTCTGGACTGCGGATTAGCTCTCGACATTGCGTTAAATCTGGCCTGCTATGATTTTGATGGTTATTGTGTTTCACGAACAGAATACATGAAAACAAAATTTTGCGAAGGAGGGATCAATATTTCCGACCCAGCCTTTGCTTTTTTTGACTTCGATGGGTATGGGAGGCGGCAGATTGGAAACGAGGGGCTGGGCTATACCGCTTATGGTTCAATCAGGCGAAATGATCAGCCATTTGTTAGGGCAAGCGCGGAGCCAGATTCCGAAATGAGTATGCAACTGTAAAATTTGAACGGGAAGGCAAGGGAAATTGATTGGAGTTAATACTGCGGCCTATCTTCTGAATATCGATGGAAGAATTGATGAAATTGATACCAGAGGAGACGGGGACTGGGGAGACTGTCAGGAATTTTATCACACCCATAAGGGAAACGAGTACCTTGACGCAGTAGTCATGACGGTTATTATGCCTGAGTTTGAAAATCTTGCAAGTATGAAGGGAAGGCTTCAATATTTTTTCAAGGAAGTTTCGCCGATTTGTGATCAAGAAGAATGCAGCGAACAACAGATGAAATGAAGCAACTAGTTTTCGGTTTAAGATGTTTGATAAATATGGGGAGGTACTATGACATTTTTACAGCGGGAATTGAAAAAAGTGACAGATATGAGCCAGCTCTGTAGTATGGTTACATTTGTTGGAGATGTCGGCTACGTAAGAATAAGTGAAGAGATTCGGCTTCGGCTGGAATTTCTTCGCTCTGAGCTGTCCATTTATAGTGGAATATCAATGACCATGATTAACCGGAAAGAGGGAGTTATTGATAAGAATAACTTTAGTTTTATAGATGTTTTAGGCATTAAAGCAGTCAAAAATCCTAATTTTAAAGAAGGAATATGCCCTCATATTTGGAAAGATTCGTATAAATTTGACTGGTATGTCTATAAACCAATTGAAAGCGATTACCAGAAAATAGCGGAGATGGTGGATTGTTATATCAGCATGTTTCAGGATGAAGGACTATCAAGAGGACCACAGATGAAGCTTTGAGAACAAGACTTAAACAGAATGTTTTAATAAAGCGGCAGTCTAACATATAAAAGAAGTGTATTGCAGATCTCATTGACTACAAATGAGTATTGAAGAAGGCCGTTGTTTGTAAATGTAGAAGAAAGGAGCTTCATGGATCAGGAAAAGCCATGTAATAATCATTATACTAAAGAAAATAGCAGTTCAGATTACAGGAAAGAAATTTTTCGTATTATGTGTATTAAGGGAGATCCTGAGTATATAGATCGGGTGCTGTCTCTCCCGATATCAGTCGATCAAATGGAAGCGATAGCGGATCAAAATGGTAAACTGGCGTTCCTGCAATCAAGGACCTTTAACTTTCAATACGTACCTGAATCTGATGGTATGGATGATTATCTGCCTCCATTTCGGAGTGTAGAGGAGCTAAATCAGATTGCCTGTGCAATGCAGGAAATTTGTCAGAACGGATGTTATCATAAAAAAGAACTTTTTGCATTTTTAGAAGCCGAGATACCAGAAGATACCGATGCGGTATTAAAAATAATAAAAGACTATGAAAATTATCAATTGCTTCCATGGAATTATTATCAAAGACCATATACAGAATATCTGTGGGAGAGAAGCGATGTTTCACGTTCTCATGATAAGCAGAATTTTACGGATTCTGAATATTTGGAAAAAGAGTGGTTAAGGCAGAATGGAATCATAAAGACGGACTTTGGTTATGTCCGCAATCAGAAAAGACCATTAGTAAGAAACGAGGAAGAATCGACATTCAGCCTTTACAGCCCGATCATCCTTCTTTTATATGAGAATAAGAGAACAGAACCAGTGCCGGTTCTTCTTGCAGGAGAGGAAGAAGTTGGCTATCAGACCGTGATACAAGCACGGATAGAGAAAAGTCTGGAGGAATGCGGTCCTCAAGGTCTGGAAGTTTATCTTGCCAATCAATTATTGAAGCAAAAAGTAAAAGCCATGATGCCGCACACGGAAATTGTTAATCAAAAATTGTATCTGGTTCTCCGCGTTGATTTAAATCAGCCACTGACAGATTCTGAATATCAGCAGTTAGTAAATGAGTGGACTCTTCAGGCAGAGCATGGCTGGGGACTGGAATTTTTTGAACAGGCTATAAACGTGCCGGAAGGAGAACTCTTTGCAGTTTTCTGGGAATCAGATGATGCGCTGCATTTTACCATTGAAACGGAACGTGAATTATTCGGACATGCAGCGCAGAGGGAACTTATGTAATGAACACCCATGCAGAGTAAAATGGCTAAAAGGAGAACGTTATGTTTAAACTTTATTTAGATAAGTCGTTGAATAAAAGCAGTGCAATTGTATTACCCACCACAATGTTTGAAATGGAAAGACGCTATGGAAGTTACGGGAAACGCAGAAGGAGAGTCCTGGAAAATTCTACAGCTTATCCAGATTTCCCGTTACCAGAGATGAAAAAAGTTATGCCGGAGGTTGTGCTTACAGGCCAAAGTGTCAATCAACTGAGCTTTCTTGCATGCAGACTTGATGGCCTTACAGAAGAGGAGCTGATAATCTTTAATGCTGCGATAGCGATGAAACAACCGGAGACGCTGACCGATCTGATTAATCTTTCCTGTAACCTGGATAAATTCAGTTATATTGCAGGGCGTTTAGATTCCATACGGAAGGAGTCTTGTACAGATTTATTGAAAGGGCATATAATCACAGAGTCAGGATGTGTATATGAAGATGCAGAGTTAGAAGTAGTCTATGATGGAGAGCAGCTGCCGTATCCAGGATATGCGAAAAACTGTATTTTTTCAATATGGCTTCATACAGACAGGTATCCTGATAGGTTCTCTTTATCGTTACCAGCCTCACAGGAAAAACTGGATCATGCCTTAAGAAAATTAAAAATTCACTCTTTCGAAGAAGGCCAGGACATGATTATACGATCTGCAATCCCTGGATTGGAAGAACGTCTGCCCTGTGAGAATTCTATCGAAAAACTTAACAAAATCGCTTTTGTTCTTCAGAGGGGGGCTTTAAATCAAGAGGGGGAAGACCGGAACTTATTTCTGGCTGCATTAGAAGCAGAGGCGCCCTTTGAATTGGATCAGGTAATAGAAATTGCCGAAAACCTAAAAGAATATCACTTATCAGAAAAACAGAATTCATTCGATCATACTGGCGATGACAGAAAATATCCGGAACAGAATGGAGGCGTTTCGACAACTTACGGGTTCGTTAGAAGAAACGACCAGGCTATTCAACCGTTATCAAAAGAACGGAATACAGTTCGGCTGTTTTCTCCATTAACTGGTCAACTATATCTTAAAACCAGTTTTGGTGATATTGAAAATGAATCCGTCCATTTGGGGGCCGAGGAACTGTGTATATATGAAGAAGAGATAACAAGGGCTATCGAGGAAGTAATGCAGATTATGAAGTGTGAACATGGGCTGGCAGATTTCCTTGATAACCTGCTTCTAAAGCAAAAAGTTTATGCTATGATTCCAAGTGTGGAAAAATGGAATGATCGCTTATGGGGAGTTTTAGCGGTGAAAATCAACGGTGAGTTGTCAGAAGGGGAAAGAAACGCATTAACAAGAGAATGGGAAGGACAGTGCAGCGATGGATTCGGAGAAGGTTTTGAACAGAATGAAATTAAAGTTGATGATGGAGTACTGTGTGTCAGCTTTTGGCAGTCGGACCGGCAATTCTTTATTAAGCCAGAATCAGAGATAAAAAACCTATTAAAGGAGCAGGAATTTTTATCAATGAATACGATAGGATAGCGGCAATAGCAGGCACTGGATAAAACCAGTGTTTTTTATTGCATCAATGAGCGTAGGATTCGCTGACGATTTGTATTAAGGCGGATTAGTTATGGTATTAACCAGGTTATCACAGTTGTTTCTATTTGGGTGAATCAGGCATAAATAAATCGATGCCTTGTTCCTATATCTTGCAAGAAAACAAAAGAAGGGAGGAAGAGTTCCGGCCGGAGAAGAGATATCTGACTCTCCAAATACTTGGATTTAGAGAGAAAAGCGATTGAACGGGTGAGGGCGGCGTCAGAGATGTCATTTCGGCTTTATGGGCAGCCCCTGCTTGTTACAGACAGCGGAGGAAAAGACAGTGCGGTGTGCAGGGAACTTGTAAAGCGGTCAGGAATCCCGTTTGAGATTCAGCATAACCATACAACGGCAGATGCACCGCAGACGGTCTATTATGTACGAAAGATTTTTAAGGAACTGGAGGAGAAGGGGATTTCCTGCAGTATCAGTTATCCCTATTATAAAAATGAGCGGGTGACCATGTGGTCCCTGATACCAATGAAAAAATTTCCACCAACCAGACTCCAGCGTTATTGCTGCCAGGTATTGAAAGAAGAGTCTGGGCAGAACCGGTTTATTACAACCGGGGTGCGGTGGGCAGAAAGCGTGAAGAGAAAGAATAACCGCGGAGTCTATGAAAACTTCACCAGGGATCCTAAGAAAAAACTGATTTTAAACAATGATAACGATGAGAACCGTTTGTTGTTTGAAAGCTGTACAATTAAGGGAAAGCGGATTTGCAATCCAATTGTGGACTGGCAGGATTCCGATGTCTGGGAGTTTATTGAGTCGGAGCATCTGGAGGTAAATCCGCTGTATTTTGAAGAGTTTTTCAGAGTTGGTTGTCTCGGATGCCCCATGGCAGGAAAGCGAAGGTGGACAGAATTCCGCTTATATCCTACTTATGAGCGTGCCTATATTCGTGCCTTTGGCAAGATGCTGGAGAGGATCCATGAAGAGGGAATCGAAACAAAATGGAAAAATGAGATGGATGTTTTTGAATGGTGGATGGAAGACGAGACGATAAAAGGACAGGTGGAGCTGTTTGATCTGCCTGACTGGAAGGCAGAAAATCCACCTTAAAAAGCTATATGGTATCGGCAGCCGGAGGGCTGCTTTTTTTGATGGAGGAAATAGCATGACATATTTTATGGCAGGAACACAGCTGGCGGGAGTGGAGCGGCTGATGCGGGAAGGGGGAAACTGCTGCTCTGAAAACCGTTTGAGAGACCAGGCTGCGGCCGGTTTCTTTCTGACCAGGATATCCCGAAAGGCGGCTGATACGTATGAGGAACAGTTAGAACAGCTGAAGGAGCGGATACCGGATAAAGAGTTTGGCTGCCGTATGGATGAAATGATTCGGGCAGTCAATCTGAAACAGGAAATATATCGCAATGAGAACCATAAAAGACATTTTGAACTGCTAAAGGAATATCCGGGGCTGGTTCCATTAAGGGAAAAGCCGGCATATGCGGCTGGCCTGTTTCTGCTTTCTGCAGACGAGAAGCTTTGGAAGGCCTCCAGGGATGCCGTAACTCCGAAAGAGATTCATTTTCTGGATATCCATATGGAGGGAGCGGGAATTGATGGGTATGTCCTGTTTCATATGGCCCGGGATTTTTATTATGGGACGGATTTTGTAAAGCTGTCAGATCTTAACGATGAAGAACTGGTGGAGGAGTCAATCTTTCGATTAATTATCCATGCCGGATTGATCCGGGAACTGGGACTTCATAATATTCCGCCCTGTCTTGGGTCTGGTACCAGTGAGGAAAAGACAGCTGTCAGAAAGACCGGATCGTGAGGTGAGGAATACATTTGAATAGTATTATCAGTTGGATCGGTGGAAAAAAGGCGCTGCGGGAATTGATTTATGAGAGAATACCTCCATCCTACAGCAGATATGTGGAAGTCTTTGGCGGTGGAGGCTGGGTGCTGTTTGGTAAGCCGCCGGATCAAATGGAAGTCTATAATGATTATAATTCCAATCTGACGAATCTGTTTCGGTGTGTCAGGGACCGGCCGATGGCATTTTTAAAAGAACTCGGTTTTCTGCCGCTGAATGGACGGGAAGAGTTTGACTTTCTAAAGCAGTATTTAAGCAGAGAACCGTTACAGAGTTCATGGCTGAAAGAGGAAACGGAGATTGCCAGGCATTACTTTTCCGATTTGGAATATCAGGAACTGGAACCGCTGTTGCGAAAGAATAATACTGTGGATGAAGTAAAAAAGGCGGTGGCTTTCTATAAACTGATCCGTTACAGCTATGGGAGCGGCTGTACTTCCTATGGCTGTCAGCCATGTGATATCCGTAAAATGCTTGAGCTGGTCTGGTGCGGAAGTTTAAGACTTAAAAACACGGTAATAGAGAATAAAGATTTTGAGGCGCTGATTCATCAGTATGACCGGACCGATGCCTTTTTTTATTGCGATCCGCCGTATTATCAGACGGAAGGACATTATGAGGTAGAGTTTAGAAAAGAAGATCATTTTCGTTTAAGAGATACGCTGAAGGAGGCACAGGGGAAATGGCTGGTTTCTTATAATGACTGCGGATTTATTCGCGAACTGTATCAGGGCTTTCGGATAGAAACGGTGAAACGGCCCAATAACCTGGCGCAGCGGTATCGCAATGGAGATGAGTATGAGGAACTGTTTATTTCGAATTATGATACGACAGAACGGGTAAGGAAAATGCCCCGGCAGATCGGGCTTTTCGACGATGGGGGTTACCGGGGAATGTGGGAGAGTTAAGATCAGAGAGAGGATGGAGGAATCATATTTGGACAGGAGTAAGGAGAAAAATCAATCAGATGGTATGCAGTTAATCAGTAATGTGGCCGTAGATGAGTCGCCGTTAAGTATCCCTGAATCACTGTTGGAGGAAGCAGGTATTGACAAAGATGCAGATTTGGACGTGGTTTGCCGGAAAGGGAGCATCACAATTACAGAAACTGATGAGCCGGATATTTTAGTGCCAAAGGCTATCCTAAATCTGTGTGAAGAATTTGGCATTTCGCCGGAAAAAGTGAAAACGATTATGAGAAGGGAGGGGCTGTATGAGAAGAGGTAAGGAGATTTACCGCCTGGTAGACGGAAGAGGCCGTGTCTACCTTCCAAAAGAAGTTCGGGAACTGGCTGGGATTAACTGTGGTGATATTATTAAACTTGCAGCGGACCAGAGAGGAAGAATTGAAATCCAGAAAGCGGTCCTGATAGAGATGGGGGATCAGTCCGGGGACGCAATGGAGGCATACGTAAAAGCTGCGGTAAAACAGATGCCTGGGCCGAAATTGTTGAGTCTTATGGCAGAACTTGCTGAAATGATGCAGACGGAGACTGGAGAAGAAAACGGATATGTGAAATAGTTTTAGGAAATTTATCGTTTGATGGAAAAGGAGGTGACACTGTGAGCGGAATAAAGGTCAAAGACGGGATCATTGAGTATTTTGGAAATATTGCGGGGTACGTAGAAGGCGATAATGCTGTCGTAGATACGATGTTTGAAAACGAAATACTGAAAAAATACCTGGCTGAGAGAAAACAGTTGAACACTATTTGGGAACACGGTGTGTATGATCGGCTGATGACAGGGGGACAGATGGGGGAAGGAGAGGCTAAACGGCTCAGAAACTGCCGTATTTATCAAATGAAAGCGGAGTCTCTGCCGGAAAAGAAGTTTCTTGATTATGAGGTGTTAAAAAGAGGGTATGGGGAACCGGAACGAACGGATTACCAGCTGGTGTATCAGAGTCAAATGGATACGAATGATTTAGAAAAAATCTATGACCGGTTCGATCAGGATTATAAGGACCTGCCGCCAGGGTTTTGTGGAAGACCTATTTCCATCTCTGATATTATTGAACTTTATGATTCATCTGGAAGCCAGTTTTACTATGTAGACCATTATGGTTTTCAAGAAGTACCGTTTGAAAAAGGACAGACAGAAACCTTTGGGTGTCAGGAACCAGCGGCGATATAACATGAATATGGAGGACGAGAAGATGCCAGAAGCCAGTATGAGAAGACCAGAACAGAAGATGAAAACAGAGATGACCTTGAAGGCATTTAATACAGCGGGATATCTTGCAATTGCCGATGTAGAAGTAAATGGATTATTTACGATTCGGAATGTCAAGATCAGGGAGGGCGATTATGGTCTGGATGTCGTTATGCCAAGGATTAAAGAATGGAATCTGGGCCGTTATAAAGATGCCTGTTATTTTAAGACAAGAGAATTGAGAGATGAATTTAGCCGCTCTGTTGTACAGGCGTATGAACAGTACATGGGCCAGGATGAAGAGTTTGAATACGAAGAGTATTATGAGGATGAAACCGACTTAGAGGAAGAGGAAGAGGAAGAAGAACCAGTGCCTTCGGACTCTGATTTATCAGAAGAGGGCATGGAATCAGAAGGATTAACTGCCGGGGAGTCGGCGGAAGAAGAGAATCTGTTGATTGGGAGCCAGGAGATGTAGGCAGAAAAATAGAAAGGAGATTCGTCTATGTTTAAGAAAATTGAAACTGCGGCTGTGAAAACCGCAATCCGAATTTACTCGATTATCCAGGATAAAAGTGCAGAAAATTTCATTGATTCTGCATTAAAAATATTGATCGCAGTCGTGATTGGTGCTTTGCTGCTGGGAGGGCTGTATGCATTATTTGGAGACCAGATCTTACCAACATTGAACAGAAGGGTTACGGAGATGTTTAATTATGCTGGTTAAATACCAATTGAGCTAGGAGGAGTATGAAATAGATTGTGTGTTTTTTTATATGGACAATGATAGAAGATCGAATCACAGCAGCTAAAAATGGCTGTTCCCCACAAGATAGTCTAGGTTATAATTAGAGAAATTGGCTCGGGTAATTGAATCGGTTACATTTCTAAATTCATTTGTGTTATAATGAAATAACCAGCAATTAAACGTGAGGTGCAAGCGACAAGGAGGAAATAAAGCTGATGAAATGCCTGATCAAAACACGAATCTTATTTTTTTCTATTACTGCTATACTTTTGGCTGCCAGCCCATTTTCGTCATATGCGGAAAGCAAAGAATTGAGCGAACAGGAATTTGCCAGGATTTGCGAGGAGAATCATGCGGAACAATCCCGCCGTCTGCATCCGCCGTTGAAAGATCCCGCATCAGATCCGTTTAATTATGAATTTCATTACAGGGAAGTGCTGCTGTCATCAGATGGGAAAAGCTTTGCAGACAATCCACATGATATGAAAGGCTATAGAAATCTTGCGGCTGGACAAATCATTATGGATATGGAAGAAGGCTATGAAATATCGTATGAGTATCAAATTAGAGGAATGGATGCGGAAGATACCAAAGAATATGTTGTAGAGGGAGGAAAAATTACTCCATATTACAGAGCTATTCCATCAAGCCCGGTGCCGGACTCGGAGAAACAATATACCTACGTCAGCAATGATCCGAAGGAACTTCCTGTCATACCAGATTTACCGAAGGATTACGACTGGGAAAAGCATAAAGAAACCACGCTGCATGTATCTTCGTATGTTACAGTTCGTTCTTTAAATGACGGGAGCACCTACAGTTATGATTCCAGATTGAGTTTTGTTACCAATCTGGATAAAGATGTGCCGGACTGTTATTTTCTTACGCCTACAGACCTTGAGGGATATACGATTCAGAAAGGTGACAGTCTGCGGAAAATTGCTCAGAAGTACTATGGAAACAGTGATGACTGGATTTATATTTTAAAGAGAAATCAGGACTACATTTCTGATGCAGACAGGATCCAGCCAGGGACTTTTATAGTAATTCCAAATGCACAAGCAGTCAGATAAACTTAAAAATAGTAGAATAACCTATTTGTCATGGTGATGAGAGAACATCAAAAGCCCTCATAGCTACTATAAAGAAAACTTATAGAATAGGAGGCCCAAATGATTTTACATTGCACTAAAAAATCCAGATGGGAAAAAATTAGACACAAAAACACATGGGGAGAGGATTTGATTGAGACTGATGGTTGTATCCATTGTAGCTCTGTTGAATACTTTTGGAGGGTGGCACCTAACTTTAAATATGTAACTGATGATATGGTTTTGCTTTGTATAGATGAAGATAAACTAATATCTGAAGTACGCTATGAAGACAGTGATAATTGTGGTCGTTGTTACCCACATATCTATGGTGTAATCAATAATAGCGCAATCATAAACACGTTACCTTATTTGCGTGACATCAATGGACGGTTTATTAAAAATCCAGAATTAATGTATATAGAAGACAAATAAATTCCATTCGCAAAATGAGCATAATTTTATGGATGAAGCAGAGCCAGCCGCCTTTAACAACGATAAGTAGATGGGCTGCGTCATGAAAAAGCTTGTATTCAAGCTGATTTGCGGCGATACCTATAAGCACTTATAAGAACTTACAAGAAGTTTTTTATCTATTCAATCTATATAAAAACACGATTGATCGTTTCTTTGACCAATCGTGTTTTTTATACTCAACTAAATTTGAAGTAACCATGAAAGGAAGAAATCTATGGCAAAAAACCAGGCAGTATCAGGTCAAAAACCAGCCGAAACGCCACCCATGAAGGTTGACGTAAAAATTGGATCAATTATGCCAAGTGGGGCTATTCGTGCGACCGCCAGTGTAAATTTGAATGACTGCTTTGCAATCAGAGGTGTCCGGCTTCTGGAAAGTGAAAAAGGCATGTATATCGGTATGCCAAGCTATAAGGCCGGTAATGGAGAATACAAGGATATCTGTTTTCCTGTTACAGCAGAATTCAGGAAACAGCTTCAGGAGGCTGTGATCGAGGCGTATGAGCAGTCACTGATACAAACGCAGAATGCCGGCATACCAGATGGGCCGAAGGACAATATGCAGATGGCGCCGGCAGGGCAAGCTATGTAAAGATAATGGAAGAAGCTGCTAACATGAAGACTGTTCAAACCGTTTTATTTGTGATTCTTATGGCAGGCGCTTCCTGGTGGGATATTCGTAAACGAATTTTTCCGGATCATTACGTGCTCCTTCTGCTCCTGGCTGCACTGATTTCTTTCGATCCGTGGAAGCTTACTGGGATTTTGGCAGCTTTTCCGTTTCTGGTGACGGCACTGTGGATTGGAGGCGTTGGCGGGGGAGATATTAAATTTGTGGCGGCATCCGGATTGGTACTGGGATTTGGAAGAACGTGTGCTGCTGTGTTTCTGGGGATTTGCTTTCTGCTCCTGTTTCATGGAGCAGGCACAGCAGTAAGGGCTATACAGAAGAAGGAACCATGTCAGTATTATCCCATGGTTCCTTTTTTAGCGGCTGGAAATCTTATTTTATATGTTTGCGGAGGAAGTGGAAGATGAAATTATTAAAAAACAGAATGGTATTGGGAATGCTTTGTATTGCCATTTCACTGGTGATCTGTTTTCTGATTACTCCTATGTTCAATAAAAGTATTTCTCATAAGACGAAGATTGTCCGGGTGACGAAGGTGATTGAGGCGGGGGAGGAAATTAAAAAGGACATGATTGAGACGGTCGAAGTCGGGAGTTTTAACCTTCCGGATAGCGTTCTGCGCAGCGAGGAGGAGGTACTTGGGAAGTACGCCTCTGGTAAACTGGAGCCAGGTGATTATATCTTAGCCGGAAAGACAGAGACGGAACCGGCAGCTGAAAATGCCTATTTATACCACTTAAGTGGAGAAAAACAGGCGATATCAGTTTCTTTAAAATCTTTTGCTGCCGGTTTATCCGGAAAGCTTCAAAGCGGGGATATAGTCTCTGTGATTGCCCCGGATTATCGAAATATGGGAGAAACCGTGATTCCTGACGAACTGCAGTATATAGAGGTGATTGCGGTTACGGCTGGAAGCGGGTATGATGCGAATACCGGGCAGAAAAAAGAAAACCAGGAAGAGGAAGAGAAAGAACTGCCTTCCACTGTGACACTTCTGGCCTCTCCAATTCAATGCAGGATTCTGGCGGAAATGGAGGCAGACGGAAAGCTTCATGTGGCACTGGTTTACCGGGGAGATCCAGAACAGGCCAGGCAGTTTCTGACAGCACAGGATGATCTGCTGACTTCTCTTTATCCAACTGGTTTACCGGAAGAAAGCGAGGACAGTCAAACACCTCAGGAATCAGCACTAGATCAGAAAGAAGGAGAGGAGGCTGCCTCTACAGATCAGGCAAAAATGACAGAGGGGGAGGTACATGCTTAACTTCAAAAAGAACAGCATTTTTCAGAGGGGCGGCAGTCGTGAGGAAGAACCTGATACGGATACCGGAGGTGTGCTGGCAGTCTGGGGGAGTCCGGGAAGCGGGAAAACTACGGCATCGGTAAAGCTTGCCAAATATCTGGCTGATCACAAGAAAAATGTTTCTCTTCTTCTCGCGGATATGACGGCACCCATGCTTCCCTGTATCTGTCCGCCGGGAGATTTAGAGAACGAGCGTTCCCTGGGGAGTATTCTTGCGGCAACACATGTCAGTGACAGTCTGATCCGCCAGAACTGCATGACTCACAAACGGATGGAACATCTTGTTATTCTGGGGCTTAAGAAAGGAGAAAACGAATACACATATCCACCTTATTCCGCTGTACAGGCAACGGAACTTATCGAGCATCTGAGAAATATAACTCCATACGTCATTATTGACTGCAGCAGCTACATCACAAATGATATCCTGTCTGCCATTGCTCTGATGGAGTCAGATTCTGTTCTTCGTCTCTTGAACTGCGATTTAAAATCAATCAGTTATCTGTCAAGCCAGCTGCCGCTGCTTAAGGATCATGAATGGGATGCGGATAAGCAGTATAAAGTCGCAAACAATGTTAAAACGTATGAGGCAAGCGGTTATGTGGAGCAGATTCTGGGAAATGTGGCCTTTCAGATTCCTCATTCCAGTGAAGTAGAACAACAGGGGCTGGAAGGGGACTTATTAAAAGACCTGTCATTAAAGGAAAGCCGGAAGTACCGGAAGGAGATTGAAAAAATCGTGGGAGAGGTGTTCGAATGCTAGGGGAGAAAAGAGGTCAGTCATTGTTTCGGCCGCTGGAAGAGTATAAACAAACAGAGAAAGGACTAAGACTTGCAGAAACGGGAGTGGAATCGGTAAAAACAGGGATAAGACTGGAAGATATAGAAATGGAAGCGACAGAAGCAGATTCAGAGCAGGAAGAAATGGCAGTAGAATGGGAAGAAGCGGAATTAGAACCAGCAAAGGCAGAACAGAAAAAAGAGGTGACAGAAACAAAACAGGTGATGGAAACAGAAGAGGTGACAGAAACAGAAGAAGTGACGGAAACTGAAGCCAGGAAAACAGGTGAATTTCATTGGCATAGAGGAACAGAAGAGAGGCCGTTGCCAGTATCTCAGGAAGATCAGGATGAGTGGGAGGTATTTCCACGGTTTCAGCCAGGTGAAATAAATTCCCGTGCCAACAAACTGTTCTTTTCTGCACGTGAGGGCCGTGATTTCAGTTCTGTCTTAAAAGAAGTGCAGGAGTACATTTCTTCCAAATATGCAGCTCTTTTAATGGATCCAGATGGCGATGAGGTCAAAGGCCAGATCAAACGATATATGAAAAAGTATATTCAGGATTACCGAATTGCTGTGAATGGCATGGATATGGAAACGCTGGTCGAAAACCTGTATACAGAAATGGCAGAGTTTTCATTCCTTACAAAGTATATATTTGGAACCGGTATTGAGGAGATAGATATCAACAGTTGGAGGGACATTGACGTACAGTACAGCAGCGGAAGAAATGAAAAACTGGAGGAACATTTCGATTCCCCGGAACATGCCGTAAATGTTATTCGCAGAATGCTGCATGTGAGTGGTATGGTTCTGGATAATGCCAGTCCCGCTGTTCTGGGCCACCTTTCTAAGAATATCAGAATCGCTGTGCTAAAGACCCCATTGGTGGATGAAGATGTGGGTGTAGCCGCCAGTATCCGTATTGTAAATCCTCAGAGTATGAAAAAGAGTGATTTTGTAAAGGGTGAAACGGCAACGGAAGAGATGCTGGATTTTCTGGCAGAGTGTATCCGGTATGGAATTTCTGTCTGTGTGGCAGGAGCAACCAGCTCTGGAAAAACGACTCTGGCCGGCTGGTTATTGACAACTATTCCGGACAGCAAACGGATTTTCACCATTGAAAATGGTTCCAGGGAACTGGATCTGGTACGGGAAAAAGATGGCCGAGTGACCAACCGGGTCATTCATACGCTGACTAGGGATTTGGAGAATCAACGCCAGAGTATTGATCAGGATACCCTTCTGGATATGGCGCTCCGCTTTAATCCGGAAATCATCTGTGTAGGAGAGATGCGAAGTTCAGAGGCCTACTCTGCGCAGGAGGCGGCAAGAACGGGACATACGGTACTGACGACCATTCATTCCAACAGCTGCGAGGCGACCTACCGCCGTATGGTCACCCTGTGCAAAAGAAAGTATGATATTTCAGATGAAACTCTCATGGGTCTTGTAACTGAAGCGTTTCCTGTGATTGTGTTTGCCAAGCAGCTGGAAAACAAGAAACGAAAGATCATGGAAATCATGGAATGTGAGATTCTGCCAGACGGAAGCCGGGATTTTCATACACTGTACCATTACCGGATTACTGAAAACCGGATGGAGGGAGACTGTTTTTTAATCAGTGGAACGCATGAAAAGGTCTCAGCATTTTCCATGAGTCTCAAGAAGCGTTTCCTGGAAAATGGAATGCCGAAAGAGCGGCTGGAACAGCTGGAGGAGGGAATTCAATGAATATAGGAAGTGTGTTTGCCTGTATTGGACTCGTTACAGGCTTTTTTCTGATTCTGGGACTGGAACCAATGGAATTTACAGATGCTGTATTTCATGCCATCATGAGGAAACCTAAGGGAATTCGTGGGGAGATCCGGGAAGCAGCAAGAGAAAAACGGCCCTTTTTTCTTCGACAGGAAATAGAAACAGCTCAGGATATCTTAAGGCTCACCGGAAAAGAAAACAGGATATCTGTGCTATGTGCTTATTCTCTTCTTCTTTTTTCGGTAGGAGTCATGGCGGCTGTTTTAATCGGAAATCCATTCATGGTTCCGGTCTTGTCATGTGGACTCATGTTCCTGCCTTTTTGGTATGTGAAGCTAATGGAGAGCCACTATAAGAAAGATATTGCGGGGGAACTGGAGACGGCTCTCAGCATTATCACAACTGCGTATTTGAGGAGCGAAGATATCATCCATGCAATAGAAGAAAATCAACATTATTTGAATCCACCGGTTTCCACTGTGTTTCAGGAATTTCTCGCACAATTAAAGATGATCAGTCCGGATGTGGATGCCGCACTGAAGAATTTAAGAAAGAAGATACGAAACGACGTGTTTGAGGAATGGGTGGATGCAGTTTGCGCATGCCAGTATGACAGAAGCTTAAAAACGACGCTGCCGCCGATCGTAAATAAGCTGTCCGATATGAGGATTATTAATGGGGAACTGGAGAATCTGGTGTTTGAACCAAGAAAAGAATTTATCACGATGGTGATTCTGGTTATTGGAAATATTCCGCTCATGTATATGCTGAACCGTGACTGGTATCAGGTTTTAATGTTTACGCCGTTTGGCCAGTTTTTACTGGCTGGAAGTGCAGCGGTGATTTTTATCTCGACAGCATTTGTGATTAAACTTACCAGGCCCATTGAATACAGGAGGTAGCGTATGGTACTGCTGTGTGTATTCGGATTTTTTGCAGCTATGGGATTGTATTTTTTAGCAGCCAGTGTGCTTCATCTTCCGACGCATGGGGCAGAACGGGCGATGGCGGTAAGAGGAAGAAAAAAGGCATCTGTATCACAGTTATTGGATCACAGGCTGTTTGGAATTTCGGTCTGGGTATCGGACTACATCCATTTGGATGAATACAAAAGAAACCGCATGGAGCATGTTTTAAAAGCAGCCGGTATGAACATGAGCCCGGAGGTTTACAGAGCCTTTGCTCTTGTGAAAGGTGGAAGTCTTCTGGTCCTGTGTGTTCCCTGCATGTTTTTAATGCCGCTGTTGTCGCCGGTTCTTGTTTTTATAGGCATTGCAGTTTATTTTAAGGAATCAAACCGGGCGGAAGAGGCATTGAAAAGTAAGAGGGAAGAGATTGAGCGGGAACTGCCCCGTTTTGTATCTACGATCGAGCAGGAACTGAAAAGCAGCCGGGATGTTCTGGCGATACTGGAACACTTCAAACGAAATGCAGGAGTTAAGTTTCGGGAGGAGCTGGATATCCTGACGGCGGATATGAGATCCAGCAGCTATGAGGCCGCCCTTACCCGGTTCGAAGCAAGGCTTAATTCGACCATGCTGTCCGATGTGGTGAGAGGGCTGGTGGGTGTTTTAAGAGGTGATAACAGTGCAGCGTATTTTCAGCTTCTTGCTCATGATTTTAAACAGCTGGAACTCCAACGGTTAAAAAAGGAGGCTCAGAAGATTCCTCCGAGAATCCGGATTTTTTCCTTCCTTATGCTACTGTGTTTTCTGCTCACATATCTGGCGATTATCGGATATGAGATCATTCATTCGCTGGGAGGGATGTTTTAAATGAAGGGGAAACAATACAGAGAATTGTTACGGGAAGAAACTGCGGAAGGGTATATTGACGTGTGTGTTCTGGTGCTATGTGCCATGCTTATGCTTGGACTGGCAGTGAAAGTACTCCCTGTATATGTGGCGAAAAATCAACTGGATGTATTTGCGGCTGAATTATGCAGAGAGGCGGAGATGGCGGGAAGAGTGGGAAGTGAAACCAGCCGGAGAGAAGCGGTCCTTCGAGAGAAAACAGGGCTGGATCCTGTGGTTTCCTGGTCAGAGTCCGGAAAGTTTCAATTAAATGATGATATCACGGTGACCCTGACCTTACAAAGAAATATTGGTTTGTTTGGCGGTTTTGGCTCCTTCCCTGTGACTTTGAGGGCATCGGCCAGCGGGAAGGGAGAGGTATACTGGAAGTGAATGAGATTATTTCGCTGGTAAAGGGGAAAGAGGCTAATGGAATGCCTCTTGCTGCTGCGGTAGCTATGGCAGTTCTGTTCATCTTCTGTGGAATAACGGAATATATGCATCTGCAGATAGTAGCTCAGGGCGTTCGGGATGCGGTTCAGGAGGCTGTGATCGCAGCGGTCAATGATAATTATGATGATGTGTACCATGGCGTTCGGGAAGGATACGCCGGAGGATATTACCCGGCGAGTGGGGAAGGCTGGGAAGAAAGCCTGGATTATGGTGACATTTACGGAAGACTGGACGATCTGTTGGGATTGAGCGATGAGGGAAACTGGCATGTAAAGTATTTGTCTGGAGGGGAGATGGAATATCGGCTCTCAGGGCTTAAGACAGAAATCATTAATGTACCATTTGCAGCCAATGCGAACCGGAGATTTCTTGCGGATGCATATGTGAAGTTGGAAGTGCCTGTTCGGTTTGGGGGTAAAATGCTGCCGGATATGAAGATTCAATTAAAGGTGAGGGCCGGGTATACACCAAAGTTTTAAAGAGGGGCAGGTAAGAGATGAAATCCGTAGGAAAAAGTTAAGAAAATGAAGTGAAAAGCAGATGGACATTTCAGAATATCTGTGATAGGGTGAAATTAGAGAAAATGGTCGTGAGAAGTGTCAGGTATGGAAGGAGGTTTCCATGAATTTAGATGACAGGACAAAGAAATGGCTGGTGGCAGGAGGCGCAGGAATCATCGGTATTTATATGCTCGTGCTGATAACCGGGCAGTTTGGTGGGAAGCAGGTGGAAACAACACCTGAGACAACGGAAGCTGTAACAACCAAAGAAGTTTCAGTAGAGACAACCGAGGACGAAGGAATCCTTGTAACAACGGCTGAAGAAATTGTTGGCGTTTCGCAAACAGAGACAGAAGCTGAAAAGAGAACGACTGCGGTAGAAACCACTGAAGAAGTGCAGGAATTGCAGCCGGAGGCAACGAAGCCGGCGGAACCACCGGAAAAGGTAAAGCATGATCCAACCAGGAAGCCAAATGGGGAAGAAGTAATAACGACAATGGCAGATGTACCGACGTCGGAAACGACACTAGCACCACCTGCGGAGACTGTTCCGGAAACGACAGTTGCACCAACAGAAGAGAGTACGGCCGTTCAGGCAACAGAACCGGTAGGAGAAGCTCCGAAGGAAGGTCAGGTTTATGTGCCGGGATTTGGGTGGGTAGATCCAGTCGGTACTACTGTGGAAGCCGGCGATTCAGATGGAGATATCAATAAGCAGATAGGATCAATGGATTGAGCTTGATAATCTCGATATATCTAGAAGTCTATTGATAAAGTAGAAATATTGTTGGATAATTAAGAAACTAAAGATATGGTATAAACTTGAGAGTTAAATCTATGGAAACATCTAAGACTACAATAAAAGAAGTATTATTAAATGTTGAAAGTTCGAATGGTCTGATTCGTTGTTTTTATCAGATACTGAAGAATAGACATTTAATACAGTAGGAATTGTGTGGGATCTGGATGATGTAGAGTGTGACGAAGATGAGGCCCCTAAAATATCAGAAGAGTATGGTGCTCTGCAGTTTAGATATTGCTACAATTCAGGGGATCGTTGATAATGCACTTATTTATTATTGGGACAACGATGCATTTATATCTTTTAGTAAGGAGTAGACATTTTATATTGTAGATAATACTTAAATGCGTTTATAAAAAGCACGGTGTATACTGTGCTTTTTATATTGAAAATTGATTCGATAATAAGTGAAATATAAGGGAGAGATATGCATAAAAATAAATATTTAATTGTAATACTCAGCTGTTTTATATTTCTGTTACTTAATCAGTCAGCATTTGCCATTGGAGAGGGAAATATGGATTCAGGAGGAGGTGAAATGGCAGATGGAACTAATCAAAATAAATGGTCGGTTGGGGATGAAGCAGTTAGAGTTACAATAATACGTAATTCTGATCAAACCATTATGACGATACCTGTGGACTTTACTAATAGGAACCCTTCCATCCAGGTGTATTTCGGAAATAATTGTAAAATTGACTATAGGGAAGGTAAAACTTTAAGTATTAACCCTGGTGCATATAAATGTGTAAAGACCAGCATTAAGATGCCCAAAATTGTCACGAGTGCCAGCGGTCATACCAACATTGAAGAAATCAAAAGATACTTCTGTTCCGAATATATGATACGTCTAATTGCAGAAAAGACGGGAATGAATTATGACACATTGATTAATGGTGATTACAAAATTTTACTAGAACCAGTAGTATATATTACGTACAATGGAGTCAAATATGCAATGAGTGCAACTGAAGCGGCATACTATTCACCTATGACAAGTGGGAATCTAAGAGCCAAATTTTTCAATGTCCTGTTTAAAAATGTTCCGTTGGCTATGTTTCTCGAAACTCCGGATCTTGGATATCCAGCTTGGTCAGGCTCTAAGAACCAAAATGTTACCGAGGAAGAGGTGATTTCTTCTCTTGGTTTGGGTATTATTCATTTTGATAAGGCGGAGGAGGAAGAGCTTGATACGAAAACATATGATTATACCTATCGGGTCAATACACAAGTAATAACTGCTGTTACCATAAGTGGAGGAAGAGCGAATCCAGACAGGCCGGTTACTGCGCGGTTTAATATAAATGGGAGGACCTATACAGTCAGGAACATTTATTATCCATCAGGGGATGAGCAATTAGTATGGGTAAAGTGGAGAACTCCGGATAAACCACAGGACCTTACAGTTCGTGTAACAACCAGTGGAAACGGTCGTGCTGATAAAAGTACCATTCATGTAAAGATTGAGGACCTGGATGAAAATCAACCGCCGAATCCGATTGCTGACGACAGAAACGATTCGTATAGAAGGCCGGGTTCTCTGCCAATATTTGAATCAAGAAATGAAGCAGACTGGAGTATCTGGAGGGCGTGGTGGCACGAGCATTGGGTATGGCATTCGGGAAGTGATGATGAGGACGGATATTGGGAAGATGAAGGCTGGTGGGATTACGATAAAGATTGGTACTATGCGTATTTATCGGCCACTATGAAGATAGAACCTGATGTAAAATCACCTACTGCAAAAGAAAACGTGATGAAAAGCGGCTATGGGATTAACGAAATAGTGACAGCAGATGTTCAAACTAATCGGTCCAGCGCAGTAACTGGGGCACAAAATGCAATAGCCTTTTTCCCGGAATTCCAATATGAGACTTACTGGAGACTTCTCAAAAGGACATCAGGAAATCTTCATGCCAAACTGGAATACCAGCCGAATCGTTATTCGACATTCAATCGAAGGACTCATTTCACACCGATTTGGATGCCGGATGGTGATTATACTGTATATACCTGGCTGATTGATTGCTGGACCCCGAAAGGAATGCTCTCGTTAAATCTCTCTGACCAGGTTTATATCCAGGGAAGTCTATGGGACGACTGGCATATATCCAAAATAAAACCTTAAATTAGATGCAGGGTGGAGGTACCCTGTTTTTTTATGCATTGGTGAGGCTATAACCAACACATGGAGGTGATAGTAGTGAAAATAAATAAAATGAAAAAAACGTTTTTAGTTATCAGTACCTTAAGCTTTCTAATCCTGTTTCCAATGACTGTCCATGCGTCCGGAGATGTATCGGGCGCAATTGAAGATACCTGGAATACTGCGTCTGGTCAGATAAAAAGTGTTGTTGACAAGGTGGTCTTTCCTGCGATCGATATGTTGTTAGCCATCTTCTTTTTTGGCAAATTGGGTACGGCATATTTCGATTTTCGCAAACATGGTCAGTTTGAGTGGAGCGGTCCGGCTATTTTATTTGTATGCCTGGTATTTACTTTGACGGCGCCGCTTTATATTTGGCAAATACTTGGGATATAATGGTAAAAGGGGACTTTCTATCGGTCACTGATGAGCAGTAGTGTCGTTTCCACAGGGCAGGCCGGAAGTGCTTTTATCTCGTTCATTGAATCCTCCAAAACCGCTGTAAAATCCATTAGTATCCTTTTGGATACTACGGCACAATATTGTGCTTACTTTACAGAATGACGCTATGGGATTATCATATAGCCATGGGTTGAGAAAGTCAACACCTCGAACATATAGCCGCAGAAAACAAGATTCCATAGGAGGAAATTCAAATGAACAAGAACAATTGTAAAAAGGTTGCACTCGCCAAAGGTGAAATGAATGTCTATGACTTCGGCACTGTAAAGCTCCATGCCTACAAGACAAACGATTTCATTGACGATGAGGTTTTTATTATCGAAAAAAACGGAACAGCGATCATCATCGAAGCGCCCTGTTTCTTTGATAATATCCGCGAGCTGACTGCATATCTTGCGGACAACAAGCTTCAGACAGCTGGGATGCTTCTCGCTTATCATATGGCGGGCGCGTCTTTCCTGCCGGATGTTCCGGTTTATGCCACGACCAATGCCAATGAGTACGGCCACAATGGCGGGGGTGCAGGGCTTATCAAGAATTTCACCAACGCATTCGGCGAGATTTTTGACAGTTCAATCTTCACGGTGTCCAACACCATCAAACCAGGATTGCTGACTCTGGGCGGCATAGAGTTTGAAATCACCCAGACGCACGAAGCGTATGATATCGTGATTCCGGAAATCAATGCGGTCTACACACATATGCTCGGTCATGACTGCCACTCCATCGTGGCTGGTTCCGGCCACGCGGACGGAATCCTCGCCCAGCTCGATGGATATGAAAAGGCTGGATATGACCTGATTCTGACTTCGCACTACACCCCCGAGGATCTCAAGGATGTCGCGGCAAAAATCGCCTATCTCAAGGAACTCAAGGTGCTTGCAGGCAAGTGTGGCAGTGCGGAAGAATTCAAATCGGCAATGAAAGCGGAATATCCGAATTACAGCGGTGAGAATTATCTGGATATGACAGTCGGGTTTTTCTTCACATAAAGAAAATGACTGCGTCAGGAGCTCTGCCGGAACGGGCAGGGCTTTTGACCATTTACTGGAGGTAAGTCTATGACACGGTTGGAATAAATCGAGCAACTGAATGAAATCCTGCTGACGGAAATGCCGAATAACCACAGGGAGGCCGCTGCCGTCCCCCGTAATGCGACTGCACAGCGTCGATTGCTCCGCAGTCTGATGAATGTTCGACCGCCGCTGCCACTTTACCCGGAACATCTTGCGGCACAAGATGCGCTGCTTGCCGCTGAGTGTCAAGAAAAGGGCGTTGTGTGCGTGGATAATCTGCCGATCACACAGGCAGACCCTAGCATAAGAAAAAATACGCTTACCATCCTTATGCAATTATGCTCTGGCAGATACTTGGAATGTAGCTATAAAGGCTGGTAGGAAATACACCTAACCAGCCTTTTCTCTATTTTCCACTTTGGATGCGTTGCACTAAATCAATTATTCTATACTCGATGGTTTGCATCGTCTGCTTAATTTCTGCATCGCTTTTTCCACTGGGGTCATCTAATCCCCAATCCTCTCGATGCTTGCAGGGAAGGAAAGGACAGGTTACATTGCAGCCCATCGTCACTACGATATCCACTTGCGGAATATCTGCCAACAGCTTTGTAGATTGTGTCTGCTCCATATCAATTCCGTAGAGTTGTTTCATCAATCGCACAGCGTCTTGATTGATTTGCTGCTTTACTTCTGTTCCTGCGGAATAGCTTTCAAACACATCGGATGCAAGATGTTTGCCAAGTGCCTCGGCAATCTGGCTGCGGCAGGAGTTGTGGACACAAATAAATGCTACTTTGGGCTTGTTCATGCCTTCACTCCTGATTTTTCAATTAGCTTTTTAGCCTCATCCACCTTGATGAGCTTGCCAAAGGCCACGACTTTGCTGTTGATTACCAGTGCTGGAGTTTGCATCACTCCATACTTTGCAATCTCAACCGCATCGCCAATATTCAGCACTTCATCGGTAAAGCCCATCTCTGCCACTGCCTGCTTTACATTTGCTAAAGTATCTGTACTTTTCTGACAGCAAGCGCCCAACACAATAAAACGAGCTTTCTCGATGTCGCTGATGCCACATTGACTGCCACAAGAACAGGTTGCTTTCACTTCCTGATTTTCACAGCAGCAAGGAGTAGTATCCTCTTTTTTCTTTCCAAAATTAAATAATGACATAATAAAATCCTCCTTAAATTTGATTTTCTTTAGATAATAAAGGGTTGCAGGAAGTTAAAGAAATATCCCACAAGGATAATGCCAACAGCACAAATTCCGATGAACAGCGCAAGCAGCTTTGGCTTAACAGCTTTCTTCAGCATAATCATAGATGGCAGGCTTAACGTGGTCACCGCCATCATAAAGGCCAAAATAGTGCCAAGCTGCGCGCCCTTTGAAAGCAGTGCTTCTGCAATGGGGATGGTACCGAAAATATCTGCATACATGGGAATACCAACCAGTGTAGCCAAGATGACACCAAATGGATTATTGCTGCCCAAAGTAGCTTCCACCCAATGTTCTGGTATCCAGTTATGAATCAATGCACCGATACCCACACCTACAAGGATATAAGGAAACACCTTTTTAAACGTATCGTATACCTGCTCCTTTGCAAAAGTGATCCTGTCTTTGCGGGTTAAATCAGGTGATTCTATATCCATGCTGCCTGCCGTTAAAATGAAGCTCTCAACGTGCTTTTCCATGTGCAGTTTTTCAATAATGGTGCCGCCAGCCACAGCAATGACAAGCCCGACCACCACATAGATCACGGCGACCTTTGTTCCGAAAATGCTCATCAACAGCACAAGAGAACCGAGATCAACCATTGGTGAGGAAATCAGGAATGAAAATGTTACGCCAAGGGGCAGTCCTGCCGAGGTGAAGCCAATAAACAGTGGAATGGACGAACAGGAGCAAAAGGGTGTTACCGTTCCTAAAAGTGCTGACACAATGTTGGCACCAACACCATGAAAGCGGCCAAGAATTTTCTTGGAACGCTCTGGTGGAAAATAGCTTTGAATGTAGCTGATGACAAAAATCAGGAAACACAGCAATACCGTTATCTTTATAACATCATAAAGAAAAAATTGTACGCTTCCTCCTAAGCGGCTGGAAAGGTTAAGCCCCAGAGCGGACAGTCCCATTCCGATTAGTTCATTAAGCCACTCCATTCCAAGGATTTGTCCTTGAAAGAAGTCCCAAGCTGATTGTATTGCTTGCATAATAAATGCCTCGCTTTCTAAAATAATAATTACATCAAAATATTTTGATGTATTGTGTCAAATAAAAACCATCCATAAAGATGAATGGTTTTTATTCACATTTGCAGGCTTCCTCCAACCCCGTGTGGGGCGTGGTAATTGCTTTCAGCAGAGTAAATGCCTCAATGCATCCCTGCTCGCTCAGTTTATAGTGTGTCCACTTTCCCTCCTGTCTTGCCTCCACAACACCAGATTCACAAAGAATTTTCATGTGGTAGGACAGACCGGACTGTGTTGTATCAATTTTCTCAAGAAGCACGCAAGCGCATTTTTCTCCGCTTTGTAATAACTCTAAAATGGCAAGACGTTTTTCATCGCAGAATGCTTTGAATACTTTGGCCGTCTTCACATGAGAATTTTCCAAATTCATCACCTCAAATCAAATTATTTTGATATGACTATTATATGCAAATAATATCACTATGTCAATAGGGAGGAAAAGAAAATTGATTTATTTCATTCGATACCGCCTTTATGCAAGTATTGACTGGACTATATTAGGTATGTAGGCAGAAAAAGCCGTTGCATTAAACCAAGGATGCAACGGCTCAATTCATGATAAGTAAGATATTATCAGCAGAATTAAATACCAGAAGAGGGTGCGTTTATTTTTTTAAACAATATTTTCGCCTAATATTATTTTGGGCATAGTAGTCAAGCAACGATTCCAACGCTTATAAAAGTGTTCTAATCCAAGCTTTGAAACGCGAGCATGAGTCTCCTCATCCTTCAAAGTCCAATGTAACACATAAGTAACTTTGCCGACATTTCGAGTAAGGCGAACAGGAGGGGCACCCTCTTTTACCGCATTAAAATCAGTTTGACGATGGGTACGTTTAATATACTTTACCTCGACGACGCCATCTTGTGCTATATAAAAATCAGCAACCTCTTTCATAAGTTGCTCAATTTCATCTTGCTTTTCAATCTTTGCTTCATAAATGCAAATTTCATTAAACATGCTGTTCACCTCATTTGAACATTATTTAAATTCGCTTTCTAAGCGTCTAAATTTCTTGCTGCCGTTTTACAAAAGTTCTTTTAGATAGATATGATAAGTCTACCATATGAAAGGGGCAACTTCAACTCTCAAATCATGAACAGAAAGGGCAAGCAACATGAAAACAAAAATCCGTTCACCGTCTTTATGCAAGAAATGACTGGACTATCTAAGGCTATAGAACACGGGGATTTTAGATTAAATTACTAAGTGACTTACCGGACGATCTTAGGGATGCAGGGAGAGTAAGTCGCGATTATATATGTACCATGAAATGGCAAAAGAAGTGAGAAAACAATAGAAAGTTAAAGAATGAGAAGGAGATTGAATCATGGGATGCTGGGGGATTACAGTGCTTGAATCTGACATAGGATTAGATACCGTCAGTTTTATCCGCAGACATCTACCGAAAGACGGCAGACTGCAGCTGGAAAAAATAGTGGAAGCGCTAAAAGGGGATTTCTGGAATGCGCCGTCCGATGTTACCGATGGTGAGGCACATACCAGCCCAATGGCGCTGGCAGAGATTATAGTGAAATTCCTTGACCATAATCAGGAGGGTCTTGATAACGATATGATATGGGTGGCACAGAATAAAAAATTTAGGAATATCAACTCCTTTACTGCCTCTAGAGATTCTGTACTATGGGTGAGAACTTACGTTTATGATACTCTGCAGAACGCGATAAAGAATACAAAGGGCTATGTGCAGTATGATAAAAGATGGGGAGGTTGGCTTGAAGAAAAAAACTGGATAAACTGGCAGCGTCATATGGAAATGCTTATTACCCGACTGGATATGCTATTGGCATCTGCCGAAGATGTCATAGAAATCATGACTGTGGAAGAACAAGATCAGGAGCAGGTCATCAGATAGATAAATTCTGCATGAGAAAGTAATGAGGAAAATCTTTCAGCAGATCCAGGAGATGCATGAAAACATGTGGATTAAAAACATGCAGGAAGAGCAATTAAGCATCTTCCTGCATAGAATCCAGAATCAGTTGAAAATACTGGCGGCGGCTTTCCATATCGGTAGTATCCAGTCTGTGCAGCACTTCATTAAGAAAGCTTTGAATAAATACGGCGGAAATGGGAGCGATCAAAAAGTGGTTTTTTAGTTCCTGATTGAGCTGTTCCACGATAGGTTCACCCAGTAGATCAGACAGCCTTTCATAAAGTGCAGTCAGTTTGTAAAAATCTTGGTATGACCGAAGTCCCTCTTCACTCTGTTCCAAATATTGAGTGAGAGAAGAAGCCAAAAATTCATCGGCAAGTTCAAGGATAAGCAAGCCGATTTTTGTGTCCCGTTCCTGCAAGGGAGGCAGAGTATTCAGTAAGTGAGAAGCTTTCTCATAGATCGGGAGATCCTCCTCATCAAAAGGCGCCTGATCTACAGCGAATCTGCAAATCTGATGCAGCCGGCTGATTGCCGCCAAACCATCGTTTGCCGCTTCATAAGTCATGATATAACTGGACAGATCAAAAAACGCAGACAGGTAGGCGTCAAGTAAATAGCTTTGGGCTGCCAGCTTTTTTCTAAGGGGACAAATGGAACGCAGAAACGAATGCAGTGATAAATCCCTTTCAGAAAATTCCGCAAAGCCAGCCAGATTGGAGTAAGTGTTGAAAATAGTCATGGTTCACCAGCCTTTCATATGATTTTTATAATGATAAAACCTTGTATGCTATGTAAACTCTGAAAGGCTGAATTGTCAAGCGAATCACCCAAAAAAGATCTTGTATACAGATGAAAAAAATACTGTGGAGTAAAAGGAAGAAAGAAGGTAAGAAATTGTTCATATGGGATTTTGCCGTGGATACTATTTTTGAAGAGATTATGAAATGGTTCTATGGCCAGTTGGTTGGCTTCCTTAGTGTGTTTTTCTCGCTGATGGGAAACATGGGATCCGAATTATTTACGTTAAGCTGGGTCCAGGCAGTCGTTCAGTTTTTTTCTTATTTAGCCTGGGCTCTTTATGTAACCGGGCTTGTGGTGGCCTGTTTTGAGTGTGCGATTGAATATCAGAACGGCCGGGGAAATGTCCGCGATACCGCACTTAATGCGGTAAAAGGCTTTATGGCAGTCAGCCTTTTTACTGTTGTTCCGGTAGAATTGTTCCGTTTGTCTGTGACGATGCAGACCAGCTTGACAGTAGGAATCGCGGGGATGAGCGGCGGTCTTCCGGAAGTGGCATCATCGATCATGGACAAATTAAAAGAGGCCGATTCATTGGAGATGGCGGCTTCCTCTGGCGTGTTTGGCGGACTGGACGGAAACGGCAACTTGATCGTCGTGCTTTTCTTCTTGATTATGATGGGATATTCGGTCATAAAAGTGTTCTTTTCCAGTCTGAAACGGGGCGGGATTCTCCTGATCCAGATCGCGGTGGGCAGCCTCTATATGTTTTCGATTCCGAGAGGATATATTGACGGATTTACAAGCTGGAGCAAGCAGGTAATTGGCCTTTGTCTTACCACATTTTTACAGGTGGTGATTCTGACTGCAGGGTTACTGGCGATGGGGGATCAGGCACTGCTGGGACTGGGGCTGATGCTTGCCAGCAATGAAATTCCGCGGATTGCGGGACAGTTCGGACTGGATACTAGCACCCGAGCCAATATCATGGGAAGTGTTAACGCGGCACAGGGAGCATTGAATCTGTCTAAATCAGTAACTGCAGTCATCGCAAAATGAGAGAGGAGGCGTCAATCTTGTATATCTATCCAGATCATTTGAAAGCCCGTGCCACCTTATGGCTCTGGACGCTAAAGGACCTTGGTATAGCCGGAATTCTGGCGGTTATTTCCGTATTCTGCTTTACTGCCAGCGGTGTTCTGATACCAGCGGTGGCGGCTGGCCTTTTTCTTTTCCTTACAATTCGCTTCGAAGACACAAGCATTCTCGATTTTCTTCAGTATGCCTGTGCCTTTTTTATTATGGAACAACAATTCTATGAATGGAGGAACTTAGACGGGTGAAGACAGAGAATGGGAAGAAGGAAAAAGAACGGACAGGAACCAGACAGCTTCTGGGAATAAAAGAGATTACCAGTTATAGCCTGAAAACCGAATTTCATGGGGAACTGGTCTATTTTCTCATAAGGCCGGATAACCTGTCCGTGCTCTCGGAATCAAGCCTGTCTGCCAGAATTTACGGCCTGATGACAGTGTTAAAAGGGATGACAGAGATCGAGATGCTCTGTCTAAACAGCCGGGAGAGTTTTGAAGATAACAAATCATTTCTGAGAAAGCGTCTGGAAGAAGAGGAGAATGAAACCATTCGGCAGCTGCTGAAGCAGGATATGCAGTTCCTGGACCGTATTCAGGTACAGATGGCTACAGCCAGAGAGTTTATTATTCTGGTGCGTCTGGAACAGGAGCGGGAAAATGAGGTGTTCTCCTACTTAAACCGGATTGAGAAGACACTAAAAGAACAGGGATTTATTGCCCGGAGAGCAGAGGAGGAAGATATCCGTCGGATTCTGGCGGTGTACTTTGAGCAGAATGTTACCACAGAAAAATTTGAATCGTTTGATGGAGAGAGGTGGGTGATCATGAATGATTAAAGCAGAAGAAGAGAAGAAAACAAGACGAAAACGAAGGAGACGTGGAGAGGAAGATGGAAACATAAAGGATTTTCTCGACATGATCAGTCCGTCTGTGGTAAAGTTCGATTCCGGCAGCTTCATCTGCGGAAATACGTTTCGATGCGTGTGGGCTCTCCGGGAGTATCCTACAAGCACCGATGAACAGGCCGTGTTAAAGAATCTTGGTGAAAAAGATGGGGTTACGCTCCGGATCTATACCCGGCAGGTGTCGGCGCTGGAAGAGCGGCGAATCATCAGCAATGCAGCCAATAAAAACAGGATGAGGCAGGGAAGCACGGAAAATCTCCAGGATACGATTGCAGCTCAGAGCAACTTACAGGATGTGGCCTCCATCGCAGCCCAGATGCACCGGAACAAGGAACCACTGCTCCATACCGCTGTTTATATTGAACTGAGTGCGGCGGAACCGGATCAATTAAAGCTGCTCCAGACGGAAGTCCTGACAGAGCTGGTCCGTTCCAAATTAAATGTAGATCGCCTGATTATGAGGCAGAAGCAAGGATTCTTAAGTGTCATGCCAGGTGGATACAATGTGTTTAAAGACCAATTTGAGCGGGTCCTGCCTGCAAGCAGCGTTGCGAACCTGTATCCTTTCAATTATTCTGGAAAGACAGATGCCCACGGATTCTATCTGGGGAGAGATAAATACGGTAGCAATATTATTATTGATTTCAACAAGCGTACCGAGGATAAAACCAATGCCAATATCCTGATTCTTGGCAACAGCGGACAGGGAAAATCGTATCTGCTGAAACTGATTTTAACCAATCTGCGGCAGTCTGGCATGAAAATCCTCTGTCTGGATCCGGAAAATGAGTACCAGGACTTAACGGAGAATCTTGGCGGCTGTTATCTTGACTTGATGTCAGGAGAGTACTTCATTAATGTACTGGAGCCAAAGTGCTGGGATGAGAACGGCAGCCCGGAAGATACGGGAGCACCGCAGGCCTTCCGGCAAAAAGGCCGGCTGAGTCAGCACATTTCCTTTCTAAAAGATTTTTTCCGGACCTATAAAGACTTTTCAGATCAGCATGCCGATGTGATTGAGATCATGCTTAGCAGACTGTACCAGGCATGGAATATCAGTGATGACATGGATTTCCGAGCATGCAGCTGTGTGGATTATCCGATTCTGTCTGATTTGTATGAACTGATTGAAAAAGAGTATCAGGATTTCGATGCAAGGAAGAGGCAGCTTTATACGGCAGAACTGCTGCAGGAAATCCTTCTCGGACTCCATTCGATCTGCATCGGTTCAGATTCAAAGATATTTAACGGCCATACGAATATAACGGACAGCCACTTCATCTGTTTTGGCGTGAAAGGTTTGCTGCAGGCTGGGAAGAATATCCGGAATGCCATGCTGTTTAATGTACTGTCCTATATGAGCAATGAACTTCTGACAAAGGGTAGAACGGTAGCCAGTATTGATGAATTTTATCTCTTCCTGACAAATTTGACTGCGGTCGAGTATGTCCGCAACTTTATGAAACGTGTTCGAAAAAAGGAGAGTTCGGTAATCCTGGCGAGCCAGAATCTGGAGGACTACAATCTTCCTGGAATTGCAGAGTATACGAAACCGCTCTTTTCTATACCTACCCATGTATTCCTGTTCCATGCGGGGAATACAGATGCAAAATTTTATATGGATACACTCCAGCTGGAGCAGAGTGAATACAACTTAATCAAATATCCCCAGCGGGGTGTCTGCCTGTACAAATGTGGAAATGAGCGGTACAACCTGGTGGTACAGGCACCGGATTATAAAGCCAGATTGTTTGGAAATGCGGGTGGACGTTAGAAGAGAAGAAAACGAATGGAAGGCAGTAGTCAGCGAAAGCGGAAAGAGGAGATGCAGCTATCAGGAAATCGAGGGGAGATGAACAGAAGGGGCCGCCAGTAAAAAATGGATATGAAGATGCAGAAGTTCGGATTGGAACTGGAATTCACTGGTATTACAAGAGAAGAAGCGGCAGAGGTGATTGGAGCGTATTGGGGGAGAAAGCCGAGAAAATACATTGGAAACCACGATTCTTATGAGATCATAGACAGATTCAAACGGAGATGGAGAGTTGTCTATGACAGCAGTATTATCCCGGAATGCCGGCATCACTATGCAACAGAGGACTACCAGGTAGAGATGGTAACACCGATCTGCCATTATGATGATATCCCTGTTATCCAGGAACTGATTCGGAGATTAAGAAGTAAAGGGGCAGTTGCCGGTCAGAAATGCGGGATTCATATCCATGTGGATGCCGCTCCTTATGATGCCAGAACGCTGAGAAATATAACAAATATCATGGCGAGTAAAGAGGACTTAATTTACAAAGCGCTTCAGGTACAGGTGGAACGAAAAAATAAATACTGCCAGCCTGTCAATTCTCTTTTCCTGGAAGAACTGAACCGAAAGAAGCCAAAGACGACAGAAGGAGTAAAAACAATCTGGTACAGAGGGGGAGACAAGAGCAGGAGCCATTATGATAAAAGCCGCTACCACTGCCTGAATCTCCACAGCGTTTTCGAAAAAGGGACCATTGAGTTTCGGCTATTTAATTCGACCATGGATGACGGAGAGGTGAAAGCCTATATCCATCTCTGTCTGGCTATCAGTCATCAGGCGTTGACGCAGGCGTCAGCCAGCAGAAGAGTAACGGTAAGTACGAATGAAAAATATACGTTTCGTACCTGGCTTTTAAGGCTGGGACTCAATGGAGAAGAATTCTCAGAGACAAGGAAACATTTGCTGAAGCATTTAGACGGATGTATTGCCTGGAAAGATCCCGAACAGGCAGTCCAGCAGAAACTCAGAAGAGAAAAGAATAGAGAACTGGCAGAGCGGGAAGAACAGAGGGAAGCAGATCAGGAACCGGCCGGGGAAGAGAACCCTGGCTTTTTTATGTCCATGTGAGATAGGAGGAAGAATGGAAGAAAAACGGTATTACATTGCTTATGGCTCAAATCTTCATTTAAAACAGATGCACAGCAGATGTCCAAATGCGAAAGTAGTAGGAAGCGGAGAATTACAAGGATATGGTCTGGTCTTTAAAGGGAAGGATTATGGCGCGTGTGCGACAATCGAGCCCAGGGAAGGAGGTACGGTCCCTGTTTTAATCTGGGAACTGGGTGAAGATGATGAGAAGGCATTGGACCGATACGAAGGGTATCCCAAGTTATATACGAAATCAATGATGGAAACAGAGATGAATGGGGAAACAATCTCTGCTATGGTGTATGTAATGAGGCAGGATAGGAAGATCGGAACGCCATCGGATATCTATTTGAAAATTATAACTGAGGGGTATGAAAACGCCGGATTCGATACGAAAGGTCTCCAGGAGGCATATCTGCATAGTCAGATTATTTCGGAGGAAGCATGGAACGCATGCCAGAGTTCTTTACAGCTCAGAGAACCACAGTAGAAGGAAGAAAGGAAAGGGTGATGGATGGCGGCACCAGTATTCATTATTGCCTCCAAAGCGGCAGCGGTACTAACGGATGAAAGGGCACGAAATGGTGCTGGTAAAGTGATTCTGTGTGTTCTTTCCCCAGTGATCGGGATCATGATTCTTTTTACGGGACTTCTTTCCGGAGCAGCCAGCCATAATGGAAATGCGGTCCAGCTTGTGTTCTCCGGAAGGAAACCTCCGAGTGGACTACCGGCAGAGTACCGGGAATTCATACAGGGGATGGAGCATGACTTTGCTGTTTTAGAAGAGTGTATGGATGAAATATCAGGCATGATGGAGGGGGAAGACGATGACTTTGACCGAATTCAGGTGAAGTCTGTCTATTATGCCTTGTATTCTGTGAAGCTGCCGGGAGAATTATCTGAGGATGAAGCAAGAGCGTTTGTGAATAATTTTGTCACTTATGAGACACACACCAGGGACGAGGTGCAGGAAGACGGCACTGTTACAGAAGAGGAATATCAGGTTGCAGTACCTTTGATCAATGAAAATCTGATCTACCAGAACCTGCAGACTTCGGTTGGCGGTATTTCAGGGAACTGCCTGGCAAATGCCACGGAGATATACTGGCGCATCAAATATGGAACAGCTGCACCGACAGAAGGTGATCTGTTTGGAAGCTGGGAAGGATGGAGCGGGGGCGGTATGACTGCGGAGGAATATGAGCAGCTATGTAAAGATCTGCCGGAGGGGAGTGCTGGGGCAGAAGCATTAAAAGCAGCAATGACCAGACTGGGCGATCCGTATTCCCAGGCAAAAAGAGGGGATGGGAACTATACAGATTGCAGCTATTTAACTATGTGGGCTTACCGAAAGCAGGGAATATCCATACCTGGAACCGCGGCAGAACAGGCGAAGTTCTGTGCAGACCGGGAACTTCTGGTATCAAAAGACCATCTGGCTCCCGGAGATTTGGTGTTCTGGAGTTTTAAACCGAACGGGCGATACCGTGATATTACACATGTAGGAATTTATGCAGGTAATGGAAACGTGGTAGACGCATCATCTTCAAAGGGTAAAGTTGTTTACCGCGCGATGTTCAGTTCCGGAAATCAGGTTATGTATGGGAGGCCGGCTCTGCTTGGCAAGCAGTAAAACTTAAAAACTGATTCGTGAATAGGAGGATAATTATGAGCGACAAACAGATCACTGTAGCATTTTCAGAAGAAAAATATAAGGTGCTGGATTTCTTTTTAAAGCGTGAGAATCAGAGTATCGAAGCAATTTTGTTGGAGCAGCTGGAAAAAACGTATGCCAGAGCAGTGCCGAAACAGACGAGAGACTATGTCAATTTCCAAATGACGGGAGAACTGACTGCAAATGAGGAGACGGAAGAATCGACGCAGGAAACACCGGGAAGGAGCAGTGGTGAACGTACTCCAAGAAAGTATAATAAGAGAAAGGGACAGGAAACTTCCGGTCCTGTTCAGACGGAGCCGGTGGAACCAACTGCAGCCGCAGAAAATGAGCCGGATCCAGAACAGGAAGAGGGCGGAATGCAGATTGGAATGTAATGACTGTGGGAAAGGAGAATGGGATGAATTATCAGGAGTTTGTAAAACATATGCAGGGAAAAGTGCAGGAGAGTCTGCCTGAGTGTGATATTCAGGTCGTACAGAACAGTAAGAATAATGGGATCGAGTATAACGGCCTTATGTTCCATAAAAAAGAGAGCGGACAGGAAGAAGTGATTAATCCTGTTATCTATTTGGAAGACAGCTACCAGAATTACTGTAATGGCGAGAGCCTGGAGAACATCACCGAGGGGGTAATATCTGCATACCGGGAAGGGAAAAACTCTACCGTTTATACCCGCTGTAAAGGATTAATAGACCAGGAGATTACAGGCCGGGTGCGCATGGTTCTGGTGAATGCAGAACGTAATCAGGAACGACTGAAGGAGCTTCCCCACAGGCTGGTGGAGGACCTTGCTGTGATTTACAGGCTTCACATGGGGAAAGATAAGAACGGTCTTTATTCAGCGGTTATTAATCAATCCATGCTGGAATATTGGAAGATGACGGAAGAAGAATTATTTGAAACTGCAATGGCCTGCAGGAAAGAACTGGCGCCGTACCGGCTGCAGTTTCTTTTTCCAGATACACTGGTACTGACCAATCAGGAACAGATTGAGGGGGCAGCCTGTCTGCTTTATCCAGAGGCGCTGGAGGAGATTTCAGGACGTCTGGGAGGAGACTTTGTAATTCTGCCTTCATCAATTCATGAAATTATTGCTCTGGAGAGTAGAGGCGCTGAACCTGAAAGATTGAATCTTATGGTAAAGGAGGTAAATGATACGACCGTAGCGGAGGATGAAATCCTTTCCGATCACGCTTATTTTTATGATGCATCAACGCAGAAACTGTCTTCTTTGAAAGATGGAATGGAGGAAACGTTTCGGATGCAGGAACCTGAATTATAATGGAACTTACGGAATTTGAATGCCAGAATAAGGAGGAAGTCATGAAAAAAGCAGTGATACAGATAAAGTACGATGAAGAGAAACTGGAGGCGATCAAACGGTATATGGGGAGAAAACAGGTAGTGTTGGAGGAGGAACTGAAAGAAACACTGCAAAAACTCTACGAAAAACATGTGCCTTTGGCAGTTCGGGAGTATATTGAAGGCCGTGCAGAAGAGGAACGGGTGGAACCGAGGCGGAAACATGTGAGAAATGAGGGGGACAGGGAAGTCAGAGAAGAAACGCAAAGGATGGAAGAGACACAACCAGTAGAAGAGGAGTGAATCACAGCGTGTTCGAAACCCGTGGGATTTTTTTGCGAAAAGAAGATAAATTGTCGGTGCAGAAATGCATCATAGAAGCGGTCATTACGATTCCGGAATCTGAGTTTAAGGAGTTTCAGAATAGTTTGTACGAGCGCCAATCATTTATTCTTGATAATCTGGATAAGATGTATGTGGGAAAGTCGGGAGAATTCCATACAATTTTAGTTGTTGGAGACGAAAGTTCCGATGGAGTACTTGTTGAGAGTGAAGGATATGATTATGGAAGATGTGTTTCTTTTTTACCAGAGGCGAAGGCATTTCTAAAAAGAAAAATGGAAGAACTGACGGATAAAATTGTAACTGATCAGAGGAAAGGAAATTCTGATGAACTTGTCAGGATTCGTTTTTCTGAGCTTTCAGAAACGTATGGCATCGATGTTTCTCCGAATCAGGGACTGTTTTCTTATCTTCTTCCAGCACTCACGGAGAGAAAGGAGATTCGGGATGTTTATGTGGAGCAGGAGGGGTTTCTCTGCTCTTTCGTTCCACTCTGCCAGGAGGAAGGTTACACATACAGACCCAATGGAATAAGGCTTCTGGAACTTTTGGATTGCGCCCTGGAAGAGTTCCATTTGCTCCCAGAGGGGATTGATGAAATGCCGCTGACAATCATAGAATTGAATGACATAACACTTACGGAAAATGGAAAGACAGAATGGTCTGATGTACTGAATGCAAGGGTTAAGAGAATCTATCAGGGATACTATGGGCTTCAAATCGATTTAACCGGAGTAAAAGCTTCGCGGATTTATGACTTTTCGGCGATGCTGGCCGGATATTGTCCGATTGAAGATTACTGTAAATGGGTGAGGGAGAATTCGTTTCTGCCAGGACAAAAGATGACTTTTGATTGAGATACTAACTTTTCAAGGAACCTGCTGTTGATTCCTGTCGAGAGAAAATCATTCAGAGAAAGATAAAAAAATAGAATATAAGCAGAAGAAATGGTATAATGAAACACACAGACTTTTCACGCAGGTAAAATAAGAGAGGTGGTTCGTAATGGATAAAGTTATAATTATGCTGAAAGATATACCAGTTTTGGAAATAGAAAACTATAGCTGCAGGATTTTAGATTACGATTTGCTTCCGATATCCCTGCGCTATCCAGGTGTTAATTATGACGATGTAATGCATGGCTGGACAGAAAACCGGACGATGAATATTGGAAAAACCAATGCCAAGAAGCTGCTGGCAGGGTTCCGGATCAGTCAGAGCAATCCCTATATGATTGCCAGGCTGTTCCATTTTGCCTCGCTTTCGGACTGTTACTGGCTGAAGGAAGAAGGAGAGAATCTTACCTGGGATCAGGTGAGCCTGTTCCGGAATCCGTTAGAAAAGGCGGTATCCGCAACGGCACTTCTCGGAGTGAGCAAGACATTCTGGCCGGTAGTCCAGAAGATTCATACACCGGAACTTACCGTTCAGGGAATGGCAGCGAAAGCGTGGATCCGGGAAGATGATGGGCTTTATTTGTACAAAGTAGGGAAAAAAGAACTGGCGGCCAGCAAGATTTTAGATGCCCTTGGAATTCCTCATGTAGAATATAAGGAAGCAGAATCGTACAGGCTTGAACAGATCGCGGACGAGGCTCATATCAAAAAAATCTATGATTGTGGAGAGAAAATCGTTAAGTGTAAGATCATTTCTTCTGAAGAAACGGCGATCGTGCCATGGGAGGATTTCCAGGTTTACTGTAGTTATCATGATGAGAATGAGTATGATTTTATCAGAAAAAAGGATCCTGACCGCTATTACAGCATGCAGGTGGCAGATTATATTCTGGGAAATGAGGACCGGCATGGGGCAAACTTTGGATTCTTTATGGATAATAAAAATGGCGGGCTGAAAGGGCTCTATCCGTTGATGGATCATGACCATGCTTTTTCGGAAGAGAAAGATATCCCGTCTCAGACCTCTGAGTTTGATGAGACTTTGCAGGAAGCAGCGATTAACGCAATAAGGTATACGGAGGTAAAATTCGATCAGGTACTGGAAATGGATCGGCCTGAAGATCTCGAAGAGAAAATCTGGACAATGATTCTGGAACGATGCAGAGAACTGAAGCAGGAACAGAAGATTCAGCTGTTCAGAGGCCATGATGAACAGACATTGAAGGAATAGGATAGACGGGAAATACACAGTTTTTGCTTTATATTGAAAGGCTGATGCCTTGTATCGGATGACACGACAGAGTGCAATTGGTTTAAGCAGTTTATATTGCTTGAGCAATTGCACTTTTTTGCAGTATTCTTAAAATGGTATGGTGATAGACGACACGATCATTTGGCCGTGTGACGAATCCTTTGGCGCTGTGTGCCTTTATAAGACAGAAGGCGAAGATGTACCGGATGGCAGAAGTAATAGGGCTCGTTGGGCCGATTTGGACAAGTTGTGATAAATGAGATAAAAGAGCACCGACTGGCACTAAATTGTATGCTTACAGGAGAAATCTGCCGTTCGATTTGTGGGCAGGTTAAAGGGAGGTGGCCGGAACGGCCTCCTCCCAGCCACAAACGCCCGCAATGCGGACGTTTTTCCTTAAAAGCAAAGGTGCACCTAAAAGGCATGAGTGTCACCTGCCAGGTGGTTCGTTGTTCAAAATTCACCCTGAAACACAGTACTTTCAAGGTGCACCTGTCAGGTGGTTTGCTTAATAATACCCTGCTTTTTCAGTGGTTAGTGGTATAGACTTTGCTGACCTTCTTCGGTAATGTAAAACGGAAGGAGGATAATGCCATGATACCATTTGAAGAGACATTCGGTGAATTGCTTACCGAAAGAGTAAATGCACTGCTGCGGGAAAAGTACAAAAAACCGTATGATGAAATAACGGAGGAAAGAGCGAATCATGCCCGTGGTATGGAGGAGCAGCTGAAAGTTTTAACTGGTGAGCAACTGGCTGTAGTCGATGCCTGTTTGGATGACTTTATTGACAGATGTGGGGAAGATCAGGATTTTCTTTATCGGAAAGGAGTTGAAGATGGAATAAGAATCATGAAGGGAATACAAAAATTGTAGTTGGTTTCAATCAGGGAGATACTGTCGCTGACAGTCAGATTGAAAATATGGCCTTTATACTTCGAATCACTGTATATTGTGATAATAAACTATACAGTGATTCATCTTTTGTTTTATTTCTGCTATAATTAGATTAATCGCAAATTAAAAAAAATGTATATAGTAATTACATGGGAATAGGGAAGGTGATAGGAAGTTATGAGTGGGAGTAACTCCTCAGTACGATTTACAGCGCTGACTTTTGGTATTGCTTATCTTGTATCAGGCATTTTAATCATTATGGGCCGATTTGGATATCGATTTTATAATTGGGTAGCTTCTCCACAGCAATTTGCTATGGATATTCCCTTTGCAATATACATTTTGTCACCAGCGATTGCCTCTTATGCAATTACGAAGAAAAAAGGAAAAACAGATCATTTTCGAGAATGGCTGAAAACAATTTTTTATGCGAAAAATAACGGACTTCCCTATGCATTTGTTGCTATAGGACTCGTGTTATATTTTTCAATACACGCTATTGTTTCGGGTTACGCAGAGACGGCACTTCCGTTCTATACGCTTCTTCTCTCCCTGCCGGGAAATCTCTTTATCGGAGGCCTGGAGGAAGCAGGCTGGGCTTACGTATTGCAGCCAAGGCTTGATCAAAAGTTCGGTTATGTATTCTCATGTATCATTACAGGGGGTATTTGGATTTTATGGCATATCCCACTCTTTTTCATACCGGGGACGAATCATGGAGAGGGGCTGATTGACTTTCGAATGTTTGCCGTTCAATGCTTGGCGCTCAGGTTTTTCTTAGGAGCAATCTGTAAAATAGCGGGAAAAAGCAGTACATTTATGTGTGTACTCTTTCATACCGTTTTCAATGCGGCTACATTTACCTTTGCGGCAATGACTGCGACTTGGAAAGGAGCCATAGCAGCTGATGCCGTTATGATTTTGGTATCAATTGTTACTGTTGTATGGCATAACAACAGGTTTGGATGAAGTGACTCTGTATCGAATTGAAATGAAAAGAACTGTGAGGAGAGACAAAATGGAAGGTATAGAAGATGAAATGAACGAATTGGATAGAAAGTTGAAGGTATTATCAGACATAGCGTATGTTCTAAATAAAAATAATGCGGTATGGGCTGTTGGTGGCTCCTTGCTGTTATATTTCAAAGGAAAAACAGATGTGTTTCATGATATTGACCTTATGGTCTGTGAAGATAATATTGAGATGTTAAAAGAAGTGCTTTTGCCCATGGGAGTGCTGGCACCATCTAAACCAAATAATCAGTATAAAACAAGACACTTTTTTGAATTTACAATAAAAGATGTTGATGTAGATATAATGGCTGGATTTGTAATAGTTAAGGCTGGAAAAGAATATGATTGTTCGTTATTACCAGATCAGATTGCTGAGTATATTCAGCTTAATGGAGAAACAATACCACTTCATTCACTAAGTGTATGGAGAAGATATTATGAGCTAATGGGAAGAATATCAAAGGTGGAGATGATAGATCACTAAATTCCCGTTCGCTATGCTGCAGCCTTGATGGGACATTGCATATCAATTTTGTCCCATTTCAGCTTGATGAACTAATCAATTGCGTATTATCAGCACAGTCTGACTTTGGAAGATAAGCTCAAATGTAGAGAAAGCTTTCCATTAATCTCTCATAGTAGATTATTAACGAGACACCAGATTCTAAAAATTATCTGATGTCTTGTTTTTGTATAATGGTTGAATATAAAAATATATCTATAGTCTGACTGCCTCAAGCAGTATCCTTTTGAGGGAGGTGAACATGGAAGACGAAATCAAAGAACGGATTCCGGTCTGGTTATATCCGAGCACAATTACAACGCTAGATGAATGGAAGGGAAAAGATAACTGTAAGAGTCGAAGCGAATTTCTGGAGAAAGCCATTCTCTTCTACAGCGGGTACCTATCTGCACAGGCTTGTACAGACTATCTTCCGCTTACGATTACTTCTGCATTAACTGGCATGATAGATTCTTCTGAAAATCGGATATCACGGCTGTTATTCAAGTTAACTGTAGAGTTATCAATGCTTATGAATCTGTATGCAGCCCAAAACGATATTGACGAGGAGGTGCTACGAAAGTTGAGGGGGAAGTGTCTAACAGATGTTAAGAAAACGAATGGAAGAATACGACTGGAGGATATTATAGATTACCAGCAGGGGAACTCCACTTTAGATGAGTAATGGACTGGGAGTAAAGTAATCAAAAATTGATTAAAAAGGTGTGTAGAAATGCCCAGACTTATTTTAAAGTGCCGTTATATTAAAAATCAGAAAAGACACTTGGATAATCTGATTCGTTATATTGCTACGCGAGATGGTGCAGAGCCAGTAAAAAGTACAAAAGGATATCTCTCTGCATCGGTCAAACAGAAAATGATAATATCCGAAATCATAAGGGAAATGCCGGAAACAAGGGATCTATACGAATACAGCGATTACAAAAAACATTCGACCTTAGAAAATGCTTCGGAATTCATCACTACAGCACTGGAACAAAATCTGGACCTGATAGGAAAAAAGAAAAATTATGTAGATTATATTGCCCATAGGCCAGGCGTGGAAAAACTTAGTTCCCATGGGCTTTTTACGGATGCAGGGGTGCCGGTTGTCCTGTCAAAGGTCCAGGAAGAAGTTTCCAATCATTCCGGTAATGTATGGACAGATATCATTTCAATCAGGCGTGAGGATGCAGTACGGTTGGGATACGATCAGGCAGAAGCGTGGCAGTCGCTCCTTCGGGCAAAAAGAAACCAGATTGCAGAGGCCATGAAGATTCCGCCGGATCAGTTCAAATGGTATGCAGCATTTCATAATGAAGGCCACCATCCCCACGTCCACCTGATTGCATACTCAGCCGATGCCAAAAAGGGATATGTTACCGAAAAAGGTATTGAGCAGATGCGTGCCTGCCTTGTAAAAGAGATATTTAAACAGGAACTTTATGAAATTTACGCTGAACAGACGATCCGAAGAGACAGGTTGCTTCAGGCCGTTGATGATGCACTAAAGGCATTGTCACTACAAATGAATAAACATAGTTGTGAAAATCCAAATGCAGAACAGATGATGAGGAACCTGTCAGAAAAGCTGCAAAATTTCAAAGGTAGGAAAGTATACGGTTATCTGCCGCCAGCGGTGAAAGATCTGGTGAATCAGATCGTCAATGAATTAGGGAAAGATGAAGTGATACAGTCTTATTATGCGTTGTGGTATGAACTTCGGTCAGAGGTTTTGAAGACATATACAGATCAAATAGAGAACTGTCCCCCTTTGTCCGCTCAAAAAGAATTAAAAAGCATGAAAAATATAATTATACAGGAAGCAGTTAAAATAGGTCAGGTGCCAACGATTGTGGTAGATGTCGGCGAAAGCCTGTTGGCTGAAGAGGATGCCAGCGTACAGGAGTCTGTAGAAGAGATAAGCAGGCTGGAGGAGGAAGAAAAGGAGGAGACAGAACCATTCGAAAATCCTTTCGAAGAAATGGAACGTTTTACTGACCGAAAAATATATCAGGCAGACTGGAATAAATCCTACAAAAAAGCAAGATCTGCTTTATATGGAACAAAGGAATGGCCGCCGGATCACAACGCGGCCTTTTTTCTTATGCAGCAGGAGGCTGAAAGAGGAAATGCACTGGCAATGTACGACCTGGCTTACATGCTGGAAAAAGGGCTGGGAACAGAGTGCCAGATGGATCAGGCTGAGGATTGGTATGCGAAAGCGCTACATGCATTTTTGAAGGCTGAGGAAAGCGATCCCAATCCATATATAGAATACCGCGTTGGAAAAATGTTTGGTGCGGGTCAGGGAACCTCACAAAGCTATCATGAGTCCCTTCCATGGTTAGAGAAAGCGGCGGCCGGAGGAAATGTTTATGCATGGTATTCTCTTGGCAAGTATTATTATAAAGGGTGCGGAGTTTCGCAGGATTACAAAGAAGCACTTCATTGCTTTGAACAGTCGGAGAATAATGCTTTTGCTAAATGGGAACTAGGACGAATGTATCAAAGTGGAATTGGCTGCACTCGTTCGGATGTAACCGCAGAAAGATATTTTAAAGAGGCGTTTCATAAGTTCATTGAAATGGAGAAGGAAAGTCAGGACGATAAAATTCAATACCGGATCGGTATGATGCACCGTGACGGGATCGGGATCCCAAAAGACTTAAAAAGGGCAGAAGAATACTTCCAAAAGGCAGTCGTACAAAAAAATCTCTCTGCGATCTATGCATTGGGAAAGCTTTATCTGGATACAGAAGAGAATGAAAAAATAGCAAAAGCAGTATCACTTCTGAAAAATGCGGCAGATAAAGGGAACGGTATGGCACAGTATACGCTGGGCAAATTGTACCTTCAGGGTAAGGGGACGGAGCAGAGTACAGCCAGGGCCAGTCAGTACTTACTGCTTTCTGCAGAACAGGGGAACGAGTATGCGGCCTATCAGCTTGGAAGACTTCTCATTGAAGAAGAGGAGTATAGAAATATAGAACAGGGTATTCGTTGGCTGAGTTTTGCCTCAGACCAAAACAATCCATATGCTCAGTATCAGCTCGGAAAATTATATATGGAGGGACTTTTTGTTCCTTTAAATGAAGAAAAAGCTGTTCAATATTTTGAAAAAGCATCGGCTGAAAATTCCGCAGCATCGTTCCGACTAGGCTGTATATATTTATGGGGAAAAGGAATTGAACAGGACAAGAAGAAGGGGAGGGAATGGCTGGAGTTTTCTGCGGGTCAGGGAAATGAATACGCAGTGAAGGTACTGAATCATATCGATGTATGGCAGAGGGAGTGTATAGCAGAAGGAGTGATACGGCTCTTTAAGCGTCTCAGCGATTTGTTGAACCAGCAGATTGAAGAATCGGCAGCACGTATTCCCGGCAGTCGTATTGACAGAAAACGCCTAAAAAAATTAAACGCCAGGAAAATAGCACAGGGACATGCATATCGTGATTATGAGCCATAAAATTGGCAGATGATGAACCATTAAAATGGTAATAATTTTAGAAAATACTGCATTTGTATGATAGGAAGGCACTGGGAAGTGCAGGCAGAAGGGAGGAAATCCATGCTGAGTTATGAACAGCAGCTTACCTTACAGACCATTCAGGGATTGATTTCATATACAAGATATCTGGCTGATGCAAATTTAGATTCCAACAGACAGAGAATCGAACAAATAGGAGAGCTGGTTGAGGGAATGGCGCTCTATGAAGGAATTGCCGGGGAATATGAAAGTATTGGGATTCCAGCAAAAGAAAAGTTTGTGGATCCGATCAAACAACTGCTGTCTGGTAAGAATGCGATTGCGATTCCTAAATTTAATGGGCGGCTTAAAACGATTGTTTTGGAAGGACTTCAAAATTTTACCAAGGAGCTGATTTTGGATCGTGATCCTGCTCATGAAGAGGATATCAACTTATGTCGGGAACTCATACAGAAGATTTCCTATGAGGATGGCAATTTCTACAAGATCTTTGATGCTGTCCAGGGACTGGAATCCTATGCAGGTGGCCTTGCGGCAGATGGAATAGAAGAATATAGGGACGAGATTGAGAAGGTGCAGGCGCTGATTGAACAAATGGCGACTTATGGTGCAATTACCGGAAGTGAAGAAGGTGCTTTGGAACGAATTAAGGAAAAATATCTGGATCCTATAACGAGACGTTTAGAGGGGGAACAAGAAGCTTCTTTTCCTGAGTATACAGAAGGACAGAAAGAAGCTATATTCCAGGGGATTCGATATTATCAAAAGGAGCTGGAAGCAGAGTTTGGCTCTGAAAGTGAGTCAGATATCCAATTATGTAAGGAGATTGTACAGAACATGGCAGAGGACAGTACGGAATGGACTCAGATTCAATTGCATTAAACATAAAATGCAGTGATAGAGATCGTGAGTAAAGTGAGGTGAAGCCTATGGAGTATATCCCCTTTACAGAAGAACAGAAACAGCGGGCCAATGCCACAGACCTTGTGGAATTTCTAAAAAGCCAGGGAGAAGAAGTGATTCGATCCGGAAAGGAGTGGCGGTGGAAACGGCACGACAGCGTTACGATTGAGGGAAACCGCTGGTATCGTCACAGCAGAAAGGAAGGCGGATTTGCAGTTGAATTCGTGCAGGAGTTTTACAACATGAGTTATCCAGAAGCGGTGACCCTTCTGCTGGCCGGAGAGACGGGAGCCGGATATCCGGCTGTGAGGAAAGAGGGGAATGCAAAGAAAAAGAAAAATATGATTATTCCTCCGGCATATGGGGACATGCGGAGGTCTTTTGCCTATCTGATCAAAAATCGCTGTATACGAAAGGAGATTGTTTCTTATTTTGCAAAGACTGGTCAGATTTACGAAGAGGCAGAGCATCATAATATCGTCTTTGTAGGATTTGATGAAACAGGAAAGCCCAGGCATGCCCATATCAAAGGGATTTCTTCCAGAGGTCAGAAATTCTATTTAAATGCAGAGGGCTCAGAACCGGAATATGCGTTTGGTTATGTGGGAAAAAGCGATACCCTCTATGTTTTCGAGGCAGCGATTGACCTGTTGTCGTTTCTGACTTTGTATCCGGTTCAGTGGAAACAGCACAGTTACCAATCACTGGATGGAGTGAGCGAACATGCGATGGTTCATTTGCTCCGTGAAAATCCCCATTTAAAGAAGATAGTGCTGTGTCTGGATCATGATCCGGCGGGAATTGAAGCCTGTTACCGTCTGAAAGAAATCCTGAATGATAGGGGATATGAAGTGGTAACGAGGCTGGCATCGAATTATAAGGACTGGAATGAAGATTTAAAATCAATGGCTGGAATGGAAGCGATTCCAGCGACTGAGCATCCCAAACTTCAAATGTGTCAGAGAATCTGTCTCTGGCTAAAGCAGCAGACGACTGATTCCATTAAAACCGAAGAAGAGGTAAAGAAAATAGAATGTGCATTCCGCCATTACCGGAGAATGGAGAAAAATCAGCTGGGGAGAACCATGGAAAAAAGAAGAGATGCAATCGAATGTTTCTCAGATATGGTTTTGGCGAGTTATCGGCTTTACTGGAAGTACAGTGAAAATCGAGTAAAGAAATGTGAAGACTGTGCGGTCAGCCTGTTTCAATCCTATAAACCACACCAAGACAAGAGCTCGCTTCGCGCCCGCCTGGAAGATATTGATTTGAGTATTACTGCGGTTAATAAAGTCCTGGGTATGGAGAAAACGGAAACAAAGTCAAAGGGAAACCAAGCAGAAGTAGTAAAAGAGGGGCAGACGGGACCGCCAGAACCAAAACCGGAAGACCAGTTGGGGCAAGGAGTGGAAAATACAAATAATGTTGAAACTACTGATAAAGTAGTAAATTGTCTGCGGCAACTGTGTATGGAGTGTATCAGAACCGGAATGTTCTTTTGTTTCGATTATCTGGAGATGGTTCACGATATGGGGATGCAGATGAAGCAGTAAATACGGCTAATGGGAAGAGAGGGGGAGAAAATTATAGTAATAGGGCAGTTGACTTTATTGATGGTTGCCGGTGGCATGATGGTTCTTATATTTGTAGGAATCACGCTTTTTTCGGGATTCTATTCGCTAAACGGAATAAAAAATAGAGCGGTAGGGGATGGCCAATATGGAACCGCCAGATTTGCAACAGAAAAAGAAATCAGCCAACGTTTTACCAAAGTCAAGTATGAACCCGCAGTATGGAGGCAAGGGCAGAATCTTCCAGAGGCGCAGGGGCTGATTGTAGGGTGTCAGACAAATAGAACTATGACCATGGCATTTGTCGATACGGATGATATTCATACGCTTATGATTGGTGCGGCTGGAGTAGGAAAAACCGCATTTTTTCTTTACCCGAATATCGAGTATGCGTGTGCGGCGGGTATGTCGTTTCTCACAACCGATACGAAAGGTGATCTGTTTCGCAACTATGCAGGAATTGCCAAAAAGTATTATGGGTATGATGTGGCGGTGATTGATCTGCGCAATCCAACCCGAAGCGACGGCAATAACCTGCTTCACTTAGTCAATAAATATATGGACGAGTATCAGAAAGATCCAGATAACCTGCCAGCGAAAGCAAAAGCAGAAAAGTATGCGAAAATTACAGCGAAGACGATTATCAATGCAGGGGGAGATTCTTCCGGGTATGGTCAAAACGCCTACTTCTATGATGCTGCGGAGGGCCTTCTCACCGCAGCCATTCTATTAATCGCGGAATATGCCGAAGCGGAGGAACGCCATATTGTATCTGTATTCAAACTGATCCAGGACCTTTTAGCCCCCAGTGGAGTAAAGGGAAAAAATCAGTTTCAAATACTGATGGATAAGCTGCCGCCGGACCACAAGGCCAGATGGTTTGCCGGTTCCGCTTTGAATACGGGAGACCAGTCCATGGCTTCTGTCATGTCCACTGCGCTATCGAGATTAAATGCATTTCTGGATTCAGAACTGGAACAGATTCTCTGCTTTGATACAGCGATTGATGCGGAGAGATTTTGTAATACAAAGTCGGCGCTGTTTATCGTGCTGCCGGAAGAAGATACAACAAAATACTTTATGGCCTCCCTGGCCGTTCAACAACTTTACAGGGAAATGCTGGCTGTTGCAGACGAGCAGGGAGGAAAGCTCAAAAACCGCGTCATGTTTTTTCTTGATGAGATTGGGACGATACCCAAAATTGAATCACTGGAAATGGCATTTAGTGCGGTCCGTTCAAGAAAATGTTCCATAGTTGCTATCATCCAGAGTTTTGCCCAGCTGCAGAAAAACTATGGAAAAGAGGGCTCTGAAATCATCGTGGACAATTGTCAGGTCTCTTTATTTGGTGGTTTTGCGCCAAACTCAGAATCAGCAGAAATCCTTTCAAAGCATCTGGGAAACCAGACCGTTTTATCCGGATCTGTCAGCCGGGGGAAAAACGATCCGTCTCAGAGCCTTCAGATGATCCAGCGGCCATTAATGACACCCGATGAATTAAAAACTTTGAAGAAGGGGCATTTTATTGTTACCAAGACAGGGATGAATCCTATGAAAACGATTTTAAAACTGTTTTTAAAATGGGGAATTACCTTCGAAGATCCGTATGAAATGGAAGAGAAATCGGCGAGAAAGGTCAGCTATGTCGATAAGGTCAGACTGGAAGCTGAGATTGTAAACCGACAGATGGTCTATGAAGTAGACATAGACGAGGAAAAAGGTGAACAAAGCTTTTTTGAGATGGAACGGGCGACTCCAATATCAAGAAAAGAACATGTACGGCGTTTGCCGGTTCGTGTAGATTAGGAGAACGATATGGGGTATTTTACTCATTTATATCAGTCAGGGCTTCCTCATCGGGCCGTATGCGTATATATGTATTTATGGGATCACAAAGATGGAGAGGGAAAATGCTTCCCGGCAATTGGTACCATTGCCCGGGAGTTGAACTTATCGAAAAGTACAGTAAAACGGGCTCTGGATGATCTGGAAAAGGCCGGAAGGATTCGAAAGGAATGCCGCAAACGGGAAAATGGAGGAACCAGCTCCAACTATTATTTTTTATAAAAAATTTGGGCTGTTTCTCAGAGAAGGAGACTGGCAGCATCATTATTATATACTAACAAGGGGAGAGTCTGCTCCTTGACAGAACTCCCCCCAAGGTCATGGTGAACCCCCAATAAGTACCCAATTTAAGTAGATTATAACAGAAGAATAAGATAAATACTGCTGCTACAGTAAAGAATAAGTTTCGGAGCATTTTACAGTCCAAAGGTGATGAGAAAATAGTAAAAAATATGATGGAGCCGGCAAGGAAGGCTGACCAATCGGAAGGATAAATTTAATTGGGGCGTGGGCTGATATGATGATTAGCGTAACATTACTTTCGGGTAATTAGTTAATGGTAAATTATGTAAACTAATAAAAACAAAAAAAGAAAGCACCGCTTTGTGGTATGATTGAATTTGCGAAAAACGATCACAACAAAGGAAGGTGCTTTCTATGCTTAATAGTATACTACATTTTATCGAAAATGACATCAAGGAAATTGAAAATCTCGTAGCAGCCATGCTGAAAGGGGAAAAAGAGCCCCATGACCTGTCACAGGATATCCATGACCGGATGCTGGGGCTCGGGGCCAGGCTGATTGCTGAACTGTATGAAAAAATAGATGATGAGATCAGGGAAAGCCTGATACGAAAGAAAAAATGGAACATTGAACAGCGCAATGAACCGAAGGAACTGCTGGATATCCTGGGGCCTATCCGGTTCTGCAGGACTGGCTACAGGGATAAGGAAACTGGGAAATTCGTTTACCTCCTGGATAAAATCCTTGGGATTGAAGGACATCAGAGGATCACGCTTGGGGCGGCCGCATGCATTCTGGAAGAGGCGGTACAGACCAGCTACGCTAAGGGAGGCCGGACCCTATCCCTTATGGGGCAGGTCAGCAAACAGACTGTAAAACGTCTGGTCCATGACACAGAGGCCCAGCTGCCTGTTGCACCACCGTCAGAAAAGAAGCGGCTGGAATACCTGCATATCGTAGCGGACGAGGACCATGTGGCAGCCCAGTTCTGGAGCCAAAAGGGTGACCTGGGGAAGGATAGCCGCGGGAATAAGATCAACACCATCATGCCGAAACTCATCTGCCTGTATGAGGATGTGATAGATGAGGCGGGGGAAACCTCAAAGAGCCCGAGGCACAAACTAACCGGGAAAC